>ENA-ORTB01000025-ORTB01000025.1-human-gut-metagenome-genome-assembly--contig:-NODE-25-length-149626-cov-68.573607_pt1 | contig 149626 bp, 109 predicted proteins | sample MGYA00241905_ERZ509174 | MGnify/ENA primary metagenome ERZ509174 (study PRJEB26280, sample SAMEA2338851) | human gut metagenome | biome: human gut; feature: human-associated habitat; material... | reverse complement strand
CCCTTGCCGGGTAGGTTGCTAAGCCTACATTTACTATATGCCCTTATGGGCGCAGCACCTCATGGTCACATATCCCGCCGCCGTTCTGCAAAAGCATCCATACACAGTCCTTCTGACTTGGGTACACACTCTTGACACCATACTTTCCGCCAAGGGCTTTCAGATCCAAGCCGGGGAAGGTCTGGTGAGAACCGTCATACTTCGGACGCACGAAGCAGTTGAACTTCCGGTTGTACATTGTGGTCAAGCGTTCCTTAAAAGAGTCAGACTGCTCCTCCAGCCATTCAGTGAACCCGTTGCGGATTTCGTCAATCTTGGCATTGGCGAGCTGTATGCCCTCGCTGTCACGCACCTTGATGTCGTTGCCGTGTTCATCCTCACCGATGCTCTTCATCATGTCGGGACAAGTGTTGTGCAGGGCATGTTTCAGAAGACTCATGCCGTCATAGTGGCGGTAATATCCCTTCACCATATACTCATCCGTGATGGCCATGGTCTTCATACTGCATTTTGCCGAATATTCGTCCATGCTGTCGGAATAGACGATGCTGACCTGTGTGTTGAAGAGGTGGCTCATGTAAGCGGAATACACACCTGTAGGTATCCAACGCTCACCGAAGTTGAAGTCCAGGTCCTCAAAGGCTATCGGTTCGGGAATGCTTGCCTTCAAGGCTTCCAACGACTCCCTCACAATTGCATGGTCTGGATTTTCCGTCAGCCATTCTTCTATACGCTCCGCTTTCTCTATGACATTGCCAGCAATGAAGCGGTCGGCTATCTCGTAGCCGTCTATGAGCGGATTGTAATAGATGCGCCCTTTAAGCGCTTCCGTCAGTTCCTGTTCCGGCATATCCGATAATTCAGTCATATACGGCAAGTCGATACGGCCGAACTTGTTGAGCGAGGCGGTGAGCGCTTCCTCCGGAGAATCGACATGACTGACCTCGTCAAGCGAAAAAGAGACCGGGTGGTCGAAGATGTCTGACTTTGTGAAATGTCCGTTTTCCACCCGTTCCAACGACAGCATGTCGCGCCCTGAGGCATCCATAAGGATGAACTTCACGTTCTGCTTGGCATTGAGGTTGCCGAAGCGAATGAAAAAAGCGTCATAATAGACATTCAGACTCTCACGCATCTGCTTGTTTTCCGTCTGTTCTTCCGCTTCATAGGTGTAAAGTTTCTGATAGGCATCACGGAGGGCGATATACAAGACAGCCTTTTCTTTCTGCTCCATATTCAGATCCAACGGCATGAAGGTTGCACCATACTTGGTAAGGTCTTTCAATACACCGATGTTTCCGGCAGAGTCGAGCACCATAGAACCCTCACGATGAAAACTTTCCAGTTTCTCATCAAATGGACGGGGCTTCATAACATTCTCTTTCTTCCTTGCCTGCTCTTCCCGCTTTTTTTCTTGCTCTTTTTGTTGTTCCCGCTCATGATTTGTTTCTTCCAATGTGCTCTGAGTCTTGGAATCTTCTTTTGCTTCATTCCCTTTTGACTGTCCATGCCCGATTTGAACTTTTAGAACTTCTACCGGTTCCATCGGCGGCTTGAACTTCGGATCAAGCGTATCTTCAACGCCCAGAGCCTTGAGTTGTTCCTGACGGTGCAGTTCCGCCTTTTGGCGCAGCAGCACCCTGTCTTCGGGAGCCATGGTCATCATCATCTCGTAAAAGCCGTTGATTGGCGGATTCTCTTCCCAAGAGATGCTTGCGTATGGCTCATCACCAGGCAGGATTGGTTTTGTCTCCTGTGTTGTTTCCTGCTCTTTTGCATCTGTCAACGAAGGTTTTTCTCCTTTTTCCATAGGCTTTGTCACAACTTCAAAAGTCGGATTGACGCTTTTTACCAACGGACTTGCTTTCTTCCTTGACACTTTCTTGGCGGCAGCACCCACTGTTACCTCTGCTTTCTTCTTCGTAGAATGTACAGCCTGACGGTTTTCTTCTTCCATTCCCCAAAGGTCAAACAGAGTCATTTGGACTGGTGGCTGCTGATGATTGGACTTTTGGGATAGCTCTGCATCATCAGTAGGCTTTTCCTGCTTTTGCAAGGATACTACAGTATCGTTCTGCTTTTCCTCAATGGAAGGCTTCATCTTCTCTGTTTCTTCTATCTTTTCTGTTTCTTCAACCTCCTTAACTTCCTCAGCCATTGTTTCCTCTATCCCCAAGTATCGGTTCAAATTGAGGTTCTTCTTAAAGTCTTCATGGAGCATCTTTCGCAAATCCTCTGCAATGCCTTCCACGCCATCCTCATGCGTGTATATCATTGCAGGTTTGCCGAACGGGTCAGTATCCAACTTTGCCGTTGTATGGATAATGCGTTCCGGATGCTCAAGAAAGTAGTTGTTTGTCGGAATGCGGTTCTCGTCATTATAGACAGTGTCAAGCAGGTTGTCGTCTCCTCGCAGCGACTCCTTTTGGGTATTTTTCTGCAGAATGATGAGGTCACTGCCCACTTCCGTATTGGCATTTTCCGTGAACAGGTTGTTGGGAAGACGAATCGCTGACACGAGATCAGCATGATAGAGCATCATAAAACGCGCGGCACTGTTATTTTTGGCATTCAATACGCCTTGTGAGGTGATGAAGGCAACCAACCCACCATCCCTTACCGTATCAAGAGCCTTGACAAAGAAGTAGTTGTGTATGCGTCTGGTGACAAGTGCCCTCATGCCTTTCATGGCTGTATAAGACGGATCAAATACGGCAACATCGCCAAAGGGAATATTTGAGATGGCGAGGTCGAAGTAGTCATTGAAAGGCTTTTCAATCTTCTCGAATCCCTCTATGCGCACTTTCTGCTCTGGGTGCAGATGGCGGAGTATCTTTCCCGTAAGCAGGTCTTTTTCAAAAGCCATAATGTCTGCCTTGGGATTGTTATCCAAGACGGAATCGACAAAGGCACCGATGCCTGCCGAGGGTTCAAGCACCTTTTCGGGGATAATCTGATGCTCTTTCAACACATCCGCCAAAGCCTCCGTAACGGCTGACGGCGTGTAGAATGCCGTGAGGACAGACTGTTTCAGACTGTCCATCAACTGTTTGTACTCGCTTTCATTCTTGCTGTTTTCACGGATAAGTCTATGCAGCTCCACTGTTGGAGCAAACAATTCAAGGTCTGACTTTGCCCAATGGACGGCATCCGCCAGTTCTCTGGCAGGGTTCAGAATGCACTTCAATCCCCCGAATCCGCAGTAACGCTCCAGAAGGAGACGCTCACGGGCGGTCGGCGTGCGCTGTTCCCTGTCAAGGATGAATGCTGTCTCTATCGCCTTGATGTTGTCGTTCAGCCGTTGTTTTCTATTGTACGCCATTTGACTCTATGAAAAGGGCTACGGCTCCAGTCAACTCTGTGTAGAGCTGGTCGTAGTCCGGTGACTGGGCAAAATCGTCATCGGTGAGGTCGTAAATGGAATACACGTTGTCAACCAAAGGCAGGAGGTTCTTGACAAACGCTTCCTGATCTTCTACTGCTACCTCCAGGGGAAACTCACTGTCAACAACATCGTACAGGATGCTGTACTTGGAAAAGCGGAGACCTTTCAGCAATGCTGCCATGGCAAGTTCTTGTGCTGCATCGGCAAAGAGAGCATCACGCCGTGCCTGCTCATATACTTCTGCGGCATGGTCTGCACGTTCGCGGATAAAGTCCGCATCGCTGGCTTGTGGAAAACGGTTCTCTCTGAGATGGTTCAAGAGGTACAGTCCGTAATAGGACAACTCTGTCTGTGCCTGTTTCTTTCTGTTCATTTGTCTGTTGAATGGATTAAGTGGTGAATAATAAACCGTGGATGGCGGTTGATGTTAGTTGAAAGCAAGAAAAAGGCACTCGGTATCCCTCCGAGTGCCGCCACTTAATCCACAGTAAATAAAAGCATCCTAAATAAAGACACCATTTATGAACCATGTTTCGGTGGCAAAGGTACAAACTATTTCTTGTATCTCTTCACATTTCCTCGCTTTTCTGCTGTTTTGCGCTCTGCAAAAACGTATTTCGTGTTGAAATTCTCGTCAAAGGCTATGGCTGCGGAGAATGGTTTGCCTTGCTTGCTGGTGAAACCATTGAGCGTTCTGGTCTTGCCCTTGGTAAGCAAGTCGGTGATGTCGGCATCAGTGAGCAACTTTCCTGCTACCTGCTTGAACACTGGCATACCGCACTCCTTGTTGCTGCATCTTACTACCTTTCCGAAGAACTGCATGGTACCTTGCTTGCATTTAGGACACTGGCAGCCGGAATCCTTGTGGCTGAAAAGTCTGTCACAACCTAACAATTCCGCAGTGATTTCACGGGTATAACTTTCGATACTATGGGTGAACCCGTCTGCACTTGCTTCACCTCGTTCTATCTTGGCAAGTTCCGCCTCCCATTTGCCCGTCATCTCCACATTGGCAATCGCCATGTTCTTCACCACGGAATGCAGGGCGAGTCCTTTTTCCGTCGGCACAAGTTTCTTCTGCTGGCGCACCATATACTCTCGTTTGAGTAGGGTCTCGATGATGGCGGCACGTGTGGCAGGTGTGCCAATACCGCTGTCCTTCATTGCCTGACGCATCGTATCATCTTCTATCTCTTTGCCTGCGGTTTGCGTTCCGCCAAATCCGGCTGCACTCGGCAAATCCAAACAAGTTTGGATCTGCTCTCGCTTGCACGGATTTTCCATTGCTGCAAGCAATGTGGATTCCGTATGCAATGGCTTTGGTTTGGTCTTGCCCTCCGTGATGGTGCAGCCAGAAAGAGTGATATGCTGTCCTTCTTGCCAGTTGGGAATGACTTGCTCCTTGACCTCATTGTCGGTTGCGTCTGCATCCTTGTCCTGCCTGTTGTTCTTTTCCTTGAGCGACAACGCTCGCCAGCCAGTCTGTCGGATGATGGAGCCACTGATGCCAAATTCGACGTCATGATCCACTTGCACCGATACTGATGTGATGTCCTTGATGCAGTCTGCCGAGAACGTTTCAATCATCCGGCACAATATCATGTCATAAACGATCTTCTCGTCCTTGAAAAGACCGATGGCAGGATTCTCCGTGATGAGCAGTGCATGGTGGTCGGTCATCTTGGCGGCATTCACGCTGTTCTTGCTGTAGTCCTCACTGCCAGGCAAGAGTTTCACTTTTTCTCCATATTCCGAATGATTCTCCAAATTCTTGAAGAGTTTGGGAAGGGTGGCAAATACATCATCCGAGATATAGCGGCTTGATGTTCTTGGATAGGTGATGAACTTTGCCTCGTAGAGTTTCTGGGCGATGGAGAGTGTATGCTCTGCCGTGAAACCATGCTGGGAGTTAGCTTCTTTCTGCAAGGTGGTAAGGTCGTAAAGGAGCGGTGCCTTCTCCACCTTTCGCTTGGTTGTGACCTTTGTGATGATGGCAGAACCGGTATCTTTCACCTTATTATATATGTCGGTTGCGGTGGCTTTGTCTGTCCATCGGTTGGCAGATGTGAACTTCAGTATATTGCCACTGTCTGCATCAACCACACCGAAGTGTACCTGCCAGAACGGTTTCGACTCGAAACGCTTGTGTTCCCAATAGCGTTCGCACACCATGCCAAGGGTCGGAGTCTGCACACGACCTACGGAATAGGTGCCACGTCCTGCGGCTATAGTAAGGGCTTGTGTGCCGTTGATGCCGACGAGCCAGTCAGCCTCACTTCGTGCCTTGGCTGCATGATAGAGATTGTCATACTCCTTGCCGTCCCTGAGGTTTTGGAGTCCCTCACGGATGGCGGTGTCCGTAAGCGAACTGATCCAGAGACGGTCGAAAGGTTTCCTGCAACCGAGATACGCATAGAGGTATCGGAAAATCAACTCTCCCTCACGTCCGGCATCGGTTGCTACGATAATGCGCTCACTGTTGTCAAACAGCTTGCCGATTATCTTGATCTGGGCAAGCACACCTGTATCAGGTTTGTATCCGTTCTCTGTCTTGACTTGTCGGGGAACAAGAACGAACGGGTCGGGAATTACAGGCAGATTCTCTGCATGGAATCCCTTCATGCCGTAAGTTTCCGGCATGGCTGGCTGCACTAAATGTCCGAATGCCCATGTCACATAATAGCCATTGCCCTGCATATAGCCATCCTCACGCTTGGTAGCCCCAACGATGTGGGCGATTTCCTTGGCTACGCTTGGTTTCTCTGCGATGATTGTCTTCATTTCTTGATGTTTTTTGTGACATCCGCGACCATGGGATAGTCGGTCACGGATGCCGATTATACTTACTGATGGATTAATGTTAATGGATTAAGTGGCGGCAATTACATCTTCACGCTTCTTGCCTTACGCTTTGGCTTCTGTGCCTCGGCGGTCTGCTCTTTCTGCTGCTTCTCATTCTTCGGCGCAGCCTGTCCCGGTTTCAGCGTTTCCTTGGTGTGCTTGGTCGCCTCGTTAGTTTTGCCCTGCTCGTTGACGGCGACTTGTACCTTGTTCTCGTTGGTCGGAATCTGTTCCTTCGCCTGTTTGAGGTCAGGATTGTTGCGGTAGGAACGTGGCTGCATTTTGTCGAAGTCGAACTTTACGTAGGCGGTATAGGTACCGCTGCCGTTCTTGTTGGGCACTTCCTTGATCTCGATGGTTTTGCCTGCCACATAGTCGTCCTTCTGCTGCTCGGTCAGTTCCTTCTTGAAATAGGTGTTGAGTCGGCGGATGGTCCCGTCCTCATTGAGCCAGTGGTTGGGATCTTGCTGTTTCTTCTGACCGCCCGCATCACCTTCTGCCTTCTGCTCCTGCTTGTCAGCGGTTTGCTTCTTGTCTCCATTCTGTTTCTGACCTTGCGCCTGTCTTGTGCTGCCAGGCACGAACTCCACGCCACGCTGTTCCACATTCACCTGCAGCAGTGGTGTAAACTTGCGCCCGTTGGCAAGCTCAATCTCCTTACGAAGCGGAATACCTGAGTAGAGCACTCTCTTGTCGTCCTTGGTAATAGGTGTCTTGCCGATGGTATCGGGTATGCGCACCTTGTTGGTAGGGATGTCCACAATCTCATTGGTGAGACGGTCGATACTGATGAAATGAGGACGCAGTTCACCTGTGTTCTTGTCGGGGAAATCCACTACCTTTCCGAGGTTACCGTTCTGCAACAGGTTCTTCTTGTCCTCTGGAGTGAAGGTATAGCCTTTGTAAGCGACATCGAGTTTTGGCTCGTTGCGCACGAAATGCGGCACAAGTTGTAACTGGTCGTTATCGTCCTTGCGGAATGACAGACGGGCTTGTATCTCTATCTGTTCACCACCGAAGGTCGGCTTCACAATCACAAGCCCTGTCTTGCCGTAGTTGAGCAGGGCTTTCATATCCTTCTCATTCATACTGTTGAAGTCAATGCCATATTTGGCACCAAGTTCCTGCAGGTTCACATCGTTACCACTAATGAGGTTCTGCTTTACACCCGGAGCGGTCTGTGCCTGCTGTTCGGTTGCGGTCTGTTCTGGTTTCTGTTCCATGTCGTTCTCTTTTTCGTTGGTTTGTTCAGATGATACATTCTCTTTTTCTGTGTTAGCTTGCGTCTTGGACGCATCGTCCGATGATGCGGTTTCTTTCGCCTGACCTTCCGATTGCTTTGCCTCTTTCTCATAATTGGAGGTGTCAACCTTGTGGGCGGAAAGAATCTCCTTGTTAGCCTCCGGATCTTTCAGTAACTCCTTCATCACGCCAAGCAGGTTTTCCACCTGGTCTGCCGCTATGCGGTAGAATCCGAATCGGCTTGGCTCCTTGCACTGGCGGTAGAAGTTTCGAAAAAAACTGTCCATCAAGTCACTGTTGCGGTCAAAACGCAGGAAGTCGGACGTGTTCTCCGCCTTGGCGGGTGCTCGCTTCGGTGTGCCGTCTCTGCTGAGTCCGGCGACGACGCTGATCTCGCCCGTCTTCTCGTCACGGACTATCAGCACGTCCTGTTCATCACTCTTTTTCTTTTGTACCATAATTGTAAATGTTTAATGGTGAATACTGTTGTTATTTGAATTTCTGATGAATGCGAGTCAAGTAATGCTCCACATTCTCTTTCTTGAATTCTTTGACATTATTCTCTACAAACTGCATCACATCCTCTTCCGTGTAGTAGGTTTTCTGCCCCAAACGCTTGTAGGGAAGCACTCCCAGACTGCGATAGCGTTGAAGGGAACGAGGGGAGATTTGAAATAAGAGGCAGAGGTCTTGGTTGTCGAGCAATTTTTCTTTGATGGCAGGACTTCCTTTTTGCTCCGTCTCTCGTTCGTGTCTCAACATCAGCATGTCGTAGATGCCGTCTATCTTTTTGTGTAGGTCATGGAGATATAACTCCAGTTTTCTCAATGTTCCATCTTCCATGCTCATGTCTCCTTTGCTATTGTTCGTTCCTCAACCATTCTTTCAATGGCTTCAACTTGGTATCGGCATTGATTACCGATTTTAATAAAATCAATGCGGTTCTCTGAGCGCATTCGCTGCAAGGTGCGCTTGCTCACACCAAGCATCTTAGCTGCATCGTCATTGGTCAACATCGGCTTCAATCCCTTACCCGTCAAGTTCTCTTGAAATGCCATTTTTGCCAATCGCACGTACTGGACTATTTCTGTCAACTGTTCTGTCAGCTTTTTGAAGGCTGCACTTTCCATTGTTATTACTTCCATTCTAATTCCGTTTGAAATGTTATGTAATTCGTTGTTTTTATTTCTCGGCGGCAAAATTAAGCATTTGAGAAATACCCGTTTAACAACTCATTAATGACCCACGTATAATTTTCTTGATTTTTCTTGCCAAGCGGTCGGCAAACCCCAGAAAAGCACTGCCACAGTTATTCATTTTCATTGTTTTTCTACATACACACATTAACTTTGCATCCGAATTTGTTGAACCAATAAAACAGAGAATATGGAAGTAGTAACAATGGAAAAGAAGGCATTCGACTTGATGATGGCAAGATACGATGCCTTGGTAAAGAAAGTTGAGTTGCTGAAGCATAAGGCTAACGGCAAGCGTCTGAACAAATGGCTTACAGGTCATGAGGTCTGCCAGCAACTTCGCATCAGCCAGCGCACCTTGCAAAAACTTCGCGACCGCCGTTTCTTGGGGCATACCCAGATAGGTCGCCAATTCTATTACTGCCCCGAAGAGGTCAAAGCCATCGTTCCGCTTATCGCCAGAATCAAATCGGTATAGCATAAAGCCAAACTCGCCCAAGGCAAAGCCTAAAACTTCACCCTGGGCGAGCCAACACATTTTATATTCACCACTTAATCCAAATTGTAAACAATGAATATGAACCAACTTCTTACGCATGAGAGCAAGTCGATAGACACCGCCATGCAATCCTTGAAGAAAGCCAACAACTGGCTATCCTCATTCATCGAATCCTACAGCCCACCTTTGGACGGGGAGCGATACCTCACCGACAAGGAACTCTCCGAGCTCCTGAAGCTTAGTCGCCGTACCTTGCAGGAATATCGCAAACAAGGCATCTTGCCCTACATTATATTATGTGGCAAAACCCTCTATCCGGAATCCGAGATACAAGCACTTCTCACTGGTAATTACCGCAAGCCGATAATCGACGGCACTGTTTCACAAGGGGAGGGTACTGCTTCATAATAGCGAAACAAAAATAGCGTACAGGGTACAACGACAAAAATCGTTTCCCCTGTACGCTATTATATTATAAAGGTGTAGGAATCTTATTAAAAGATGAGAAATTCTAACTTGCACCTCTTGGCATCGTTCCGTTCATCACAATAATCATCGGATACTCGTGTTTTACTTGCTCTGATTGGCAATCCTTGCGGTTCACAACCTTACTGATAAACCATTGTCTGAACAACAAGGCTTGGTATGTATCCATTTGAAGTACTATGGCGATAATCACTTCCATATCATAGACATGCGCAGAATATCCATTTTCAAGTTTGATGTATTGAGAATGCTGGAAATCTTTCAGCACACTTTGTTTCCAAATGCGCTTGATGGTATTCTTCACTGCTGTCCCCGTTACATTCAGCAGTTCGGCAATCTCCCAAACAGTCATCCACACCTCACCATGATGTGGGGCGTAGATGACCATATCTTCTTGTATTGTTATCACTTGTCGTTTCATACTCTGCCATTTATAGTGTTAGTATTATCGTTGCAAATATTTCCAAACGTGAATTCCTCAATGTTATTAATCTGCTGAGACAACTTTTCCACGTCTTTGCTCAATTTCTCCTTGGTAATTTTGGCATACACCTGGGTTGTCTTTATGTCCTTGTGACCAAGCATTGAACTCACGGTTTCTATTGGAACTCCGTTGGAGAGGCAAACCGAGGTTGCGAACGAATGACGGCTCATGTGCCAGGAAAGCGGCTTGGTAATACCACATTTCTTTCCCAGTCTTTTGAGCGAATCCATACAACTTTGGTAGTTGGGTACTGGAAACACCCTGCCGTCTTCACACAATCCACGGTATTTTTCCATAATTTGCTTGGGATAGTCAAGCAACTTGATGTTGGCTTCCGTTCCTGTCTTCTGTCGATGGATAACGATCCATTCACCTTCATCGAAAAATTCCTTGATGTTCTCTTCCTTCAAGTTGTACAGATCAATGAAAGCGAGACCTGTAAAACAACAGAACAGGAACAAGTCACGCACCATACTCATCTTCTTTCTTGTGATAGGTGTTTCCATCAACAGGTGAATCTCTTCTTTGCTCAGAAACTCTCTTGTGGTCTCTTCTTCCTTGTACTCATATCGTCTGAATGGGTCTTTTACGAGCCATTCATTATCTATGGCACGGAATACCATTGCACGGAGATTGCGGACAAACACCATCGCAGAGTTTATCTTCAAGTGCTTGTCGGTTCTGAGAAAAGTCTCGTAGTCTGTGATAAAAGGCAGCGATAACTCTTTCAGAGCAATATCCTTCACATGGTAATGCGTCTGCAAGAACTCGCCCACATAGGCACACCCGATTCTATACTTCGTGTATGTACTCAAAGCCTTCATGCCAGCCTTATATTGCTTTTCCATTTCATCACGGCTTTGGGAATAGACTTTCATCAGTGTATGGCAACGATACTCCAAGCCAAGAAAGGCGTTCTTCACCTTGTCAGCAGTGACGAAGTTGTCCCTGTCCATAATCTCCTGATAATGCTTACTGATACTCACACGCATCTTGTCCAATTTGCGGTTCACTTCCAAAGCCTGCATACTCTTACCCATCATGCGTCCGCCCTTGGTGTCCCACAAATCTGGATTGGCAGTTGTCTTGCAACTGAACTGCGCCTGTGTTCCGTCCACTGTGATACGTCCCATAACTGGAACAGTACCATCTTTCTTTACTACCTGTCTTTTGAGGTAGAAGATAATTGAAAATGTACTCTTCATAACGTCATTCTTTTTTGCGTTCAAAATTAATACATGAAGAGTCTTTTCTTGCTACGCATTTCACGGCAGAATACGGCAAATTTGGTTCGTAACCCAAAATCTTACGTTGCTCATTAGTAACTCACTATAAATCAGAGTATTAAAACTCAATTCGTAACCTTCCTCATTCTTCCGAACCTCAACATTCCCCATTTGGGGTATAGGTTACGGATAGGTAACGTTCCTCTGTCTCATCTTGTCGTATTCCCGTCTTCGTCTGTCCTCGCTACTTTTAACCAAAATGAGGAAAGTAACTGATAACCAGTAAACTTTCCTCATTCTTCTCTCAAACACTTTTTATATGTACTTTCAAAAGCAAAAAGGGCGTGTTCTGCTGTGCGGATGATTGAGTTATGGCATGAAAATCAATGGAAAACGGCTGGTTGTTGCGGCGGTATGGCATGTATTCTTGCTGTTTTATACCGTTTCGTGGCGTGTTTTCGGTTATGTATTTTGTAGAATGTCTGTTGAAGGTGTGTTAATGCAAGAGACTCAACCGTTAAACTTTGTTTCTTCTGAAGGCTTTCCGTCTCTGTTTTGGCATATTGTTTTGTGGCTGATGCCTGACAGTGTCTGTTGCTTGAAAGCACCGCCTTTTATCATTGGCTGAGATTATTTCATGATGTTGCTTGTTAGTGTATGCTGCCAGTGCATTCAGCTGTCCGATGACGCCTTTGGGCGCTCCAAAATGTGTGTATTTAATAAATATTTGCGTTGAAGGTGCAAAAAAACGCCTAAAAGTTTGCAGATGTCATAATAAGTGTGTACTTTTGCACCCGCAAATAAGGACGGGATGTAGCGCAGTTGGTTAGCGCACGCGTCTGGGGGGCGTGAGGTCGCTGGTTCGAGTCCAGTCATCCCGACATAAATTGGGCTAATATGTTGTCAAGGCAGCATGTTAGCCCAAATTTGTTTTATGCGGCAATGCATGGCCGGAGCGGCATGCGGGCATGTACCTTTGCCGTCCGGTATATTGGAAGAAACGCAAAAGAGCGACATGCCGATAAGGCTGTCGCTCTTTTGAAACTTATTTATGATTCCGCGTTATTTCACCGAATTAATCCATGTCGCAATGTCATTGAGCACCTCAGGCGATATGGTTTCTTCTATGTTTGCATATTCGTTCACGCTTCCCGTCGTGCAGTGCTGAAACAGATGGTTGAGTCCGTTGTATGTCTTCACCATGTTCTTCTTGTTCTTCGGCAGCAGTTTCTCTATGCTCCCGATGTTTGTCGATGCGATAACCTGCGTGTCGCTGTTGCCGTTGACGGCCATCACGGGGCATTTCGCCTTGGCTATCGACGGGCGAGGATCGAAGGCTATGAAGTAGTTAAGCCACGGATTATTCATTTCTATAATCTTTGCCATGTTGTCTTTGGCAGGTTCGGGCAGACTTATTCCTGCCTTGCCGACAATCTCGTCAACCGTAGCCTTGGCGTCGCCGGTCGTCTTTTTGCTGATGATGAAGTCGTATACGCCTCTCAGTGCCTTTGCGTAGTCGCTGCACATTTTGTCGGTATATCCGCTCATCTTCAGCAGTACGAGGTTCTGTTCCATCAGTATGCTGTCGCCCCTTACGCCCGTTCCGGCCATGCTCACTATGAAGTCAGCCTTGCCTTCGGCAGCTGCCATGAAGGCTATGCAGCCTCCTTCGCTGTGGCCGAGCACTCCCGTCTTGCCGAAATTCTTTGTTCCGCGTACATATTCGATGGCTGCCAGTGCGTCTTTCATGAAGTTTTCGGTTGTTGCGTTAGCCGCGTCGCCCTTCGACTTGCCCATGCCGCGGTCGTCATATCTCAGCGATGCTATGCCGTTGCGTGCCAGAAAGTCGGCTATGACGAGGAATGGCTTGTGCTCAAATATTTCCTCATTGCGGTCTTGCAGTCCGCTTCCGGTTACCATCACCACAACAGGCACCGTGCCTTTCTTCATCTTCTCGTATCCTGTGGGGTAGGTCAGCGTGCCGCTGAGCGTGGCGTTGTCTTCCGTGTTGCTGAATGTCACTTCCTCTGTCTTATACGGATAAGGCTCCTTTGGCGTCTGCGGCCTGTTGCGCTCCACCTTTCCTTGTTTCATTTCCAGCGGAAACGACATGCCGCTCTGGCTGAACGTGCCTTTCAGCATGCCGTCTTTCTCTTCGCCTTCAAAGGCGGCCATTATTGCCGGTATGCTTATTTTCACCTTTGTCTCTTCGCTTACGGCTATATCGGCCGGTATGCCTTTCACGTTCTGGTCAGGACTGTCCATCGTGCACGACAGCTTGTTGTCCTTGTCTTTTGCTATGTTGAACACGATGTTCAGCGTGGCCTGTCCCACGTTCAGCTTGCCGGTCCAGCTGCCGTCAAGTTTCTGTGCTGCAGCGCTCAGCGTTGCCAGCAGCGCGACGATAAGGGTAAATATGGTCTTCATCATTTCTGTAATTTGTTGATTATAATATTTTTCATTATGTGTTTTTCCGTCCGTTCACGGTGCATGGATGCCTTCGTTGTGCAATGTCAGGCGCAACGGGCTTCGCAAAGTTAGCAAATTTTTTGTTAAAGTCAAAGTTTAGAAATCTAAAATGCGTGCAGATAAAATAAAAATCCACGGCATTTTTTATCTCTGCCGTGGATTCTCTTAAATAGAAATTGAACCAAGTATTATGTCTTTTTGCTTTTTTATCGTGTTACGATAGCCTGGAGTATGGCCTTTCTCATTTGCTCCTCGTTGTTCGGGCTGTCGCAAATGGTGTAAGTCAGTTTGTCGTCTACGTAAACTCCCATCAGATAAAGGTCGATCATGTGCAGTTCTGATGCCTGGCTGTACTGATATCCTCCGAATGACGGACCGTAGAATTTGAGTGTTACTTTGTGAGTCTCACCGTTGTACTGGAGTGCCGGATATGTTATGTCATACGGATAAGTGAGATAATAAGCCACGTTGCCGCTTACGTTAGACAGGATGAACTTAGCCTTGAGAGACTGCATGTTAGCGTTTTCAATGGCCTGCTTCAGGGCGTCGTTTTCCTTAATCTCCTTAGCAAGTATTCTTCCGGGGATGCCGTTGATAACCAGAGTAGAGTCGCCTTTGTAGAAACTTGCGGTGATGCCGGTTATAGAGTCAACCTTGTTTTCGTTGTTCTTGTCTGTTATAGTATCGTTGAAGAAGTAGATTTTGTTCTGAGTCTGCCATGTCGAGCCGCCGTAATAGTTGCCGCTCATCTGTTGCAGCCATGTCTTGTATGTCTCGGGATCGATGCCTCCGTCGTCGTCAGTGCCAAGACATGATGTAAGTGAAACTGCCATTGTGCAGCACATAAGTAATGCGAACAATCTTGATAATTTTTTCATTTCAGTTAATTTTTGTTTTTTAATATTTATGATTTTTTACTTCATAAATAACACAGCGATGCAAACCTTGCATCGCCTGTTGTTAAAAAAGTTTAAGATAATGCTCTCTGCGATTATTTCTTGGCTATTTATATATGTTTTCCCTCGCTATGCAGGAGATTCATAAATTCCTCTCTTGTCTTGGCCTGGTTGAATGCGCCTGAGAAGTCGCTTGTGGTAGTTATGGCGTTCTGCTTCTCAACGCCTCTCATCTGCATGCACATGTGCTTAGCCTCTACAACCACCATCACGCCCAGCGGCTTCAGCGTTTCCTGTATGCAGTCTTTTATCTGCAGCGTCATTCTCTCCTGCACCTGCAGCCTGTGGCTGAATATGTCTACCACACGGGCTATCTTGCTCAGGCCGGTGATGTATCCGTTGGGGATGTATGCCACGTGCACTTTGCCGTAGAACGGCAGCATGTGGTGCTCACAGAGCGAGAAGAAGTCGATGTCTTTCACGATAACCATCTGGTTGTATTTCTCTTCAAACAGGGCGTCGAGCAGCACCTTGTGGGCATCTTGCGTATAGCCTCTGGTGAGTATCTGCATGGCCTTTGCCACGCGCATGGGTGTTTTCAGCAGACCTTCGCGCGAAGGATCTTCGCCAAGAAGCTCTAGAATACTTTTGTAATGTGATGCCAGGTCGTCGAGACCTTCACGGAATTCTGTTTCAGGATTCATTATCTTATATGTGTTTTTTTATAATAAATGGTTTGCCGGCATAATCTGTTTTCATGCCGTGCTGATTATGTTGCCTTTCAGTTATGCCGCATATCTGATGTCGGCGTGGCCCGGTGTCAATATCCTACAGTGATTTTTCCTTTCACTATGCATGCCTGTCTGTAGCCCATGCTCTTTATCTCTTTCAGCACGCTGTTTGCCTCGTCGTAGGTTCTGAAGTTGCCTACGCGGCATATCCATCGCGGAGAATAGAAGTGGACGTAAACCGGAAGGTCCGGAAATCTCATCTTTATGGCACTTCCGATGCTCTCAGCCTTCTGGCGGTCGGCCCTTGAGTTGCCTCCCGAATAAGCCTGAACGCGGTAGCCTGTGATTCTTCTGCTGTTGCGCATCACTTTCTTGGCCGTGTTCACTGCAGGTGCGTCTGTCGACGGGCTTGTGCTTCCTGATGCATAGTGCTGTTCCTTTAGTGGTTCTTCAACGGTATCTCTCTTTTCCTGAGCCTTATGTTGCGATTGTTTGTGCTCTGTAGCGGCTGTCGCGTTGTTGCTTTTTTCGTTGGTGGCCGTTGTCGGAGCCGACTTAATCAGCTTGGCGTTGTTTACCAATTCGTCGATGTCTTTGCTCTGACTCACGGTCACGGTTCCCTGTCCGGCCTTGTCTGTTCTTAGGTCATTGAGGAATGATTGCGCCTCAGTGTTGAGGCTGAAGCCCAATGTCAGTGATAATAAAACGGCGAATTGTTTCATTCTTTTTTCGGATTATGAGTTTTATAAGGTTAAATAAGTAAACGGGATTTGGCCGCGGCAGGTCGTTAATGCCTTGCCCTTGGCCATCCCGTTTAATGTTTCAGATTATTTCCATGCGTCGATGATACCCATGAAGTCAGCAGCCTTCAGTGAGGCGCCGCCGATGAGTCCGCCGTCGATGTCAGGTTTAGCGAACAGCTCAGGAGCGTTGCTTGCCTTGCAGCTTCCGCCGTAGAGGATAGATGTTTCTTCAGCAACTTCGTTACCATACTTCTCTGCTACGATGCTGCGGATGTAAGCGTGGATTTCTTCAGCCTGCTCAGCTGTGGCTGTCTTGCCTGTACCGATAGCCCAGATTGGCTCGTATGCTATAACGATGTTCTTGAACTCTTCAGCTGTGAGGTTGAATACGCTGCCTTCGAGCTCAGCCTTAACAACTTCGTTCTGCTTGCCTGCTTCTCTCTCCTCGAGGCTCTCGCCGATGCAGAAGATTACTTTCAGGCCGTTCTTCAGTGCGAGCAGCACCTTCTCTTTCAGTATTTCAGGAGTTTCTCCGTAGTATCCGCGGCGCTCTGAGTGGCCGAGAATAACATACTGAGCACCGGTGCTCTTTACCATTTCAGCAGAAACTTCGCCTGTGTAAGCGCCCTTCTCTTTGTCTGCGCAGTTTTCAGCGCCGAGAGCTATCACGTCCTGATTGAGGAACTGTGCTATGCTTGCCAGGTGGATGAACGGTGTGCAGATGATTACGCCGCAGTTTGGCTTGTTGCTGTTAAGAGTCTCGTTAAGTTCTTTTGCCAGGGCGATACCGTCCTGCAAGTTCATGTTCATTTTCCAGTTACCTGCTACAATTTTCTTTCTCATTTTTCTTTCTTTTAAAAAGTTGATATATTCTGTTTGAATGTTCTTTCTCTTTTAGCCACTGCGTGAACTTCCATGTGCGGTCGGCAAAGGTAAGCAACAGCAGCGGAAGTATGTACCACAGCAATATTTTTGATATCTTGCCCGTCACGGAGTCTTCGGGCAGGTGTCCGTATTCTGTCGTCTCCAGCTTGCCCGTCTGATAGCTTAGCTGCGGCAGGTCGTTGTGGCTCCATTTGCCTATCACCACTCCGTCTTTCAGCAGCAGCAGTCCGGGGTTGCTTCTTATCACGGTCTTCAGCGTGGTCTCGTCGGTGAGATAGAACGGATATTCGGCTCCCGTTATGTCGCGCCAGTGCTGTATGCCCTCGTCGGTGCTTGCCGTCAGTCCGTAGAACGGATAGCCGTGGCTCTGGCAGTATTCGTATATCTGGTCGATCTCGCCGAAGTTAGAGTCGTCGGCATATTCGAGATGTGGCGATATCAGCAGGAATGTGTAGCCGCGGCGGCTGAGCACGCTGTCGGTAAGGTCTTCGCTTCCGTCGGTGGTCTGTATGAAGAAGTCGTGTATCGGCGGCACATATCCCTCGGATATCTGCACGGTCTTGCTGTCGATGAAGGTCCATGTAGAGTCGGGATAGTTCTCGAGCGTAAACTCCTTGCGCTGTCCGTTCTTCTCAAGTATGAACGTTGTCTCAAACTCCGGACCCTTTGCCCCCTCGGGTATCTCCATGCCTTTCTTTATGTCTGCGCCTATGTGATAGGGACGGAAGTCGAACTGCGGCAGGGTGTAGAGGCTCCTGGTGCTCGAGAACAGGATGAAGATAATGGTGTAGGTTATCACTATCCACTGGTTGGTGCGGCTGATGAAGCGGGGCATCATCAGCGGCTTTACGCACAGCACGATGGCTGCCGCCAGCAGAACAACGTTCTTATAGAAAGTCTCCCAGTTGGTAAGGATGACGGCGTCGCCGAAACATCCGCAGTCTTTTATCGGGTTGGCAACGGCGAGCCACAGCGTCAGCGGAGTCATTATGGCCATGAACAGCAGCACGAGCCTCGACATGAGGCGGCGGTGTATGGCAAAAAGAATGAACACGCCGAGGCAGAACTCAAGTCCGCCAAGCAGCACCGATGCGCCAAGCGTGAGATAGTCGGGCACATACTGGCTCAGCTGCACCACGTTGAGATAGTCCTGCAGCTTGTATTGTGTGCCTAATGGGTCTATAGCCTTGACATATCCCGAAAAGATAAACGTCAGCGATATTACAAGGCGGCAGACGTTGACCAATATTCCCGTTATGGCTTTTCTTGCGTGCATCGTCAATGTTTAAGAAAGTTTTATCAGCCCGAACACGGCATAATTGATTATGTCCATGTAGTTGGCGTCTATTCCTTCAGACACCAGGGTGGCCCCGTGTATGTCTTCTATTTCCTTTACGCGTTGTATCTTTGTAAGTATAAAGTCGGTGTAGCTGCTCACTCTCATCGAGCGCCACGCCTCGTCGTAGTCGTGATTTTTCCTTATCATCAGCTGCAGTGCCTCGTCGGCCTTCTTGTCGTATATGGCCAGGGCTTCGTCGGCAGATATGTCGGGCGTGTCGGCAAAGCCCATCTCAAGCTGTATCAGACCAACTATACCATAGTTGATGAGCGCTATGAATTCGGGGCGTATGCCTTCGCCCACGAGCGACTCTTTCTTTATCTCCAGGCTGCGTATGCGCTTGGCCTTGATAAACAGCTGGTCGGTGAGCGACGAGGGGCGCAGTATGCGCCACGACGGGCCGTAGTCGTGAAGTTTCTTGGCAAACAGTGCGCGGCATTCTGCCATGGCGCTCCTGAATTGTTCTTCTGTTTTCTGATTGTCTTTTGACATATTTTCTGAATAATCGGGTGCAAAGTTACTAATTTTACACGATATACGGCCAATATAAAATATTAATTAATAAAAAAGGTGAGCCGGCGGCGTCATTCTTTCATTCTTTTGTTTATGTATTTTATCTTGGCGCATTCCACGTCGAACACCGTTTTCAGCGAGTCGCGCTTAACCCTTGTCAGCGTCAGGTTTCTCAGCTGTTCTGCCGTGGCCATGCCCTTGCTCTTCAGGTCTTCCACGATTTTCTTCATCTGCTCATACTCGCTTTCTATCTTCTGCAGTGCCCTGTCCGTGTTCTCCACGTTCAGCTGTGCGCGCTTCAGCTCTATCTCCTGATACAGGCGCAGTGCGGCTTTGCGCTCGTCTATCGCCTCGGGGCATTTCTTTCGCAGCGAGTCGATCGTGGCGAGAGCCTCCTTATACTGTCCTTTGCCGAATTGCTCGCGTGCGTTGTCGAGCAGCCCTTCGGCCTCTTTCTTCATGTCGTTGCCTGTGCATCCTGCCATTGCCGTCATCATGGCTATGGCTGCGCAGAGCGTTGTTATCTTGTTTGTTTTCATTTTCTGTTTTGTATTATCGGGTGCAAATATAGTGCAAGTCGGGCGAAATGCAAAATAAATGCCCGTTAAACGGCTTATTATTTGATGTTTACGTGCTATGGCCGGGTCATAGTGCTGTATGATATATTTATTTTCTTAGGCTTATTGCCGGCCGTATGTTTTGTGGCGTTTGTGTATTACTTTTTATAGTAGGAGATAAAAGTAAAAAAGTTTTTAATAAAAACTCGTCACTCGTCATAATGCTGCTTAATTAGCTGACTGACAGATGGTTAAAGTGTGACGAGTTGAAAATTTAACTCGTCACATGGGGCTTTTTGGGTGGATTTTTTAGGAGTTAAAGCAGATTCTTTTTGGGAGTTGGAGTAGTTAAAGTAGTTATCGCTCACAGTGGTGGCCAGGAGTTAAAGTCATTAGCCTTGTTGGTAGTAAACGTATGGACGTACCACAGGTGCGTCCGCAGCCCGATTACGTGTAAATTTTATAGTCTGTAACATCATCTTGATGAATAATGTGGATATGTTGCTGTCCCAAGGATTTGTTGGCGTTTTAATGTAACTGACAATATAACAGATATTTATGCCTGATTATATATTGCGGAGGATTTTTTCGATAATGCGTAATTTGGACACACCTGGGGTGTTCCCTACAGGGTTGTGTATGGTAAAAACGTGTGTATTTAAGTCAACCGACGACAGTAATAAGATGAGCCGAAGTCAATCTAAATCATGAAATTGGCTGTTTGAATTCAACCGGAATCAGGAAACATCAACATTTTTTTGTTGCAGATGACGGATGTGATGAGTTGAAAATTCAACTCGTCACACCATAACACGTTGTTTGTCAGCAGGTTAAACACGAATGTGATGAGTGACGAGTTTTTTTAAAAAACTTTTTGCGTTGATGACAACAGACTGCGACTTTACAACAACCACATCCTTTTTATAATATCAGATGACATGTATTGTATTGTAAATGCATACCTTTTACGTTGCGAAAGGCCACCTTTTACGTTGCGAAAGGCCACCTTTTGCGTCCTGATATGCCACCTTTCGTGTTGCCGTATGCGGTCTTTTGCATGATGATATGCGTCTTTTTTGTCTGCCGGATGTCGTGCAGTGTATGCCCGGCAAGTTGTGTTGTTTGCTTTGGTCGGTATCTCCGGCCGTGATGTCAGGGCGGCGTCAGTAGGTCCATTTCAGTCCGGCCATCAGGCAGCCGGGCATTCTGTTGTATCTTTCTATTGCCGAATAATATGGAGTAACAAGCGTGTTTATCCAGCTGTTGCTGTCGAGGTTCAGCACATTCTCTGCGCTCAGCTTCAGCGTAAGGCGCCTGATTTTGTATTCGGCGCTGAGTCCGAGGTCGTAAATGTCATATCTGTATGTGTCTGTCTTGCTGTGGCTGTAGGCCATGCTTGCCATAAACTTCAGGCGGCCTGTCTTTACATACAGCTTGCCTCCGGCATCAATGCCGCTTATGTCGGTCTTTGTGCTTGATGATGCAATGTCGCTGATGCGGCGCGAATAGGCTAATGATACTTCGCCGTTGAACATCGAGCGGAAGTTTGACGCCACTACGGCTTTGGCCTTCAGCGACTTCAGCGTTGAGGTGTTGTCCTTGCCGTTGAGCAACGACGGCGACTCCACGTAGTTTGCCGTCAGGTTAATCTTTATGCTGAGAGGTATTGCCGACAGTCTTTTCTCAAGGTTTGCCATTGCGTATATGTTGTCGGCATGACTGCCGTAGGCATATGCCACGGTGCTTGTTGTGCCCTCCTGACTCACCACGGGCGTCAGCGCATGGTCCTGCCGCTGCATGTTGGCATACACGGTGAGGTAGGTCTGGCTTGCGGTGTTGTAGTTGTTATAGTTGAGCGACAGGCTTGTGCCGGTCTGAAACGGCGTGTCTATGGCCGATGCCGCCGTCATTTCGTTGTACGAGTCGATCAGCGTCAGCGCTGACATCTTGGCGGTTTCGGTGCGGTTTTTGGTTCTCGACAGACTGAGCGACAGGCTGTGGGCGTTGCTGAAGTCGTAGCTAAGGCTCAGCGACGGGTACACCTTTATCCTGTTTTCGCTTTGCCTGCCGGTTATGCTGCTGCGTTCCACCGTCACCGATGCGCCGGCGTTTACCTTCAGCGCGCCCTTGGTGTTGCGTGCAAATATGTTGGCCGAATATTCGTCGGTCTGTATCTTGTCCTCGCCTCCGGCTGTCTGTTCCGATGTCAGCCTCAGTGTGTTCTGCTCATGTTGCTGCGACACCGATGCGTTGAGGCTTACACTCTTCATCAGGTTGAGGCTGTAGCCCGCCTCAGAGCCTATGCTCAGCCGGCGTGTAGTGCGGTGCTGGCTTATGTAGAAGTCGTTGCCGCCGTTATTTGCCGTGCCGTAGTCAACGGGCAGAAGCCGTCGGTTGGTTGTCAGCATGCTGCGGTCTTTGTCGTCGTTCCATGCAAAGTTGCCGTTGACAAACAGCAGTCCTTTGCCTGCCGACACGTTGAGCGAGACATTGCTCTCTATGTCGCGCCCGTTGTTTTTTGCCGTATTGTCATACTTGGTTCCGCTTGTTCCGCTGTTGGTGGCTGCTGTGCCGAGGCTGATGTCGCTCATGCCGGCCTTTATGTTCCAGCGCAGTTGCGCCTTGTCCGTGGGGCGCCAGTCGGCCGCCAATTTCGCCGTCAGAAAGTTTCCGCGGTTGTCGGTCAGCGACGCGCTCCTCACCAGCGTGTCGGCCGACAGGTAAGTTTCGTCTCTTTCCGTCCGGCTGTGGGTGTCAGAGTGGTTGAAGAGCAGACTGCCGTTTATCTCTAACCGGTCTGACGCCTTGTATTTCGCGTTGAGCGTGGCCATGTTGTTCATGTCCTTGCACAGGTTGTCGGGCCTGTACAGCAGCGATGTCTCTGCGCCTGATATCTTTATGCTGGTCTGTCCCGATGCCGTTACGTTGCCGCCGCTCACCATGTGGCTCAGGTAGTCGTTGAGCGAGAATACGGGCGTGCCGGTGTTGTTGCCCGACAGAATGGCCGTCAGCGAGAGCCTGTTGCCTGCACCGAGCGTAAACGACTTTGCGTTGTATTTGTCCTTGTAGCCGCCGCTTGCGTCGGCATATCCCGACAGCCGGCCCAGGCCCTTAGTCTTGATGTTCAGCGCGGTGTTGTCCCTGCGCCCGTAGTTGCTGCCCGGCGTGCCGTCTTTATAGTTCTTAATTATCTCCGCTCCTGCAACAACGTCGGCGGGCATGTTCTTTATCACGAGGCCGTCAGACTCGCGCGTAAACAGGTCGCGCCCGTCTATCAGCAGCTTGTCCACGGCCTTTCCGCCGTAAGACACGTTGCCGCCTTCGCTCACGCTCACGCCCGGCAGCTTTTCAAGTATGTCGCTTACGCTGTTTTCAAAGCCGTTGCTGAAGTGGCCTGTGTCAAACTTCACGGTGTCGCCGGCCATCTTTATTCCCGTGTAAGTGCCTTTCACGACAATCTCGCTCAGTGACCTTTCGTCGTGCTCCATCACAATGTCGGTGCTTTCGGGCATGACTCTTGCCTTTACCTTGCGGTCTTTATATCCCAGACACTTTGCCTGCACCCACATGTCGCCGTCCGATTTTGGCGATATGCTGTACGATCCGTCCTTGCGGGTTATGGCGTAGCCCTTCATCGGCGGCGTCAGCAGGCTGTCGGAATACAGCAGCACCGTGGCACCGGCCACGGCCTCTCCCTGCAAGTCTTTGACGTGACCGTTGATTATGGTCTGGGCATGGGCCGAAACAGACCATATACAGCATATAGCCAGCACTATAAAAAGACGTCGCCGGATAAAGGACATCCTTCTGTAAAGTGTTGCTGATTTATTCGTAATAAGTTACTTTTTTTGCGCTGTTAAGCAATTCCTTATATGTCTTGTTGGCATTTGCTTTATAAGCATCTTCTGTTATAAGTTCTCCTTCCTTAGGAATATTCATCTCCGGATTGTCTGTTTCGGTAATGCTTTGAAGGTCAAGTGTGTATACAGGAATTTTTATCCTCACCACGAGTCCGGGCAGTCCGTAGTATCCGAGAGGTCCGCACACCATCGGCACGTCAGGTGTAAACCATGCCGTTATCTTGTTGTTTCCCTTAAGTGTTGCCTTATAGCATGTTCTTCCAAGTACGATTTCTGTTTCCGGCGAAATCTCCCATTCCAGGGTGTTTGCCTTGTCTTTTATGATATACATTTTGCCACCGTGTTCAGTTTGGGTTATACGTGAGCTGTCGTTGAAGTCTATGTATATATTTCGTGTATCTGTAAGTAGCGGCATTTTGTCAACACTTTCCGGCTCTTTTTTAAATAGGGATTTATTGTCTGATATTGTGAGAGAATACACTTTGCGGTCTTGTTTCGTCCTTTGTATGATAGTGTCTCTCACAATCGGATTTTCTATGTCGTAATAACTTTTTTTCACCTGCATGGTGGATGCATAAATACATTTTATCCCTTTGGGCTGTGAAAAAGCTGAAATAGCGGCTATTGACAGTATGAGTGTAATTAATGTTTTCATATAATCAAGATTTTTATAATGTTATTTTTATGATATTGTGTCTTTGGCTTAATCCGAATATTGGTATTGAGGCGGTTATTTATGGCTAAAGCTCGCGTATGCCGTTTTATGATTTATATCCGTTTGTGGCTTGATGCATAACCTTTTGCGGTAGCGTTGACAATCGCGTTATTCCATATACGTCACCTTGTCCGCGCTGTCTAACAGCTTTTTGTAGTTGTGGTCAACCTTTTCTGAATATTCTTCTTCGGTTATGGCCGTTCCTTCCGTAGGCTCTTTCAGTTCGATGTTGTCAACTTCCGTCATGCTTTCAAGGCTGAGAGTGTATGCAGGTGTGGTTATCCTTACCACAAGTCCGGGCAGTCCGTAATATCCGAGAGGGGCGCACGCAAAAGGAATTTCGGGCGTAAACCACGCCGTGATGCGCGGGTCTTGCCTGAGCGTTGCCTTATAGCAGGTCTTTCCGAGTACGTTTTCAGTTTTTTCCTCTACGTCCCAGTCGAGTCTGTTGGCATGTCCCTTTACAATGTATAGCTTGTTGACGAATTCGCTCTGGGTAACTTTTATGCTGTCGTCAAGGTCTACGTAAATATTTTTTTTGTCAACCATAAGCGGCACTTTGTCAACACTTTCGGGCTCTTTCGTAAAAAGATATTTGTTGCCGACGGCTGTTAGCGAATATATCTTTTTGTCTTCCTGAATATCGCGTATAACCATCTTTTTTGCAATCTCATTTTCCATCTCATAAACCCCCTTGCTGACCTCCATTGATGATGAATATATACATCTTATCCCTTTGGACTGTGAAAACAACGGTATGGAAATTATAGATAGTATTAGTGTGATTAATGTTTTCATATAATCAAGATTTTTATAATGTTATTTTTATGGTATTGTGTCTTTGGCTTAATCAGAATATTAGTATTGAGGCGGTTATTTATGGCTAAAGCTCGCGTATGCCGTTTTATGATTTATATCCGTTTGTGGCTTGATGCATAACCTTTTGCGGTAGCGTTGACAATCGCGTTATTCCATATACGTCACCTTGTCCGCGCTGTCTAACAGCTTTTTGTAGTTGTGGTCAACCTTTTCTGAATATTCTTCTTCGGTTATGGCCGTTCCTTCCGTAGGCTCTTTCAGTTCGATGTTGTCAACTTCCGTCATGCTTTCAAGATTAAGAGTATAGTTAATGGTAGTAAGTCTTACCACAAGTCCGGGCAGTCCGTAATATCCGAGAGGGCCGCATGCAAAAGGAATTTCGGGCGTAAACCACGCCGTGATGCGCGGGTCTTGCTTGAGCGTTGCCTTATAACAGATTTTTCCGAGAATAGTCTCTGTTTTGTCTTCTATGTCCCAGTCGAGTTTTGCTGCCCTACTTTTAACAACATATAGCTTATTTACGTAAAATGTCTGTGTAACTTTTATGCTGTCGTTCAGGTCTACATAAAGGTTTCTTGGGTCAACCATCAGAGGCATCTTGTCGACAGACGACGGTTCTTTCGTGCACAAATATATTCCGTTAACTGCTGTAAGCGAATAAATCTTTCTGTCGGCTTTGGCTCTTGCCAAGATTGTATCTCTTACGATTTTGTTTTCCAATTCATAAAATCCTTGTTTGATTGGATATGTTGTGGCGTAAATACATCTTATCCCTTTTGTCTGTGAAAAAGCTGAAATAGCGGTTGCCGACAATAATAGTGTTGTGAAAAATCTCATATCCGTAAAACTTTTATGTTGTTTGGTTTGCATATAAAATTTAAAACATGGCATTTTCTTTAGCCAAAAATCGTTCAGTCGGTTGTTTGTTCCATGGCGTAACGAAGTTGCACAAGAAAATACTTCGGGCCGTAGAAACTTGTACTTCTGCTTCGGCTGCGGTTCGGCAAGGCATTACGGATAGCCGGTGTTGATTGTCGGATGTGTTGTTCTCATAATATATCTTTTTTAGTTTAAGGCAGGTGGAAACCTTAATGTTAGAGTATCAGCAAATTTATAAAAAATATTTCAATGCCGGTTGTCGGCTGTTTCAATTTAAGACGTTTTACGCTTTGTTTAATCATGTTTTGAGTTATGGTATCGTCAGGGCAAAGAATAATAAAGAGCATGAAAACGGCTGTTGTGTCATTGTTTTTTTGTAATTTTGCAGCCGCTTAGAAATTTTTTGATTATGAAGTTACTGACAAACGCCGAATTGGCAAGCCTGCTTGATAAAGATATATTCCATAAGATTTCTTCTGCCGCCGATTCGCTTAACCTCGAATGTTATGTTGTCGGCGGATATGTCCGCGACCTGTTTCTTGAAAGACCGTCGAACGATATCGACGTGGTTGTGGTGGGCAGCGGCATACAGCTTGCCGACGCACTGAAAAAGGAACTTGGGCGCAAGGCAAAGCTGTCGGTGTTCCGCAATTTCGGAACGGCACAGGTGAAATACCGCGACCTTGAGGTGGAGTTTGTCGGCGCAAGAAAGGAAAGCTATACGCACGACTCGCGCAAACCGGTGGTTGAAGACGGCACGCTGGAGGACGACCAGAACAGGCGCGACTTTACGATAAACGCTCTTGCCGTGTGTCTTAACGGGCCGCGCTTCGGCGAGCTTGTAGACCCATTCGACGGAATTGCCGACATGGAAGACGGCATAATACGCACGCCGCTCGACCCCGACATAACTTTCTCTGACGACCCGCTGCGCATGTTGCGCTGCATAAGGTTTGCCACTCAGCTTAACTTCTTTATCGAAGAGGAGACGTTCGATGCCCTTGAGCGCAACGCCGACCGCATAGGCATAATCAGCGGAGAACGCATTGCCGAGGAGCTCGACAAGATAATGATGACCAAGACGCCGAGCAAGGGCTTTGTTGACCTGCAGCGCTGCGGTCTGCTTCAGCGCATACTGCCCGAGCTGGCTGCCATGGATATGGTGGAGACAAGGCAGGGAAGGGCGCACAAAAACAACTTTTATCACACGCTTGAGGTGCTCGACAACGTGTGCAAGCACTCTGACAACCTGTGGCTGAGATGGGCTGCGCTGATGCACGACATAGGCAAGCCGAAGACCAAGCGATGGGACCAGAAGATAGGATGGACCTTTCATAACCATAATTATATAGGCGCAAAGATGGTGCCGGAGATATTCAGACGACTGAAACTGCCGCTCGACAGCAAGATGAAGTATGTGCAGAAGCTCGTAAACCTGCATATGCGGCCTATCGTCATTGCCGACGACGTGGTTACGGACAGTGCCGTAAGGCGACTGCTTAACGATGCCGGCGACGACATTGACGACCTGATGATGCTGTGCGAGGCCGACATAACGAGCAAGAACGAGGTGCGCAAGCGCCATTTCCTCGAGAATTTCCGCATCGTGCGCTCTAAGCTCCACGACCTTAAGGAAAAGGACTACAAGCGCCTGCTGCAGCCCTGCATCGACGGAACAGAGATAATGGAGATGTTCAACCTTAAGCCTTCGCGTGAGGTTGGCGAGCTGAAGAAGGTGCTGAAGGATGCCGTGCTTGACAACAAGGTGCCCAACGAGCGCGAGCCGCTGATGCAGCTGCTTATGGAGAAGGCACGTGAGATGGGACTTTGTCAGGATAAGGCTTGACAAAGGCGCTGCCGTTTCCGGTAGACCTGCCTTGCGCTTTGCCATGCAATGCCGGTGCTGAAGGTATCGGCTGAATGTAAATCTTTTTTATTTTTCGCAGACGTTTGACGCCTCTACATCGCCAACGCCCGCGGCGCAAAGGCATTTCTGACAGAAAACAGCCTAAAAACGATGGTTTTGTTAAGTGTCTGACGGGCAGCATTTTAATGTTTTATGCAGCATGAGTTTTCTTTTCCAAAAATGCAAAATGTGGCATCTTGCAGTGTAAAACCTATCCTTTTAGAGGTCAAAATGTCGCCTTTTGCGTTCTAATTTCACCCGTTTGTGTCTCCAAAACAGGCTGATTTTATATACGAAATCGTGCTTGATGTAAATTAATCTTAAATTGTTGGTCCTGCAGAGTCGCGTATTTTAACATATTTTTGTTGTCTGTTTTCTGTTTCGTCAAAAACAAATGTCCTGATTTTTTACCGCTTTCTGTGCCGCGTGCCGGCAGCGCATTTTGTCCGAATAGCGCGATAATTATGTGGAAATCGTTGCCATGTGCTGCATTGCATGTATGCTTCGTTTTGTAATTATTTTTCGTTTTCAGGCCTTGCGCGCCGCATTGCGTGCATAGCTTTAAATTTTGACGCGCACACTGTTCAAAATGTTTTTGTTAATGCTACTTACTGTGAATTAGAGTTAAAACACAATAATTATCATTTAACCTTAATGTAATATTCAATAATAATATGTACATTTGCATCTCGAAAACTACCGGTGTGAAAATAGTTTTCAGAATATGATATAAGCAAATTAGAAATAATAGTATAAAAATTTTAGGAAAATAGGTATGAAAAGAAACAAATTTTTATTGCTTGCATTTGCTGTTGCCGCAATGTTAACATCGTGCGGGGGCAAGCAGGGAGGAAAAATGGGCGACAATGAGTTCGCTGTGAGGACAATAGAGACGCAGACCGCGAATCTCCAGTCTTCTTATCCTGCATCTATCAAGGGCGTCCAGGACGTGGAGATCCGCCCGAAAATTTCAGGATTCATAACAAAACTTTGCGTAAGAGAGGGACAGACCGTTAAGCGCGGTCAGCTGCTGTTCGTGATTGATAACGTAACTTACGCCGCAGCAGTGCGCCAGGCTAAGGCTGCCGTTAACTCAGCCAAGGCTCAGCTCAACACAGCAACTCTTACATACGAGAATAGCCAGAAGTTGTTCAAGAACAACGTAATCGGTTCTTACGAACTGCAGTCTGCCAAGAACAGCTACGAGTCTGCTAAGGCAGCTCTTGCACAGGCTCAGGCCAACTATGTATCTGCAAAGCAGAATCTCGACTTCTGCTATGTTACAAGTCCGGCTAATGGTGTAGTAGGCGACCTGCCTTATAAAGTCGGTGCGCTTGTAAGCTCTTCTAATGCAGAGCCGCTTACAACAGTGTCTGACATTAACTCAATGCAGGTTTACTTCTCAATGACTGAGAAAGACCTCCTCGACATGACAAAGACAGCCGGCGGACTCCACGCTGCAATAAAGGATTATCCTCCTGTTAAGCTGCAGCTTGCCGACGGTACAGTATACGGACATGACGGACGTGTGGCTGCTGTCAGCGGAGTAATCGACCAGAGCACAGGTTCTGTGTCTATTCGTGCCGACTTCCCAAACCCTGAGCATCTGCTCAAGAGCGGCGGTTCAGGAAGCATCGTCGTGCCTCATGCAAGCTCTTCTGCCATCGTTGTTCCGCAGGAAGCTGTTGTACAGGTTCAGGACAGATACTTCGTTTATATCGTAGGAAAAGACAACAAGGTTAAGTATAGCGCCGTTACCGTAAACCCCAACAACGACGGTAAGAACTATATTATCGAAAGTGGTCTGAAGGCCGGCGACAAGATCGTTGTTAAGGGTGTTACTACCTTGAAGGACGGTATGCAGATAACACCGATAACAGAGGCTCAATATCAGGAGAAACTGAAGAAGACAAGCGAGATGGGTTCGCATCAGAACGACCTGAACAAACTGAAAGAAGACCTTACAAAGTAAATCAGGTCGCCGGGCTCTGCGGCGTATGCAGGCGTCAGAGTGAATGCTTATGACGCCACTTGCCCTCAGCCTTACAACCTCATAAACAAAAGTAAAACAGAAAAAACATGAGATTAGATAACTTTATAAAACGCCCGGTGCTGTCTACGGTTATCTCAATATTGACAGTCATCCTGGGTCTTATCGGATTGGTGTCGTTGCCTATAGAGCAATACCCTGACGTTGCGCCGCCTACGGTGCGTGTGAGCGCAAACTATACGGGTGCCAATGCCCAGACCGTGCTCAACTCGGTTATCGTGCCGCTTGAAGAGCAGATCAACGGTGTGGAAGGCATGACATATATGACATCAACGGCTTCGAACGAAGGTTCGGCCAACATTACGGTGTTCTTCAATCAGGGTATGAACGCCGACATGTGTCAGGTAAACGTGCAGAACCGTGTGTCTCAGGCATCAGCCCTGTTGCCGGCCGAAGTAACAAAGGCTGGTGTGACGGTTGAAAAACGACAGACCTCAACCGTGCTCCTTATGGCCATCAAGGGAGATGCAAGCAGATACGACGAGAAGTTCTTGCAGAACTATGCCGACATCAACATCATTCCTGCCATTAAGCGTGTAAGCGGTGTAGGTGGATGTGAAGTTATGGGTGCCAAGACCTATTCAATGCGTATTTGGCTCGACCCCGTCAAGATGAAGAACTACGGCCTTATGCCGTCTGACATACAGAATGTGTTGGCTGAGCAGAATATTGAGGCCGCACCAGGTAAGTTTGGTGAGCAGAGCGACAACCAGTATGAATACACAATACGTTATAAGGGACGTCTGCAGACTGCTACTGAATTTGAAAATATGATAATCTCGAGCGATGAAAACGGTAATACCATCCGTGTAAAGGATGTTGCACGAGTTGAGCTCGGAGGACTTTATTACAGTGTTACGTCAAAGGTTAACGGCCAGCCGGCCGTCATGATGATGGTTACACAGACTGCGGGTTCAAATGCTACGCAGATTGTTAAGGATATCAAGAAAGTTATCGATGAGCAGAGAACTCTGCTGCCTCCGGGCGTTGAAATCGACTATATGCAGGACGTTACAGAGTTCCTCTACGCGTCTATGGGCGACCTTGTTCATACGCTGTTTGAGGCATTCGTACTCGTGTTCATCGTGGTTTACATCTTCTTGCAGGACTTCCGCTCAACACTTATCCCGCTTATTGCGGTGCCTGTGTCACTGGTCGGTACGTTCTTCTTCCTGTATGTGTTCGGCTTCTCTCTCAACCTGCTTACGCTGTCTGCGTTAGTGCTTGCCATCGCGATTGTGGTCGACGACGCCATAGTGGTCGTCGAGGCCGTCCATGCTAAGCTCGACCTTGGATACAAGTCGGCACGCCAGGCCTCTATCGACGCGATGAACGAAATCTCAGGAGCCATTATTTCTATTACGCTTGTGATGTCGGCCGTGTTTATTCCTGTGTCGTTCATCGGCGGAACTTCAGGTACGTTCTACAAGGAGTTCGGTATAACGATGGCTATCTCAATCGTAATTTCGGCTATCAACGCTCTTACGCTTTCACCGGCATTGTGTGCAATATTGCTGAAACCGAAGAACGAAGACGGCACAGTGCGCAAGATGTCAATGATTGACCGCTTCCACACTGCATTCAATGGCGCATATGGTAAGGTGCAGGACAAGTACACCAAGTGTGTCCGCAAGATTGTAGAAAAACCGTTTATTGCAATAATTGCTGTGCTCGTAGGTGTGGCTGCTCTGGTAGTTACAGCTATGAACACCAAGACAGGTCTTGTGCCTGACGAGGATACAGGTACAGTATTCTGTACAATATCAACGCCTCCTGGAACCAGTCTTGAGAAGACCAACCTCGTTATGGACCAGGTTGACTCGATGCTTGCAACTAACCCGGCTATTGAGAACCGTCTGCGTATTACAGGTTATAACTTTATTTCAGGTCAGGGTTCAAACCAGGGTACTTTCGTTATTAAGCTGAAGTCGTTTGAGGACCGTGACAAGGAAGAAGGATTCATGAAGTATTTCGACGTACACAGCATGGGTTCTAAGATGGTGCTTGGAATGATTTACAAGCAGACTGCTTCAATCAAGGGTGCACAGATTCTGGCCTTCCAGCCGCCTATGGTGCAGGGATTCTCTGCAACCAACGGTCTGACATTCTCTATGCTCGACCGTACCGGTGGTGACGTGAACGCATTCTTTAACATCACTCAGAAGTTCCTTGCAGAGCTTAATCAGCGTCCTGAGATCGGTACTGCCATGACTTCATACAACTCTCAGTATCCGCAGTATATGATTGATGTTAATGTTGCAAAATGTAAGCAGAGCGGCATCGACCCGAACACAGTGCTTACTGCAATGCAAGGATACTACGGAGGTATGTATTCTTCAAACTTCAACTCTTACGGTAAGCTTTATCGTGTAATGATCCAGGCAGACCCGAAGATGCGTGAGGACATCAAGAGTATGAACAATGTATATGTAAGAACTGCAAAGGGCATGGCTCCTATCAACGAGTTCGTAACAATGACCAAGGTTTACGGACCGCAGCTGATAGCCCGCTTCAACCTCTTTACATCTATTGACATCAACGCCACTGCAGCAGACGGCTACTCTTCAGGTGACGCTATCCGTGCCATCGACGAAGTGGCTAAGCAGACACTGCCTACAGGATTTGGTTACGAGTTCTCTGGTCTGACACGTTCAGAGCAGGAGTCTAGCAGCTCTACGATGATTATCTTCGCACTCTGTTTGACATTCGTTTACCTTATCTTGAGTGCACAGTATGAGAGCTATCTTGTTCCGCTGTCAGTAATTCTTTCTATTCCGTTCGGTATTGCCGGAGCGTTCGTCTTCACAGACCTGTTCGGAAAGAACAACGACATCTACATGCAGATTGCGTTGATTATGCTTATCGGACTTTTGGCCAAGAACGCCATCCTTATCGTGCAGTTCGCCCTTGAACGCCGCCGCACCGGTATGGCATTGTCGTGGGCATCAGTTCTCGGTGCAAGCGCCCGTCTGCGTCCTATCTTGATGACCTCGTTGGCTATGATTATCGGTCTTGCTCCGTTGCTCATCCCGATTGGTGTAGGATACAACGGAAACATGACCCTTGGTGCAGCCGCTATCGGAGGTATGCTTATCGGTATGGTCTGCCAGCTTCTGGTTGTGCCTGCTCTGTTCTATATCTTCCAATATCTGCAGGAGAAGATCAGACCGCTCGAGTTTGAAGACGAGGTTACTTCTGTCGATACAGAGTTGTTACAGTACACACGTCCTGTTGAAATGCTGAAAAATGATGATAAAAATGAAAAAGAATAATATATTGATAATGATTTCTGCGGCTGCTCTTTTAAGCAGCTGCGGAATCTACAACAAGTATGAGCGCCCGGAAGTGAACACCACGGGACTTGTACGCGATGTAGCTTCTGCCACAGACACTCTGGCTGTAACAGACACCACAAGCTTCGGCAACCTGCCTTGGCGCAGCGTGTTCACTGATCCGCAGTTGCAGTCTATCATAGAGAAAGGTCTTGCCAACAACACCGACATGCTCAACGCTGCGTTGAACGTTAAGATGGTTGAGGCTCAGCTCACTGCTGCAAAGCTGGCTTTTGTGCCTTCGTTCACGTTCTCACCGCAGGGAACCATCAGCTCGTGGGACGGAAGCAAGGCCACAAAGACCTACTCGCTGCCCATCAACGCAAGCTGGAGCATCGACCTGTTCGGCAATCTGCTCAACCAGAAGCGCAGCGCACAGATGGCACTGCTCGCCACAAAAGACTATCAGCTCGTCGTTAAGACAAATCTCATAGCCAACATAGCCAACATGTATTACACGCTGATGATGCTCGACAAGCAGCTTGAGATTGTCGACAACATGACCGGCCTGACAAAGGATACATGGGACATGATGAAACTGCAGAAGGAGCTTGGCAACACTAAGGAGACAAGCGTGCAGAGTGCTGAGGCCAACTACTATTCAGTGTTTGCACAGGCTGCCGACCTGAAGCGCCAGATACGTGAGACCGAGAACTCGCTCTCGTTGCTGATAGGCCAGCAGGCGCAGACCATCGGTCGCGGCAAGCTCGACAACCAGTCGCTTCCTTCTGAGTTCAGCACGGGCATAGGCATACAGATGCTCAACAACCGTCCTGACGTGCATTATGCCGAGATGACTCTCGCACAGTGCTTCTACGACGTGCAGACAGCCCGCTCTAAGTTTTATCCTAACATAACGATAAGCGCCTCAGGAGCATTCACCAACAGCTCAGGTGCCGGCATCGTCAATCCCGGCAAGTGGCTGCTCAGCGCAGTCGGCAGTCTTGTTCAGCCGATATTCATGAACGGTCAGCTCGTGGCAGGTCTGAAGGTGGCCAAGGCTCAGCAGGAGCAGGCATACAACACATGGCAGAATGCCGTTCTGTCTGCCGGCAGCGAGGTAAGCAACGCCCTGGTGCTGTATAACTCTTCAGATGAGAAGAGCAAGCTGGAGCAGAAGCAGATAGAGAGCCTTACCAAGAACGTTGAATACACCAAAGACCTCTTTGCTATGGGCAACAGCACATACCTCGAGGTTATCAGCGCCCAGCAGTCACTGCTTAACGCGGAGCTGGCTAAGGTACAGGACGACTTCTATAAGATGCAGGCCGTTGTAAATCTTTATTACGCGCTCGGCGGCGGCAGAGATTAAGTTTCTTAAGTCATTGCCGGCGCTGTGCCGATGCTGACAGCACGATGACATTGCGCCGGGATGATGACGGTTATAACATAAATTAGAATTGATAATATGATTAGTCCTAAAGCAGAAATAGATCCTAAAGCAAAAATCGGAAAGAATGTTACTATCTATCCGTTTGCTTATATAGAAGGCGATGTTGAGATCGGTGACGACTGCGTCATCTATCCTTACGTCAGCATAATGAACGGTACCCGCCTGGGACGCGGCAACAAGGTGTTCCAGAACACTGTGCTTGGAGCTGTTCCTCAAGACTTCAACTATAAGGGTGACCCTTCTCATCTTATTATCGGAAACGGCAACATCATACGCGAGAATGTCGTTATCAACCGTGCAACGTTCAGCGACGGCAAGACCGTGATAGGCAACAACAACTTCCTTATGGAAGGCGTTCACGTGTCTCACGACACAAAGATTGGCAACGGCTGCGTGTTCGGATATGGTACGAAGATTGCCGGCGACTGCGTCATAGAGGATGCTGTGATATTCTCTTCTGGCGTTATAGCCAATCCGGGAGCACGTGTGGGCAAGGCGTCTATGGTGCAGAGCGGATGCCGCTTCAGCAAGGATGTTCCTCCGTATATCGTGGCAAGCGATAATCCGGTGAAGTATGGTGGCGTCAATACCACTATCCTTAACAACCATGGCGTTTCAGAGAAGGTGCAGAGCCATATCGCCAATGCATACCGTCTGGTGTTCCATGGTCAGACCAGTGTGTTTGATGCCGTATTGCAGATTAAGGAACAGGTACCTGATGGCGAAGAGATACGCCACATTATTGAGTTCATTAACGGAACAAAATTGGGTATAATCAGTAAATTATAATGATTTCTAAGTTTATATCATTTTAGGTTTATCATTCGTGGGACTGACCGTGAGGTTCGTCCCACTTTCTTTTTATCCCGAATCCTAAAGACAGATTCGGGTTTTAAGCAGAATATATGCGGAGATGGATGATTTCTTTGCCCTGCTGCCGGTGGCGACAACATATTAGGCATATAGGCGAAAAGGCACATATTGCATTGCGAAAGACGGCAAAATGGAGACTAAAACACGGCCTATCGCACCATGAAAGGTATGCTTTTATGTAGGATGATGACATAAAAAGTTTTTCTTAAAAACTCGTCACTCGTCACAATGCCACATAAGTCCTTGACAGACAATTGTTTATAGCGTGACGAGTTGCCGCTCCAACTCGTCACATCCAGACAGAAGATGCCTATTTAGCCGAACTTAACAAGGAAAATACCTGCTTGAAGTCAATCAAAATCAGGAAAAAAATAATATTTTGTCCTTTATTGAGCATGATGTGATGAGTTGAAGCTGCAACTCGTCACGCCGTAACATCTTGTTTGTCAGTGCGTTATGGCCGTATGTGACGAGTGATGAGTTTTTTATGAAAATATTTATATAGCAAATTCCTTTTATTTTTCCTGATTTCGGTTGACTTCAAACAGACCTTTCTCTGATTAAAGTTTACTCCGTTTAGATTTATGGCTGTTATTGGCTTGCTTGTTTTCTGCCGGTATGGCAACAAGCCGTTATAGGCAGACACAGATGTTAAGTTCGGGGCATTTAGATGTAAGAGTAGGGCGAGCAGGCAGATGCCGAAAGTCTGTATTATGTAATGCCGTAATGCCTTTGTCAGAAACTTATCGCAGTGAAACAAGAGGCGGTTTATATAAAAGCACACCCCTGTTGCTGTTATGGCAGGCAACAGGGAGTGCGTATTTTATGTTTCTTGTGCAAAAGATTATTTTCTCATAAATTCTTTTATGCTTTCCTCAGGAATACCGAAGTTAAAGTTGTCGGTAGTACCCAGCTTGGCGAAGTTTACGGCCACCAGATTGCCGTATTCGTCAATCACGGGGCTGCCGCTTGAGCCCTGCAGCGTAGGTATGCTGTAGAGCAGGCGCTGGCCGTCAGACAGCTGCGTAACCTTGCCGCTCGTCATCTGCACCTTTATGCCCTGCTTGGTGTTGGCAAGCACAAGTCCGGCGTTATATCCTATCATATACAGCTGTTGGTCTATCTTCAGCTTGTCGTCGTCGCTGCTTGAGAAGAGGGTTGCCAGCTTGTCGGTGAACGACCGCTCAGAGTCGTCGCCTTTCAGTTTAAATATATATGTATTTTCAGGCGTCTTCTTGTTCTTTAGCTGTATCAGCGCGAGGTCGATGTTCTCTTTGTCAGATGTACGTACCACCACGCACGGATTCTTTATTATGAAGTCGCTTTCGCTGGTTACGTATGTGTTGTTGTAGGCAATGCCCAGTTCCGATATAGTCCTTATCTTAATGCCCTCCGGGTCAATGTTGTCGTCGATGCCTTCGCGCGACTGCTTCAGTGCCGTAAACTGCTCGCTCAGCTCAGCCTGTTGCGCGTTTATCTGTGCCAGCCTTTCCTGGTCGGTGTGTATAAATCCGTAGAAGTCGAAGTAAGAGCAGCTGCTCTTCTGGCTCTCCAGCTGGTCATACTGCTGCGACAGTTCCGCCATCTGCTCAGTGAAAAACTGCTTCAGCGTCTTCATGAATCTTATCATGCTGCGGCGTGCCGTCACGGCGTCGATGTCGGGCTGTGCCACGTGGCGGTTGGTCATCAGCGTGCCCTCCTTGTCGATGAAGAATGCCGTACCCGTTATCATGTTGCGGTCTTTCTTGGCTTCCTCAGCGTCGGCCGTCAGTCCGGTTATGTCGCCGTTTTCGTCAAGTCCCTTGAAGTAAAGCGAGTTGCCGTTAGGAAGCTGCACCTCATAGTAAAACTCGTTTAACACCACTACCACACCCGAAGATGTCTCCTTGAACAGCTCTTCGGCAGATTTCTTGTTGCTGCATCCTGCAAATAATATCAGGATAAGGCTTAGCGTGAATAATTTTTTCATAATAAAGGCGTTTTCTTTTTCAACTTGTTTTGCCGCCTTTTGCAGCGGTCAGGAACGTATTTAAATGTTTTTTATGGTGAGCAAAGTTAACAAAAATGTCAGTATTTTAAAAATTATTATCAATAAAATTGTGCTACATGCCAAAACTTGTCCGGCTTAGCCATGTCAGTGTTTATCGTTGGTTTACACAAATGCTTTGTCTGCTTGGTTTTCCGCCAATATCATGCTTCCGCCAGAGCATCTGCCTTATTCATATTCCTTTATAACCAGATGCCTCGGCAGCGTTATCACCTTTAGCCGCTTGAACCACACTCTTGCTGAATTGTTGAAGTAGCGCGTGACGTGGCTGCTTATCATGTAGTATTTTAGCGCATACTCGTCCATGTGTTCGGCAAATGCAGCCTTTATTCTTGAGCATTTCTCGTTTATGGCGTTGTCCGTTGGATTCACCAGCCTGCTCACGGTCTCGTTTATCTTTTCTATGTCCAGGCTGCCGTTGGTCGTGGCCTTATACAGGCGCGTTATTTCCTCGCTGTGGTCGACGAGGTCTTTAAACTCAACACCTTCGGGATGATTAAGGAAGAACAGATAGAGAGCCTTGTGCACGGGCGTCATTATAACCTCTTTGCCGTAGTCTGTCAGTATGAAGTGGTAGTCGCTTGTAATTCTCAGCCGGCTCAGGCTCGTTTTGGCTGCCTCTATGCGCAGTTCTTCCAGCACAGGCACCGATATGGCACGCAGAAGCAGGTCTGTGCGTCCCATGCGCTGCAGTTCCATTACCATTTTCTTCACCTCATTAGCAATAGCCTGCGCTTTGTCGTTGTTTGTTTCCATGTCATTCACACTGCAAAAATACTTTAATATTTTTATTGTGTAATAATTTTTTTCGGCATTTTTATCTCTGCAAGCCTTGCGCTCTGCTGCGCCTTATATAAAAGATGATTATCTTTGCTGTCGCAAAACACAAGGCATATGGAAGAAAGAAAGTTTGGTACGATAGATTTTGGCGAACCTGTAGACCTGTCGCAGAACATCATCAAGGTTGTCGGCGTGGGCGGCGGTGGCTGCAATGCCGTTCAGAACATGTATGAAGAAGGCATCGACGGCATAAGCTTTGCCGTGTGCAACACCGACAGTCAGCCGCTTGCAAGGTCGGCCGTTCCCGTTAAGCTGCTTCTCGGCAAGCGCGGTCTCGGCGTAGGCGGAGTGCCCGAAAAGGGACGCGAGGAGGCCGAGTCGAGCCTTGAACAGATAAAGAGCCTGTTTGCAGACGAAACAGAGATGGTGTTCGTAACGGCCGGAATGGGCGGCGGCACCGGCACGGGTGCAGCCCCGGTGGTGGCCGGCGTGGCGCGCTCCATGGGGCTTCTTACGATAGGCGTGGTTACCATTCCTTTCTTTTTCGAGAAAGAGAAAAAGATAATAAAGGCCCTTAAGGGCGTTGAGGAGATGCGCAAGAATGTTGATGCGCTGCTCATAGTGAACAACGAAAGCCTGTGCGACGTTTATGCCGACTCGAAGATTCCGGTGAAGGAGGCATTCAAGTATGCCGACAACGTGCTGTGCAATGCCGTTAAGAGCATAGCCGAACTGATAACCGTTGAAGGCAACATAAACCTCGACTTCTGCGATGTTGAGTCGACAATGAAGAACGGGGGCGAAGCCATCATGGCCATCGGGCGTGCCGGCGGCGAGCGCAGGGTGGAGAAAGCCATATTCAATGCGCTCGACTCACCTCTGCTTTACGGCAACGACGTGAGCAAGGCCAAGCGCATACTGCTGAATATATACACCAGCGAGGAGCATCCCCTGCTTGTCAATGAGCTTGAGGAGATTGATGCATTTATGGACAAGCTTTGGCATAACCTTGACGTAATATGGGGCGTTTCAGACGACAATTCGCTGGGTGAAGATGCCAAGATAGCCATCCTTGCAACGGGCATGGACGACGAAAGCTGTGATTTCTGCCGCACGGAGACAGAGCGCCAGTATTCAGACGATGAGCATTATCATGAGTTAATAAAGAAACTGTATAAACCTAAGAACAGCAAAATGCGCAGGCCGTATCATGTGCCGGTTGCTGATGTTGCTGAGGCTGATTCGCCGTCAGATGCCATTCTGCCTGATAATGGAGCAGGGGCGGATAGCGAGAATACGGATATGCCGGGCACGATACAGCTTGAAGTAAAGCCATGTGATGAAGAAGCCGTAAAGCCTGCTGCCGAGTCTGTTGTTGATCAGGTAGAAGAAGCGGTGCATGTAGGCTGTGCAGAGCCGGTCGTAGAGCATAATGACAACGAACAGCAGATAACGGCAATAGACTTAAAAGGTGTAGAGCCCGGTGTTGATACGCCACAGCGAAGGACTGTGAAGGGCATTGTTGACAAAATAGCAGGAATCATTAACAACATCCTGAAAGAGTAGTCTGCCTGCAAATAATATAATATTGATGCATTGCTAAATTGTAAATGCCGCCAGACAAGGCTTGAATTAAGGGCCTGTCTGGCGGCATTTATGCTATTTTTATGCTGTATATGATTTTCCGTAGAGCTGATCTGGCTGCATCCTTCTGCTTTCTGCCGTCATGCTTTTTTGCCGTTGGCTCTTCTTCATTCACACTTTTGCCTCACTGTCTGACGTCATGCCTTGGCCATTCGCTTTTTGAGCCTTTTATACACAATCACCACTGCCGGCACAAGGAACAGGTCGGCGGCTATCCATGCTGTAGGGTCGCCGTAGCATACGCCAAGGAACAAGAATGCCGGAACCAGCCACAGACTCACGCCGCAGCGGGCTATCATCTCCATTACGCCCGAAAGCATTGACAGATTAGAGAAGCCTAAGCCTTGCAGACTGTAGCGAAATATGGTGAGAATGCCGAGAACGGGGAAGAAATAGCTTGATATTCGCATGTACATTGCTGCGTTTGATATAATTTCGCTTTCGGTAGATTTTACGAACATCAGCATCATATCGCCGGCAAAAAGCCCGATGACAATGAGGGTAAACACAAAATAAACGAGCATGATCTTTACTGCCGAAGTCATTCCGAGTTTTATTCTCTCCAGCTTACGTGCGCCTATGTTCTGTCCGCAATATGTGGCCATGGCCACCCCGATATTTTCAAACACGCACGTGAACAGATACTTCACGCGCATTGCCGCTGTAAACGAAGCCACGTAGACCGTGCCGAGGGCATTGTTGGCACTTTGCAGCATTATGGTGCCGATGGCTGTGATGGAGAACTGAAGCCCCATGGGTATGCCGTTGTTGAGCAGCTTTCCCACCATCTTGTCGTTGTATGAGCGCTCGTGTCCCTGCGGAATGAGTATGCGCATGCGCTTCTTTATGTATAGCGCGCACAGTGCAGAGGCAAATATTTGCGACAGCATGGTGGCGATGCCTGCGCCCTCAACGCCCATGCCGAAGGCGATGATGAGCAGGAAGTCGAGCAGGATGTTGACCACTGAAGAGGCTATCAGAAAGTAGAATGGCTGCTTGGAGTCGCCAAGGGCACGGATGAATCCCGACAGGATGTTATACGCAATGGTGAATGGTATGGCCAGAAAGTTGAGCATAAGGAACAGCCATGCGTCGTGGAATATGTCGGCCGGCGTGTTGACTATCTTCAATATGCGCTCGCAGAATATGCATGTTATCACGGTTATCACAACGGCTATCACAGCCGCTATGCGCAGGGCATTGCTCACGTAGGCACGCATCTTTGAGTAGTCTTTGGCCCCAAACTCCTGTGCCACTGGTATGGCGAAGCCTGCGCACGATCCGTTGCAGAAGCCCATTATCAGAAACATTATTGAAGAAGACGCGCCTACGGCAGCCAGGGCGTTTACGCCTATAAACTGGCCTACGATGGCTGCGTCGATTATTAGATACATCTGTTGCAGTATGTAGCCGCAAATCAGCGGCACCGCAAAGTGTATGATGTCGCGCGTGGGCGAGCCCACGGTCATGTCGTTAATGTTAGTCATAATTCTGTTATCCTTTTTTCGGGGTGCAAAATTATGCAAAAATAAGGAACTGCCGATTACTTTTCGGGTTAAAGTAGTTAAAAGGCTTGTGCCTTCATGATAAAAGGCAAGTGTATGGTTTTGTCTTAACGGTGTTTCTGATATATTCGTTTTAAATAATCAGGCGACATTCCTGTCTGAATGAAAGCAGCGGAATGTCGCCTGGTATAGGTGTTGTAGGCTGTTCGTTAATAAGACGCCGTACAGTTTATAGCTGTTTGATAAAACAAGTTAGGCGTATAATTTAAAGCACGTCGAGAGGAGACCTTTTCATCACGAGCGGATAGCGTTCAGGATGTTTCAGGCAGTCTATTTCGAGGTCGACATCCAGTTCCGGCCATTCTATTGCGTTTTTTCCTGCCATTCTGACGTTGAGCGCGCTGCTTATTCGTGCATTGCGAAGCCATGGAACGCGATTGTACGACACAAAGTAGTCGTTGCCCAAGACGGACAGCATCATCCCCTGAGAGTTAATCATCAAGACGCTTACCGATGTGTTCTTCAAATTGTCGTTTAAATTCGTTTCCATATTTCAATACAATTTTAGTGATATTTTTTATTTCTTTGTCGCTGAACCCATAGTTGTTTGCCAGCGTTATGTTGGGTTCCAGCCAAAATTTAGCTTCGTTTTCGGCTTTTATTACATGGACATGCTTCCGTTCTTCCTCGTTGGAATATATCTTGAAGACAAATCCATTTTCCTCTTTAAACTTTGGACTCATACGCCATTTCTTTGTTTACTAAGTAAAGAATATTTTGCGTAAATGCAAGATAATCAGAAACTTTTGCCCATAAACTTATCATGCTTTTCTGCATCATATCCTTTTGTGTTATATGCGAGGCGTTGTATGCCTGTGTCTTGTCCCTTCGTTAATAAGACGCCGTGCAGCTTATTCCTGCCTCAATCACTCTGTCGCGTATGGCGTCGAGAGTTTCGTGAGATGCTTTCAGCAGGTCGTGGTCTGGTGTCTCGCGGTCGATGGTGTATATCATAACCTGCTGCGGCTTGATATCTTTCAATGCCTCGAGCCATGGACCAACATATTTTTCTCCCGTGTTGTCGACGTCTTCGCTGCCGGTCTTGCCGCGCATGAACATCGTCTGAACAATCACGTGACCGTTGAACGACTTCATGGTCTCAATGATTTTCTTTACGTCGTAGGTCTTGCTGACGGGACGGTCTACCTTATTAATATAGTCAGGGTCAACAGTGTCGAGCTTCAGAATGTTGTTGTCCACCTTCAGCAGTGCTGCGTGTACTTCCGGTCTGTCTGCCATTGTGGTGTTGCTCAGCACCGACACTTTGGCTTTGGGGCAATATTTGTCGCGCAGCTCTATGGTGTCGTCTATTATTCCGGCGAAGTGCGGATGCGCCGTAGGCTCGCCGTTGCCTGCAAACGTAAGCACGTCGGGCAGCTGTCCTTCGGCCTTCATCTCTTTGAGTTTTGCCTCAAGCTTCTCTGCAACCTCCTCGCGTGTGGGGCGGCGCAGCTTAGGACGATGGTCGGCATTAAAGCCGCATTCACAATAAATACAGTCAAATGTGCAGACCTTACCGTCTGCCGGCATAAGGTTTATGCCTAGCGAAATGCCGAGACGGCGGCTGTGAACCGGGCCGAATATCGGCGATGGATATATTACTGTGCTCATATATGCAAAGATAGTGTAACCTTTGGTAATAACAAAATAAAAAGCCGTTAAGTCAGCTTTTATTTTTCTTTTGTCAATATCCAGCCGCATTTGCCGTGCCTTTCTTGGCATCTGTTGTTGCTTAAAGTGGCTATGCCGCGTTGCTGAAGAAATAGTTATGTTATCTTCTGGTGCAGGGCGTCTGCCTGCATGCAGCCGTTGTTGCGGGCAGCGCGTTGCAGAAGCTGTATGCTGTATATGCAGAAATAAATCTTGCATATGTCTCTTTGAAAGCATTGTTGCGGTTTTATATGTCAATATGATATTCTGAAAATGTACGTTTTGCGGCTCGTTCTAGAATGGCAAATAGCCTCCTGCCATGCAAAAACAGGCATATTAAAGTATGAAATCAAGTCTTTTACATTGCAAAACATGGCCTTTTGCATTTCAGAAAGCATTGTTTTGCAATGCGAAATGCATAGGATTACATGCCGAAATACGGCCTTTTATGCTGCGAATGTAGTATATTCTTTCTTTTGTAGATGTATGTTCGCTGCACACTTTGCCAAAATAAGCTCTTAACCAGCTGATTGTCAGGCTGCAGCCTTTGCACACTTCTGCCTGCGATATTTGCGCCCAGAGATAAATAATTTTAGAATTCCGCAGTATGGAAACCTTTGCGCAAATCAGAAAGGAAGCCTAATTAGATAAATGCTTCTCAAAATGTCATGTCGTATAGCCCTGCATACGGCTATATAATAGCCCTAATGCTGTTAATAGTCGTTAAACTGTTGTGAGTGAGAATATTTTTTTGTTACTTTGCACCAAATTAGGTGTGTTATAGCCACAAAATAATGGGTAAAAAAAGAAACAAGACCCGCGTCCGCCACGGACTGCAGGGCATAACTTTATGTATAAGCACCGCGTTGGTGCTGATTTTGTTAGGAATGGTAGTGTTCTCCGTTTTCACGGCGCACAATCTTTCAGCGTATGTGAAAGAAAACCTCACAGTTACGATGATGCTTGGCGAGGATATAACTAATCCGGAGGCACGGCAGTTGTGCAACGACTTGAAGAAACGCCCTTACATAAGTCATCTGACATATATAAGCAAGGAGCAGGCCCTGAAGGAACAGACCGAGGCCATGGGCACGGACCCGAGCGAGTTCTTGGGCACAAATCCGTTTGTCGCTTCGATAGAGCTGCAGCTCAAGGCGCAGTATGCCAACAGCGACTCGCTGAAATGGATATCGAAAGACCTGAAGCGCGACTCTAAGGTTACAGACATAACTTATCCGCAGGACCTCATGGACAGCGTGAACACCAACCTGCAGAAAATCAACCTGGTGTTGCTCGTGCTGGCCGTGCTGCTCACGTGCGTGTCGTTCTCGCTTATCAACAACACCGTAAAGCTTGGCGTATATGCGCGCCGCTTTACTATTCATACCATGAAGCTCGTCGGAGCCTCATGGGGATTCATCCGCAGACCTTTCCTCTGTAATGCCATCGGCATAGGACTTCTGGCAGCAGTCATAGCCAACCTCGTGCTTGGCGGAGGCATATATGCCCTGTATACATACGAGCCCGGAGTGCTCACTGTTATCACATGGCAGGTGATGGCCGTTACGGGAGGTTCGGTGTTCGTGTTCGGCATCGTCATCACGCTGCTGTGCGCATTCGTGTCGGTCAACAAATTCCTCAGGATGAAGGCCGGCGACCTGTATAAAATATAAAGTGAATGCTGTTTTTCAGAGGCTGTTTCACGTGGCCTAAGTGGACGGAAAGTTTGTTACACAACAAAAATATAAAACTATAAAATGGACAGAAAGAATTTAGCTTTTGACCGCATGAACTTCGTTCTCCTTGCTGTGGGAATGGTAGTTGTCATCATCGGTTTTATCCTTATGAGCGGCGGTGGTACCGACGACAACACGTTTAATCCGGAAATATTCAGCGCAATGCGCATCAAGGTTGCCCCGGTGATATGCTTCATAGGCTTTGTGTCGATGGTATATGCCATAATGCGCAAGCCGAAGGATAACGGAACTGAAAACGAGATTGAATTGGACAACGAAGAGCAAAAACTATAATAAATGGATCTTTTACAGACTATAATTATTGCAATCGTCGAGGGACTCACTGAGTTTCTGCCTGTGTCTTCAACCGGACACATGATTATCGCTCAGGGACTTCTTGGAGTGGAGAGCACTCCTTTCGTAAAGGCGTTCACTGTTATCATACAGTTTGGAGCCATCTTGTCTGTGATATGTCTTTACTGGCGCCGCTTCTTCTATCCTGAGGCGGTTCAGACCGGAACGTCTTACTGGAAGGCCATGTATGACTTTTATGCCCGTCTTGTTGTCGGCGTGCTGCCGGCAGTCGTGCTGGGCTTGGCTTTCAACGACTTCATAGAGTCTAATCTTGGCAACGTTACGCTCGTAGCCGTCATGCTTATAGTTGGAGGTGTGTTCATGCTGTTCTGCGATAAACTTTTCGGCAACGGCTCAGAGGACACCAAACTTACATATCGCCGTGCATTCATAATAGGCCTTATCCAGTGCATATCAATGATTCCGGGCGTGTCGCGTTCAATGTCGACCATAGTCGGCGGTATGTCGCAGAAGCTGACTCGCAAGGCTGCGGCTGAGTTTTCGTTCTTCCTCGCCGTTCCGACAATGTTCGGAGCCACGTGTCTCGAAACCTACAAGCTGATAAGCCATGGCGATGGTTCGCTCCTTGCAACCGGAAATAATCTTGAGATGCTTATCGTAGGTTCTGTTGTGGCGTTCATCGTAGCCATTCTTGCGATAAAGTTCTTTATTAATTATGTAACAAAATATGGTTTCGCAGCTTTCGGCTGGTATCGTATAATAGTAGGAATCATAATATTAATCTGCATGCTTTGTGGCGTTGACATGAAGATGGCAGACTGAGAAGTGTATGAATTTTACCGAAGGAGAGATAGTATGCATCAACAAGCCCTATCGCATGTCGAGCTTCGGCGCGCTTGCGAGGGTTCGTTATCTTATATCACAGCGTCTTGGAGTAAAGCGCGTAAAGACCGGTCATGCCGGTACGCTCGACCCTCTGGCCACAGGAGTCCTGATACTCTGCACGGGCCGTGCCACCAAGCGCATTGACGAATTGCAGGCCCATACCAAGGAATATACGGCCACGCTGCAGCTGGGTGCAACCACGGCAAGCTATGACATGGAGCATCCCGTGGACGCAACTTATCCCACTGAGCACATCACGCGCGAGCTGATAGAGGCCACGCTGCCCAAGTTTGTGGGCGAGATACAGCAGGTGCCGCCTGCTTATTCAGCCTGCAAGGTCAACGGCGACCGCGCATACAAACTTATGCGCAAGGGCCGCGACGTGGAACTTAAGCCGAAGACTCTGCGCATCGACGAGATAGAACTGCTCTGGTTCGACCCTGAAAAGATGCAGATGAGCATCAGGGTGGTGTGCGGCAAGGGCACCTACATAAGGGCGTTGGCGCGCGACATAGGCGAGGCACTGAATAGCGGAGCCTATCTGACGGCACTATGCCGTACGCGTGTGGGCGATATACGCATAGAAGACTGCATAAAGCTCGACGACGTTCCGGCGTGGCTTGAGCAGCAAAGAATAGAAGATAAATTAACCGAGAATATTTAAGATATGAAACTGTCACAATTTAAGTTTAAGCTCCCTGAAGAGCTGATAGCCCTTAATCCGCCATATCACCGTGACGAGTGCAGGCTTATGGTGGTGCACCGGGTGTCTCAGAAAATAGAGATGTACAAGAAAGACGAGAATGGTGAGCCGTTGAAAGACAAGGACGGCAACCCCGAGTATCTCGACTTCCGCAATGTTCTTGACTATTTTGATGAGGGCGACGCGTTCATATTCAACGATACAAAAGTTTTTCCCGCACGTCTGTACGGCACAAAAGAGAAGACCGATGCTAAGATAGAGGTGTTCCTTCTGCGTGAACTTAACGAGGAGATGCGCTTGTGGGACGTTCTGGTTGAGCCGGCCCGCAAGATACGTATCGGCAACAAATTGTTCTTTGACGAGAGCGGAAGCATGGTGGCCGAGGTTATCGACAACACTACAAGCCGCGGACGCACGCTGCGTTTTCTTTACGACTGTCCTCACGATGAGTTCAAGCACGACCTCTACGCACTCGGAGAGGCTCCGCTGCCGCATTATATCGTAGACCGCCGTCCGGCAACACCTGAAGACATAGACGACTTCCAGTGTATCTTTGCCAAGAACGAAGGCGCTGTTACGGCTCCTGCCTCTGGCCTGCATTTCAGCCGTGAGATGATGAAGCGTATGGAGATTAAAGGTATCGACTTCGCATTTATCACTCTCCACTGCGCTTTGGGCAACTTCCACGACATCGAGGTTGAAGACCTCACCAAGCATAAGATGGACTCAGAGCAGATGTTTATTAGTGCGGAGGCATGCAAGACGGTTAACAATGCCAAGCTTGCCGGACATCATGTTTGCGCCGTAGGCACAAGCGTGATCAAGGCCACTGAGACGGCTGTGGGTACAGACAAGATGCTGAAAGAATATGAAGGATGGACTAACAAGTTTATCTTCCCGCCTTATGAGTTTGGCGTAGCCGACTCTATGATAGCCAACTTCTATCATCCGATGTCAACGCTGCTTATGTCAACTGCTGCTTTCGGCGGTTATGACGTTGTGATGGAGGCCTACAACCTGGCCGTGAAGAACGGATATAAGTTCGGATGCTACGGTGACGCAATGCTCATCGTAAACGACTGATAAATAAGAAGTAAGGATTAAGAAGTAAGAGGTCTTGCCGCAAAGGCATCTTTTCTTGTTTCTTAATTCTTACTTTCCAATTCTAAACTTTTTATTTCTTAATCCTTAATTCTTGCTTCCTAATTGCATACGGTTTATTTTTCTCTTGGCACAAATTTAGGCGACCGCAAACATAACGTAAGTCGTGCCGTTGATCTTATCGGTGAACACATTGGTAGGGTAGAGCGTGTTTCGTCTCTTTACGAAACCGAGCCGTGGGGCTTTTCTTCAGACAATATGTTTGTCAATGCAGTTGTATGCGTGTCTACTCAGCTGAGTCCGCGTGCCGTATTGGAAGCTACGCAGGCCATAGAGCGTGACATGGGGCGCACTGTAAAGTCGGTAAACGGCCAGTATCACGACCGCATAATAGACATCGACATTCTGCTGTATGATGATATAAAGGTGGATGAGCCTGATTTAAAAATACCGCATCCGCTTATGCATGAGCGCGACTTTGTTATGAAGCCGCTGCGCGAGATTCTCGGATGAGCAGGCAGAGTAGAGGCTTCATACTACAAACACACATTATTATAATAACCGCATTCGGGCAGCCATAATTTGGTTGTCTGTGTTTTTATGTACAGGTATGCGCCTGAATAGGCGCCGGCATGTAACTTGCGGCCTTATAGCACAGAAATTCTATTAACAGTTATGTCAACGCCGTGGCTGTATGTATACGGGAGGTTGGCACGTTATAAAAAGCTAAGTCCCGAAACCGTTTAGTAACAGTTTCGGGACTTCGTGTTTCTTTTAAGCTTTGTTTGCGCTTTCTTAAATTAGCGGCGCAGACCAAGAGCTTTAACTATTGCACGGTAGCGGTTGATGTCGCGGTCGTACAGATAGTCGAGCAATGCACGGCGCTTACCTACCAAGATAGTCAGTGATCTTGCAGTAGCGTGATCCTTGTGGTTCTTCTTCAGGTGCTCTGTCAGGTGTGAAATACGATAAGAGAACAGAGCTATCTGGCTCTCTGCAGAACCTGTGTCAGCGTTAGACTTTCCGTACTTGCCGAAGATCTCTTGTTTTTTAGCTTGATCTAAATACATTGAATTTTTTTGTTTTAAATGTTTTGTGATTACATCTTTCTGATGCAGCGCGCCGCTGTGAGGGCGTGAACATCATCAAATGCATCGGATTCTCCGAAATCGGGTGCAAAATTACAAATAAAAAGTTATATATAAAATTTTTTCAATGCTATTTTTGTTAAAGATGCACGGGTTTGATGTTTTTTATAATTTTAGATGCTGCATATTGGCCTAAATGATAAATATTTTTTACCTTTGCATATGTTTGTTATGACGGCTAATTGATATTTCTTATATAAAATTTAAGCTATGATTAAGGATATATTGATAATGGTTTTGTTGTTTTCGTTCAGCTTGTTCTCTAATGCTCAAAATAAAGCTATTGATGAACTTGCCAGCCAAAAGAGCCTGATGAGCTATAATTTAGGATTGTGTAATGCTGACGGTTTCTCCAAATATATAGCTGATACTTATAAAATAGATACAATTGCAGACATTGATATAGTCTTGATGGGTATTGAGGATGAACAGGACAATTATAATCTTGTTGATAACCGCGCATATAAAATTGGGCGTAGTCTGAAACCTATGATAAAGGAAAAGATGAAACAGGCAAGAAATATGTTTGACTTTTTTAGTCCTCTTATACCGGAAAATATTATAGATGAAGAGTCGTATATAATGGGTTTCTGTGACGGCGTAATATCTGGAAACAAAGGAAATGTGCCATTTGAGAAAGCATGTAATAAATATTTTGGATGGGTTGAAAAGATAAAGACCTTATACTATGAAGCGCTTTATAGAAAGAATAAGGACTATAGTGATGCTTTTATGGAGAACAACAAATATAGTTCAGACGTAATAGTCTTGCCCTGCGGCGTTCAGTATAAAGTGTTAGAAGTGGGGCATGGAGACAAGCCAACCATGAATTCTACTGTAAACGTTGAATACAAAATGTGGGATGTGGTTAAAGATATACTACATGACGAAGGAGTGCACGAGTTTAAATGTTCCAGCGTAATAATTGGTCTGGGGCAGGCCCTTGTCAATATGCCGGAAGGTTCTGTCTGGGAGGTATACATACCTTATAATTTGGCTTATGGAGCTTATCGTGGTGGAAAACTTGAGCCTTTTATGGCATTAGTTTTTCAAATTAAGCTGAATAAAATAGTAGAAAAATAAAGATTGTTTCATGTCATTTGTCTTGCAGCTGTATTTTAGCTGTCTAATATTCTTTGTATAAATGTGTGTTTTTGCCCATGTTATGCATATTATTTGGATATTAATGTTTTACATTCATGTAAAAAACAATTGCTAATAAAATATGTTACGAAAAAAATGTGTAACTTTGCACCTGACTTTTAAGGTATTAGTATGCAAGATATCAGAAACATAGCTATTATTGCCCACGTAGACCATGGTAAGACCACACTTGTGGACAAAATGATGTTGGCCGGTAACTTGTTCCGTGACGGACAAGACTTGAGCGGCCAGGTGCTCGACAGCAACGACTTGGAGCGTGAGCGAGGTATAACCATTCTTTCTAAGAACGTTTCGATAAACTGGAAAGGAACCAAGATAAACATTATAGATACTCCGGGACACTCTGACTTTGGAGGTGAGGTGGAGCGTGTGCTCAACATGGCAGACGGATGTCTGCTGCTCGTTGACGCTTTCGAAGGCCCTATGCCTCAGACACGCTTCGTGCTGCAGAAGGCTCTTCAGATAGGACTGAAGCCTATCGTTGTTGTCAACAAGGTTGACAAGCCCAACTGCCGCCCTGAAGAGGTTTATGAAATGGTGTTCGACCTTATGTTCTCTCTTAACGCCACCGAAGACCAGCTCGACTTCCCCGTTGTTTACGGAAGTGCGAAGAACGGCTGGATGGGTGAGGACTATAAGAATCCTACAACAGACATCACATATCTTCTTGATAAAATCGTAGAGGTTATCCCTGCGCCTAAGGCTCTAGAGGGCACGCCGCAGCTGCTTATAACCAGTCTCGACTATTCAAGCTATACAGGCCGTATTGCCGTGGGACGTGTTCACCGCGGAACTCTCACTGAGGGAATGAACGTGACGATAGCTCATCGCGACGGCTCTCAGGAGAAGACCAAGATTAAGGAGCTTCACACCTTTGAGGGTATGGGCCACGTGCGCACCGACAAGGTGAGCAGCGGTGACATCTGTGCCATCATAGGATTGGAGAAGTTTGAAATCGGCGATACAATATGCGACTTTGAAAATCCGGAGCCGCTGCCGCCTATAGCCATCGACGAGCCTACAATGAGCATGCTCTTCACCATCAACGATTCGCCGTTCTTCGGCAAGGAGGGCAAGTTTGTCACCAGCCGCCACATCAACGACCGTCTGCAGAAGGAACTCGAGAAGAACCTTGCTCTGCGTGTAGCTCCTTTCGAGGACTCAACGGATAAGTGGATTGTAAGCGGACGTGGTGTGCTGCATCTGTCAGTGCTTATCGAGACCATGCGCCGTGAGGGCTATGAGCTCCAGGTTGGTCAGCCGCAGGTAATTTATAAGGAAATCGACGGCGTTAAGTGTGAGCCTATCGAGGAACTTACTATCAACGTGCCTGAAGAATTCTCAAGCAAGATGATAGATATGGTTACACGCCGCAAGGGCGAGATGACATCAATGGAGAGTCAGGCCGACCGCGTGAACATTGAGTTCGACATACCGTCGAGAGGCATCATCGGTCTGCGCACCAACGTGCTCACCGCAAGCCAGGGCGAGGCCATCATGGCACACCGCTTCAAGGAATATCAGCCTTACAAGGGCGACATCTCACGCCGTATTAACGGTTCGATGATAGCCATGGAGACAGGCACTGCCTATGCTTATTCTATCGACAAACTGCAAGACCGCGGCAAGTTCTTCATCGATCCGGGTGAGGAAGTGTATGCCGGCGAGGTTGTGGGCGAGCATGTTCACGACAACGACCTTGTGGTAAACGTGACAAAGGCAAAGCAGCTTACCAACACACGTGCCAGCGGATCAGACGACAAGGCACGCATCATCCCGCGCACAGTGCTTTCACTTGAGGAAGCTTTGGAGTACATCAAGGAAGATGAGTTTATAGAGGTTACGCCTAAGAGCATGCGTATGCGCAAGATTATTCTTGACCACAACGACCGCAAGCGTGCCAACAAGCAGTAAATAAGCTTTACTATATCAACATAAAGAGTCAGGAATCAAGGAAAGCGTGTCCTTCTCTGTATTACGGGCAGGTTTCCTTTATTCTTGACTTTTAATTTTTTAAATTAGACGTTTACTATGAAAAAAACTTTATTCAGTTTCTTTTTGCTGATGTCAGCATTATGTGTCAGCGCGCAGATTAAGATTGTCGACATGGCAGACTCATGTCCTGTGCATGCCGCAAGTGTGTTTATTTCGGGCAACCGCTGCGTGGGCGTTAGCGGAGCCGACGGCCTTTTGCCTCTGCCAAAGGGATATAAGGGCAAGGTTACGGTTAATCATATCAACTATTATGAAAAGGAGTTTCTTGCAGATACTGTCAGCAGCGGCGTTGTGATGCTGAGGCCACGTGCATACGCAATACCTGAAGTTGAGGCTAAGGTTGGCGAGCCTGATTATCTTGTGATATCTGCTTATTACAGAAGATATAGATTCACCGATTCGATTCCCACTGCTTTCCGTGAGGGGCTTTATGACTATTATTTGCCTATCGGCAGTGTCGGTTTAGAGGAACATCTGAGCCTGCCATCTCTCCTTGAGAGACTTATCGGCAAAGGAAAGGTGAGATGCAAGACGCGTTCGGAGAAAAATGTACGCAAAGAGGGTGATAGTTACTATTCTTCATTGCCGCTTTTAAGCTGGTATTACATGCTGCTTGATCGTTTGCCAAAATCAGATATTGTTATAGATGCTGCATATGACAAAATTGTATCTCGCGGGAGGGACGGTATGGTCTTAGGACTGAAAAATGATACGGTGAATAAGACGTTTACTGCATATTGCGACAGTGCGTATGCCGGAGCGGACAGCCTTACATTGAAATTCTTTGGATATAAGTTTCGCTTTATTGGCTGTAAAAAAGGTGAGGTGTACAGCACAAAGTATGGTCAGCCCAAGCTCAGCAGTCTTTTGAGGCGTTATTATTATTTGAACTCAAAAGTCAAAACACCGGGAAAAAATCCAATGACATCTATTGATATGTATGAGGAGCTTTATGTTACAGGCGTGAGATATGCCACCAAGGCAGAAAGGAAGGCTGCCATGAAGGACAAAACTGCCGAGCCGCTTGTTGTTCCGGCTGATGTTCCGCCGCTCAGCAAGCCGCTTGAAGAGGCCGTAAGTCAGATGAAACCGTAAAAAGTTTTCTTAAAAACTCGTCACTCGTCACAACGCTGTATAACTTTCTGTATTGCAGTATGTTACGGTGTGACGAGTTGCCACGGCAACTCGTCACACCATGCTTAATAAAGGACAAAATATTATTTTTCCTGATTGAGGTAGACTTCAAGCAAGTGTTTTATTGGTTAAGTTCGGCTAAAATGGCATCTTCTGCCTGACTGTGACGAGTTGAACCGCCAACTCGTCACGCTATAAACAATTGTCTGTCAGGGTCTTATGCTGGAATGTGACGAGTGATGAGTTTTTTGCGAAAACTTTTTATTCTATCACTCTTCATTGCGAAACATGCCTTTTCGGCCTGCAATATGCCGTGTTTTGCTTTCCAATATACCATATATTATAAGGTGAAAGGATACAAGTTGTATTTTATGCAAGATTTTGCATAAACCTGAATATTTATGTAAAATGTAATGATATGAATCATCATGTTTTAACTCTTTTGCCGGATTCTCTTGCCGCTTATTTTGGTGTTCTGAAAGTAATGGTATGTGTTCCGTATGTTTTTTAGCAAAAATAAACATATTAAGCAGTTTTGGCAACAAAGGTCAAAGTGTGCTTAAATCATATGGTAATCTTTATGGCCGAAAATGTGTCTAAAGTTGTTGCCGATGTATTTATCAGAGAGAAAATAATGCAGGCACTTTGGTATTTGTGATATAATGTAATGCCGGATATGTGTGATTATATAAACTGTGCATTGAAAAACATTTACAAAAGATGTAGTATGTATGAATTTAACATTGAAATTTGGGAAAATTTCTTTAATTTTTGCATTGTCCGTAGGAAATAATTCATACATTTGTATTTGGAAGCTCTGTAAGAGCCGCCACTGGTTCTTACATTTTTATTAATTAAATATTCATTTCTATGAAAAAAACGTTTATTCCGATGTTTCTTGCGTTAGCCTACGGAGGGATCACAGCAGATGCGCAGACCACCAGTCTTGTGGTCAATCCCGCATCGCAGGCCTCTGAGAGCAAGTCATACTTGCTGACGGATATCGCAAAGATAACATTTGGCGACCATGGCATGGAGATTAATGGTACGTCAGGAACGAAAGAGACAATCTCCTTTAGCGACATTATGAGCTTGAAATTCACTTCTGAAGGCACCGGCATTGAAGGTCTGCCTGCCGCAGAAGATTCTTCTCTTGTGCCTTATTACCGTGGAGGAATGCTCGGTGCCGACGGATTGCAGGGCGGTCAGGCTGCCCGCGTAAGAGTATGCGATCTGAGCGGCAGGGTTATCATAGCAAAGGAGAACTGGGACGGAACTCCTATCAGCACAAGCGCCCTTACAAAAGGTGTATATCTGTTCAGCGTAAATAAAAAAACAATTAAATTCATGAAATGATGAAAAAACTTTTTACTACAATCATATTGGCCATCGTGGCTGTAATGGGCTATGCCCAGACAAATCCTAACCGTATGTTAGTGACCGACAAGACAGGCAACACTAAAGGTTATCTCGTAGAGCGTATCGACAGCGTTTCGTTTGTTTCGCTTGAGGGCCGCGTTGCAGCCGACGTAGAGTATAAGGGCTTTTACAGCGGAGCCACCGGCGACACCGTTGCTTTGTCTGTTACACGCACGCCTCAGTGTGTAGGTTTCAAGATTGCGTGTCTGTCTAAGATTCGTGCGGACAGGCTTACGTCTGAAGCTGCTATTGCAAATTATCTTGACAATAGTGATAACGAATTCTTGTTCCAGGACTTTGTAGACGGCAGACTGCACGGATTCGACTTTGCTTTCAAGCCAAATGCTGAGTATGCAATCATTACTGTCGGATACGACCAGTATCAGATTCCTTGCGGAGCAACAAGAACAAACTTCACCACACCGAAGAAAGACCTTGTTGGCGACTGCTCTATCAATTATACCATTGACGAGGTTACCACAAGCGACATAACAGTAACATTCAAGCCAGGATCAGGCGTTGCAGGTTATGCTGCACTGATGTTCCCTGCAGGCACTGCTGAGGAGAACTTCGAGATGATTGGCGCGATGTTCGGATTTGAAACTTTAGGCGACTATGTTAAAGGAATGGGTTTGAACAACACAGGTGAGGCTACTAACACATGGGGCAAAAACAGTCCGGGAACAGACTATGAAATCTACGTTCAGGCATGGGACGTAAACGGCACTTTTGCTGATATGGTAATAATACCGGTTTCTACTAAGAAACTTGGAGGTGAAGGTGTTGCACAGATGGAAATCACTATCGGCGAATTCGGCGGTAACGCTCAGACTGGTTATTATCAGGTGGTTACATATACTCCTAATGATCAGACCTCTATGCACCGTGACATGTTGATTGAGAAGGATGCTTATGATAAAGAATGGAATGAGGATATGATCTTAGAGTATCTTAAGGCCGATAATCCTATGGATCCTTATTGGAACCAGTTTGGTGTAGACGAGGCTTCGTGGACGGCTGACCCGAACACTTCTTACATTGCCTTCTCTATCGCCCAGAATATCAATGAAGAATGGGGACCTCTTGCAAAGAAAGAGTTTACAACTCCTGAGGCACCTGCATCACAGAAGAAGCAGTCGGCTCCTGTAATGAAGCGCAAGATGGTCAAGAACGTTATTTCTGGCAGCAACTCTGTTCCTATGGTGAATCTTACAAAGGCTTTGAAGGCTTCTAAGGGTAAGGTTACAATGACCGGAAAATAATTAGACAACAAGAGCAATGCCTGTAAGTAAGCCTGTTTGCCGGGCTATGTCATGCAGGCAGTGCCAATAAATAAATCTGCAAGATATGGCGTCTGTTGTGATGCCTTATCTTGCAGATTTGTTTTGTATGTATGCAGTTTATGTCGAGTCTGATGCCGTTGGCGTATGACACATTTTCGATTACAGCGGAGTGCCGGATGTGTTGCGGTCAATAGCCGGCTATGATGTTTGCTCGTCATATAGAGCCATGCGTGACATAGGGCTTTGCCGGGCATGTTGTTCCCGAAATATTTTCACGCTTTTGCATTATATCATTTCCTGCACAACATCACGTCTGCGTTTATCCCGTGGCGGAATTATTGTCCGCCGGAAGCGTTGCCTCCTCCTCCGCCTTTCACGTCGTCGTTGCTTATCGAGCGGGCAGCCTTCTTCACGCTTGCCTTCAGTTCGCCTATGCGGTAGCTCAGACTTATGCCGAAGCGCTGGTTGTCGTATTTTGAAACAGACTTCTGTATAAAGTCGGTGCTCGATGTTGTGTTCTTATACTCCATATATTTTTTCAGGAAGTTGCTGGCAAAGGCAGATATCGTGAGCCGCTTGTTCAGGAACGACTTGTTGATGTTTATGCCGTAGCTTGTATAGCTCGTGCCGCGTCCCTGCAGCGTGATGCCCGGTGTCATCGTGAACACGTTGAGGCTTATGCGCCATTCTTTTGGCAGCGACTGCTGTATGCCTCCTGACAGATACATGTTCCAGCCTCTGTTGCTGAGGTCTTTGCCGTCGGAGAAGTATTGCCACTGGCCGTTCATGTTGGCATATATCCTGGTGCTCTTTGTCGCGTTCCAGTTTACGTATGCACTCAAGGCTGCCGACCGTGTCTTGCCGATGTTCTCGTAAGTGGAGTAGAGCACGTCCTTGCCTGTTGGGTTCTGTAGTCCGGCTATGTTGTTGTCGTTCACCATTGTCGTCAGCCTTTCTATGCTGTTGTTGGTGAACGAGTAGCGCATGGAGAGGTTAAGGCTCAGCTTTGACGTAAAGTTGCTGTAGCCTATATTGAACGAGTGGCTCTTCTCACTTTCCAGGTTAGGGTTGCCCTGGCTGAGGTTTGACGGGTCGGTGTTGTTCAGGTATGGGTTCAGATACCATATTCCGGGGCGGTAGATGCGCATGCTGTAGCCCAGTTTTAGATTAGACATATCCGTAAGCCTGTATCCTATCGTGGCCGAAGGCACAAGGTCGTTGAAGTGCTTTCTGAAGTCATCGCCCTGTCCGAGCAGATATTTCACGTCCTGTATGGTGTGTTCATATCTTGCTCCGAGCCGTCCCGACCATTTCTTCACCTTTATCTTGTATCCCAGATAAGCCGCTATGATGTCGTTCTCTTGCTTATAGTGAGAGCTTTGCTCCGTGTCGTAGACATATTCGCCGCCGTCTTCGGCAGGCTTTATGTAGCGGTCGTTTTCCGAGCTGTTGTTTCTTATTATGTATTTCATTCCGCCTTCCACGGTGTGCATCTTGCCTATAGGTGTGGTGTAGTCGACCTGAAACGTGTGTTCGGTCGACCGCTCACTGTTGTCGCTGTATTGGTTTTCGAGCCTGCTGATATAGTCTTCCCATCCGTTGTCGGCACTTATTTCGTCGTAGTCAGTATAGTAGTCGCTCGCGTCAGGGTTGGTGTTTATTTTGTATGACAGCGTCAGCATGCGGTCTTTCACCTTGAAGAGTCTCTGATAGTCGATGCCGCCGTCTATTGATTTCCATGAAGAGTTGCTCCTTCCCATGGCTGAGTAGCCGTATAGAGGGTGCCCGTCCTGCGGACTTGTTCCTGTCATTTCCGACATACTGTTGCCCTTGCTTCCTCCGCCCCATAGGCCCAGTGACATGGTGACAAGCCTAAGCGAGTCTATTTCGTAGCTTGCCTCGATGCTTCCCGACTGAAAGTTGCCGTGGCTCTTGTTTTCCGAGCTCGATGCCATGTTCGACGCGTCGGCGCTTATGTTATCTTCTGTAACCGTGCGCGAGCTTTCGCTGTAGCCAGTCCTGTTGCCGTCGTAGTTGTAGTTATAGCGTGCGCTCACTGTCAGCTTGCCCGACTTTATCGTGCCGAACAGGCCTCCGCCGGCTCCACGGTTGCTTACGTTGCCGTTCAGGGTGAGCGTGTATCCCTCTATGCCTCCGCCTATGGTTACGATGTTTAGTATGCCGCCAACGCCTTCGGCGTCATATTTAGGTCCCGGGTCGGTTATCACCTCTATTTTCTTTATGCTGTTGGCCGGCATGCTCTTCAGCACCTCTTTCGGATTCTTGGTCATCATGTTGTTGGGCCGTCCGTTCACATATACCTTGAACGAGCTGCTGCCGTTTACGGTTACGTTGTCTTCGCCGTCTACTGTCACCAGCGGCACCTTGCGCAGCATTTCTATTATCGAGTTCGACTTTGAGTCGGGATCTGATTCAATGTCGTATTCAATTTTGTCAATGTCGGCCTTCACAAGCGGCTTCTGCATCACGATCTCAACGCCCTCCAGTTCGTTCTTGGCGTCAGTGATGTAGAGCGTGCCCAGGTCTATAGCCTTTTTGCCTTCTGTTACGCTGAAGTTTCTTGTTATGGCTTTGCGCCCTATGGAGCTTATGGTTATGACGAAGCTGCCCTTGCCGCTCATCGTCTCGCTGAAGCGGCCGTCTTTGTCGGTTACGGCCATCTTTACGGCCTTGCCGGGCTTTTCTTTTCTGGCTATGCTTATCGTGGCGTATGGTTCGCCCTCGCGGCTTATCGAGTCAACCACCGTTCCGCTGACCGTGAACTTTTGGTCTGCAACTTGTCCCATTGCTGCCGGCATGGCTGCGACGAGAGATAATAAAAGGAGCAAAAGTGTTTTCATAACAGGTGTTCATTTTTTCTTTATGCAAAGAAACTAATAAATTTAGTTACACACAAACGCTACGTGTTAATAAAACCAAATATGGAGTATTTAAGCCGTAAATCTCTCGTCTTGACAGCTAAATGCCGGCAAATCGTTGTTTAGTGCCTTATGCCTTTATTGATGTGTGTTTTTCTTTGCATCCGCGCTCTTCGCGTCGGTTTGCGGAAGGTGCTGATTGGCTATATGCATCAAGCCCCCGGCCTATGTCAAGGTCAGGGGCTTGTTGTATGCGGTGTGGCTTGCTGCCGTATGCTTTGCTGCATAATGCGCCTTGCTGCGCAGCGACGGTCTGACCGTAGAGTCTTCGACTGCTGTCAGTGCCAGTATCCGTGTGGCGGTTCGTCCTTTTTAGGCGGTTTCGGGTGCTTATGCTTTTTCTTCTTTGGCGGTTTCGGCGGCTTGTGGTTGACGTGCTTGGGATGCGGCCCGTGCGGAGGGCGTGTCGTTACGCACGATGTCGTGCCTAAGCCGATGAACAGTGCGATTGTAGCGATTATTATTGTCTTTCTCATGGTAAAAGTTTTTGTTTCTTAATAATAAGACGTTGCAGCATGGCTGTTGGTTTAATGCCGGAGGCAGAAAAACTGTCAAATATTTGTGCTTTGTAGTCATGTAGCCATTACTTTATGGCATCATGGATGTAAACGAAATTCCGGCAGACAGCGGCGGAGCAGAGCCATGTGCTGCTCTCTGCCAGTTGTCTGCCGGAGTCAGGCGTTATGCAGCCTGCATGTCAGGTAGAATGTTGTTGTGTGCATTGTCCTGCCTGCGTAGCCTGCTGCTTTATGTTCTTGTCATGCGCCCGGCTGCGGCCTTTGTTAGCCATGAGCCAGAGCCGGGCGTCGCTTCTGTCATTTCTTTATCCTGTATACTCTGAAGGTCATCGGGGCAATCTCGTCCTCAATCACAGTGCATTTTTTGCCTGCCTTACATGTAAGCGTGCCCGTCTTAGGTACAATCTTTTCGGGCTCCTCTAAAGTGTTTTCGGCATCCATATCGGTGCAGGTCAGTGTGGTTGTCTGTGCCGTCCTTTCGCCCTTCATGCCTTTAAGGTTGACGCTCACGGGCTGTGTGGTCTTGCCTGTGTTCACAACTTTCACAATCACCGAGCCGTCACCGTTGTCTGCTGCTGCGCTGGCATACAGTCCGGCCTGCCCCTGCTGTCCTGCCACAGGCTTGCCGTTCATGGTCAGCTTTAGCACGTTGGTGCCTTTGTTGCAGGCATACATCTGCTGTACGTAGTAGCTTACCGACTTGAACATGCGTGCGTTGTCGAACCATATCAGGTCGGGGCGCCACTGCCATGCGTCAACGCGCGCAAAGAGCGGAGCGTAGGTGGCCATGATCACCACGTCAGCGTTGCGCTCCAGTCCGGTCATGAAGGCTGCCTCATATAGTGATGTCTCATAATGGTTCCATTTCTTTCCGTCGCCGTGGCAGGCATATTCGCCGGCAAACACCTTCGGGCCTTTGCGGCTGTAGCTGTCGTATCTCATGCTGCTGTTGCGGAACCACTCTTCCGATTTGTAGTAGTGTTCGTCTACGAGGTCGACACCAATCTCTCTCATGGCCTTCCATCCGTGTTCAAACATCTCGCCCTCGGGCGCCGGTCCGCATGTACCTATAATCTTTATGTCGGGATATTTCTCGCGTATAGCCTTGACGAACGGCGGCAGACGCTTGAAGTAAGGCTCTTCCCACTGCTCGTTGCCCACGGCTATATATTTAAGGTTGAAGGGTGCGGGATGCCCCATCTCGGCGCGCTTGCGTCCCCATGTAGTGGTGGTGTCGCCGTTGGCAAACTCAATGAGGTCGAGGCAGTCCTGTATGTATGGCTGCAGCTCGCTCATAGGCACGTTGGCGCTGTCGTCCTTGTTCTGAAACTGGCATGCCATGCCCACGTTGAGCACAGGCAGCGGCTCGGCACCAATGTCTTCCGACAGTTGGAAATATTCGAAGAAGCCCAGTCCGTAGCTCTGATAGTAGTCGGGACTGATGCGGCTCTTCATGGCATATTGCCAGCGGTTTTCGTTCACGGGGCGGTTCTCTACGGGGCCTATCGTGTTCTTCCACTGATAGCGTGTCTGCAGGTCGGCACCCTCAACGATGCATCCGCCCGGAAAGCGGAACACGCCCGGGTGCATGTCGGCCAATGCCTGAGCCAGGTCGGCCCTCATGCCGTTCTTGCGGTTTTTGAATGTTTTTACGGGGAAGAGGCTTACGTGCTCGAGACACACCGGAGCCTTGCCGTTGAGCAGGATGCGCAGGCTTGCTTCTGTGTCGTTCTTGGGCGACCTCATTATCAGTTCATATTTTTTCCATTCTCCAGATGTTATCTTCAGTTCCTGTGTTACGAAGGCCTGAGGTTCGCTGTCGGTCAGCTGGTCTATAAGTTCCACCTTTATGCCGCCTTCGCCCTCGGCCGCCTTTGCCCACAGCGTCAGTCTGTAGTCTTCGCCCTGCTTTAGGCTTATTCCGCCGTAGCCGCTGTTCTGAATTCCGGTCAGACGGTCGGCGTGTCCCGGCCATGCCAGCTCAACATAGTGTGGGCAGCGCTCAAAGGGGCCGTCGTCTTTCACGTTGACGTTGCCAAAGGTTGTCCATCCTGTCAGGCTCTGTTTGAACTCGAACGAGCGGTTTACCAGCATTTCGCCGTAAAGGCCGCCGTCGGCACCATAGTTGATGTCCTCAAAGAAAATGCCATACATTGTCTTCTGTATGGGGGCGCCGTTTTTGCCCGTGTCGACGTCCATCACGCGCGGCTGGGCAAACGATGAGGTCAGCGCCGCAGCAAGTGCCGCAGCACCCGCAATCAGTCTTAAGTTCATGTTGTAAAGATAATGTTATATTGTTTAAGTTTAAAGTGCTGCAAATGTAGTCAAAAATATTTATATGTAGCAAAAAACAAAGTAAAAAGTGCAGAATTTACACTTTTTCTTGTCTGTTCTTCTGTTCTTGCGCAGTATGCGGCAGTGGCATACCCCTGCTTCTGCCGGCATTATGGGCTGAAGGCTTTAAGTCCTGACAGTCATGGCGTGAGCGGCATTGCCCCTGCGGGCATAGATGCGCCTGAGCGTCTTGCCGTAGTAGAGCATGCCTACGGCATCTGCCACAGCCCATCCTATAGGTATAGACCACCATATGCCGTCGACTCCTATGCCCGGAACGGCTGACAGGGCATAGGCGAGCGCCACGCGCAGACCAAGCGACAGCACCGTCAGCACCACAGACATGCCCGGCATCCTTATGGCGCGGTAGTAGCCGTAGAGCAGAAACAGCACGCCTATGCCAACGTAAAAGGATCCCTCTATGCGCAGATATCTCACGCCGATGGATATTATGTCATGCTGCGAACCGTCCACGAATATCATCATCAGTGGTTTGGCAAGCACAAAGACTGCTGCTGACACCACCAGCGAGAACACTGTCGTCATCAGCAAAGCCTGCTTCACTCCGCGGCGTATGCGTCCCCGTTTGGATGCGCCGAAGTTCTGCGCCACGAAGGTCGAGAAAGCGTTGCCCAGCTCTTGTACAGGCATATACGCAAACGAGTCGATTTTTACGGCAGCCGCAAATGCCGCCATCACGGCCATGCCGAAGCTGTTTACAAGGCCCTGCACCATCAGTATGCCGAAGTTCATAACCGACTGCTGTACGCAAGTCAGCGACGAGAATGTGGCTATCTCGCCGAGCGTTGCCCGGCTTACGGCCATGTCCTTGCGGCGCGGAATCAGTTCTGGGCGCGTTTTCAGTATATATGCCGTTATGCCTATTGCTGCCGCAGCCTGGGATATGAGCGTTGCCCACGCAGCGCCTTCAATGCCGAGCCCGAAAAGCAGCACGAGAACGAGGTCGAGCACCACGTTGAGCACCACCGACGCTGCCAGCACCCACAGCGGAGTGCGGCTGTTGCCCACAGAACGCAGCAGCGACGCGCAGAAGTTGTAGACGAACGACAGCGCTATGCCGGCGTATATTATCATAAGGTAGCTGCGCATCAGTGGATAAACATCAGCCGGAACGCTCAGCAGGCGCAGCGTGCCGTCGATCCAGATATATGCCGCGGCATTCAGCACAACGGTTATTCCGCCCGTAAGCAGCAGGCTTGCCGCCACGCTCTGCCTCAGACCTGCCATGTTGCCCTCGCCGAACTTTAGCGAGAACACCGTGCCGCTGCCCATCGACAGGCCGAGCATCACGGACGTGATAAACACCATAAGCGTGTAGGCCGAGCCGACGGCCGCCAGCGCCTCAGCACCGATGAAGCGCCCCACAATGAGCGTATCGGCAATGTTGTAGCACTGCTGCATCATAGCCCCTGCCATCATCGGCAGTGTGAAGCGCAGCAGAGTAGGTGTTATTTTGCCCCGTGTAAGGTCTTCGCCGTTGTTCATTTTCAGCTGTTGATTTAAAACATTCATACAAAGGTAATCAATAAAATTTAAAGTATGACATGATTGGATAAAAGAATAAATTGCATATTCATGGCATTTAAAGACATGGTAAAAGATCAGGACAAAAGTTTTTTCTGAAATAGAAAACCGATGTGTAAAGGATGTTAATTTGCACCTCTTAAAACTGTCACTTTATTAACTTTCATTTACGTTTGGCCTTCTTTTTGGTCCTAAAAAGCATGGTTTTGCCTTTAAAGTTGAGGCTTTTTGCATTACAAATAGCCCACTTTTACATCGTAAATGCACCACTTTTGACCCGTAAATGGCCGAGTAATGTTTTTTAACTTTTGCCTTTTTGTTGCAAAAGTTTTGTAAATGTTTGTCATTCAATAACTTAACTAAAATGCCTGAAAATGCGCAATTTTTCGGTTTGAAGACCAATCCTTGTCCGGCACCGCTGTTCTGAGAGCGTTAAGTGAACGGAATTAATCCGTTTTATTTACAAAATCCAGCTGCGTATGCAGTCTTGTCGGCAGATTAGATTATGGTTACTTCATGTCTTTTTATGTGTCATAAAAGTGGAAGAAGGGTAGATATGGCATTTTTGAAAATGCACAAAACACCCTAAAATGTTAAATACTGATAAAAAGACATGCATACTATACCCATTTCGGTGCTTGGGTTGTATTAGAAGTAAAGACAAAGAATTATGGCTATTTATAAAACTGTTGTAAACATAAGACTCCCGTTGATGCTGTGCCTCATGGCTTTTTGCTTAAACATAAGCTATGCCGGAGAAAATAACAAGAGGCTTATTACGCTGAAGTTTGCCGGCGAACCACTGCCGTCAGCATTAAAGCGGCTCGAGAAAGCAGGCCGAAAGAGCATTCTGTTTACATATAAGGAGACGGAGCGTTTCAGGGTTACGGCCACGGTGGTAAACAAGACACAAGCGGAGGCCCTGCGTATCCTGCTCAGCGGCAAGCCTTTTGCGTTTGTTGAACGCAATGCTTACTTCGTTGTGCAGTACAGCGAGTCGCGCCAGCGCAGCGTCAGTGTGCACGGCCGTGTGACCGACCAAAACGGTAAGCCCATGGCTTATGCCAATGTTGTTATGCTGGCTTCCGGCGACAAGTCGTATATCTCCGGATGCGTCACGGAAGCCGACGGCACTTTTGCCATGCCTTCAATGCCGCAGAAAGACTGTCTGCTCCGCGTGTCTTTTGTAGGTTACACCACTGTCATCGTGCCATGCCGTCAGGAAAACAGCATAACTCTTAAGGCAGACGCCATGATGCTTAAAGGTGTAGAGGTAAAGGCGTCGCGCCCGATGGTGGAGCGCAGGGGCAGCACCATTGTAGTCAACGTTGCGGGCACGCCGCTTTCCATGATGGGTTCGGCAGCCGACATGATTGGCTGTCTGCCTTTCGTTACAGGCGACGGCGACAATTTCAGTGTGATAGGCCGTGGCGGGGCAGAGATTTACATCAACGGGCGCAAGGTGCGCGACACGAACGAACTCGGACAGCTGCGCGCCACGGAGATTCAGCAGGCCGAAATAATAATGAATCCCGGTGCGCGCTATTCGTCGGATGTAGGGGCGGTGATACGGTTAAAGACAATACGCTTGCGCGGACAGGGACTTAGCGGATTGGCTTATGCCGAATGGTCGCAGGGACATGAAGGTGAAGGGCGCGAAGGTCTTTCGCTAAACTACCGCACCGGCGGGCTTGACGTCTTTATGAAGGGAAACTTTAAGGAAAACAGTTTTTATATAAAGAAACAGACTCTAAGCCTGATGAACACGTCGTCGGTATGGACGATGATGTCTGACAATATTGAGACCGGCAACGATTCTAACTTTAATGGTGAGGTGGGCTTCAACTATGAACCCGACAGCCGCCAGTCGTTCGGCGTGCGCTATGTGGCTGACAAATCTCTTGCCAACAGCAGCTCACATATAACGGGCAACACCATATTGTTGCGTGACGGAGACGAGTATGACAATATTGAGACAGAGTCGGAGACGGCTGAGAACAACGGCTGGAACCATTCGGTCAACGGATACTACACAGGCACGTTCGGCAAGTGGAGCATAGACTTCAACGCCGACTATCTGGGCGGATGCTCGCGCAGCTGGCAGGTGGCTGCCAACAACGACGAAGTGGACGCTACCTCATATAATGACGTGCGTAATTCTCTCTATGCCGCTAAGCTGGTGGTAACAGCCCCGTTGCTTGGCGGCGAGGTGGCGTTTGGCACGGAAGATACATTCACCGACCGTAAGGACCGCTTTACTCAGAGCGGCTTCTCGGCAGATGCCGACGACCATCTGCAACAGCGGTTTTATTCGGCATTTGTCGACTATACTCTCGGTCTGGGGCGTTTTACGGCACGTGCCGGATTGCGCTACGAGCATCAGCGTACCAAGTATTATGAGGCAGGCGTGCTGAAGGCGGAGCAAAGCCCTACGTACAACGATCTGATTCCGTCGGCATCGGTCGACTACAGCCATGGCGACTGGAATTTTTCGCTGGCTTACCGTCTGTTAAAACTTAGTCCTCTTTACCGCATGCTTTCGAGCGCGACAAGCTATATCAGCAAATATATGTACCGTAACGGCAATCCGCTCCTCGTACCACAGAAACATAACTACTTTACAATCGACGGCGGATGGAGATGGATTAATTTCTCGATATGGTACGACTATGCACTCAATATGTATACTTCGTTCTTCAAGCCATATGATGAAGACGGCCATCCGGGCGTAATGCTGGAGACAATGGCAAGCATACCTTATACTAATATGTATGGAATGGCTGTTGAGCTGACACCGAAGATCGGAATATGGCAGCCCCGCCTGTCGGCTTCGATAGACTGGTATGACTCTGACGCGCGCTCTCTTGGCATACCTTACTTGTGGAACCGTCCCGTCTTTGACTTCGTTTTCTACAACAGTCTGACCTTCAGCCACGGCTGGTTTCTGAACCTGAAAGCACGCCTGGGCCTGAGGGGCAAACAGAGCTACGCCATAAAACAGCAGTATGGAACGGTGAGTCTGCGTGTGGTAAAGACATTCTTCAAGGACAAATCGCTGCGCGTGGCCCTTTCTGCCGACGACATATTCAATACGGGGCGCGGCCGTTTCACAGTTTATGGTGACCGTACATACTACGACCGACGTACATGGTCGGACACGCAGCGCATAGGCATAAGCGTAAACTATACGTTCAACGCCACCAAGACAAAATATAAAGGCAAGGGAGCCGGCGAGAGCGAGAAACAGCGACTGTAGCGGCTGTCTGTTGAAAATAATGCTTACCTTTGCGGCCGCTAAATGTCCCCGTGCTTCCTGGCACAATGGTGTAAGGCGATGAACGGCGGCCAACTGATTTTTAAAATGTTGTTGAAAGATAAGAAGAAAGACGACTTCAGACGTATGTTCTGCGAATATTATCCTAAGCTGGTCAGGTTTGCCGTCCAGCTTACGGGCGATGCCGACGATGGGCGCGATGTGGTGGCCGATGTCATGGAGAAGGCTTGGGAACGCTTCGACTTGCTGCGTCCTGCCGACCGTGGCTCATGGCTCTATATGTGCGTGCACAACGCCTGTATTAACAGACTGAAGCACATAAGGACCGAGAATTGTGCGGCGGCAGAGCTGGCTGAGGCCACGAAGGCAGACGCCGAAAGCGAATATCGCGACCACGAGCGGCTGCTTTCGCGTGTTGAGGATGTGGCTGAAGGGTTAGGCGAGCCAGCACGCTCAATAGTGCGCCTATGTTATTATGAGCATCTTACACGCCGTCAGGCTGCCGAACGTCTTGGAATAAGTTATGATACCGTGAAAAAACATATTGCAAAGGCCTTGAAACTTTTGCGTGAGGCTGTAGGGAAAGGAGATGGATTATGAAAGAGAATGATGTCAGAAACATGGATTTGACAAGCCGCAAGGCAGGCGAGGGCAGCGGTGAAGACGAGCGTTTGCTGATGATGCTCGGCGAGGCTTTGGGAGATATGCCCGGCGATGAGGAGACGCAGAAGGCATGGCGGCAGTTTGAAGCGCGTCATGGCCATGCTGGCGGCTCACGTTTGAGGCTGCGTCGCATATTCATTTCAGCAGCGGCAGCTGCTGCCGTAGTGGCTTTGGTCGTGGCGTTTGTGTGGAGTGATATTGTTGGTTCAGCCGGAGTGATTGAGACATTTGCCATGGCCGAACTGCCGTCGCATACATCGCGTGTGGCTGACGGAGACAATGTTGTTGTGCAGACGCCGTCGGCCACTACGTCTGATGTCCTTCTGCCCGACGGTTCCCGCGTAATGCTTGGTTCAGGCTCTCGTCTTGAATATCCGTCAGATTTTGGACAGAATGGCGTCAGGGAGGTTGAACTTACAGGACAGGCACGCTTCAGCGTCAGGCATGATGCCGGCAGACCGTTTGTCGTAAAGAGCGGAAATATGAGTACTAAGGTGCTCGGTACGGTGTTCTATGTCCGTTCTTATCATGGCAGCGCAAGTTCGGTGGTGTTGCTTAAAGGCTGTGTCAGTGTAAGTAGTGAAGACGGCGGCAAGGGCAGGATGCTTAGTCCCGGACATCAGGCCGTTATCGACGATAAGGGTGACATAAAGGTGGAAAAGGCCGACATGGCAGCTGTCGGAGGATGGACTCACGGTGAGTTCTGTTTCGACGATTCGCGGCTCGAGGATGTTATGAACGACATAGGATCATGGTATAACGTAGGCATTGCGTTCCATTCGCGCAGTCTGCTTTCTGTCCGAATTCACTTCAACTTCCCCCGGTCGGTTTCTTTGGCAGACGTTCTTCAGGCGCTTAACGACCTTGGCGTGGCACAGTTCAGATACGCCGACGGCCGCGTAAGCATAGAGCAGAAATAGCATTATGCCCCGTTCGTTGCGCATTAATGTTTTTTTGAGTAACTTTGCAGCCCGAAAGCTGTAAATATCAATATAAAACATTATTCTCCGGCACATACGGCAGCATTGGCTGTATTGTGCGTGAAGCAGAAAACAGACAACGATGGATAACAGAAACAGACAGATACTCAACATAGCCCTGCCGGCAATAGTGAGCAATATCACCGTGCCGCTGCTGGGACTGGTTGACGTAACCATAGTGGGCCACCTCGGTGCGGCATCGTATATAGGTGCAATAGCCGTGGGCGGCATGACGTTCAACGTGATTTACTGGATATTCGGATTCCTGCGCATGGGTACTAGCGGACTGACGGGGCAGGCTCTCGGCAGGCGCGACCTTACCGAAACGGTGCGCATGCTTACTCGTTCGTTGGGTATTGCCATGGCGGTTGCCTTGGCGCTCATCGTGCTGCAGGTGCCGCTGCGTGAGGCATCAATGCTCGTGATGCAGCCTCCTGCCGAGGTAAGGAGGCTTGCCTCGATATATTTCGACATACTAATATGGGGTGCTCCTGCCATGCTCGGCCTGTTCAGTCTGTCGGGATGGTATATAGGCATGCAGAATTCGCGCGTGCCAATGTTTATAGCCATAACGCAGAACATAATAAACATCGGGGCGAGCACGTTGCTTGTGTTCGGCCTTGGACTTAAGGTTGAAGGCGTTGCCCTGGGCACACTCATTGCCCAATGGGGCGGTTTCATTATGGCACTGCTGCTCTGCTTCGTAAATTATCGCCGTCTGAGGCGTTATTTCTCATGGCAAGGCGTGTGGCGGCGCGACGCAATGGCGCATTTCTTCAAGGTAAACCGCGACATATTTTTGCGCACGCTATGCATGGTTTCCGTAATGCTGTTTTTCACTTCTGCCGGTTCGTGGCAGGGTGAGGTAGTGTTGGCGGTTAACACTCTGCTCATGCAGTTCTATATGCTGTTCTCTTATGTTATGGACGGCTTTGCTTATGCAGGCGAGGCTTTGAGCGGCAAGTTTTACGGAGCGCGCAATCATGAGGCTCTTGGCTCCACGGTGCGCCGCCTGTTTTGGTGGGGAGCCGGTATGGCAGTAGGCTTCACGCTGGTTTACGGCATAGGCGGCGACGCCTTTCTCTCGTTGCTTACAGATGAGCCTTCTGTGGTGGCTGCATCGCATGAGTATTATTACTGGGCATTGGCAATACCTGTTGCCGGCATGGCGGCGTTTGTATGGGACGGTGTGTTCATAGGCTGCACCATGACGCGCGGCATGCTTCAGTCGATGTTTCTTGCAGCCGTAACGTTTTTCGTCCTTTATTATTCTCTTCGCTTCACGATGGCCAACCATGGACTGTGGCTTGCGTTCATAGCGTTTGTTGCTGTAAGAGGACTGGCGCAGACCGTGATATGGCGCAGGCGGCGCACGGGGTGCACAGCCTGACCGGGAAGCGCGCTGTCGACTTTGCTAATGATATGAGGTATAGCCGCAAATCATAACGCGGTTTGGAATAAAAACAAAGAATGCAGACAGAAAACACACTGAATGTGCGCCCTGTCTGCATTCTTTGTATTTGTATGAACCCTTTGCCGCGGGGGAGCTAATTGTAGAGAAAATAATTATCCCCAGTTTATCTTATGGCCTTCTTCCCTCACTATCCTGCAAAGCTCCTGTTCGTTGTCAATCAGCGAGGTCAGCATGTCGGCAAGTCGCTTGGCCTTGTCGCGGTTGGCGTCGCTCTCCTTGAAGTATGCATCATAGAGGCCTGCCTCAGGATCGGTGTCCATTGCCTCGAGTATGTCGGGTGCGTTGTTCTTGAGATAATGCCTTATCAGGGCGTCCCAGTTATATCCGTTCATGTAGGCCGCTTCGTTTATTTCGCCCAATCTATCGCCAAGCTCAAGCACCTTGTCGTGTTCCACTTCGAGCAACACGTTTATCACACCGTCGCCATCGTCGATTATTCTTACATAGCTGCCGTCGCCGCTGTTGCTCATTGCATTGTATCTGTCTGCATGGCCGCATTCCTCCTGTTGCGGTCTTTCTTCCGTCTTGCCTTTAAAGGCTTGCAGAATTTTGCTGAATAAATTTTTACCTGATACCATTATCGTTGTCTGAATTATTGAGTTTCTTACGTTCTGTTTGATATTTGCGTCCGTGGCTGAAGTTGTACGACAGCGTTAAGTAAATCATGTTACCGTTGTCCTTGATATATGTATGCGTAGTGCTCTGCAGATACTTGCTGTCTGTCTTGCCCACATAGTCGAAACCTTGGGCATAGCCGAGCAGCAAAACTCCAAGTCCCACTTTGAGGTCTTTATATTTATAGCTGACGCTGAAGTTCGACTGGTTTTCGCCCGTGCTCATAGATTCGGCAAAATAGCTTTTCGGTGCGGTGTAGAAACTTGCAGAAACGTTCCATCTGCCCAGCATAAGGTTGGCGTATCCGCCCCAGCGCCATGAGCGGTAATTGTGAGAGTAGTCAAGTCCGCGGCTGTTGTAGTTGGAATAGTCGCCATAGAGTGAAATGTTGAGGATGTCCTTAATGGCGTGCAGAGTGAAGTAGGCAGTGAGAGACTTCTGACTGAAGCTCTTCTGGTTTTCCGGCTTGCTGATGAGCAGATATGTGCCGTCGTCCTGCAGCTCAGGAATATAAGATGTCATGATGATGTCGGGCGCATAATACCAGCTTCCGTACAACTGGAAGTTAAAAAGCGGACGGTTCCAGCTTAGCATAAGACTGTTGCTGTATCCAGTGTAAGGCTTCAGTCCTGTGTTTCCGTCGCTTGCGTTAAGTTCGTCGCTCTGGTTCCTTACGTCGCTCAGTTGCGAGAGCGAAGGCGAACGCTGGCTTATTCGTCCTGAGTATCTTACAAACAGATTATCGGTTATTTTGGTCGAAAGACTTAACTGCGGGCGCAGTGTCCACTTATTGAATCCTATGTCGCCCTGATGAATGGCAAGATAGTTTGCACCGAGGCCCACCTGATAGTTGAATATGCCGAGTTTTCCCTGTAGCTGTGCAAAGAGATAAAGATTGTCTGAGTTGAGTATGGCGTCCGTGTTCACCGCTCCTGTGTAGTCGTTGTCAGTGTGGCTTACGGTGTATTCGCCTCCGGCCGAGAACACTTTGTTCTTGAATTCCTTCGTATATATAGCCTCGCTGATAAGCGAATATTTGCGGCCCGTGGTAGAATAGCTGTAGTCATTCACCGGGTCAGCCTGCATCGATTGCTCAGGCGACTGGTTGAAGAGATAGTTGCGCGACATATATTTGTAGTCGGTGCCGATGTAAGTTCCTACTACATTGGCCGTTATGTTCTGTTTTTTAGGTAGGTTCAGCGACCAGTAGATGTCGAGCGACGGGGTGTACATTTTGTTCTTACTCTTGTTATACAGATACAAGTCTGGCATTGATGTCTCTTTTGCCAGCTGGTTTGAGCCTGAGTTCGGGTTGTTGTATTGATTATAGTTGAGGCTGATGTTCAGGGTATATTTGTCAGGTTCGGCAAGGTTGTAGCCCAGCTGGACCGTATTAAAGGTGTACATGAAGTTGGTGTTGTAGCCTAAATATTGGCGTTGGCGCTGCGTTCCGTCAGGAAAGAAATATGTGTTTTCGCTGTCCACCTTGCGCTCGTCGTAGCCGCGGTAGCTGAAGTTGTAGTATATGCTGAACTCCGATTTCTTGTAGTTATACTTAAAGTAAGCATTACTGTTGTTGAAGCCGGTAGTGAAGGCCAGCATCGTTCCTAACCCGCCGACATATCCCGCATATCTTCTCTTTACGACAAAGTTAATTACAGCGTCCATGCTGCCGTCTGAATATCTCACTCCGGGATTGTCGATATATTCAACCCTTACAACCTCGTCAGGTCTCAGTGCTGTTATGTCCTGTTGGTTGGCTTTAACGTCATTTATGCGTACCTGCACGCTTCCGCCTTTCAGTGATTTAATTTCCTGCTTAATCGGGTCGGTCATTATACCGTTGAGCGTCATCTTGCTCAGCAGATCGTATCCGTTCGATGAGTGCTTCTTCATTGTTGATGTCGGCAGAAGTATTTGGCGGTCTACCTTGCTTATCACTCGCATACCATTAACCGTAACTTCGCCAAGGTTGTATGTGGTGTCAACTTTCAGCGTGTCGGTCTGAGCATGCGCTGCGGCAACTGTCATGGCTGCCGCAAGCGCAGTCGTTATTATTCTGTGTCTTTTCATACGCAATGCTGTTTTGTGTCTTATTCTGATTTTAGTACGCAAGCGCATTGCTGATGTGACATGATTTAACTTATTTTAAATAACAGAGGCATATCAGCCGGGATAATTCATGTTTTCGTCTTTTATTACCTCAAGCACTTCTGTCAGGAACTTGCGTGCCTCCCATCGTGCCATGGGCAGGTCGTGCAGCAGCCAGTTACCGCAGTCCTTCGGAGCAGCTCCCGGTATTTCGCCTTCAAAGTCAGCAACAAATTTGAATGTCTTTTGCATCAGCTCCACGATGTCCTTCGGTTCAAGGTCGCCGCGCATGAGCAGATAGTTTCCCGTCAGACATCCCATCGGGCCCCAGTATATTATGCGGTCTTTCCATTCCGGGTCGTTGCGCAGATAGGTTGCAGCCAGATGTTCAATGGTGTGGAGTGCGCCGGCGTGAACAACAGGTTCGCGGTTAGGCTCCTTCATGCGTATGTCAAATGTGGTGACGGTCTCTCCGCCTACGCTGTCCTTGCGTGATACGTATATTCCGCGCAGCAGGCGGTTGTGGTCGATTGTAAAACTTGGAATCTTTTTCATTTTTTAGGAGTTAAGAAGTTATGGAGTTAAGGAGTTAAGACATATGCGTTGTTTCATTTTTTTGTTGTCAGGCTTTTGAGGATATTCTGACAAATGCGTCGCCCCTTGACGTCTCAGTAACTCATTGCTTATATTACTTTAAGAAATTCTTTGGTAACGTTGAACGACTTTTCGGCAAGTCTTGCCCAGAAGTCGAAGTATTGTGACGCCTTGTTGTCCTTAAGCGGTATGTCGCTGATTATGCGGAAACTTACGAACGGCACTCCGTATATGTGGCAGGTCTGCGCTATAGAGCAGCTCTCCATGTCGACGGCCTTGGCCTTGGGAAAGTTGTCGAGTATGCCCTGCATCTTCTCACGTGAGTCTACAAACCATTCGCCGCTGACAATCAGACCGGAATGAATCTTTGTCTCGCCGCTCAGGGATACTGCTTTTTCTACGAGGTCTTTGGGTGCCGTAAATGCAGGCGGCATGCCGATGATTTGCCCGAAGCTGCACTCGCTGCCGCAGTAGGCGTCGTGATAGCAATATGACGTGCCCACGATGACGTCCGTTACGTTCATCTCTACGTCGGCTCCGCCAGCCACACCGGTGGATATCACCAGGTCGGGGGTATAGTTGTTTATCATTTCCACGGCACCTATGGCAGAGTTTACCTTGCCGATGCCGCATTTCTGTATAACGATGTCCTTGTCGCCGATGTTGCCCACGGCGAAGTCTTTCTTGTGGTGTTGCTCCATTGTGGCGTTTTCGAGCAGTGCCTTAAGCTGCACAAACTCCTTGTCCATTGCCACTATTATTCCTATTTTCATCTTTATGCTGTTGTTTTATGTGGCAAAGATATAAAGAATTTGCGACATATCAGCGTGCCGCCGGCTTATAGGAGGCAAAAAATCTCTTAGAATGTGTGGCTGTCAGGCGCATCATGGATAGGTGTAGTTGAAGTAGGTCCACTGGCTACTGCCTATGCTGCGGTTGTTGTTGTCGAATATTTCAACCTTAGCCTTCAGGTGCGACTTGCCGCTTCCGAGATGAAGTTCGCTGTAGGGTATGAAGATCTTTAGGTCGGTGTATGTCGTGTTGTCCCACCCCGGCGTATATTTTGTTGAAGACGACACCTTGCCGTCAGTAGTGTAATAATGTTTGTTGTAGTCGTTCAGAGCCGTTCCGTTTTCGAAGTAGAAGTAGGCTACGCAGATGCCCGTCTTGCCCTTCATGCCGCTTACGTCGAAGCTCACTTTGACATTCATTCCTTTCTGCCCGTTCTGGTAGAGGTTATGCTCTGTGGTGATAGACTTCACCGTTGCGCTCAAATTGGTGTAGGTGTTGTACGACGGTGCTTTAAGGTAGTTGAGGCCGAATCTTTTGTCGAGTGCCTTGAACATTGCCAGATATGTAGGGGCTGATTTTGTCGACACGTCGAGTGTTATGCCGGATATTACGATTTTTTTTATGTTGAAGGTCGTAAGCTGCTGTATCACGTGGCTTATACGGTTGCTTGATGACATGGAGGAAAAGTCGCTGCGGCTGCTCGAAAGATCAGATACCGACGCTTGTATTCCTAGATTAGCCATCTCTGCGTCTTCAAATTCTTTTTTCAGGACATCAGACACTCCTGCCTCGTATGTACTTATCACTTCGCCGTTTGTAAGCGTCAGCGTCAGTGTTTGGTTAAACATAGCCTTGTCTTCGTATCTGCGTGTTTTTTTTCCAAGGTCTATCAGGCTCTGTTCAAAGCCTGCAATCCTTATTGAGATTACCGGATATATTCCTTTCTTATACAGAAGCTGAAGACCTCCAAGTACAATTTCTTCAGTGTTGGATGCCTTAAATTCAAGATCTTTTGTCCTATAATAATAAGTACCTCCATCACTAAGGCCCTCTTCAAACTCATACGGCTCGTCTCCTGAATTAATTCCGGCATAAACATTTAATGCGGCAAATGCGAATATCAATGCCATTGATATCCTGTTTAATAATGACGTTCTCATAAATATTAGTTTTAAAATAATGTAACTTATAATAACGCGTTACTGTATGCCAGGACAACGCTCTTGGCAAAGATAATACTTATATAGGAAAAAACAGCCTGACGGGGTCCGAATATGTGCAAAATATATGAATTTTGTTTCTTTCAGAGTGCCGTTAAGGCCGGACTGCGCTAAAAAGTTATTCAGAATGATGCGGAGTAGTTGAAAAAATATTACTTTTGCGTACTTGAAAACAAATCATATTTTACATCCTCTTATGGTTAAAGTCTATAAATTATTGATAATAGCGCTGTCGCTATTGCCGTTGTATGTTTTTGCCGATATTACCGTGGCACCGGTATTTACTGATAACATGGTGATACAGCAGGAAAAGCCAGTATATGTATGGGGAAAGGCTCCTGCCGGCGAGAAGATAAAAATAAGTTTTATGTCTCAGAGATCCAGTACGGTAGCCGATGCCAACGGTGAATGGATTGCCGTGCTTAAAGCAGTGAGCGCTACTAAGAAACCGCAAAAACTTGTGGTAAGTTCAAGGTCAGGAAAAATTGTGCTAAGCAATATTCTTGTTGGCGAAGTGTGGCTCGCCTCAGGACAGTCAAACATGGAATATTCCATGAACAACCACCCGCACCATGCCCGCCCAAAGAAAGGCGACCCGGAGGTGCTGTATAAGGAATTTAAGGCGGCAGACAGTCCGATAATACGCACAATGTATGTAGAGTGTTCAAATAATGGCGAGATACTGCCTACTGCCGGATGGAAGATGCTGTCAGAAGAAAGTCTTGCCCCTGTTTCTGCCGCAGGATATTTCTTTGCAAAGAATCTGTCTGACAGTCTTGACGTACCAGTCGGACTGATATCCTCCTCGTGGGGAGGATCGATGATTGAGTCGTGGATGCCCGAAGAGGCGTTCAAGGGCTCGCCGCAGTTGAATGATGGATACGCCAACGGCAGTTATTATGGTCTGCCTGTTGCCGATCATTACCGCACGATGATAGCTCCGCTTGCTCCATTCTCTATGCGTGGATTTCTGTGGTATCAGGGCGAGGCAAATGTCCTGGACCAAAGAGGTGTAGGCTATGATGTCAAGCAGCGTGCGCTGATTGACGGCTGGCGAAAGGCTTGGCATGATGACGCCATGCCGTTTTATTTCGTCCAGTTGGCACCTTATCTCTATTCAGACCGCAAGGGCGATGAGAACGGATTGCCGTGGGATGCCCTTCCTAAATTTTGGGAGGAACAGGCGTCTTGTCTTGATGTTCCACATACAGGTATGATTGTTATTAATGACCTGGTGGATAATCTTAAAGATATACATCCGCCATATAAATGGATTGTCGGAAAGCGTCTGGCCCTGCTTGCCTTAAATAAGACCTATGGGCGAGATGTCGTAAGTTCGGGACCTACATTTAAAAGCATGGAAGTTGAAGGCGATAAGGCCATATTGACATTTGAAAACGCTGACGGCCTGAAGACACGTGACGGAAAGATGCCCGACAACTTTAAACTGAAAAACACAAAGAACCGCTACAACACGGCCAAAGCCCAGATTGTAGACAACAAGGTTGTGCTAAGTTCAAAAACGGATATGGCAAGACCCGTGACGGTGCGTTATTGCTGGAGCGACAGCTCGCAGCCCAATCTGTGCAATGGTGCAGGTTTGCCTGCCGCGCCGTTTAGGGCGACGGAAAAAATAAAGCGACATTAATGCTGATACGGCGCCATGCCGGCAGCAAGCAACGAATACATCTTAATTTTACGCAAAGAGTTGACTGATGTCATGAATTTTGTGTATTTTTGCACTCAGATTTAATTTAAAAACGTAAGTATCAATGAAAACATGGAAACAATACCTGCCCGACGTGCTGGTCATATTGCTGTTCGCGGCTATTTCTTTCGCATACTTCTTTCCTGCCGATATTGAAGGAAAGATTCTTTTCCGCCACGACTCGGCTGCAAGTAAGGGCCTCGGGCGAGAACTGTCAGAACACAGGGAGAAAACCGGAGAGCAGACTCGCTGGATGAACTCAGTGTTCAGTGGCATGCCGACATATCAGACGGCGCCTTCGTACAGCAGCACCGACGGACTGGGTCAGGTCGTAAAGGCTTATCATCTTTTCCTTCCTGAGAATGTGTGGTATGTCTTTGCTTATCTGCTGGGATTCTATATCCTTCTTCGTGCGTTCGATTTCCGCCAGTCGCTGGCGGCTTTGGGCTCCATAATATGGGCCTTCTCTAGCTATTTCTTCATAATCATAGCCGCAGGACATATCTGGAAGGTTATGGCTCTGGCATATCTCCCGCCGATGATAGCCGGCGTGGTGCTTGCCTACAGGGGCAAATACCTGTGGGGACTCATTGTCACGGCGCTGTTTACGGCCTTTGAGGTCAACGCCAACCACGTGCAGATGACGTATTACTTCCTGTTTGTCATCCTGTTTATGGTCATTGCCTATCTCGTTGATGCCATCCGTAACCACAAACTAGCTCATTTCGGCAAGGCCACGGCTGTGTGTGCTGCCGGTGCCATAATAGGTATATGCATCAACCTGAGCAACCTTTATCACACATGGGAGTACAGCCAGGAGTCGATGCGCGGCAAGAGCGAACTGGTGAAAAAGAACACGGCAAACCAGACAAGCAGCGGACTCGACCGCGACTATATAACGCAGTGGAGCTACGGCATAGGCGAGACATGGACTCTGCTCGTGCCCAACACCAAGGGCGGCGCATCAATGCCTTTGGCACAGAACAAGACTGCCATGGAGCATGCCGACAACAACTTTATAGATATATATCAGCAGCTCGGACAGTACTGGGGTGAACAGCCCGGAACTAGCGGCCCCGTTTACGTCGGGGCATTCGTGCTCATGCTGTTCGTCTTAGGCCTGTTTATCGTCAAGGGACCTATGAAGTGGGCCCTGCTTGCCGCAACGGTGCTTTCTATACTGCTGTCATGGGGTAAGAACTTCATGCCGTTCACCGACTTCTTTATCGACTATATCCCGATGTACTCAAAGTTCCGCACGGTGGCGTCGATACTTGTCATTGCCGAGTTTACTATACCTCTGTTGGCAATGCTTGCATTGAAGAAGATTGTCGACGAGCCTGAAATCCTTACTCAAAAGATAAAATACGTTTATGCAAGCTTCGCCCTCACCGGCGGCATCGCCCTGTTGTTTGCCGTTATGCCTACAATGTTCTTCTCAGACTTCATCTCGTCTGAAGAGATGAGGGCATTGCAGCAGATACCGGCCGACTATCTTAATCCGCTGCTCGCCAATCTGCGCGAGATGCGTATAGCCATGTTCACTGCCGACTGCTGGCGCTCGTTCTTCATCATCGTCATCGGCACTCTCTGCCTGCTGCTCTATAAGGCAAAGAAACTGAAGACAGAATACATGGTGGGAGCGCTGATAGTTCTCTGTCTTGTTGACATGTGGCAGGTCAACAAGCGCTACCTCAACAACGACATGTTTGTCAACAAGAGTGAGCGCGAGGCACCGATAGAGATGACCGAGACCGACAAGATTATCCTTCAGGACAAGACCGACTTCGGCAGTTACCGCGTGCTCAACCTTGCCTCTAACACGTTCAACGAGAACGAAACTTCTTACTATCACAACAGCATAGGCGGATACCACGCCGCCAAGTTGCGCCGTTATCAGGACATGATAGACGCCTACATCGCTCCAGAGATGCAGAAGCTCGTGCCCGCAGTGGCTGAGGCCGGAGGCGACATGACCAAGATCAATGGCGACAGCATCTATCCGGTGCTCAACATGCTCAACGCAAGATATTTCATATTCCCGCTTCAGAGCGGACAGACCGTGCCTTTGAAGAATCCGTATGCTTACGGCAATGCATGGTTTGTAGACCGTATAACCTATGTAAACAGCGCCAACGACGAAATAGACAGGGTTGGAAAGATTGACCTGCGCCATGAGGCAGTGGCCGACGCCAAGTTTAAGAGTCAGCTGAAGGATGCCAAGAAGCAGGGTGGTGTGTCGGTTGTCAAGCTCACATCATATTCTTCCAACCACCTGAAGTACAGCGTAAGCTCTGATGCCGGCGGTGTGATAGTGTTCTCCGAGGTGTATTATCCCGGCTGGACAGCCACAGTCGACGGCAACCCCGTTGAGCTCGGACGTGTCAACTATCTGTTGCGTGCCATCAATGTCGCACCGGGCAAGCATAACGTAGAACTGATGTTCTATCCTAAGTCTGTCAGCACAACCGAGACCATAGCATATATAGCTTATGCCGTACTTATCCTGGCGCTTCTGTTTGTTGTATATATTGAAATGAAAAAGAAAGGGAAGGTTAAATGAAAAAGCTTTTGTCATTGCCGCCAAATCTGGTAAACTGTTTTCATGATGTTACCGGACACGACCGCAGCGAATGGTTCTGCACCAACGACCCCATAGGGCATAAGCTCGGTTCGGGCGGCGGTTCAACATGGCTGTTGGAGGCCTGTTATGCCGAAAGTTCAGACGGCAAGAGCTTCGACGAGTGGCTTGCCTCAGACAGACGCCTGCTGCTGCATGCCGGCGGACAGAGCCGCCGGTTGCCGGCCTACGCCCCGTCGGGCAAGGTGCTGACGCCCGTGCCGGTGTTCCGCTGGGAGCGCGGACAGAGACTCTCGCAGAATCTTCTGTCGCTGCAGATACCCCTTTACGACAAGATAATGAGCTGCGCGCCCGACAACATGCACACCATGATTGTCAGTGGCGATGTGTATATACGTGCCACTCAGCCGCTTCAGCCTATACCAGAGGCCGACGTGGTGTGCTACGGCCTGTGGCTCGGCCCTGAGATAGCCAAAGACCACGGCGTGTTTGTGTCAAGACGAGAAACCCCGTCGGTGCTTGAGTGCATGATGCAGAAGCCTTCGGTGAAGACTCTCGGCGAACTGCTCAAGGATCATTTCTATCTTACTGACATAGGCGTGTGGCTGTTGAGCGACCGCGCCGTCAAGCTGCTCATGCAGCGCTCAAAGCGCAACGGCGAGCGCATCAACTACGACCTCTATTCTGAGTTCGGCTGCTCGCTCGGCACAGATCCTTCGGTTAAGGACGACGAGCTCAACAGTCTGAGCGTGGCAGTGTTGCCTTTGCCAGGCGGCGAGTTTTATCATTTCGGCACAAGTCATGAGATTCTGTCGTCTACACTTGCTATACAGAATCTTGTCAACGACCAGCGCGAGATAATGCATCACTCGCTGAAGCCTCACCCAGCCATGTTTGTTCAGAATGCATGCGTGGGTACGGCCATCACTGAGCGCAACCAGAATCTTTGGATAGAAAACAGCTATGTGCCTTCGTCGTGGACGTTGGCGCATGAGAACATCATAACGGGCGTGCCCGAAAACAACTGGACAATAAGTCTTCAGCCGGGACAGTGTGTTGACATTGTGCCTGCCGGCGAAGACGAATATGTAGTAAGGCCTTACGGATACGACGATAAGTTCCGCGGCGACCTTCACGACCTCAGCGTTACGTTCCTCGGACGTCCGTTTGCCGAATGGGCTGCCGAGCGCAACATCGACATAGACACGATAGACGGAAATGCCGACCTGCAGTCGGCACGCATATTCCCTGCATGTGCCGACGTGAATGATGCCGGACTCGTATTGCGCTGGATGCTCTCTGAGCCGGAACTCAAAGAGGGTGCCGAGATATGGAGCGGAAGCCGCAGGCTCAGCGCCGACGACATATCGGCTGAGGCAGACCTGATGAGGCTTCAGCAGCAGCGCGACCTGCTGCGTGCTGCCAACTGGCAGGCTCTGGCACGCAACTATGAGCATAGCGTGTTCTATCAGGTTGACCTTGACGATGCCGCACGCGACTTTGCCAAGTTCAACATTCCCCAGCCGGATGCGATAAGCGACAATGCGCCGCTGCTGACACGCATACACGACTCAATGTTCCGCTCTGAGCTGGCACGCATCAAGGGCAACGAATATCAGAAGAATGAAGACAAGGCATTTGCCCTGTTGCGCGACGGACTGACACAGCAGGTGCTCACCGAGAAACAGAGTCCGCGCATGTCGGTATACGGCGACCAGATTGTTTGGGGACGCAGCCCCGTGCGCATAGACATAGCCGGAGGATGGACCGACACGCCGCCTTACTGCCTCATGGAGGGCGGCAGCGTTGTCAACCTTGCCATCGAGCTTAACGGTCAGCCACCGCTGCAGGCGTATGTCCGTCCGTGTAAGGAGCCGCACATCGTGCTGCGCAGCATCGACCTCGGAGCCATTGAGGAGGTTACCACATACGAGCAGCTTGCCGACTATCATCATGTGGGCAGTCCGTTCTCTATACCCAAGGCCGCGCTGGCCCTTGCAGGCTTTGTGCCCGCCTACTGTGCAGAGAAGTTCGGCTCGCTCGAAAGTCATCTGAAGGCTTTCGGCTGCGGCATAGAGCTGACGCTGCTCTCTGCCATTCCAGCAGGAAGTGGACTAGGCACGAGCAGCATGCTTGCGTCTACCGTTCTCGGTGCGCTCAACGACTTCTGCGGCCTTGCATGGGACAAGAACGAGATAGGTCACCGCACGCTTGTGCTTGAACAGCTGCTCACAACCGGAGGCGGATGGCAAGACCAGTTTGGCGGAATACTGCAGGGCGTAAAGCTGTTGCAGACAGGCCGCGGCTTCGACCAGTGTCCTACGGTGCGCTGGCTTCCGTCCGACTTGTTCACACAGCCTGAATACACGCCTTGTCACCTGCTCTATTATACGGGCATAACACGCACGGCAAAGAACATCCTGGCAGAGATAGTGCGCCGCATGTTCCTCAATCAGAGCGACGAGCTGACACGTCTGCGCGAGATGAAGCAGCACTCGCTCGACATGTATGAGACTATACAGCGTGCCGACTTCAATAAGATGGGTATGCTTGTGCGCAAGACATGGCTTCAGAATCAGGCCATCGACAGCGGCACCAATCCCGAAAGCGTTCGCCGCATAACAGAACTTATAGACGACCTGTGTCTTGGCTATAAACTTGCTGGTGCAGGCGGAGGCGGCTATCTGTATATGGTGGCCAAGGATCCTGACGCGGCAGCCCGTATCAAACAGATACTCAACAGCAACAGGCCAAATGCCAATGCCCGCTTTGTCGATATGTCGCTCAGCACCAAGGGTTTGCAGGTGAGCAGAAGCTAAGAATTGAGAATTGACAATTGAGAGTTGAAAATTATGATTTGCTTTGCCTGATTATGCGGTCATGGCATTTGTAGTTTTTGTTCTTGGCTTTCATTTATAATTATCCGTATTAACCAATTTGCGGATATAAGCCGAAAAAGTTTTTTATAAAAACTCGTCACTCGTCACATTACAGCATAATATCCTGATTATCAGAATGTTGTAGTGTGACGAGTTGCTTGTTCAACTCATCGCACAAGGATATTTGGGGGCGTTGATAGTGCTTTCCCGATATTGGTTGACTTTAAGTGTGATGAGTTGGAAATACAACTCGTCACACAATAACGCACTGTATTTCAGTGTGTTATGTGCTGTTGTGACGAGTGACGAGCTTTTGTGAAAAACTTTTTTCGTTTCTTTTCCTTTATCAGACCTTTTTCTAAAAGCATATCTATTACGTTGCAAAAGGTCGTGTTTCATCATGCAAAAGCATACCTTTTGCAGGCTAATTTGCCGTGTTTTGCTTAATGTCTGTTTGTTGTATCTGTATATTTCCAAACGTTTCAGCTTCACTTCGGCCATAAAAACAAATGCGATATGTTTTGTATTGCTCTCGGTTTGCATTAACTTTGAATAAGTTAAGCTTCACTTCGGCCATAAAAACAAATACGATTTGTTTTGTATTGCTCTCAGTTTGCATTAACTTTGCAGGGGAAAAGAGGAAATGACATGGAGTTCAGGACAAAAGTTAAGATAGACAAGCCCGACTTTGAGATTGAGCCTTTTGAAGACATGCTCTTTGTTGGTTCTTGCTTTGCCGACAACATAGGCAAGCGGTTTGTCGAAGAGAAGTTTAATGCCGTGGTTAATCCTTACGGCGTGATGTATAATCCGGCAAGCATCCTGCATACCGTGGCACGGAGCGAGGCTGCACCGCGCGTGGCACTGATGACACTCGGAACAAATCATGTATATATACTGAACGAAACAGGCGAGATAGTGGACAACTGCGCAAAACGTCCGCAGAGACTGTTCACGGAACGCGAACTCACGATAGACGAGTGTGTAGGCTATCTTTCTGAAGCAGTGGAACTGTTGACCGGAAGAAATGCCGACGTGAAGGTGATAATTACCGTCAGCCCGATACGTTACGCCAAGTATGGCTATCACGGCAGCCAGCTGTCTAAAGCCACGCTGCTGCTCGCCGCCGACCTCATGGTGAGGAAATATCCCGGCAGGGTTACATATTTTCCTGCCTACGAGATTGTAAACGACGAACTTCGCGACTATCGCTTCTATGCCTCCGACATGCTCCATCCTTCGCAGCAGGCCGTAGACTATATATGGGAACTGTTCTCAGAGGCTTATTTCTCGCCGGCAGCAAAGCGCTTTATCGAAGAGTGGCGCCCCATAAAGGAGGCGCTGGGCCACAAGCCGTTCAGGCCCGACTCTGACGAATATAAGGAGTTTATGAATAAAACAATGTTAAAAGTTAAGGCTCTTTCAAAAAAATATCCGAAATTTGTACCTTAATTATGCACCCATGGCCGGCTTGAGTGTCTTGTTCAGGCTGTTTGGCTGGCTGTTAGGGCGCAGTGATGGATGCTTTGCCCGTGCGCGGGCATGTCCAGACGGCATGCAGTCCGGTGGTGCTGCAGTGTGGCCCGGCCGTGTCTTTATGTGGCTCTGAATATCTGTTACGTGTCTTTATTCTTTTCAATGACAAAGATTAAATAAGAAACAAAATAATATCAATTGAGATGGTTTACACAATTGAAAAAGTTACAACTCTTATAGGCGCGCGCCGTTATGGCGAGAGCGACGGCAACGTAAGATGGATTCTTACCGACAGCCGCAGCCTTTGTTTTCCGGAGGAGACATTGTTCTTTGCAATACGTTCCGAACGCAACGACGGTCATAAGTACATAGCCGACCTTTACAGGCGCGGCGTGCGCAGCTTTGTGGTAGAGGTGCTTCCGTCTGACTGGCAGAAGGACTATCCTGACGCCAACTTCCTGAAAGTGCCTTTTGCGCTTGAGGCCCTTCAGCGCCTTGCCGAACGCCACAGAGACGAGTTTGACATTCCGGTGGTGGGCATCACCGGAAGCAACGGCAAGACCGTTGTAAAGGAGTGGCTCTATCAGCTGCTCTCGCCCTCAATGACAGTTACGCGCAGTCCGCGCAGCTACAACTCGCAGATAGGTGTGCCCCTCTCGGTATGGCTGCTGAGCGAGCAGAGCCAGGTGGGAGTGTTCGAGGCAGGCATAAGCCAACCCGGCGAGATGGAGTCGCTGCGCGACATCATACAGCCCACTGTTGGCGTTATCACCAATCTTGGTGCCGCCCATCAGGAAAACTTTAAGTCGATGGCAGACAAGTGTCATGAGAAGCTACGTCTGTTTCACGACTCAAAGGCCATTGTTTATCCTTACGACGACGATGTGATAAGACAATGTGTTGAAAGCTACGACTATAAAGGTGAGCAGATAGCATGGTCGGTGAAGGATCCGTCTGTAAGACTGTTCGTTAAGTCGGTTGACAAGAAAAACACACAGACCACCGTAACCTATGTGTTCAATGGCGTTGAGTCTGCCTACACACTGCCGTTTATCGACGAGGCTTCGGTTGCCAACTCAATAACATGTGCAGCCGTTGCGCTTCATCTTGGACTTACAGCTGATGAAATAGCACAGCGCATGCCGGCCATAGAGCCTGTGGCCATGCGCCTCGAGGTGAAGGAAGGACAGCACGGGTGCACGCTGATTAACGACTCATACAACTCAGACGTCAACTCGCTCGACATAGCCCTCGACTTCATGAACCGCCGCCCCGACCATGAGGGACGCCGACGCACGCTCATATTGAGCGACATATATCAGAGCGGTGAAGACGGTGATACATTATATAAAAAGGTGTCAGAGCTTGCCGTAAAGCGCGGCGTGCAGAAGTTTATCGGCATCGGTCCGGAGATAAGCCGTTGCGCCGATGAGATAATGATAGAAGAGAAGTACTTCTTTGACGACTGCAACTCGTTTATCGGAAGCACCGTGTTCAGATCGCTGCGCGACGAGGTGATACTGCTCAAAGGCTCGCGCAAGTTCTCGTTCGATAGACTTACAGAGCTGCTTGAGCAGAAAGTGCATGAAACGATACTGGAGGTGAACCTCAATTCTGTTGTAAAGAACCTGAATTACTACCGTTCATACATGAAGCCTACCACCAAGCTGGTGTGCATGGTTAAGGCTGATGCCTACGGCGCAGGATCAGTAGAGGTGGCAAAGACTCTGCAGGACCATCGCGTTGACTATCTCGCCGTTGCCGTTGCCGACGAAGGCGTAACGCTGAGAAAGAACGGCATAACGTGCAACATAATGATAATGAACCCGGAGATGACGGCCTTCAAGACAATGTTCGACTATAAGCTCGAGCCCGAGGTTTACAGCTTCCGCCTTCTCGATGCCCTTGTAAAGGCTGCACAGAAAGAGGGAATAACCGGATATCCGGTACACATAAAGCTCGACACAGGTATGCACCGCCTTGGATTCGACCCGCGCTGCGACATGGACGAGCTTATCAGTCGCCTGAAGCATCAGAACGCAATAATACCGCGCTCGGTGTTCTCACACTTTGTTGGTTCAGACAGCGACGACTTCGACAACTTCTCTGCCATGCAGTTTAAGCTGTTCGATGAAGGCAGCAAGAAACTTCAGTCGGCATTCAGCCACAAGATATTGCGCCACATGGACAACTCAGCCGGCATAGAGCACTTCCCGGAGCGGCAGATGGACATGTGCCGCCTGGGTCTAGGTCTGTACGGCATCGACAGTCGCGACAATTCTGTATTGAATACGGTCAGCACGCTGAAGACCACCATACTGCAGATACACCGCGTGCCGAAGGAAGACACAGTGGGCTACAGCCGTAAGGGTGTGCTCACCCGCGACAGCGTTATCGGTGCCATACCTATCGGATATGCCGACGGACTTAACCGCCGCCTGGGCTGCGGCCACTGCTACTGCCTTGTCAATGGCCAGAAAGCGCCTTATGTGGGCAACATCTGTATGGACGTGGCCATGATAGACCTTACAGGAATAGACTGTAAGGAGGGCGACACCGTGGAGATATTCGGCGAGCATCTGCCTGTAACGGTGCTGTCGGACGTGCTTGGGACAATACCTTACGAGGTGCTTACAAGCATAAGCAACCGCGTAAAGAGAGTTTATTTTCAAGATTAGGCTTTATTTTAAAGCCTTTTCTTGTTTATGGTGTTTATACTATTTTAACAAATACGGCTGTATCGGTTAAGAAAAAAAATGTTACCTTTGCACAAACTATTGCTTGAAACAAAATACTATTAATCAAATAAAAATGAATCCTATTCAAACTACTAAAATGACCAACTTCCGTTGGGTAATTTGTGCTTTGCTTTTCTGCGCTACGACAGTCAATTATCTTGACCGTCAGGTGCTGTCGCTTACGTGGAAAGACTTTATAGCACCCGAGTTCCACTGGAATGATGCTCATTATGGCATGATTACCGGTTTCTTCTCTGTCTTTTATGCTGTGGCTTGTCTGTTCGCAGGTAAGTTTGTCGACTGGATGGGCATAAAGAAAGGATATCTTTGGGCTATCTTTATATGGTCGCTCGGTGCATGTATGCACGCAGGATGCGGCTGGGTTACTATGGAGGTTGAGGGCCTCGACTCAATAGAAGCTCTCCGTGCCGTTGAGGCAGGAAGCACAATGGCCGTTGCCATTGCAACGCTCAGCGTATGGCTCTTCCTCGTTTGCCGTGCCATCCTTGCTCTCGGTGAAGCAGGAAACTTCCCCGCAGCCATCAAGGTTACGGCTGAATACTTCCCTAAGAAAGACCGTGCCTTTGCAACTTCAATCTTTAATTCAGGTGCCTCTGTCGGTGCTTTGGCAGCTCCGCTTACCATCCCTGTCCTTGCCAAGCATTTCGGTTGGGAGATGGCGTTCATCATCATCGGTGCGATAGGTTTCGTGTGGATGTTCTTCTGGGCACATCTTTATGAGAAACCTGAAAACTCTAAGAGAGTAAACAAGGCAGAGCTTATATATATCAATCAGGACGAAAAAGAGGAACCTGCTTCAGCTGAGGCTAAAGAGGAAAAGACTATTCCGTTCATGCAGTGCTTCAAGTATAAGCAGACATGGTCGTTCGTAGTAGGTAAGTTCTTCACCGACGGTGTTTGGTGGTTCTATCTGTTCTGGGCTCCGGCTTATTTTTCAGACCAGTTCGGTTATGAGTCTTCTTCTACAATGGGTATGGCTCTTATCTTTGTGCTTTATCTCATTGTTACCATATTGTCAATCTACGGCGGTTACCTGCCTAAGCTGTTTGTTGAGAAGAAGGGCATGGGTCCTTATGCAGGCCGTATGCGCGCTATGCTTATCTTTGCATTCTTCCCGCTGTTCGCGCTGTTCGCTCAGCCGCTTGGTGCAAATTCTGCATGGTTCCCCGCAATCATCATCGGTCTTGCCGGTGCAGGTCATCAGGCTTGGTCTGCCAACCTGTTCTCTACAATCGGTGATATGTTCCCCAAATCAACTATCGCAACCATTACAGGTATAGGCGCTATGGCCGGTGGTATCGGTTCACTGCTTATCAACCTCGGTGCAGGTGAGCTGTTCACTTATGCTGAGGGCATGGGTTCAGCCTTCTCGTTCCTCGGTATGGAAGGCAAACCGGGTGCATATATGATTGTATTCTGCATCTGCGCCGTTGCTTATCTGCTGGCTTGGGTTATAATGAAGGCCCTTGTTCCGAAGTATAAGCCAATCGTTGTTGAGTAATATCTTATTTTATAATAAATCCAAAGAGGAGAATGCGTAGGCGTTCTCCTCTTTTTTCGTATGTATATATATCCTTATTCTTTAGTTCCTGAAAAGCAGAAAACAGGTTAACGGCAAACTAATGATATTTTAACATTACAGAATAGGGGTATTTCCAGCCTTGCGTGTTAAATGATAAATTAATTATCTTAATACATATTTTAGTATGAAGAAGATTTTATTCACATCGCTTTTATTTTTGTCATTCAGTATGGTGGCAAAAGCGCAAGATTTCAGAGTGGGAGCAACGGCAGGTTATAATCTCAGTTCTCCGAGTGGTTATAATGCTCAGTCAGGTTTTCATGCCGGCCTAAAGGGTGAACTTGGCCTTCCGCAGTTTACAAAAGGACTTTATTTAGACTTTGGACTGATGCTGTCTTCTTATGGATGGAAGTCACCCAGTTATTATTACAGCGGATATAACATTTCCAGGTTAGATGAAACAACTAATAATAACACTTTTGATTATAAGTTCAGTCCTTATTATTTGAATATTCCGGTTCATATTGGATATAAGTTTTCCGTTGGGCGTAATGTAAGCCTGTTTGTTAATGCTGGACCATATTTTAACATCGGTCTGTTTGGCAAATCTACAATGACTGTTACAGATGGCAAGGGCACTTCTACGACGAAAAATGCATCAGACAATTTGTTCAGTGACAAAGTCTTAGACCGTTTCGACTGGGGACTGGGCTTCCGTGCCGGAGCAGAAATAGCCCGCCATGTTCAGCTTTCCGTTGGATATGATTGGGGAATGAAGAATGTTAATAAGACAGGCACAGACTGCAAGAACAGAACATTCACGGCGTCTTTTGCTTATTTATTCTGAAAAGTATATAAGTTCACTTAATGGGTGAACTTATTTTTTGCTGTTTTATCAAAGGGCAGTTTGCGGCTTGGCAATAAAAATAAAACTTGTTTTATTTTGTATTACTCTCACCTTTCACTATCTTTGCGGACGTTTCGCGTAGGCGAAACGTTAATTTTTTTAATTATATCAAATTTTATGTACAAAACAATTTTCAACAAGCGTGAAAGCTTTAAGTTCTCTCGTTTCGGCAACAAGGGCTATTCGCTCTTTTCTTGCCTGGGCAGAGAGGTGCTTATCGGCACGCTTAGTGTTGCCACTCTTACCTATGCCAAGGCTGACGGCATAAGCACCAGGGTAGAGAAGGTGGACAGCACTATGCAGACGACCGGTGAGACCGTGATGCTCGACGAGGTGGACGTTACGGCTTCGCGCGCGCCGCTGACAGGAGGCCATGCGGCGAGAATTGTAAACGTGCTCGGGCGCGACGAGATTGCCGCTGCCCCTGTGCAAAGTGTTAACGACTTGCTCAAGTATGTCGCAGGCGTGGATGTCAGGCAGCGAGGCCCTATCGGGGCACAGACCGACATCAGCATACGCGGAGGCACCAGCGAGCACATCGCCGTCTTGCTTAACGGCATAAACATCTGCGACCCGCAGACGGGGCACAACGCCTTAGACCTGCCCGTGGATATAAGCGAGATTGAGCGGATTGAGGTGCTTGAGGGACCTGCCGGAAGAGCCTACGGAACATCGTCGCTTGTGGGCGTAATCAACATTGTTACAAAGCTCGGAGCAAAAAGCAGTGCCGATGTTCATGCCGAAGGAGGCTCGTTTGGCTATCTGGCTGCCGGAGGACGTGTTAATCTGAAGCAAGACAAGTGGAACAATCAGCTGAGCGCGGGCTATACGCGCAGCGACGGTTGGCTGCGAAGCAAGAGCGGACGTCTAAACGCCGACTATGAAGGCGCGAGGGCATTCTATCAGGGACGCTATGATGACGACCACCTCACGATAGGATGGCACGCCGGAGTTAGCGACAAGGGATGGGGCAGCAATACGTTCTACAGTCTTCTGTCCGACGAGCAGTATGAGCATACCACAAAATATTTCACGGCCGTTCAGGCCGAGACGAAAGGAGGCAAGTTCCACTTTCGGCCGTCTATTTACTGGAACCGTTTTCAAGACCGTTATGAGTTTTACAGAGGAGCGCCCGACAAGTCGCCCTTCAACTATAACCGCACCGATGTGTTCGGACTTAACCTCAACAGCTGGTTCGACTGGATTTTGGGGCGCACAGCCTTCGGAGCCGAATTCCGCAACGAAGACCTTGTGAGCGGAAATCTCGGCGAGCCGCTCGACAATCCGATACACATCCACGGCACCGACCGCAACTATGCCTATGGCCTTAACCGAAGCAACCTCAGTTTTTATCTTGAACACAACGTCATCCTTAAGCGTTTCACCCTTTCCGCCGGCTTTACGGCCGTTAAGAACACATGGAACGAGATGCCGTTCAAGATTTATCCCGGCGTTGACGTCAGCTACAGGATAGGGCAGAACTGGAAGGTGTTTGCATCTTACAACATGTCGTTGCGCATGCCGTCGTTCACCGAACTTTATTATTCAGTAGACGGACACAAGGCCGATAAATATCTGAAGCCCGAGGAGATGAGTGCCGTTGAGGGAGGCGTCAGGTATGTTTCAGAAGGAATAACCGGTACGCTGTCGGTTTATCATCATCACGGAACGAACATGATCGACTGGATAATGGACACCTCGCTTGGCGAGGACGCTGTGTGGACATCGGTTAATCATGCCGAGATTAACTCAACGGGCTTCGAGGCTTCGCTGAAGTTCCGCTTCGCCAGTCTGCTGCCACGTCAGGATGTGCTGCGCACGTTAAATGTGTCCTACAGCTATATCGACCAGAGTCAGGACAAGGAGCCGGGCGTGCAGTCGCTCTATGCCCTCGAGTATCTAAGGCATAAGCTCGTGGCTGGTCTCGGCCTGCACATCGTGAGCGCCCTTAACCTAAATGTCAACTATCGCTATCAGTATCGCGTAGGGTCATACACCGACCCGCAGGGTGTGTCTGTCACTTATAAGCCCTATTCGCTTGTAGACGCACGTCTGTCGTGGGACAAGTCGCGCTACAGCGTCTATGTGGAGGCCAACAACCTGTTTGACGCCACCTATGTCGACTATGGTAACGTGCCTCAGCCCGGCTTGTGGGTTATGGCAGGAGTAAGATGGAACGTTTGGTGACATCAATAGACCTTTCAGCGTGTCTGTCTCCGTCTGCATCAATAATGCATTGCTGTTGACAGCATGCTGAAAGACATAAAATAAGTGGGCTGTTTGCGTATCGTAAACGGCCCACTTTCGTATCAAAACTCGGCCACTTTTGCATCGTAACTCTATTGGTTTCAGTCCGAAAGCAAACGACTTGCTTTTGCTTAATGTATTTCTCTTTTGTGATGTCGGCATTTCGTAAGTGTAATTGTTTTCTGATGTTTTGCTTACAATTTTTTTTGTGTGGGTCCCAAGTGTGGCGTTTTTTATAGCTAACTATTGTGTGAAATTATTTGAAGATTTTGTTTTAATATTATGAGAATAATAGATTCTGAATTTAATTCTATAGAATTAAGTAAATGTATTTGATATTTTTTGCGAGATTAAACATTTTTGTTTACTTTTGCGAATAATGTAAAAAATAAGTGCCTATGAAAGAAAAAAAAAACAGACATATAGAAATTTGAAACGTTAGCTTGCATTCTTGCGCTCTGATAGTTGTTGATTTATACGAATTAAAAGGTAAGAAGTTAATCTTAGCGTTGATTGGCGTTAACTTTTACTTGTATATCGGATAAAGATAATCCATTATAATACAAAGAGTGTAGACGAAGTTTTGGTCCACGTTTCTTTTCTGTCTATCTCCGGTTAAAGGACCACACAAAAACAGAATATTCAATAAATTTAATTTAAGAAACTATGAAATAAACTTTTTTAAATCTGACTGTAAATTGTATTAGAATATCAGCACAAAAGGAAAGTATAATGTTGGGACATATGCCCTATATGATATGGATGCTTCTAATTGTGATATAGCCATGAAAAACTAAAGACAATATTAATTGACGATATGCGTTTAGAGGCTGTCCGTGATTATCATCTTAAATATGATGGATTCTCGATGTTTGATATTAAATATCAATATGTATTATTTGTTTTTATTGACATTGTATCCATTTGTTATTATAAATTACACTTATAGAAAATATGTAAAATGTTTTTGTCATGTTTTAAGATTATGACGGCTCGCATAAAGATTGGTTTTAATTAGACAAAGAAAGTTGTAACATAGTTTTTAAAATTGATTAAGACGTTTACAAATAAATGTTATGTCGCTTTGAAGTGGGGCATCGAATTATAAGTGGAATGAGTATGGCATTTATTGGATGAGGTGTTATATATCATAAATATTAGACATAAAAAATATGAAAAAATTACATTCTATATTGATGCTATTGCCGACAATAATGTTGATAGCATTGGCTTTTATATCTTGTGGTGGTGATGATGATAACGAAGAAACTGGAAGCTCATCAAGTAACGATTATATCGAAATCACACTTAATGGAAAAACTTATAGAGATAATATTAAACTTTGGTCTTATGTGCAAATAGACCCCGTTGGCAAGGATGCTGAAGGCAATCCTCTTACTGCAACTTACGATATGGAAGATCATTTTGAAAAATATGGATTTTCTTTTTTATTTGGCATTGTACATTATTCAAGAATAAATGATTTACTGGCATCAAAACCAGGAACATATCATTGTACAAAAGATTTATTTGAAGATGACTATTACAGTAATCTTACGTTCTGGTCTAAATTGACTATTGATTATAACGAATATGAATGGGTAGAAGGAACACATAAAGTTAATTCAATAAAAGAGGTTAATGGCCATGTTCAGATAGAAGGAACTTTCACATCAACTTTTTGGTCTGGAATAGAAAGTTCCAATGTTGAAGGCCGTTACAGAGTAACAATACCATAGTTAGTAAATAATTTTATAATAAGGGTGTATCAATTGAAATATATTTGATGCACCCTATTTATGTTAGATAAATATTTTATCTTGAATACAATGTGATGATTCATGGAAAATTAAGTTGAAAAATTATGGCTAATGATGTAAATCGTACGATTCGATTTTATGATGTTTATGTTATTTAATAAATAAATCCCCTTTAATTGTTTGTCTATTTATTAATTTTTGTATATTTTTGCAAAAACTCCAAGCTAAACAGACATTTAGCAGAGATATTTGCCTGGAGTGTAGAACTGGGGGATAAAACTCGTAAATCTGGTGTTGAGAATGATGTCAGCTGTTTCAGACAGCATAAGTGTATAATGAGAATGAAAACTGTGACAAAACAAAAACTATGAAGAAAATCTATTACATTCTGCCAATCTTACTATTGGTTATGAACGTTCTGTCAGGCTGTACTGACAGCGAAGAGGAACAAGGTCCTGTGGTTGTTGAAGTTGATGACGAAGAGATGCTTCGTCAAGGTTGGAAATGGGCTGTAGCCTTGGACAATGACTTGCGGATGCAGTGCTCTCCAGATATTGTCAACGGAGGGTATGTCATGCAGATGACCGACATGGACAGTTATGATGCCGTATTTGTTTTCGACGACAAATGCCGTGTCAGAGAAGCGTGCATCAACTCAGTGTGGTATTATTTCTTTGTTCGTGACAACACTCTGAACATCTCTTATTTAGGAGATTCTTGGATGCATGAGTCTTTCGACTTCAATGTGCAAGAACCAACTTCGGGAAATCCTTTTGAGAAAATGACCGAAAACCTTAAAGCCGTTTATAAGACAGTGTCTTTGCTGCCCATGCCTGTAAAGACAAACATCAACGACTTGTTTGCAGCCGTTGATAGAGGCGAATATAACACATCTTCTGCGCCTGACGATGACGCGGACATCAAAAACTTCTGTGAGGTTGTATATTATTACGAAGCGTGGAATCAAAACTTGCGTGACGACCTTTTCGGCAAAGGGCTGTTGCTGCATTATAAACATGAGCGTACAACATACAGCAATAAAATAGGAATAGCATTAGATCCTGTAAACAATAAAACGTTCAACCGCGGCTATGGCTCAGGCCGTTATGGAGAGGAGATGGATAACAAAGTTTACTGCGGCCTGGTTTTCGGCAGCTCGCCTGATGTGGCGTTGGGCAACTGCGAATATAAGACTAACCTGGTGCCGGCTGAGCCAGAGGACGGTTATGTTTGGGTGGATGTTCCGGAGAATATGGAGAGCAAAGCCTATTATGTCCGTGCTTTCATGGTGTCAGAGCAGGAAAAGGATAAGGTGGAGCGCGGCGAATACATACCTCCTCATCTTGTGCGCTTTGAAAAAGACGGTCCTGACAATTTGAAGATTTTTTATGGAGGCGAGATCGTGATGGATAATTTTGTGGTTGTCAACGAGCCTGTCGTAGATGGCGCGCTTAAAGTCAATCTGTCTGGCAATCTCTCTGTTCCTGACTATCTTGCGGAATCTGGATTTGAGCTGAATTTTAGATTGGTGGGGGACCATAGCGGTGAATATGTAAATATAGTCTCACCGGGCAAGATAGACGAACATATCAGTATATGGAAAAATTATTTCAAAGAGTTTGACACAGAGAACTTCATAGCCCGTGGCTACTTTGAACTTTCAGTAAATGTAGGCTGGGTGTGCCTTGGCGTTGTACCTTTTACGGTAGTATATGACAAGAAACCATATATCCGTTATACAGGTCTTACGCATGACGGCATGTCTGTAAAGATAAAAAGAAAAATAGACGGGGCATTATGGTTTGACGATGATGTGAATATAATGTGGGAAACCCCTAAAGGTCCTGTAGAATGTTCGTCTTATTTTGCCAGCGAAGGTGAGAGCGAATATAGCGAAGATATAGACGACACAAACCTTATCTCATATCAGAGGAAGGCTTCCGGCGAGTATATGGAAGTCACCATAGACGGCAAGACGTTAAGAAGCAACCGCCTGATTTTTGAGAGGGATGCTGACGGCATACGTACAAATATATATTTAGAGGAATAATGAGAATAAACTGTGTCGTGTTCAAATGTGAACATAGATAATAATAAGTATAAATTAAAAACAGCCTTATCAGATTCTTTTAGAGAAGTGATAAGGCTGTTTTTGTCTGATAATTTAAACCTAAACCTGTCGTTATTCTGTATATGTGTTTAAATGAATCCTTATTATATTTTACATATCCTGTTATGCAGGAAAAATAGCAAGTGGCAATCCGTTTAATATATCAGGATTCGGTCTTAATCCTAATGATTTAGGGCTAAGTTGGTTTTTCCATGGCTTTCTTCGTGTGTTTCTCATTTTTAATAAGATAGGATGCGGCTCAGCAATAAAAAATAAGCAAGCTTCTTTTTGTATTTCTCTCACCTTTCACTATCTTTGCAGATGATTATTAGCCAAGGAAATGAAGAAGCATAATATAACAGTCTTACTATTACTATTGTCGATGTTTTCTATTTTTGCGCATGCTCAAAAACCGAGACCGGAGAGGCCGAGAATTATCGTGAGCAGCGATATTGGAGGCACCGACCCTGACGACAACCAGTCGATGATTCACCTGCTTATGTATAGCGACATGTTCGACATAGAAGGACTTGTCTCGTCGCCGTCGTTCGGCAGCGGCTCGGCAGACGAAATAAGGCGCATGATCGGCATATATGAGAAAGACTATGACAGGCTGAAGAAACATGCTGCCGGACTTATGCCGCCCGACTCGCTGCGCCGTATCTGCAAGCAGGGAAGGCGCGGGCTGGCGCCTTTCAAAGGCTACGATGAGCCTACGGAAGGTTCAGAATGGATAGTGAGACAGGCGCGCCGGCAGAGCGACCGCCCGCTGTGGATACTTGTGTGGGGAACGCTCGAGGATGTGGCTCAGGCCTTGCACGATGCGCCCGACATAAAGGACAAAATAAGGATATATTATATAGGCGGACCAAACAAAAAGTGGGGCGTAAACAGCTATGCCTATATAGCAGAAAATTTTCCGGATGTGTGGATGATAGAAAATAATGCCACATACCGAGGACTGATAGCCGACGGCAAAAGGGACGGAGAGGCCGACAGCCGTTATTATGAACGCGTGATGAGCGGGGCAGGGCACATGGGTGCCGACTTTATAAACTATTATAAAGGTAGGGTAAAGATGGGCGACACGCCTTCGCTGCTGTATATGATGGACGGCAATCCGGACGACCCGGAAAAGGAAAGCTGCTGGGGAGGAAGTTTCAGACGCACGGCATATACGTCGCGCAGGGTGTTTGAGCGTGCAACGACGCTTAACGACACCGTACCGGTTTATTCTGTGATTGAGCTGCGTATGAAGGGGCCTGAACAACTCGACATTGATCAGGATTCTGTATGCTTCACCGCAACTATCGACCGCCAGACATGGCCCGGATATTATTTGGGCAACGGGCTTTATGCCGTGAGATATTCGCCAAAGGCTCCTGCAGTGCTTAGTTACACGGTGAGTTCGGATATAAAAGAACTCGACGGTCAACATGGCACATTCGTTGTTGACAGAATGTGGCCGGGCAAGCGTTGTAAGGATGACTATGCCGTTGGCGGCAACTGGTTTACAGATTGTGGCGATAAAGAGTATTTTGAAGGTCCGTGGCAAGGAGCCGGACTGATAAGAAAGCAGCGCCACGAAATACTTGAAGATTGGGCGGAGAGATGGAACTGGCTGAAAGACAGATGATTACATCCTGCTCGCTAAAAAAGACCCCTTTTGTAAGACGTGAAAATCAGCCAGTTAAACATTCTGTGGTAAAGAATAAGTTTCATCAACGTGCTGAATCTCTCTATTATTCAACTAGTTGCGAAAAATAAGATTCTGAGTTGACTTTTTTGGTGAACTTTTTAGAGCTTTAAACGGGAAAAATATTCCGAAAAGTATTTCTTTTTATGAAAAAATGTTCGTAGATTTGCACCACTCAAATTACTTCTGCCATCATGGAAAATAATAAAATTTACTCTTTTGAAGAGGCCTATCAGGCTTCTTTGGCCTATTTTGGCGGTGACGAACTCGCTGCCAGAGTGTGGGTAAACAAGTATGCACTGAAAGACAGTTTTGGCAACATCTTTGAAAAGTCGCCCGCCGACATGCACTGGCGTATAGCCAACGAAGTGGCCAGAATTGAAAATAAATATAAAAATCCGATTAGTGCCGAGGAAGTGTTCGAACTGCTCGACCATTTTAAATATATCGTTCCGGCAGGAAGCCCCATGACGGGTATAGGCAACCATCATCAGGTGGCATCTTTGTCAAACTGCTTTGTTATCGGTCTTGACGGCGATGCTGACTCTTATGGAGCCATACTGCGTGTTGACGAAGAGCAGGTGCAGCTGATGAAGCGCCGCGGAGGCGTTGGCCACGACCTGTCTCACCTGCGTCCGAAAGGTTCGCCAGTGAACAATTCGGCACTGACATCTACCGGACTTGTGCCTTTCATGGAGCGCTACAGCAATTCTACACGCGAGGTGGCACAAGACGGACGCCGCGGAGCTCTCATGCTCTCAGTGAGCATAAAGCATCCCGACAGCGAGGCTTTCATCGACGCCAAGATGACCGAAGGCAAGATAACAGGTGCTAACGTGTCGGTAAAGATTGACGACGAGTTTATGCGCTGTGCCACGGAAGACAGAGAGTATGTTCAGCAGTTCCCCATTGACAGCGCCACACCGCAGGTGACAAAAGACATCAGTGCGCGCAAGCTGTGGGAGAAGATTGTACACAACGCATGGAAGAGTGCCGAGCCCGGCGTGCTGTTCTGGGATACGATAATACGCGAGAGCATACCTGACTGCTACGCCGACCTGGGCTTCCGCACCGTATCTACCAATCCGTGCGGTGAGATTCCTCTCTGTCCTTACGACTCATGCCGTCTGCTGTCTATCAACCTTTATTCTTATGTGGTTAATCCTTTCACAGACAAGGCATACTTCAATTATGAACTGTTCCGCAAGCATGTAGCCCTGGCTCAGCGCATAATGGACGACATTGTGGACATGGAGCTTGAGAAGATAGACCAGATAATGGCCAAGATAAAGACCGACCCGCAGAGCGACGAGGTGAAGAGCACAGAGTATCACCTGTGGGAGAAGATAAAGAGAAAGAGCGGAATGGGCCGCCGTACAGGCGTGGGCATCACGGCCGAGGGCGACATGATAGCTGCCATGGGGCTGCGCTACGGTACGCAGGAGGCAACCGATTTCTCTGTTGAGGTGCACAAGACATTGGCGCTTGCTGCTTACCGCTCGTCAGTGGAAATGGCCAAGGAGCGCGGTGCTTTTGAAATTTATGATACTAAGCGCGAGGAGAACAATCCGTTCATCAACCGTATAAAGGAGGCCGACCCGCAGCTGTATGAGGATATGGCTAAATATGGCCGCCGCAACATAGCCTGTCTGACCATTGCGCCTACAGGCACAACCAGTCTGATGACGCAGACAACAAGCGGTATCGAGCCTGTATTCATGCCTGTTTATAAGCGTCGCCGCAAGGTTAACCCGAATGATGCCGATGTGCATGTTGACTTTGTCGACGAGGTAGGCGACTCGTTTGAAGAGTATATCGTTTATCACCGCAAGTTTATCGAGTGGATGAAGATAAACGGCATTGACACTGAGAAGAAATATACCCAGGAAGAACTTGACGAACTGGTGGCAAAGTCACCTTATTATAAAGCAACAGCCAACGATGTCGACTGGCTGATGAAGGTGCGCATGCAGGGTGCAATACAGAAATGGGTAGACCACAGCATCAGCGTAACCATAAACCTGCCCAATAATGTAGACGAGGCTTTGGTAAACCGTCTTTACGTTGAGGCCTGGAAGTCAGGATGCAAGGGCTGCACCGTATATCGCGACGGTTCGCGTTCAGGCGTGATGATAGCAGTAGAAAAGAAGAAAAAGAACAACGACGACAATCAGAAGAAGCAAGCACCGCTGTGCCGTCATCCCGAAGTTACCGAGGTAAGGCCTGCCGTGCTCGAGTGTGATGTCGTGCGTTTCCAGAATAACAAGGAGAAATGGGTTGCGTTCGTAGGCCTTCTCAACGGATATCCATACGAGATATTCACAGGTCTGCAGGACGACGAAGAAGGCATCGTTCTGCCGAAGACAGTAACAAAGGGTAAGATTATCAAGCATAAGGACGAAACCGGCAAGAGCCGCTACGACTTCCAGTTTGAGAACAAGCGCGGATATAAGACCACTGTTGAAGGTCTGAGCGAGAAGTTCAACCCTGAATACTGGAACTATGCAAAGCTTATTTCAGGCGTATTGCGCTATCGTATGCCTATAGAGCATGTAATCAAGCTCGTTGGTTCGCTGCAGCTTAAGAGCGAGAGCATCAACACATGGAAGAACGGTGTTGAGCGTGCCCTGAAGAAGTATATTGTTGACGGCACAGAGGCCAAGGGACAGAAATGTCCGGTGTGCGGTCAGGAAACTCTCGTTTATCAGGAGGGATGTCTTATCTGTAAAAACTGCGGCGCATCACGCTGTGGATAAATCATAAGATGATTATGAAACTGGTCTCAGGTTTTATATTTCTTAACGACTTGCGCTTTTTTGCCCGTCACGGCGTGCTTCCGCAAGAGCGCGAGACGGGTGGCGAGTATGTCGTCAACCTTCGCGCAAAGTATCCGCTCGACAATTCGCTTGAGAGCGACGACGTAGCCGACACGCTTAATTATGCTGAGATTTTTGAAATCATAAATAAGGAGATGCAAAAGCCTTCCTGCCTGCTCGAACATGTGGCGGGCAGGATAGGCAGGCGCATATTTAGTCAGCTACCTCTTGTTGAGGCCATAGACATATCTGTGGCAAAGATAAATCCGCCGATGGGGGCTGATATTGGCAGCGCATCGGTTGAATTACACTTAATAAATGATAAAACTATTTGACTTATTGCAGTTTTTCTGCAATTTATAACTACCTTTGTATCTGTAATAAAGCACTCATGATAAAAAAGATAATATTCTTTCTGTTGGTGTTAGTGTCTTTCTCCGCAGCTGTATTCGGCGCGGACAAACCTTTCACGCTTGTTATCGACGCAGGGCACGGAGGACATGACTCGGGTGCAAAGGGTTCTTTCTCTTACGAAAAAGACATTAATCTTAATGTGGCTTTGGCCTTTGGCCGATACGTTGAGCGCAACTGTCCCGACGTAAAGGTTATTTACACGCGCAAGACCGACGTTTTTGTTCCGTTGCACAAGCGTGCCGACATAGCAAACAAGAACAAGGCCGACGTGTTTATCTCTATACACACAAATGCGCTGCCGGCAGGACATATAGCACGCGGACTTGAAACGTACACGATGGGTATGAGGCGTTCGGACGAAAAGCTGAGTGCGGCAAAGCGTGAGAACTCTGTCATCATGATAGAGAAGGACTATAAGGAACGCTATGAAGGCTACGATCCTAATTCTCCCGAAAGCACAATCATGTTTGAGTTCATACACGACCGTAATATGTCGAAGAGCGTAGAGCTGGCCAAGTATGTGCAGAGCAACGTTTGCTCAACCGCCGGACGACAGAACAAGGGCGTTAAGCAGGACGTGTTCCTGGTGTTGCGAGAGACTTCCATGCCGGCGTGTCTTATTGAATTGGGCTTCATAACAACGCCCGACGAGGAGCGCTTCCTCAATGACAAAAACAACATAGACAAAATGGCAAAGGGCATATATCAGGCCTTTGTTAAATATAAGGACAAATACAATAAAGGCTTTACTGTTCCTTACAGCTCACCTAAAGATAATAGTATAAATATCCCGTCCATTGTGCCTGATGACGGCAATGATGAAAAGGAAAAGCCCCAAACACGCAAGCAGACAAGGCGCAGGACAGAAACGCCGCGTCCTCGTGTAGAGGAGCAGCCGAAGGAAAAGGCGGACAGTGACAGCAAGGAAAAAACACAAGAGGTTGCCGACGAACCTGTTGATAAGCCTGTGTTTAAGGTGCAGATATTGGCCAGCAGCCGTATGCTGCGTCCCGGCAGCAGCCAGTTTAAAGGGCTTGAGAATGTAGAGTCTTATAAGGAGAACGACCTTGTGAAATACACCTATGGTTCGTCGACCGACTACAATGAGATTTATCGTCTGCGTAAAACGATTCTCGACAAGTTTCCCGAAGCGTTTATCATAGCATTCAAAAACGGAAAGAAAATGAACGTCAATCAAGCAATACGTGAGTTTAAGTCTAAATAGAAAGGAGATTAAATTATGAAGTTTTTAACAAAAGATATAAAGATTGCCTTAGTAGCCGTGTGCGGACTGGTGATACTTTTTTTCGGAATGAATTTTCTTAAAGGACTGAATCTGTTTTCATCAGCCAACAAATATTATATCTCGTTCAAGAATATCAGCGGACTATCTTCTTCAAGTCCGATTTATGCCGACGGATATAAGGTGGGCGTGGTGAAAAACATAAAATATGATTATAATAAGTCGGGCGAGATAATGGTCGAGGCTGACATTGATCAGGAACTGCGCATACCTAAGGGCAGTAGTGCTGAGATCGTTAGCGATATGCTCGGCAACGTAAAAGTAAACTTGCTGTTGGCTACAAATCCGAGAGAACGCGTGATGCCAGGTGAGACAATTATGGGCGGAATTAACGATGGCGCATTGGGAAAAATGAAGGATATGGTGCCGGTGGTTATGGGTATGTTGCCAAAACTCGACTCTATCGTTACCACTCTCAACATCTTGCTGGCTGATCCTGCCATAGCACAGTCGCTGCATAATGTGAATACCATAACTGGTAATCTTACTGTAACCACTACACGCATAAACACTCTCCTTGCCGGACTCAACCGAAGTGTTCCCGGTGTGGTTAGCCGTGCAGACAGTACACTATACAATGCCAACCTTCTTGCAAAGAAACTCAACAATATCGATGTTGAAGGCACTATGGCTAAAGTTGACGCAACACTGGCTAATGTAGAAGAACTTACAGCCAAGCTTAACAGTAATGAGGGTACGATAGGACTGCTGATGCGTGATCCGTCATTATATAACAATCTTAACAGCACTATGCGCTCGGCCGACTCTTTGCTTATTGACCTCAAGGCTCATCCCAAGCGCTATGTTCACTTCTCACTTTTTGGAAGAAAGGACAATTAATAAGGATGTAAAAGCTTGTCTATAGCCATGGCAGAGACAACGTTTGCAGGCATTTGCTGTTAAATTATCATCTTGCTTTTAGCTAATTTAAAATTTGTCTAAATAATAAAATATGTTCCGAAACGATTGACAAATCTTTCGGAACATATTAGTATATACCACTTTCTGACTTTTCCCGCCTTATACACATCGATATTGCCCGTACCTTTTCTGTGACGTGCAAGTCGCTATTTTTCAGGTACTTATAAATATGCAAGTGGCAATATTACATTAATGTTTCAAAATACGCCATAAAATGCCTTATTCCCGACATTTACAATAAATCATTTAAAATGAATTAAATCGGCATATTTGTGTATTTCAATAAAAATTACGAAATTTGCAGACGCTTAAAAAGGCGTCGAAAGACATAATAATCTGATCTTAATATATGAGTAATAATCCCCGTGCGCTCTGGGATAACTGCCTTTTGCTGATAAAGGAAAATGTCTCGGAACAGCAGTTTAACACATGGTTCAAGCCTATTGTTTTCGAATCGTTCAACGAGTCGAACAGAACGCTTTTGCTTCAAGTATCGAGCCAGTTTGTCGCCGAATACATTGAAGAAAACTATGCAGGACTGCTGAACAAGGTGCTTGTACGGATTTATGGAAAAGGCATACGTCTTAACTACCGCGTGATGGTGGATAAGACTAACAATATATCACAGCAGATTCAGGCCGACCCGGTGGTGAACATCGAGCAGACAGTTACACGCAGAACACGTGTAAACCAGTCGCCTACTACGCTTGATGCGGCACAGCCCCAGCAGATAGACTCACAGCTGAATCCCCGACATACTTTTGCAAACTATATTGAAGGTGACAGCAACAAGTTGCCGAGAGCTGTCGGACTGTCTATTGCGGAACATCCTAACACCACTCAGTTTAACCCGATGTTTATTTACGGTCCGTCCGGATGCGGTAAGACACACCTTATCAATGCCATCGGTGTGCGCACCAAGGAGATTTATCCGCAGAAAAGAGTACTGTATATCAGCGCAAGACTGTTTCAGGTGCAGTATACCAATGCCGTATTGAACAACAGAACTAACGATTTCATCAACTTCTATCAGACGATAGACATGCTTATTGTTGATGATATTCAGGAGTGGGTGTCGGCTGCAAAGACACAGGAAACATTCTTCCATATATTTAATCACTTGTTCCGTAACGGCAAGAGAATAATTCTCGCGTGCGACCGTCCTCCTGTTGATCTTCAGGGCATGAGCGACCGCCTGCTGACACGTTTCAGCTGCGGACTTATAGCAGAGCTTGAGAAACCTAACATTCAGCTTTGTGTGGACATTCTTAACAGCAAGATCAAGCGTGACGGACTGACCATCCCCGAAGACGTGGTTTATTTCATTGCGCAGACGGCTAACTACAGCGTGCGCGGACTTGAGGGTGTCATCAACTCTCTGTTGGCTTTCTCTGTGGTTTACAACTGCAAGATTGACATGCGCCTTGCGGAGAGAGTGATAAAGAGGGCGGTTAAGATAGATAATGAGCCGTTGACGATAGACGACATTCTTGATACGGTTTGCAATCATTTCAACGTTACCACCGCAGCTGTGGCCAGCCGCAGCCGTAAGCGTGATTATGTAACTGCACGTCAAGTGTCGATGTATCTTGCACAGAAGTACACCAAGATGCCGGCATCACGTATTGGCAAGCTTATTGGAGGTCGCGACCATTCTACAGTAATACACAGCTGCACACAGATAGAGCAGCGCATAAAGACAGATAAGCTGTTCAGCGATGAAATTGCAAGCATTGAAAATTCATTTAAACTTAAGAAATAATTAAAGAGGGGATATTTGTTTATCCCCTTTTTTCGTTTTGTTTCTGTACTTCAATAAAGCGAAATGTTTCCTTTTGCATGTTATTAGCCGGCATTTGACTATTTCTGCTGCTATGCTGTTGCTATTGTTGGTCATTTCCCTTCTTTTCGTCTTGCCTTTTGTTTAACTTTGCATAGTCTGTCGTGTGTGCAGAAGTGATAATCAGTTCAACGTTTGTCAGGATTCCTGCTGAGTGATAACAGCTAAGTTGAACTTAATTCTCTATCCAGTTTTTAAGCTTGTTTGCGGCATTTGGCCAAGTGCTGTTGACTAAGTTGATGAAGTCAGAATATTTCAGATTCGGCTTTCCTGCATACTTTTGATAAAATGAAGATATTAGGCTTATGCAGTTTTCGTATCCAATTTCTTTTGCGAAACGGTCTAATATCAGCGGACCTTTTCTGTAAACAACAGTATTGTTGTTATTTTCTACGAGATTGATGGCCGGTTCGTCCTGTGGCGTATTTATGATTTTCTGATATTCAGCGTTATATTTTTCAATCAGCGACAGATACAAACCGTTGCCAAAATGATGCCTTAGGAACATCAGTGTCATAAACTCATTCAGCGACTCTTTAATAAAATACGCTCCGGGCTGTCCGTCTCGAATGAGCAGTGTCCATTCGCCAAGCCATCTGTGGCCTATCTCGTGCACAAGCGGATAGATGTTGGGGTATGTTGAGAATTTCTCCTGTGAGGCCGAGATAAACCCTATGTTGTATCTGTTGCTGAAGCCTTTTCCGTTATGAAACACGAAAGCGGGATATTGTGTTATGCCCCTTTGCGGGCATAAATATTCATCGCCATATATTTTGCCGAAATATGATATGCTTGCACGGGCAAGTTCGAGCAGCTCGTCGTATCGCCTTTTGCTGCATTGCATGCCTGCAATCTGATATATGTCCATGTTGTAAGGCTCGCCGGCCGTTGTGAGGATGTATGCATCTTTCTGTAATAACGCGAGTGATAACGACTGTTGCAGCATGCCATTAATCCGGCAGCAGTACTTGCCGCTGCCGGTATGTTTAAGGGGATAAGAGCATAAGGGAAAGATAGAGTCAGGCAACTCCAGATTTAATGTGATGTCTGCATAGCAGTCTGGCTGATAAGGATAATAATGCTCGTTGAAGCTTGTCTCCCACAACTCTGCCGTTCCGCCTCCATAGATAAAGAAAGCCGAGAGGTTTGTGTAGTTTTAGTTCATCTTTACACCAATGCTTCGGCCTTGAATCTTTTTGAACACAAGTTTCCTTGCATCAGGCTGATAGCTGTATTTCAGTGAGGATGTGTCTGTCTGAATGGTAAGGTTTTCAACAGAAAGCTTGCCGTCGCCGCCGAAATTCATTACAATACTGTCTGATTTCTGAAAATCTATAACGAATGAACAGCTGACGTGCATGTTGGCCTCGTCCTGATTTATTTTGCTTATGTTCAAGACATAATCACCAATATGCTGTGCCCGGCACGCCAAAACAGAAAGGAAAAAGCAGACCGAAAGCAATAAAACCTTATTGTTCATATCCCTATTCTTGTTTATTTCCATTCAATATCGCTTTTCAAAACAGAATAATAAAGCTGTTCAGTCGCCGTCTTCAAGCTGAAAAATGTCGTTCACCGTCTTGCCGAAATATGCAGCAATCTTCAGTGCCAGCAATGTTGAAGGCACATATCTGCCCGATTCTATAGAGTTTATAGTCTGACGGCTGACACCTATCGCCACGGCCAAATCCTGTTGGGTTATATCTTTTATGGCGCGTTCTACCTTTATTGTATTTTTCATTTTTGTTTTTAAGCTATTTAAGTTGATGAATTTCGTAACGGAACTTTATGATAAAGACAATCAGCAATACATAAAGAGTGGCCCAAAGACTGTAGGCATAGGCAATGTTGAAAAAGAACAAAGTTTCTACAACAAACAAGACAGACGTAAACCAAAGTGAGAAAAACACCGATTTGAGTCTTATCTGCATTATCATTTCGTCTTCGGTCTTTTCCTTGCTCATGGCGATAAACAGCAGCGAAATGAAAATGCCGAGCATCCATATCTCCATATACATATCCTCGGAAGGTAGTATTCCGAACCATGCGTTTTCACCAATGATTTCATTAACAATATATGGCATGGGTACCTTAATTTTAGGTGCAGCTCCTGCCAAGTCTATGCCAAACATTATTAAAAACAATACCATAAGACAAAGGCCAGTCTTAGCATAGCAATGAGGCAACAAAAAATACTTCTTCATAATCGTAAAATTTTAAGGTTATTCATTTATGTGTTTCGGATATGTGTGTAATGTTATGTCGCAAAGATAGCCAAACTTTCCATAAAGACAAGTATACTTTACATTAAATCGTGTTAATTTTACATTTTTGCTTACTCAAAGCATACGCCCGACAAGATTCAACAGTTGAACTGAACATCATAAGATATGTTGACCTGGCTGTTTTAAAATAATATAATTGAAAAGGCAAGACAGCATAATACGGGAATTTTGATTAACTTTGCACATGGCAGACGCCGCACCTTAAGGCAAAGCCACATCACATAGACTGCCGACAAAAGGCACAGCAACATAAGACATTAAATATTAAGAATATATGAAGACAATAAACACAAGGCGTAGCATACGCAAATATTCAGACAAGGAAGTAAGTGAAGAACTGCTCAGCCGCCTGCTGACAGAGGCTGCACGCACGCAGACTATGGGCAACATGCAGCTCTACAGCGTGGTGATTACACGCTCTGACGAGATGAAGGCCAAGCTTGCCCCGGCTCATTTCAACCAGCCCATGGTTACTCAGGCTCCCGTAGTGCTCACGATATGTGCCGACTTCAACCGCGCAAGCACATGGTGCCGCTGCCGCAAGGCCGAGCCGGGATACGACAATTTTCTGTCGTTCATCAACGCTGCATCAGACGCACTGCTCTACACACAGACCTTCTGCAACCTTGCAGAGGAAGAAGGACTCGGCCTGTGCTATCTTGGCACAACCGTATATATGCCGCAGATGATTATCGATGTGCTCGGTCTGCCAAAGCTCGTCATGCCTGTGGCTACGATAACACTGGGCTGGCCCGACGAAAATCCGCCGCTCACCGACCGTCTGCCGCTCGCTTCGTTTGTACACAGCGAGACATACCACGACTATACTCCTGCCGACATCGACCGCTATTATGCCGAGAAAGAGGCGCTCGAGGAGAACCGCGAGTTCGTAAAGATAAACAACAAGGAAACTCTCGCACAGATATTCACCGACATACGCTACACCAAGAAAGACAACGAGGCCATGTCGGCTGGTATGATGGAGGCTCTTAAACGTCAGGGCTTCATCGGATAAGACATGTTTTGCCGGCCTTGCAGGTCGGAGCAGAGTGAGGTATGGCACGCCTGTAACGTCAGATGCCGTCTCTTCGCGTTTAACAAAATACATTATACAGCCCATGATACGCCTGGCAATTCCATGTGTGTCATGGGCTTTTATGATAATCTTGAGAGATATTGCAGCAAAACCGCGCGGCCTTTGCAGCTGACCAAAACAGGTATAATTTAGCAGTATGAAGGTAGGGCCGGCAGCCAAAATATTAAACTCATGCTGTTGAAATATCTTGAAACTTCGGATTAGCAGTTGTAACTCATTTGTTTTCGATAAAAAACTCGGCCACTTTTGCATCAAAAGTGGCCGAGTTTTGACCCGTAAACGATAGGTTAATGATTTGAAACCAATACATCTCGTTTTGCTTACAGTCAGTGCGGAAAATGCATTTGTTTTGAGCGTTTGTTAATATTAAACACCTGTTTACCTTATGATTTTTTGCCCTTTTAAAATCGTCTGCCTTTTGATGCCTTTAAACCGAGCCCTGTCATTAGGCTCTTTTGGTTAGCCATTACAAGAATATTGATGCGTTCAGCCGTGATTTTGTTTTATATTGAACGGATTTTCGTTAGCTTTTTTGCTAGCATGGGAGCAATGTCAATAAAAAAACAGCGACAGCAGAAAACGGCTATCCTGCCTGACGGAAATGACCAATTTGGATAAAGACCCGCTTAACTTTTGCCAATTTAATGCTAAACAGTCAGTACGTCATGCCTTTGTTTGGCTGTATGAAACTAAAAGACTATATTTGCAGATGATAAAGACACGAAATATACAATAATGACAGGAAACCATCGAGACAATGCAAGCAAAGGAACTGCATGGCCCTGTCTTTGAATGAATGCTGAAAGTTGCAAAAACAGCTCATAGCAAGATGCTGCCTGCGGGCATTAAACCATAAATGAGCGAACAATATTGAGACAAGAAATTATTAGTTATAAATAATCCTAAAGTATCAACATACTGACAATCCATGATGAAAATAAAACAATTTTTCGCCAAGAAAGAATTAAAGTTGCGCAAAAAACGCCTGATTCTGATGTCCTGTTGCATCGTAGCCGTAATAGCAGGATACGTTATCCTAACATGGCCTAAGAAAAAGGCACCTGAGATACCCGTCGTTTCTGTAGAGAAAGTCGGCGTGGAAGACGTCAAGATTTACGGCGACTATGTGGGCCGCATACGTGCACATCAGTTTGTAGAGGTGCGCGCCAGGGTGGAAGGCTTTCTTGAAAGAATGGCTTTCGCAGAAGGAACATACGTGAAAAAAGACCAGATACTCTTCGTGATCGACCAGCGCCAGTATAAGGCAAAGGTAGACAAGGCGCGCGCGCAGCTGCGCAAGGACTCGGCCCTGGTGCTGAAGACCAGACGCGACCTTGAGCGCATACGCCCCTTGTTTGAGCAGAATGCTGCCAGCCGCCTTGACCTTGACAACGCCACGGCAGCGTATGAGACGGCCGTTGCAAGCATGGGCATGAGCCGTGCCGACCTTGTTCAGGCTGAGCAGGAACTGAGCTACACCTACGTGCGCTCGCCGATATCAGGATATATCAGCGAGAGACTTGTAGACCTTGGCACACTTGTCGGCACGGGCGGCAAGTCGCTGCTGGCAACTGTAGTGAAGAGCGACACCGTGCTGATAGACTTCAGCATGACCGCGCTCGACTATCTTAAGAGCAAGGAGAGAAACATTAACCTCGGACAGCGCGACTCGTCGCGCTCATGGCAGCCGTATGTAACAATAACGCTGCCCGACAACAGCACATATCCATATAAGGGACTCGTCGACTTTGCCGAACCGCAGGTAAGCCCGAAGACTGGAACATTCTCTGTACGTGCAGAGATGCCCAACCCTGACCACGTGCTGCTTCCGGGACAGTTTACGAAAGTGCATGCATTGCTCGATGTCCGCGAAAACGCAACTGTTGTGCCGCAGAAGGCACTCATCATAGAGAAGGGTGGAGCCTATGTTTTCGTAATGAGGCGCGACTCTACGGCCGAACGCCGCTTTATCGAGCTTGGCCCTGAGTTCGGCAACAAGGTTGTGGTGGAGAGAGGACTCGCCCCCGGCGAAACCATAATCAGCGAGGGATACCACAAGCTTACGCCAGGAATGAAAGTGCGCGTAGCCAACAGAAAGAAGACTGCGGTCCGTCCGCAAGCGAAAACCAATTAAAATAAAAGCTTCCGAATAGATGAAAGTAAACTTCTTCATAGACAGACCGGTCTTTTCGATAGTAATATCAGTCCTCATAGTCATTGTTGGACTTATCGGACTGACAATGCTGCCCATAGACCAGTATCCGCAAATAACGCCTCCGGTGGTAAAGATCAGCGCTTCCTATCCGGGAGCCAGCGCGCTCACGGTGTCGCAGGCTGTGGCCACGCCTATAGAGCAGGAGCTGAACGGAACTCCGGGCATGATTTACATGGAGTCAAACAGCTCCAACTCCGGCTCGTTCTCGGCGACAGTTACGTTTGACATTTCTGCCGACCCCGACCTGTCGGCTGTGGAAATACAGAACCGCATAAAACTGGCAGAGTCGCGTCTGCCGGCCGAGGTGGTGCAGAACGGCATCGAGATAGAAAAGCAGGCAGCAAGCCAGCTGATGACTATCTGTCTGACATCAAACGATGAAAAGTTTGACGAAATATATCTCAGCAACTTTGCCACACTCAACGTGGTCGACCTGTTGAGGCGAATACCGGGAGTGGGGCGCGTGTCTAACGTGGGCAGCCGCTACTATGCCATGCAGATATGGCTTGACCCTGCGCGACTGGCAAGCTTCGGCCTTACGGTGCAGGACGTGCAGAACGCCCTGAAAGACCAGAACCGCGAGTCGGCGGCCGGCGTATTGGGCCAGCAGCCCGTAAAGGGACTCGACTTCACGATACCCATCACGGCACAAGGACGTCTGTCTTCTGTTGGCCAGTTTGAGGAAATCGTACTGAGGGCCAATGCCGACGGTTCGTTCATACGCCTGAGAGACGTAGCCCGCGTTTCTCTCGAAGCGCAGTCGTACAATACCGAAAGTGGAATAAACGGCGGCAATGCTGCCGTGCTCGGCATATACATGCTCCCCGGTGCAAACGCAATGGAAGTGGCAGAGAATGTGAAGAAGGCAATGGAGGAGATAAGCCACAACTTCCCTGAGGGCGTAAAATACGAGATACCGTTCGATATGACGACATACATATCGGAGTCGATCCACGAGGTGTACAAGACTCTGTTTGAAGCACTTGTACTCGTTATCGTCGTCGTGTTCCTCTTTCTTCAGAGCTGGCGTGCCACACTCATCCCGCTTGTGGCTGTGCCGATCTCACTGATAGGAACGTTCGGCTTCATGTTGATTCTGGGCTTCTCGCTCAACATGCTCACCCTGCTTGGCCTTGTGCTTGCCATAGGCCTTGTGGTGGACGATGCCATTGTAGTCGTGGAGAACGTGGAGCGCATAATGGAAGAGGAGCATCTCAGTCCGTATGAAGCCACCAAGAAGGCCATGAACGGACTGACGGGAGCGCTTGTTGCCACGTCGCTTGTCTTGGCTGCCGTGTTCGTGCCTGTTAGTTTCCTGTCGGGCATAACAGGACAGCTGTACCGCCAGTTCAGCGTAACGATCGTAATCTCTGTGCTGCTTTCTACGGTAGTGGCGCTTACGCTCAGCCCTGTAATGTGTTCTCTGATACTCAAGCCCACGGACAAAAACAAGCCTAAGAACAAAGTGTTCACGGCTATCAACAGGTGGCTCGACCTTGGCAACAACAAATATTTAGCCGGAATATCAAGAATAATCAAGAATCCCCGTCGCGTTGGCATAGGGTTCTGCATGATTCTGATTGCCATATTCATATTCAACAAGCTTACGCCTACCAGCTTCCTGCCGTCGGAAGACCAGGGATACTTCACCGTGGAACTGGAAATGCCTGAAGGAACAACTCTCGAACGCACACGTGCCGTAACCGAAAGGGCGGTTAGCTTCCTGATGAAGAATCCTGCTGTGGAGTATGTGCAGAACGTAACAGGATCGAGCCCGCGCGTCGGAACAAGCCAGACAAGGGCACAGCTCACCGTTATATTGAAAGAATGGAAAGAGCGTGACGATAATACAATAGAGGACATTATGGCCGGCGTGGGCCGTGAACTGTCGGAATATCCCGAGTGTAAGTTTTATCTGTCAACTCCTCCTGTAATTCCCGGCCTTGGTACATCGGGAGGATTCGAGATGCAGCTCGAAGCTCACGGCGACGCAACTTATGACGACTTGGTGAACGCTGCCGACACGCTGATGCACTATGCCTCAATGCGTAAGGAACTGTCTGGTCTGTCGTCATCGCTGCAGGCGGAAATTCCGCAACTTTACTTTGATGTCGACAGAGACAAGGTGAAGATGCTCGGTGTGCCTATGGCCGACGTGTTCTCAACAATGAAAGCCTACACGGGATCGGTGTATGTCAACGACTTCAACATGTTCAACCGCATTTACCGAGTCTACATACAGGCTGAAGCCCCATACAGAGAGCACCGCGACAACATAAGCCTCTACTTCGTCCGCGGCTCAAACGGCGACATGATTCCGCTGACTGCGCTGGGCAACACCGAATATACCACTGGTCCCGGCAGCATAAAGCGCTTTAACATGTTCAACACGGCAATAATACGAGGCACGGCCGCACAGGGCTACAGTTCAGGACAGGCCATGGAGATAATGGAGGAACTTGTCAAGGAGCATCTGCCCGACAATATCGGACTGGAGTGGAGCGGACTGTCATATCAGGAGAAACAGGCCGGAGGACAGACCGGAATAATACTCTCGCTGGTATTCATTTTCGTCTTCTTGTTCCTCGCCGCACTGTATGAAAGCTGGAGCATACCTATTGCGGTGCTGCTCTCGTTGCCTGTAGCTGCATTGGGAGCCTACATCGGAATTGCAGTCTGCGGACTTGAAAACGACACATACTTCCAGATCGGACTTGTGATGCTTATGGGACTTGCGGCTAAGAATGCCATACTTATTGTGGAGTTTGCCAAGGATGAAACCGACGCGGGCGTCAATGTCCTCAAAGCCACGCTGCACGCAGCTAGACTGCGCTTCCGCCCGATACTTATGACCTCGTTCGCATTCATATTGGGCATACTCCCTATGGTGCTTGCCTCAGGACCGGGATCTGCCAGCCGAAAGGCTATCGGTACGGGTGTGTTCTTCGGAATGCTGGCTGCCGTCTTCATAGGAATACAGCTCATTCCATTCTTCTTCATTACAATATATAAAGCCAAAAACAGATTGCAGGCTAAGAAAGGGAACAAGGAACAAAAAGCGATAGCACAGCAACAATAAATTATGAGACACGGATTAAAATACATAATACATGCGCTGATATTAACGGCCGCAATAAGTCTGTCTGCCTGTCAGATAGGCAGAAAATACACACGTCCGAATATAGAACTGCCGGCAGCACTGTCTGATGAAGAAAACACAGACTCGACATCCATGGCCGACATCTCGTGGAAAGAGGTTTACACGGATACAATCCTGCAAAGCCTCATATCCAAGTCTCTTGTCTACAACAAGGACATGCAGATGGCGGCAGCCAGGATAAAAGAGCTGGCAGAGATGAAGCGTATAAACTATGCAAATATGTTTCCTGCGTTCGGAGCTAAGATCTACGCCGAGAAGGAAAGAGAGCATCACGGCAACAGCAACCAGTTTGACCTGAAGGCTGCAATGTCATGGGAACTCGACTTCTGGGGAAAACTGCGCTGGGCACATGATGAAAGCATTGCCGAACTCATGGCCTCTGTAGAAAACCGGCGCGCATTGCAGATAAGTCTCATTGCGCAGGTGGCACAGACATATTATGAACTTGTGGCACTTGACAACGAACTGTCAATCGTACATCAGACCGTAACGGCACGCCGGGAAAGCGAACATCTTGCACGCATACGCTATGAAGGCGGACTAACGTCTGAGGTTACATACCGACAGGCTCAGGTGGAATTGTCAAGGACGGAGACACTCGTGCCCGACCTTGAACTGCAGATAACTACAAAGGAAAACGAACTGGCATTGCTGACGGGCGAATATCCGCACCGCATAGAGCGCTCGACGCTGCCTCAGGAGGTTGTCTTTCCTGACAGTTTGCCTGTAGGATTGCCTTCATCGCTGCTGGAACGGCGTCCTGACGTGCGCGAAGCCGAGCAGCAGCTTATTGCGGCAAATGCAAAAGTGGGCGTTGCATACACAAGCATGTTCCCGAACATAACGCTGACAGGATATCTCGGAACTGAAAGCGACGACCTGAAAGGAGTGTTAAGCTCGCCTTACCACTTCTTGAGCGCCAATCTGCTTCAGCCGATTTTTGCCATGGGCAAGAACAAGGCTCGCCACAGAGCAGCAAAAGCTGCATACGAGCGTGCTACTTATGCATACGAAAAAGCTGTTCTGACGGCTTTCAAGGATGCATATAATGCCATAGCCAACTTTAATAAGGTGAAGGAAATATACAAGACACGCTACGACCTGGAGAACTCGTCGAAGACGGCATTGTCGCTTGCTCTTGTCCAATATGTAAACGGAGCCATCGGCTATATGGACTTGCTTGATGCCCAGCGTACTTACCTCGATGCTCAGATCGGACTCAGCAATGCTCTGTTGGACAGTCAGCTGGCAAAGGTGAACCTGTATAAGGCTCTGGGCGGCGGATGGTAAGGATATGTGTCTGAACACATGGCAGGCACAGACAGGAATGTCTTGGTTGCCGACTTCATAAAAAACACAGCGGGCGGACAGTCATTATCGACTGTCCGCCCGCTGTGTTCATGTCCACACAAATGAAACAGAAGTTCCGTTCTTATCCGTTAAGCCTATGTTAAATCTTTCCCTTGTAAGTTCGGAACACCAGATAGCGGCCATCGGCACAGAACTTTACGCTGTTGCCTGTGGCCTCGTTGAGAGTGCCCTGCCACCAGCTGCCGTATGCGTATGAGTTCCATTTCAGTCCGCTGCTTTCTATCCTGCTGCAAGAAAAGTTGAATATGCTGACTTGTTGACCGGCGAAAGTCTCAAACTCAGCATCGCCTTCGGCAGCGACAAAGTAGCCGTGGTCGGTTAGCATAACCGCGTCTATGCCCATTTCGTTCCTGTAGCGTTCTATCAGACTGATGTTGCCCAATGTGTGGTCTTCTCGCTTTCCCGTTGCTCCCACGTATGCAATACTTCTGAAACCCATGCTTAGGCAGTGGCGTGTGGCTTTGGTCTGGTCGTTGTCGTCCTGTTCATCTATGATGTGAAGTATGTCGCGGTATTTCTCCTTGAACACTTCGTCCAGTGAGTCGCCGTCGCCTACGATCGCGTCTGGCACGAAGCCGCATGAGATATAGCTGGCAGCCGCACCGTCGCAGCAGCATACATAACGTGCATTACTTATGGCCGCAAGCGGAATTTCGGCAGTGGGAAAGTCGCCGTTGCCGATAATCACGGCATCAGGGGCGAAGGATGTTGTTATCAGAAGGTTCTGCATTGCTGTTTCTTTTGAATGGGAGTTATGGGAAAAATGGGATGGATGAGACAAATATGGGGTAGGGTGATGCTGCCTGAACTTATGCCGGCTGTGACTGCTGCTGCATCATCCGCTTCCACTTAAAGTAGCCCATTACGGCTATTATCACATAGAGAGCGTAGAGCGAAGCCTTAAAGGGTATGCCCTTGCCGATGTAGAGATATGCGCACACGGCATCAACGGCAATCCAGAAGAGCCATTGCTCGATGTATTTTCTTGACAAAGCCCACAGGCCTACAAAGCTCAGGGCATTGGTAAAGGCGTCGGTAACGGGCACGGTGCTGTTGGTATAAGTTACTAACACCCACCACGTTAATGCCCATGCTGCGAAGAAAAACAGCGTTACAGGCAGGATTAATGAGCGCCTGAAATGAGTGATGGGCATATCTTCGCCTTCTTTCTGCCCCTTCTTGCGTCCGAATTTCCATACCGCATAGCCGTAGATTGCTGCAACGGTGTAGTAGACAGCCATGCCTGCGTCGCCATACAGTCCGTGAGTCCAGTAGAGCCACACGTCGAGAGCCGGCATGACTATGCCCACAATCCATAAGGCTATGCTGGCCTTGTATTCGAGCCAGATGTATATAAGGCCCAACACCGTGGTTACGATGTCGAGCCAATATTGTGACATAAACTGATTGAAATCCATCTTTCAGCTGCTGTTGTTAGAACGTCAGGCTGAGATGAGCCATAAAGTTTATCGGAGCCTGTGCGGCATATCCCGTTTCGTATTCGTCGTCTTCAGTGTAGGCTATTACCTTGCCGTCAGCATTCTTCTTGTAGCCCGGGGCAGACCATCCGTTGTTCATGTATTTCTCGCTGAACAGATTGTATATTGTGCAGCCGAGCGTTACGCTCTTAAGGCCTTTCAGCTTAAATGTGTATGACAGGTCGAGATTGGTTACAAAGTAGCTGTCAATCATCATGCTGACCTCGTTGCCTCCGTTCTCGTTCTCGCTGATGTAGCTCTTTATGCCGGTGTTGGTGAGATACTGCTCGCCGATATACTGACTCTGGAGCGATGCGCTAAGTCCTTTCCAGTTGAATGTAAAGATGTTGTTGAAGATGAAGTCGGGCGAGAATGACAGTGGTGTGTCGCCGAGCGTTACGCTTTCGCCCGTGTCGCTCAGTGTTATGTGCCAGTCTTTAGCGCGGTTGCGGCTCCATGTTGCGTTGGCGTCCCAGCGCAGCCAATCAACGGGTTGCCATGCTGCCTGCAGCTCAACGCCCATACGGTAGCTCTCGCCCACGTTGCGTGCTATCATTTCGCCTATGTTGTTAAGTTCTCCGGTCAGCACAAACTGGTCGTTGTAAGTCATGTAGTAGAAGTTTACTCCGGCAGAGAATCTGTTCGTGGTGAACTTATAGCCAAGTTCCCAGTCGTAGAGCCTTTCTGCCTTGAGGTCTTCGCCAAGGTTGTCCTCGTAGTCGTTACGTGTCGGCTCGCGGTGAGATATGGCAAACGAGGCGTAGGCCTGGTGGTTGTTGTTCATCTGCCAGAATATTCCGGCTTTCGGGTTGAAGAAGTCGAACGAGTTGTCTTCGTTGAACACAATCTGCTTGTATGTGTCGTAGTCGAATGCGTCGCACGGTCCGCTCATCTTGTAGTTTACATGGCGGTACTGCAGGTCAACGTATGCACTGAGTCCCTTTATGAACTCATAGTTTACCTTTCCGTAAATATTGCCGTCAGTCTTTTTGGCGTTGTTGTCATAATATTTGTGGTTAGGCTCTATGTCTTCGTCGAAGTTTTTCACCCACAGCACGTTGCCGTAGTGGTCGCCGTCATATTTGTTCCAGCCTCCGCCGATTGTTGCCTTCAGACCCTTACGGTTGTTGTAGTTGAGCGATGCTATGGCTCCGTAGAAGTCGTTGTCCATCTGCTTGCGGCGCACCAGGTCGCTCGTCTTGCTCCAGTCGTTGGTCAGAGTATATTCGGCCAGTGTTCTTCCGTCCTTGTATTCTTCGTAGTAGCCGAAACCCTTTGTGTAATGCAGGGCAACGTTGAGGCTCAGTTCACGTGACAGTATCTGGTTCCAGAGCAACTGGTAGTGCTGCTGATGATAATAGTCAATCTGGTTGTCGTAGAAGTGCATGTTGCCGTCTTCGTCGGTATACATATATCCGCAAGAGTTGTATCTGCGGCCGTAGAGGTTCATCTCGTAGAGCGAAGCATAGTTCCATGCATGATATGTCTCTTCCTTTCCGTTGAAGGTGATAAACTTCACCACGGTGTTGTCTGAGAAATATCCACCCTGCAGGAAATAAGAGTCTAGCTTCGACGAAGCGCGGTCGATGTATCCGTCGCTGCCAACGTTAGACAAGCGTCCCTGGAAGCCCCAGTGGCCGTTGATAAGTCCTGTGCCGAAGCGGAACGTTTCCTTGTGTGAGCCGTAGCTTCCGGCAGAGAGGTCTATTCCGCCGAAAGGCTTTACGCCGATGTTCTCGGTCTGCATGTTTATCGTGGCACCGAATGCACCCGCACCGTTGGTTGATGTACCCACACCGCGCTGAATCTGCATGCTTTCAACGCTCGATGCAAAATCGGGCATGTTGGTCCAGTATACGTTGCTGCTCTCTGCGTCGTTGATTGGAATGCCGTTGGCTGTTATGTTTATTCGTGTAGGGTCGGTGCCGCGCACTCTTATGCTGGTGTATCCGATGCCGTTTCCTGCGTCAGACGTTGTTGTTACCGATGGTGTCAGTGAGAGGATAAACGGTACGTCCTTGCCGTAGTTCATCGACTTTATCTGTGACTTGCTGATGTCGGTGTGCGTGATAGGCGTTGTCTCGCCTGCACGTGTAGACAATACCTGAACTTCCTGCAGTGCAACGGTCTTTACCGAGTCTGCCTTTGTCTTTCCTGTTTCGTTAGCTGCTGTTGCGTTGGTTAATGCCAATGACAATGTTGCCGCAACAAAAAAATGACGTTTCATTAAAAAACTAATAATTAAATACACAAAAAGGGGCATACTTTCTTATGCTTAAATCCTTTAGACCAAAAAACAAATTAGTTCGGCCGTTTATCCCTACGCCGGAATTACCCGTATCAGGTTCCAGGGTTTAATCTCAGCCTGCAATTTATCAGGCACCCCTTAATCTACCGTTTGTAAACCGGCGGCAAAGTTAAGGCTTTTTTAACTAACATGCAACTCTATTGTAATGTTTTTGTTTCAAAAATGTAAATAATCATGATATTTTGACGGCTGAATGGATAAAAAATAAAAAAAATAGCAATTTTTTAAGCGTAAAATTTTGTGATATGAAATTTTATTCGTATATTTATGGCAGAAAAAGAACAGATACAAATAGTTATCTGGCGGTCTCAAAAATATGCAACAATCAGAGCAATCTGATAAAGTAAGAAAAAGATGATTTGTGATAATTGCCCTTAAAGTGATGAGGAGTCTGTTGAAGATGTAAGCACTTGATTTGAGATTGATGTTTTTTATTTAAGATGAAAGGGGAAAGAAAGTAAATGCAGTTTGTTGATACGGATGTTTTTTATAATTACTCCTTATCGCTTTTGCTAAAGGGAATGGCGGCTAACATTTAGCCGCCATTTTTTGTGGCTAAAAAGCGTGTCTCTCTTTTGTCATATCTTCGTTATTCTGTCGCTTTTGTGGCTCAGAATTCATGTTTTCTTTGGTGCGCCAATGTGTCTTTGACTTTTATCATACTTAGTGTTTCTTGCTGTTTGTGCATATTGCGTGTTATATTATTACGGATAAACTGAAAATGTATTCAGTCTGTTGTAGGATGTTCTTTTGGTAAAATAAAGTGGTTTAAAAGTTGCATTGTTTTAAAAAGTTTTTATTAAATTTGCACATCTTTTATAACAAACGCTGTTTATAGGTATTAAAAAATAGGTATGAAATAATTTTGTCGGTAAAAAGCAGGCATATTTTGCATTAATATTGAGAATGTTAATTGTTTCCTAAATAAATTGATAAGAAGAAATAAACCAATAAAAAGAACTAATGAGAAAAAGAACTTTTTCATCTAAGCTGTTCCTTCTTTTAGGAACGGCCGCAATCTTAGGATTTTCCGCATGTACGGATAATGACTATGATTTTAATGAGATTGACTCAACAATAGGTATAGGAGGCGATGGTCTCGAGATACCTTCGATGTCAACAGAGATTATCCCGTTGAAGGATGTTTTGGAACTGGAAGAGAATGGTAGTGTTATTGAAGACGAACTGACCGGCGACTACGTATTCCGTCAGGATGGTGCCGATGTAGCCCCGGTTCATCCTTTTATTGATAAGATTACTGTTGCTGAGCAGACGTCGACTTCTAATGATGTTGAACTTGTGTTCTCTACGTCTTCAGGTTCGCGCCGTCGCAGCCGCGCAACCCGTGCCGGAGGCGAAAGTCTTGTGGCTGACGGATGGCTTCAGGCATTTACTTATGAAGGCAAGCAGCCAGAAGAGGTGGTGGATTTGTCTGACGCAGAGGTAAGTTCTTCGGTAAATCTTCAGATAAACTTCAGCGACGTAAGGTCTGTTGTAAGCCAGTTTGACCAGATTGTCATTTCCCTTCCGGCGTTTATGACATTGTCTGACGTTAATTGCGGCGGTCATGCATATACGATGTCTGGATCAGAGTTGACGCTTAAGAATGTTTCAACTTCGTCGAACCTTACTATAACAGCAAACGTAACTTCTCTCGACTTTAAGGAAAAAGACACCACATACGGCTCGCTTAAACTTTCTGGCAGCAAGATTATGATGGACGGAAAAGTCTATATCAAGGCCGTGGCCACAAGCATCAATGCAGGTGCAGGCAGCACTACAGGCAAGAAGATAAGCAGCACAATGACCATGAGCAGCTTTGTTGTTAATGCAGCTACGGGTAAGTTTAACCCTGAGATTGCGCTTAACGACCTCGGCAGCGTAACCGTTAGCGGCATTCCAGACTTCCTGCTTGGCGGCAATGTGGTTGTCGACCTGTATAATCCGCAGATAAAGTTCACCATGACAAGCGACATGAGCGTGCCCGGCAAGCTTGACGGCGTGATTAAGTCGTTTAAGGATGGTCAGCTCCTGGCTACGGTGAACGTAAATGATATTCCGATTGATGCCAACAGAACCTCAACCGTATGCATATGCCGCAGGGCTGAAGGCGTTACCGGCTTCGACCATGTCATCGTAAACGAGAGCCTGTCTAAACTTATCGAGACTATACCTGACAACATCACTTTCTCTGCCAATGCAACGGCAGACAGCAAGAACGACTATCGTTTTGAACTCGGACGCAACTACACGGTGCAGCCGGTTTACAAGGTAGACGCTCCTATCGCCTTTGGCGAGAATGCCAATATAGAATATCGCGACACGCTTGACGGATGGAACGACGACATTGAGGACTTTGAACTTGCTGAAGGTTCGTATATCAATCTTGATGCAAGCATAAAGAGCTGCGTGCCTGCTTATATGTCTATCACAGCAGTGCCTGTTGACGCCGACGGCAATGCCATCAGCTCAGACGAGCTTTCTGTTGAAGTAGAGGGTACGGTAGAGGCATCTAAAGACGGAGTGACTGAAACAGTTTCGCCTGTTAATATAAAGATTAGCCAGAGCAAGAGAGGCGCAATGAAGAAACTCGACGGTATCGTGTTTGTCGTGTCGGGCAAGGCCAACGGCGCCAGCGGAGCCGTTACGGGCATTACGCTCAACGCACAGAAACACTCGCTCAAGGTTGACGAGATTAAAATCAAACTTGTGGGAAAACTGATAGGCAACTTTAATTAATCAAAAACAACAGGCAAAAATGAAATCAATATATAATAAGGCTATCGTTGCAGCCTCAATGCTTATGGCATGCAGCGGCGCCATGGCTCAGGAACTTAACTCGGCCTACTATACAGAAGACTATAATTTCCGTCATGAAATGAACCCTGCTTACGGCAACGAGCAGAACTATGTGTCAATTCCTGCACTCGGAAACATCAACGTCGGATTGCACGGAAACTTCGGCTATCAGGATGTTGTGCTGCATAATCCGATGTATGGCATCGAGGGCGGAAAGAAGATGACAACATTCATGAACCCCTATATCTCTGCTTCAGAGGCTCTCGACGGTTTCAGCACAGGCAACAACCGCATTGTCGGCGATGTAGGCGTAACGCTGCTTTCTGCCGGATTCAAGGCTTTCGGCGGATATAACACCATCACGCTGTCGTCTAAGACATCGTTTGGCGTGTCGTTGCCTTACGAACTCTTCGAGTTTGCTAAAAACACAGGAAACAAGACTTATAACATCGGCGACATCAACGTAGGCGCCAAGTCGTATGTCGAGCTCGGCCTTGGCCACTCTCGTCAGATTAACGACAAGCTGCGTGTGGGCGCCAAGCTGAAGTTCCTGTTGGGCGTAGCCAGTGCCGACTTCCTGTTCAAGGATGTTAAGGCCGACCTGGCTTCAAACGACAAGTGGATAATATCAGGAACGGCTACTGCTGATGTATCGATGAAAGGATTCACTTATGAGTCGGAGACAGCAGAGTATAACGACCCCTCGAAGGGTGAATATGAGAAGATAAACAGTGCTAATGTTGACGGCGCAGGCATCGGAGGCTTCGGTATGGCCATCGATCTCGGAGGTGTCTATAAGATAAACGACGACTGGACTGTCAATGCTGCTGTGCTCGATCTCGGTTTCATCAACTGGAGCAACGACATGCAGGCCGTTAACAGAGCCGACAAGTTTGAGTTCAGCGGTTTCCGCGATTTGTCTGTTTCGAGCGACCACGGGTCAACCATCGACGACCAGCTCGACAGTTATGGCGACCAGATTACAGACTTTGTAAACCTCAGAGACAACGGCGACCAGGGCGGACGTACAACCGGAATAGGTGCAACCGTAAACGTCGGTGCTGAATATAACCTGCCTGTTTACCGCAAAATAACATTCGGAGCACTGAGCAGCACGCGCATCAACGGTGCCTACACATGGACAGAAGGACGCATCAGCGCCAACTGGACTCCGCTGAGCTGGCTCGACGGCGGCGTAAACTTTGCTGTCAACAGCTTCACTACAAGCATGGGCTGGGTGCTCAACATTCATCCCAAAGGCTATAACTTCTTTATCGGAATGGACCATGTCCTCGGCAAGACCAGCAAGGAGGGCATTCCGCTCAGCTCTAATGCAAGCCTTGCGCTTGGCATGAGCATTGCGTGGTAAACTTTTTTTACTTACAATAAAATAATAGAGGCTGCTTCGGATTCGTTCTGGGCAGCCTCTTGTTTTTTGCATCTTCATCATTTTTTGCCATTCTATGGCTTATTGCGCTTATGCGTGTGGCGCAGTTTTCTTGCTTTAATCCTATATCTGTTATTGGCATTCTGCTGTATTGTCGTTGCCTATTTTCCGGCATATCAGGCTATATTCTGAAACAATAGCCGGTAGGAAGAAAATAGAAAAACTGCAGCCGGCTGAATGTATCTGCATGCTTATGGAATTAAGCTGTATGCGGACTAATCTTCGTTTTGGCTTACAATATAGCTGCGTGTTGCTCCGTTGCAGCCATGCATGCCATGAATGCACAAAAAAGGCAGACCGGACATCACGTCCAATCTGCCTGGAAAATGAAAAATATATTAGAAAAAATTATTATTTACATGAAGGAGTCCACGGCTTCAGCTGCTTGAAGAAGTCGTTGCCCTTGTCGTCAACGAGGATGAAAGCAGGGAAGTCTTCAACCTGAATCTTCCATATGGCCTCCATGCCGAGTTCAGGATATTCAACACACTCGATGCTCTTGATGCTGTTCATAGACAGAACTGCTGCCGGGCCACCGATGCTTCCAAGATAGAAACCGCCGTGCTTCTTGCAGGCGTCGGTAACAACCTGTGTGCGGTTGCCCTTTGCTATCATCACCATAGAGCCTCCGTGATCCTGGAACTCGTCTACATACGGGTCCATACGGTTGGCTGTTGTCGGGCCCATTGAGCCGCAAGGCATGCCTTCCGGAGTCTTTGCCGGACCGGCATAGAGTACGGGGTGATCCTTGAAATACTGCGGCAGATCCTCGCCTGCGTCAAGACGTGCCTTCAGTTTGGCATGTGCTATGTCGCGTGCAACGATTATTGTGCCGTTGAGGCTGAGACGTGTAGATACAGGATACTGTGACAGAATCTTGCAAACCTCGCTCATAGGCTGGTTGAGGTCTATCTTAACGGCGTTGCCTTCGCCTGCCTTGCGCAGTTCTTCAGGTATCAGCTCGCCGGGGTTATCGTCGAGTTTCTCAATCCATATACCGTCCTTGTTGATCTTAGCCTTGATGTTACGGTCGGCAGAGCAGCTTACGCCAAGACCGATGGGGCATGATGCGCCGTGGCGCGGCAGACGGATGACGCGGATGTCGTGAGCAAAGTATTTGCCGCCGAATTGAGCTCCGAGTCCAATCTTGTGAGCCTCCTCGAGCAGCTCTTTCTCCAGTTCTACGTCGCGGAATGCGCGTCCTGTCTCGTCGCCTGTTGTAGGCAGGTTGTCATAATAGTGAGTAGAAGCCAGCTTAACTGTCAGCAGGTTCTTCTCGGCTGATGTACCGCCGATAACGAAAGCTATGTGATAAGGAGGACATGCAGCCGTGCCGAGAGTCTTCATCTTCTCAACCAGGAACGGAACTAGAGTGCCCGGGTTCTGTATTCTTGCCTTTGTCTCCTGATAGAAATATGTCTTGTTGGCAGAGCCTCCGCCCTTAACCACGCACAGGAACTTATACTCGCAGCCCTCTGTAGCTTCGATGTCTATCTGTGCAGGCAGGTTGCAGCGTGTGTTAACCTCTTCATACATGCTCAGCGGAGCATTCTGAGAGTAGCGCAGGTTCTCTTCTGTATATGTCTTGTATACGCCTTTCGACAGAGCCTCCTCGTCGCAGAAGCCAGTCCATACCTGCTGTCCCTTCTCGCCGTGGATGATGGCAGTACCTGTGTCCTGGCAGAAAGGCAGCTTGCCCTTGCATGCCACTTCGGCGTTGCGCAGGAAAGTCAGAGCCACATACTTGTCGTTGTCGCTTGCTTCGGGGTCGTTAAGTATCTTGGCCACCTGCTCGTTGTGAGAGCGGCGCAGCAGGAAGTTAACGTCGCGGAAGGCAGCGTTTGTGAGCATGGTCAGTGCTTCGGGGCTTACCTTCAGTATAGGCTTGCCTTCAAACTCGCCTAATGACACTCCCTCTTTCGTGAGGAGATAGTACTCTGTGTCGTCCTTGCCCATCTGGAACATCGGGGCGTACTTGAATTCTGGTGTTGTTGCCATAATGTTTTTATTTTATATAACAGTTGTTCGTAAGTCGCTTTTGTGGCCGTCTTGCGGTCTTTCCGGCTAAGGCTGCCGTATGTGTTTTCATGCCGTGTCAGCAGCGACGGTGTCGCGGCATGGTGTTTGACTGCAAAGTTATATAATTTTTTTGAAACCCCATTCTTTATTTCTGCTTTATTAAGTCCAAAATGTTCATTCCGGCGCAATGTTCACATTATTAAATCTTTTTACCCTTTTTTCAGTTTTATCCCTTTCCGGCATGCCGTAGCATCGCCTTTCTAAAGGAATCTCTTGCGCAGGAGTGAGCCTGCGTATGTTCGCATGAGCGCACTTGCCGAATGTAGCGTTATGCCATATTTAGGCTATATGAAAATCTATAAAATAAGACAGTTAAATTACAAGGGCGAAAAATTGAAAGTAAAATATATTTTTATGCTTAATGTCTGCGTAAAAGAGAAATATTATCAACCTTGATTGTAAGCAAAATGTGTTGTGTAAGTTTCAAACTGTTAACCTATTGTTTTTGAGTCGTAACTCGGCCACTTTTGCATCAAAAGTGACCGAGTTTTTAGCCGTAAATCAGTGAGTTTTTAATGTGTATCAATCATTATTGTGATTTTGATTTGCCAGGAACTAAAAGTGGCGTTTGCTTTTTAAAGCGATAGTCTCAAAAATAATTGTAGAATTCATTTGACATCTAAAATTTTTCAATTAAATTTGTGCTTACGATGATAGACTGAATATTATAGATGTTAATATAAGACGATAGGTGTTTTTTTATAAACATTTGTGTGTCTGACTCATGGAAGACTTAATTTTTATTGAATGGAAAATGAAAAACTATTGATATCTCATTTACGTCAAAATAAAGAAAATGGTGAATGGGTGATTCAGACAAACGACGAGCATCAAAGCGGTGTGGCAAAAATCGCTGCTGAATTTGCCGGAGAGTTTGGACAACCTTCTTGGGGACGTGCTTTAGGACTCCTTCATGATAAGGGTAAGGAGCGTAAAGCATTCCAGCAATATATTCGTAGGGTAAACGGTATATCGATTGCGGACAAAAAACATTATGCCGACCATAATCATGCTTTTGTGGGTGGACTGCTTGCTGACAAACTAATGGGTAAAAATGTTATGAATCTTCTTTCAAATCAAGTCATCTCGCATCATACGGGTTTGCATGATTATGGATATGTTGAAAGTATTTTGGATGAAACTGAGTTGCCTGAAGAAATCAATAAGGACAATATAAAGATTGATTTTAGGGCATTGGTAAATGAGTTTCAAGAACTTTCGTTTTTCAAGTCACAAGATGACACTATGCAATTTCATCATCTCTCGCGTATGCTCTTTTCGTGTCTTATAGATGCTGACAGATTGGATACAGAGCGCTTTATGGATGTAGAGTCGTGGCAGAAGCGTGTATGCCGGTATAATATAGCAGACCTGTTGCCTAAGCTTGATGCTTATATGCAGATGTTGCAGAAACATGCGGCCGAAACGGAAGTGAACCGCATACGCAAAATGGTGCAGGAGCAGTGCAGAAAAACTTCTTCAGGAAAGAAGGGATTCTATAGCCTTACCGTTCCTACAGGAGGCGGGAAAACCCTGTCTTCGCTTCTGTGGGCCATGAAACATGCCGTGGCACATGGCATGAAACGTATAATCATAGCCATACCTTATACCAGCATTATCGTGCAGACGGCAGGACTGATGAAAAGTATCTTTGGTGAGGAAAATGTGCTAGAGCATCACAGCAATTTTAATCCTGACAGCATCGGAGACGAAAAAACGAGAGAGATGGCGAAGTTGGCTACCGAAAATTGGGACTATCCGATTATAGTCACTACCAACGTGCAGCTTTTTGAATCGATGTTCAGTAATAAACCTTCTGTTTGCCGTAAGTTGCATAATATAGTTAATTCGGTTATCATATTGGATGAGGTACAAACCTTGCCAACTGATTTCTTACAGCCGATAGTTGACGCATTGAAAACTTATCGGGAAATGTTCGGTGTGTCAGTTTTGTTTACTACGGCGAGTCAGCCTGTGCTTAGCGGACTTATAGAGGGATCTAATCCTTTCGAAAAGTTTAAAGGAATAGATAACATAACTGAAATTATTCCTGATGAATATAAACTGCATGACAGGCTTCGCCGTGTGGACATAAAAATATACAAAGAGGGCAGCACATATGATGAGATAGCCACGATGCTGGCAAAATATAATAAGGTGTTGTGTATTGTAAATACCAGAAAGGATGCAAAAGAACTGTATGACCGTTTGCCTGATGAGGGTGTAAAACTTCATTTGTCGAGAATGATGTGTCCTAAGCATATCAGCAAAACAATATGTGAGATAAAAAATATATTGAAAGATAATTCTCAATCAGTTGTCAGGGTGATAGCAACTCAGCTTGTTGAGGCCGGCGTAGATATAGACTTTCCTGTGGTGTTCCGTCAGGAGGCAGGTCTTGACTCTGTATTGCAGGCTGCTGGAAGATGTAATAGGGAAGGCAGGATTGACATCGGTTATACTTTTGTCTTCAGCCTTTCCGCCGAAAATCGCCTTCCTTTCGGCTCAATAAAGGATGCAAATAATGCAAGGTTGAATTTGCCTGATGACAGTGATTGGTTCTCTCCTTCAGTAATGCAGGCATATTTTAAAAATTTGTATTCTCAAAAAGGCACATTTGATAAGAACGGTATTAAAAATTATCTTTATAAATACAATGAGTTATGCTTTGAGAAAGCATCAGAGGCATTTAAACTTATAGATGACGATGGTGTGAACGTTATTGTAAATTGGGAAAATAGTATGGATCTTGTTGAACAGCTGAAAATATCCGGGTGTACATATAGCTTAATGAAACAACTTGCCAAATTTACTGTTAGCGTCAAGCGTACAGATTTCAATAAATTATGCCAGTATGGTGTGATAGAAGAAATATTGGAAGATGTGTATGTATTGACGGACAGAGCGCAGTATAATCGTTATACCGGGCTTAGTCTTGAAAATCATTGGATGGATGAGATTCTGACGATATAAAAACATAATTGATTATTACATTATTGCCGACATATGGCAAATAAAAATAAAGGAAGAATATGGAATATACTGATAAAGAATATTGTTTGGAGGTTTGGGGCGATTGGGCCTGCTTCACACGGCCAGAACTGAAGGTTGAACGTGTGAGTTATGACGTAATAACTCCTTCGGCTGTGCGTGCCATCTTTGAGGCAATATTGTTCAAGCGTTATGCCATGCGGTGGCAAGTGACAAAGATAGAGGTTATTAATCCTATAAAGTGGACAACTATACGACGGAATGAAGTGGGAGCCTTAGCCGGCAAGTCACCCATTTATATTGAAGACAAACGTCAACAGAAAAATTCTATGCTTTTAATGGATGTACGTTATCGTATATATGCAAAGCTGGTTTTTATTCCGGTGAAGAACCGCCCAAAGGAAGCTTTTGTAAAGCATGAGCCTACAAACGATGAGAATCCGATGAAATATTATCAGATGTTTGAACGTAGGGCATCACAAGGCCAGTGTTTCACACAGCCATATCTTGGTTGCCGGGAATTTGCTGCCAACTGGAGATATGTTGACAGTAATGACAGTCTTGTGCCGCCTCTGAAGGAAGATAGAGATTTTGGAATCATGCTTTATGATATGGATTTCGACAAGAATCCCAAGAAACCTGATGCAATGTTTTATCGCGCGGTGATGAACCGGGGCGTTATTGTTGTACCCGAAAAAGATAGTGAGGAGGTGTTAAGATGATACTGAAAGCATTGTATGACTATTATAACCGATGCGGCAATCTACCAGCACCGGGCATGGAATTAAAAGAAATTGGTTTTATAATAGTAATCAGTAATGAAGGCAAGTTTATACGTTTTGAGGATAGGCGTATAGACAAAAAGTCAGCGCAACAGTTTCTCGTAAAGAAGAGTGTCGGCAGGTCGAGTGCTCCGGTGGCTAACTATCTTTATGATAATAGTCAATACGTGTTTGGTTACTCCACTAAAGGAGATATACAAAGTATGCGTAAATATTTTGATGTATTTAAAGCCAAAATAAAAGATATATACGAGAAGCATCCTGCCAATAACGATATAAAAGCTGTTTATGCTTTTTATCAGCAAGATCTTTCAGATGTTATAGGAGCGATGATGAGAGATAGGCTTTGGGATGATATTGTCAAGAATCTCAATAAGAAATATTCAATATTTTCTTTTCGCATTGACGGAGATATTGATATCGTTGCCTCTAAAAAAGAATTGATAGATTTGGAAAAGAATGATGGTGGAACAGGGCAAGCATATTGTCTTGTGACAGGTAAAAAGGCAAAACCTGTAGAGGTGACAACAGCAACAATGATACCCGGTAGCCAGGCAACTGCAAAACTTGTCGCATTTCAAGTAAATTCCGGATACGATTCGTATGGAAAGTCAAAAGGCTATAATGCTCCTATATCGGAAGAAGCAGAATTTGCATATACTACAGCTCTTAATGCGATGCTGTCTAAGGATTCTCACAATAAGTTTATTATAGGTACGCGCACTTTCCTTTTCTGGGCTTCGTCGGATAGTGATGCCTCAAAGAAAACTGAGGAGGGCCTGTTCTCTTTGTTTGGAAAGTTCGAGGCTAATGAAGATGATCCTAACAGGCGGATAGAATTGGTTCGTGATACTTTCATGTCTGTTTATAATGGTAAGTTGAATGCAAACAAGAATGACAAATTCTTCATTTTAGGCTTGGCTCCCAATTCTGCAAGGATTGCAGTTGTATATTGGAGTGAATTGCCTTTACGTGAGTTCGCAGGTTTGATAAGCAGACATTTTGAAGATATGAAGATTGTAGACACCCGTAAGGAACAGAAACCGTATGTGGGATTACATTCAATTCTTGGCAGTGTGACGCTTGGCGGAAAATCAAGTGATGCTACTCCTAATCTGCCTGAAGCTTTGGTTAAAAGTATTTTTCAGGGATTGCCATATCCTATATCTTTATTTCAGGCGTGCATTCGACGTATACGTGCAGAACAATCTGTCACTATTGTACGTGCTGCTATAATAAAAGCATATTTGAACAGAATAAATAATAATAACAATATAAAAATAAAGATTATGTTAGACAAAGAAAATCAAAATCAAGGGTATCTTTGTGGAAGGCTTTTCGCCGTTCTTGATAAGATACAAGAGGATGCCAATGGTATTCATTCTATTAGAGAAAGGTATATGAATTCTGCGTCATCAACTCCGGCAACAGTGTTTTCTACTATTTTAAATCTTTCAGCTCATCATTTAGAAAAATTGAATAATGGTAAGCAAGTTTATTATGAAAAATTGAAGCAGGAAATAGTTTCCAAACTTGATGCAGACGGCTTTCCCGCCCATCTTTCCTTACAGGATCAAGGGCGTTTCTTTGTAGGATACTATCATCAGCGTCAGGATTTTTTTATAAGTAAGGAAGATAAAGAAACAGAAGATTAATAACAATTTAAAAATATATGGTTATGTCAGAAATTAAAAATAGAATAGATTTCGTTTACATGTTTGATGTACAGGATGGTAATCCTAATGGTGATCCCGATGCAGGTAATCTTCCACGTGTAGATGCAGAAACTGGTATGGGACTTGTTACTGACGTATGTTTGAAACGTAAAGTACGTAACTATGTTCAAGTGGCAAAGAATCTTGAGGACGGCTATGATATATTTATTAAAGAGAAATCCGTATTAAACACTTTGATAGATAAGGCACATGATGATGTTGAAGTGAAAAATGCCAAAGATAAAACAGAGGCAGCGCGTCGCTTTATGTGTAAAAATTATTTTGATATAAGAACATTTGGAGCTGTTATGTCGACAGGAAAGAATGCTGGTCAGGTTCGTGGTCCTATTCAACTTACATTTGCCCGTTCAGTCGATCCTGTTGAAACTTCAGAACACTCTATCACCCGCATGGCTGTTGCAACAGAGAAAGAAGCTGATAAGCAGGAAGGAGGCAATCGCACCATGGGGCGCAAGGCAACAGTTCCTTATGGGCTTTATGTATGTCATGGATTTATTTCTGCAAATTTGGCACAGCAGACAGGATTTTCTGAAGATGACCTTGCGTTGTTTTGGGAAGCACTGAAGAATATGTTCGACACAGACCGCTCTGCCGCGCGTGGCTTGATGAGCGCACAGAAACTTATTGTTTTCAAGCATGACAGCATGTTGGGCAATGCGCCTGCAAACAAACTGTTTGATTTGGTTTCTGTTACGAAGACATGTGATGGGGCACCACGCTCATTTAAGGATTATTCTGTAACGATAGATAAGGATAACGTCCCGTCAGGAGTAACGGTTGAAGAACTCATATAACAATGTATGACGATGACGATATGCTCATGCTGTCGGGGATTCAGCATTTTAGGTTCTGTCCCCGACAATGGGCATTAATACATATCGAGCAGCAATGGGATGACAACCGTCTGACCATCGAGGGACAAATTATGCACAAACATGTGGATGATCCGTTTTATAGACAGAAATGCGGTGATTTTATAACATTGCGTGCAGTGAACATAGCTTCGCGCGAACTGGGACTCTATGGCATTGCGGATGCTATAGAGCTGATTCCGGCGTCTACTTCAGAAAATACTATCTGTCATCCAAAATATCCGGGCCGATGGAATCCGATAGTTGTTGAGTATAAGCACGGTAAGCCCAAACGGAATGAGATCGATGAAGTGCAGTTGGCTGCGCAGGTGATGTGTCTTGAAGAAATGTATGATATCCATATTGAATATGGCGTTTTCTTTTATGGCGAAATTCGTCATCGTGTCAGTGTGGATATCTCAGACACCTTGCGTGGCATTGTTAAGGAGTGCACTGAAAGTATGCATGATATTTTTTCCAAAAAGATTATACCAAAAGCTGTTTATGGCAAACATTGCGACAAATGTTCACTTAAAGAAATTTGTATGCCTAACATTGTAAAGAATTGTACATCGGTAAGCAATTATCTTAATAAAAATCTTTATCAATGAGAAAATTGTTGAATACTTTATATGTAACAACGCCGGATGCGTATCTCAGTAAGGACGGACAGAATGTTGTTGTGTCTGTTAACCAGAAAGAGATTTTCCGTATACCCTCAATTAATATAGAAGGTATCGTTACGTTCGGTTATATGGGTGCTAGTCCTGGGGTGATGAAATTGTGTTGCGATAATGGCATTTCTCTTACGTTCCTTTCTCCTAACGGCCGGTTCATAAGTAGAATACAAGGGGGCACTAAAGGAAATGTGCTGTTACGTAAAGCACAATATCATTTGTTTGATGATGAAGACTGGTCGTTACATGTAGCAAGATTGATGATAGCCGGTAAGATACAGAATTATCGTAATATCTTGAGACGTTTTATTCGTGATTATGGTGAACATGAAGACGTCAATAGGGCTGTAGTTGTTATGGAAAGTGCTAAACGTGATGCGTTGTCGGCTAAGGATAAGACAATGTTGATTGGATATGAGGGCTTGGCTTCGAATGCTTATTTTGAGGTGCTGCCTATATTAATATTGAATCAAAAAAAGGAGTTCACGTTTAGTGGCCGTAACCGTCGCCCTCCAAGAGATGCCGTAAATGCTATGTTGTCTTTTGCTTATACGTTGATAGCCAATGATTATATTGCTGCGCTTGAGACAGTCGGATTGGATCCTTATGTCGGGTTTCTCCACACCTTAAGGCCGGGACGTGCTTCTTTGGCATTGGACATGATGGAAGAGTTGCGTGCTTATCTTGGTGACCGTTTTGTCTTGTCATTGATAAATAAAAGGCAAATAACGTCTAAAGATTTTCTTTCTCAAGGTGATAATGGAGTTGTTATGACTGATAAAGGTAAAAAGGTGTTTATTTCTGCATGGCAGGCTAGAAAGCGTGATGTGATAACGCATCCGTATCTCAATGAAAAAATAGAGATTGGACTTTTGCCGTATGCTCAGTCTATGTTGATGGCAAGGTTTATAAGGCAAGATATTGATGATTATCCGGTTTTTTTAATAAAGTAAAGAAAGGTTTTATGTATATTCTTGTAACGTATGATGTAGATACAACAAACAAAGATGGTGCTCGTAGATTGAGAAACGTAGCAAAGGCGTGCATTGACTATGGGCAAAGAGTGCAGAATTCTGTTTTTGAATGTGAAGTGACAGAAGTGCAATATTGTCTATTGAAAGAGCGAATTAAAAATATAATTGATGATTCTTTAGATAGCATAAGATTTTATAGCCTTAGTAGAAATGAACGCAAACGAGTGGAAGTATTAGGAGTTGAAACTGCTTATAAGGTTGGTGATGCACTTATAATATAGTGATTTGTGGATGTGAAGTGTTGCATAAAAAATAGTGTATTCGCAGATTTTGATAGTCAATAATTTAGCTTAATTTTTGTATCTTTGCTTATTAAAGTAAATATATTAAATTGAAATTCGCGTTTTGGCTTCTATAATATATTGATTCATAGAACCTTATAACGTATATAGTCACACCCTATGTGGGTGTGTGGATTGAAACCGCTTCGGGTTTAAGGAGTGGGAACTGAAAGGCAGTCACACCCTATGTGGGTGTGTGGATTGAAACAGACGAACCATAATCTGATTGAGAAACAGCTGGGCGTCACACCCTATGTGGGTGTGTGGATTGAAACCTCCACAACTCATTGATTATCAAAAGAGAAAGCAGTCACACCCTATGTGGGTGTGTGGATTGAAACTTTATCGGCTTCCTCAGAGTGCTGCACGTTAGGCAGTCACACCCTATGTGGGTGTGTGGATTGAAACTTCTGGAGCAGCAGCATCATGGCCGTAAACTCTGCGTCACACCCTATGTGGGTGTGTGGATTGAAACCCCTTTTGGGACAATGAAGTTTTCCGGGGTAACGTGTCACACCCTATGTGGGTGTGTGGATTGAAACACGTGTGCCGAGAGTTTCGGACAGATTCAGAAAGGTCACACCCTATGTGGGTGTGTGGATTGAAACCGCAAAATTGGCAGAGTTACCGGATAGTGCGTCAGGTCACACCCTATGTGGGTGTGTGGATTGAAACATGTCGTGGTCATAGTTGCCCTTGGTCTCGTCGTCGTCACACCCTATGTGGGTGTGTGGATTGAAACTCACCCTTGACAAGTTCCGATATCCACTCTACAGTCACACCCTATGTGGGTGTGTGGATTGAAACTCGCCGTCTATGTAGACATTTGCATTGATGCCAGAGTCACACCCTATGTGGGTGTGGATATTATATTTGATGTTATTTTGTGTCTTAGAGAATATTGCTTTTATAAAAGTAATAATGTAATTTATTGTACAATTTTTATTGTCAGATAATATTTTTCCAATGTTTTTCCGTAACTTTGCCCGCATGGATAACAGCCTCTTTTGCGTTCTGCAGCGTATAGCCGCGGCAGCGTGAAGAGATAAACATTTTTTAGTTATGATGAGACAATATCAAGACACAATCAACCACAGACTGATAATGCCTTTACAGCATTTCATCAATCAGGAAAAGTCGGGCGGAATAGTGCTCGGCATCAGTATTGTTATTGCCCTTGTGCTGGCAAACTCTCCTTGGAGCGACAGCTATTTTCATTTCTTTGAACATAAGCTCGGCTTTGTGTTCAACGGCGACAACTATCTTTATTACAGTCTTCACCACTGGATTAACGACGGACTGATGTCCATGTTCTTCTTTGTGGTAGGTCTGGAACTTAAACGCGAGTTTATTGGCGGCGAACTTGCCGACGTGCGCAACACCATATTGCCAATCGGTGCGGCCGTGTTCGGCATGATAGTGCCTGCCCTTATATATTTCTCTCTTAATGCCGGAGGCGACACGGCGAGCGGGTGGGGCATACCGATGGCTACGGACATAGCCTTCTCGCTGGCCATTCTTTATGTGCTTGGCAGCAGGGTGCCGCTGTCTATCAAGGTTTTCCTTACTACACTGGCCATTGTCGACGATCTCGGGGCGGTGCTTGTCATAGCGCTGTTTTATACTTCTGAGATTTCGTTCGCGAGCATAGCCGTCGGCGTGGCGTTCCTTCTCGCCATGTTCATTGCCAACAAGCTGGGCGTTAAGAACGTTATATTCTATGGCGTGCTGGGCATCGGCGGCGTGTGGATAGCCTTCCTCATGTCGGGCATACATGCCACTATCGCTGCCGTGCTGGCGGCATTTATGATACCGGCCGACGCACGCATATCAGAGCCTGTGTATCTGGCGCGCGCCTCAAAGCTTATCAACCGGTTCAGAGAGGCAAAGCCTAACGATGTGTCAACGCTCGAGCATGAGCAGGTGGAGATAATCGACCGCATGATGAGCGACTCTCGCGACGCCATTCCGCCGCTTCAGCGTCTAGAGCATTCTATGCATCCGCTCGTGTCGTTTGTCATAATGCCGATATTCGCGCTTGCCAACGCCGGCATATCTTTCGAGGGCATAAGCTTCGACGCCGTTATGGCCAACAACGTTGCGCTGGGCGTAATGCTCGGTCTGCTGATAGGCAAGCCCGTGGGCATTGTGCTGTCAACCGTGCTGCTTACGCGTCTTAAGATAGCAAAGGCGTCAGACACGATGACCATGCGCCGCCTTGTGGGTGTGGGCTTCCTTGCCTCGATAGGCTTCACGATGTCTATGTTCATATCTACTCTCGCCTTTGTAGACGAAACTTTCCTCATTCAGGCAAAGCTCGGAATATTTGCCGCCTCGATACTTGGCGGAGTGCTGGGCTACATACTGCTCAGAGGCGGGGAGCAGAAATGATGTTTATATTATGGATAAAACGATGGGGCGCGCTGCATAGATACAGCGCGCCCCATCGTTTTTGTTAATCCTAAGTTTGTTTGTAGTGTATATAATTTTGCTGTCTTGGGCGTAACGTTATGAGCCCTTTTGTCGGTATATGAGCCGCCTGTTGACGGTTGCTCTTTATTTATGCAAATAAGTAATCTTACAGTCAGTCTGATTATGATACAAAACCGCCCGGAACGTGTGTCCCGGGCGGCGTTGTGTATTAATATCCGAAGATTTCTTCAGTTGTAAGTCTCTTAACAGGACCAATCTTCTCAAGAGCCTTCATGTCGAGCTGTTTCTCATCGCCGAGAATCATGTAGCGGTAAGGCTTGTTTGCCATGTTCTCTTTTTCAAACTTAGCAACATCCTCAAGTGTCAGTGAGGGCACAGCCTCATAAATCTTCTTGTTGATGTCGTAGTCTATACCGAGGTTTTCAGCGTTGATGTATGCGTTGAGAATACCGGTCTTGGTTGTGCGTGATGTGGCAAGACGCTTCATCAAGGCCTGCTTTGACAGCTCAAATGCCTTTTCAGACTGCGGCATGGTGTCCAAAATGCTGTTGAACGTGTTGATGCAGTCCATCATCTTGTCGTTCTGTGAGATGATGTATGTATAGGCAAATTCAGTGTCGTCCTTGTAGCTTGGTGTGCCGTACATTGCGAAAGCGCTGTAGGCAAGGCCGCGTGCCTCACGCAGCTCCTGGAATACAACGGTGTTCATGCCTCCTCCGTAATATTCGTTGAACAGTGCTGCTATCGGCTCCTGCTCTGCGTTCCATGTGTTGCCCTCATTGTGATACTGAATCATGTATATGTTCTTTGCGTCATAAGGAGCGATGAGCACTTCGTTCTTAGCAGTCTGCTGCAGCTTATAAGGCTTGTTCTGCGGCACGTCGGCAAGCTTCTTGGCTGTCTTGTGCTTCTTGTTGATTGTGGCTGTAAGAGTCTTCATGTCCATCGGGCCATAGTACAGAATGCTGTGCTTGTAGTTCTTCAGGTCTTTTATCATGTCTACAAGTTTCTGCGGATCCATCTCCTTCAGTTCTGTTGACGACGGCATGTTGCGTGCACCATTGTAAGGACCGTACATTCCGTACTGCTGCAGTCTGTTGAAGTTCACTCTCTGGTCGAGTTTATTGTCGGCGCGCGACTTTTCAACAATGCCTACATATTTGTCATAAGCATCTTTGTCAACCTTCGCGTTGGCAATGAAGTCTTCCATGAGTGTCATGGCTTCGGTCATATTCTCTGCCAGACCGCTGATGCTTACCTGCAGGGTTCTTGAGCCTACGTTGATGCTGTAAGAGCAAGCCAGCTCGTAGAACTTCTGTTTCAGCTGCTCGGCTGTCATCTTGTCTGTGCCGAGATAGTTGAAGTATTCAGTAGCGTAGGGCAGCCACTTGTTGCTTGTCTCGCCGAATTTGTAGTAATAGTTCAGCATGAAGCGGCCATTCTCGGTGTTCTTTACGTAGAGCACTGGCAGGCCTTTCTTAGTCTCGCCCTTTGTAAGATCCTTGTTGAAGTCAACAAATTTAGGCTGTATGGGCTCTGTCTTAGAGTTTACGATCTCTGTAACAAATGCGCTCTGCAGGTCGCGGTTGGTAGGTATCGCGGTGATATGCGGCTTGTCGATCTTCTTGATAGATGTGTCTTCGCCTATACGTTTGTAAACGGCGATGTAATTATCTTTGAAGTATTTGTTTGCAAAGTCTACAATCTGCTGCTTTGTTATTTTTGAAATTCTGTCAAGTCTGCCGACCACGTCGCTCCATTTCTGGCGGTTGATGAAGGCGTCTACATACATATTGGCACGTCCCTCGTTGCTTTCAAGAGTGTTGTAGAACTGCAGTTTCTTGTTGTTGATGACGGCCTTCAGCAGGTTCTCGCTGAACTCGCCCTTCTTTATCTTCTCAATCTCACCCAGGAGCAGCCCCTTGACGTCGTCGAGCGACTGACCCTCCTTGGGGAATCCGGCCATTACGAATCCAGAATATTCAGCCAGCGGATAAGTGAAAGCACCGCCGCCGAGCCATTTCATCTGCTGGTCGAGGTCGAGGTCCATCAGTCCGGCCTTGCCGTTAGACATCATGTCGCAGATAACGTCGAGAGTGTCGTTCTGGAAAGATGCAGCCTTGTCGAATCTCCATGCCATGTATATGCGCTCAGACTCTTGGCCTACTACTGTTGTGTCGGCCGGTGCAGTGCGTTCAGGTATAGGCGCATATTCGGGCTGTGAGAGGTTGGGGTTGGGCTTCCATGTGCCGAAATATTTGTCTATTATGGCTATTGCCTTGTCCGGATCGAAGTCGCCGGCCATGCAGATAGCCGTGTTGTTAGGCACATAATAGCGGCTGAAGTAATTCTTGATGTTTACTATCGACGGATTCTTCAGGTGCTCCTGTGTACCGATAGTGGTCTGTGTGCCGTAGGGATGTCCGGGGAAGAGCATGGCGTTTAAGGCTGCAAACAGCTTGCGGTTGTCGTTTCCGAGGCTGATGTTGTATTCCTCGTATACGGCTTCAAGCTCGGTGTGGAATCCGCGTATTACCATGTTCTGGAAACGGTCAGACTCTATCTTTGCCCAGTTTTCAAGCTCGTTGGCAGGTATGTCCTCAACGTAGCATGTAACGTCGTTGCTCGTATAGGCGTTGGTTCCCTCAGCACCGATAGACGACATCAGCTTGTCATACTCGTTGGGGATGAAGTATTTGGCTGCAAGCTGCGACAGACTGTCAATCTGCTGATAGTAGGCGCGGCGCTGAAGAGAGTCTTTCAGAGTGCGGTAAACCTCAAAGCGGTTCTGTATAGAGTCGAGCAGCACGGCCTCTTTAGCAGCGTCGATGGTACCGAAGTTGCGTGTACCCTTGAACATGATGTGCTCAAGATAGTGGGCCAGACCAGTCGTCTCAGGCGGGTCGTTGCGGCTTCCGGTACGCACGGCGATATACGTCTGTATACGCGGCTTCTCGTTGTTTACTGACAGATACACCGTCAGACCATTGTCGAGGGTGTAAATTCTTGTGTTCATCAAATCGCCCTTGACGGTTTGATACTTGTATTCCTTGGCTGCGGCCGATAGTCCGCACATGAGAAGAAATACATAAATGAATACCTTAAAATTTTTCATTGCTGTTGTTATAATTCAGTTTTTCCTTTATTAGATTTTTTCTTCCGTTATTGTCCGCGCCTTCTCCGTTATTCTTCCTCAAGCTGTGTGATAAACTTTTCGAGCACGGCATGCTCCACGTCGCCCATGCTGTATTCCTTTTCGGCGTCTTTGCGTATCTCGCTTATCCATGCCTCCTTGGCAGCCCTTCCTTGCTGTATAATCTGCTCTATGCCGCTTTCGGTCAGGTCGTCAGTGCCGAGTTGTGATGCAATGATGTTGCGTGTGAATGTTATGAGATATTCGCCGTAGCGCTCGTTTACGTTTTTCATGAACATGTCTATGTCGGCAGTGCTGCGCAGATAGCCGTTGCTTATGGCGTTCACTATGTTGCGCTCTTCCTGTTCGGGCAGCAGCATGCCTGCCAGGTCGCCCCATTCGCCCGTGCCGCAGTCGCGTCCTTCAGCCGTAAGGTCGTATCCCGCTGCGACGTCGCCGGCAAACAGCTTTATTGCCATGTCGTAGAGCCGGATGCCGCGTTCGAGCGAGTTGCGGCTTATCTTGCATCCTCCGCAGGTATAGAAGGCCGTGTCTTCACCTTGAGACTCACGCATCTGTTCAAGGGTCTTCTTGCCCGCCATAATCTCGTTTATGGTCAGCGGACTCAGCCAGTCGTGGTTTATCAGGCTCTTGCGGCTGCTCTGTATTCTCACGTCGCGCCGCGGCCACTTGCGTATGTCGCGGTATAGGCCTACGGTGGTGATGTTTATTCCGGGCACGACGAAGGTCTCCCTTCCGTCTGATATGATATACGAGAACGGCAGGTTCCTCGTGTCGGGATGGTTGGTTATCTTGCCCAGGCACACCGAGAAGGCGCCAATGTTGGCCGGCAGCAGCAGATGAGAGCCGCTTGCCGTCTTTGTTCCGCGTTCAAGGCATCCGTAGTGTATAGGTCCCATCTTGTAGGCATGGTTGCTGAAGTTGGTGGCAGAGCCTGCGTTATAGAAAGAGAGCATGCAGCCTATGAGCAGCGTGCTCTTGTGATGACTTGCCGAGAACGGGCCGCAGAAGGCGGCGCACGCCTCGCCGTTGCTCATGTAGCAGTTAGCGAAAAACAGGCTGCTTTCGGCCGTAAATCCGTTTGTTATCTGGCATGCCTCGCCCACAAAGCAGTTGGTTATGTTGGCGCCGTTGAGTACGGCAGAGCCGTCGGTGACGATAGAGTTTTCGCATATAACGCCCGAACCAATGAACACGTTGTCCTCGAGACCCGATGCCAGGGTGCAGTCGCTTATGCGGCTTGCCCCGTTAATCTCGCAGTTGTCGCTGATGTGCGTGTTGGTTATCTCGGCCGTGTTCACTATTTTCACGTTGTTGCCCACAGTGCTTTTCTCTCTCGCCCTGCGCTCAATGTCGTCTCTCACGATGCCCCTTATTGCCGCCGTAAACTCCTTGTCGGCTGCGTTGCGTATCATCAGCGCCGCCAGGTTGCTCGTCAGTCCGCTGAACAGTATGACGTTGCCGTTGCCGGCCTCGTTAAGCACGGATATGGTGTTGCCTTCGCCGTAGGTGGCTTCGGCCGTTGTCTCCATGGTGCACACGTTGCAGATGCAGCATTCTTCGCCTATGGCGTAGTTGTTTATATAGTTGCCGATATTCTCTATCAGGCAGTTGTCGCCAATGCTCACGTTGCGCAGCGTGGCGTTTCTTATGCCCGAGTGTCTGATAAAGCCGTTGGACACCTCTATGTTCTTCTCGAACACACCCAGAAACACGTCGCCATAGAAGTTGACATTCTTTATGTAAGTAGGCTTGAAGTCGGCCGCAACATTTATGCTTGTCCAGTCTTCAGCCATGCATCCGTTGTCTTCGAGGATACTTATCTCCTCGTTGGTCAGCAGTCTGTATTCGTCCATAGCATTAAGTTTTTATTCTGTCGGATAAAGGAAGTCGTTGTAAGGATACTTCTGCACGTGCAGTTCGCGCACCTTATTATATAGCGTCTCTCTCAGCTCGTCAATGTTAGTCTTGTTCTTTGCCGAGATAAACAGACAGCTGTCGTTAAGTTTTGCCATCCACGTCTTCTTCAGTTCGTCGAGCGTAACGTTCTCCTTCGTTGCCGGAGTGAGGTCGTCTGGGTCTTTCTCCACCCATGTGTATGAGTCTATCTTGTTGAAGATTATCATCGACGGCTTGTCGGCGCATCCGAGATCCTTCAGCGTGTTGTCTACAACCTTTATCTGCTCCTCAAAGTCGGGGTGTGATATGTCTACCACATGCAGCAGCAGGTCGGCCTCGCGCACCTCGTCGAGCGTGCTCTTGAACGAGTCTACAAGGTCGGTGGGCAGCTTGCGTATGAATCCCACTGTGTCGGCGAGCAGGAACGGCAGATTCTCAATGACCACCTTGCGCACCGTGGTGTCGAGCGTTGCGAACAGCTTGTTCTCGGCAAACACGTCGCTCTTGGCCAGAAGGTTCATCGTGGTCGACTTGCCCACGTTGGTATATCCCACGAGAGCCACGCGTATAAGCCTGCCCCTGTTCTTGCGCTGTGTGGTCTTCTGCTTGTCTATTTCGGCCAGCCTCTGCTTCAGCAGCGACATGCGCTGAAGGATTATTCGGCGGTCCATCTCGAGCTGAGTCTCACCCGGTCCGCGCAGTCCCACAGAACCTTTTCCGCCGCCCGAGCCGCTTCCGCCTCCCTGGCGCTCAAGGTGAGTCCACAGTCGCTGCAGTCGCGGCAGCATGTATCTGTATTGCGCCAGCTCCACCTGCGTCTTGGCGTTGGCTGTCTGTGCGCGCATGGCAAATATGTCGAGGATGAGCGAAGTGCGGTCAAGAATCTTCACCTTAAGTTCGTTTTCGATGTTGCGTATCTGCTTGGCCGACAGCTCATCGTCGAATATCACCATTCCGATTTCGCGTTCGGCGTCTTCCTCATCCTTTATATATTGTTTTATTTCTTCAAGTTTTCCTTTGCCTACATACGTGGTCTGGTTAGGGCCGCCCACTTTCTGCGTAAACCGCTTTACGGTTACGGCGCCTGCAGTATCTGCCAGAAACTCCAGTTCGTCGAGATACTCTTTTGTCTTGGCTTCGTTCTGTTCCTGGGTTATCAGTCCTACCAGTATGGCCGTTTCGGCTTTTACTTCAGAGATTACAAATTCTTTCATCAGTTGATTTCAATCTTTGATACATAATAAATACAAAGTTACATTTTTTATGTTGAAATACAAAATAAAACGAAACTCTTAACTCTTGCTTAACGTTACGGGCTGTTTAGCGGTGCTGACAAATTGTTTTTATTTTCGTCTAAAAAGTTATAAAATATAATCATATTCCGTAAACGTTTACGTAGTTTTTTTGACTAAACTACATATATTTTTGATTTGTGTCAATTTTTTTGTCTACCTTTGCTCACGATAATAAAGATTTTCAGAATTACATGCTACATTAATACTAAAGACTAAGACATTCAAACAGAAAGAATTTGCTCCGATGTGGTATCGGGGCATTTTTTCGTTTATGCCCCTTTGTGATTTTTTCCGTTTGGTATAGCCGTGCGACATTCATTGTGGTCTGTCTTGACGCTATGGCGATAAAAGTTTTTTTGTAAAAACTCATCACTCGTCACAAGTGATGTTAATATCCTGACTGTCAGCTTTTTATAGTGTGATGAGTTGCATTTTCAACTCATCACGGCTCATCATGCAACATGTTTTTCGGCCGGATTATCATATAATTCAAGTATGATTTACGCCAAAATCCGCCCGTAATGGCAGGCTGTGACGAGTTGAAAATGCAACTCGTCACATCATAAGGTGTTGACATACAGTGTCTTATATGCCGATGTGATGAGTGATGAGTCTGTTGAAAAATCTTTTTATCCAAAATAGTTATTAATATTTTTCCTCATTGTTGTTTCCTGTTGCCGGTTGACAGCGTCTGCGTGCGTGCAGAATTAAGACGCATGCGGTTTGATAGTCATATTCTGACTATGTTTTTATGCCTCTGCAAAAGCATACCTTTTACGTTGCGATATGTGGCCTTTTGGCATGCAAAAGGTATGCTTTCAGACGCTGATTTGCCACCTTTTGCAGACAGGGGGATGGATGGCGCAGCGTAGGGTAGACACAGCCGGGGCTTCCGGCAGCGAGGCAATGTTTTTTATCTGTATAAATTATGTCGATTACGTGTTGTCGCGTTTGCAAATATTTTTGTAATTTTGTGGTGTCTTGTCTGCCGTTCCGCTTCTGTAGTGCAGCGTGGCAGCAGACCCTCTGGCCTTGTGTTATAGACTTGCTGCTGAGGACATAGGGGCAGGGGTGAAGCTGAATGTGGCTTAATATGATTGAAACTGAGAATAAAAAATATAGAGAAAAATGAAAAACCTGTTTATTTTATCATTTGTCTTATTGGCTTCCTTGGGCGCAGATGCGGCCAAGGTGGATGTGAAGTCGCCCGACGGCAAACTCGTTGTCAGCATATCTGATGACGGCGGAAAGCCTGAGTATGAGGTGAATTACGACGGTACGGCCATGCTCGGCAGGTCGGCCCTCGGACTGAAAACTGATGTTGCCGACTTCACTTCGGGGCTGACAATCGTAGATTCTGAAGAAAGCAAGATAGACAAGAAGTATGATATAACGAGGACAAAGACATCGTCTGTGCATTATGTGGCCAACAGGCTCGACGTGGTTTTCAGAAAAGAAGACGGCAAGAAGATAAAGGTTACGTTCTGTGTGTCGGACAACGACCTTGCATATCGCTACACCCTGCTGCCGATAGAGGGCAGCGACTGCCGCTGCGCCGTGGTATATAGTGAGGCGAGCAGCTTCAACTTCCCCGAAAACACCACCACGTTTCTGTGTCCGCAGATAGGTCCCATGACCGGATGGATGCGCACAAAGCCGAGCTATGAGGAAGACTATACGGCAGACGCGCCCATGAACGTGAAGTCGGCTTTTGGCCGTGGATACACCTTTCCGTGCCTGTTCCGCATCGGCAACGACGGATGGGCGCTGGTGAGCGAGACCGGTGTTGACGCCGGCTACTGCGGCTCACATCTCAGCGACTATGCCGAGGGCCGTGGCTACACGGTGGCTTTTCCAGACAAGGGCGAGAACAACGGATTCGGGAGCGAGTTTGCCGCCATTCCCGTGCCTGGCTCAACGCCGTGGCGCACCGTTACCGTTGGCAGGACGCTGAAGCCTATTGTTGAGACAACGGTGCCCTTTGATGTGGTTGAACCGAAGTATGAGGCTTCAACCGACTACAAGCCCGGCCGCTACACTTGGAGCTGGCTGCTGTGGCAGGACAACTCGATTAACTACGACGACCAGGTGGCTTTCATCGATCTTGCTGCCGAGATGGGCTACGAGTATACGCTTGTTGATGCCGCATGGGACGTAAACATAGGGCGCGACCGCATGGCTGAGCTGAGCCGCTACGCGCAGTCAAAGGGCGTTAGTCTGCTGCTTTGGTATAACTCCAACGGCTTTGCCAACGACGCTCCGCAGTCGCCGCGCCACTGTATGAATACGGCCGTGGTCCGCGAGCGCGAGATGAAATGGCTGAAGAGCATCGGCGTGAAAGGCATAAAGGTAGACTTCTTCGGCGGCGACAAGCAGGAGACGATGCGCCTTTATGAAGACATACTGAGCGATGCCAACCGCTACGGGCTGCAGGTGATATTCCACGGATGCACCATTCCGCGCGGCTGGGAGCGCATGTATCCCAATTATGTGGGCAGCGAGGCCGTGCTCGCATCAGAGAACGTATATTTCTCGCAGAGACACTGCGACCTCGAAGGCTTCGAGCTCACCATGCACCCCTTCTCGCGCAACGCCATTGGAAGCATGGACTGGGGCGGAGTGATAATGAAGCAACGCATGGGGCGCGGCACCGACAGCGGCAACTATCGCCGCACGACCGACGTGTTTGAGATGGCTACGGCCATAACCAATCAGGCCAGCGTGCAGTGTATAGCCGTTCAGCCCGACAATATCGGCAGTCTGCCGCAGTTTGAGAAAGACTTTCTGAAGACCGTGCCTGTTGCATGGGACGAGACACGCTTTATCGACGGATATCCGACAAAATATGTTGTTATGGCCCGCCGCCACGGCAACGACTGGTATGTAGGCGGACTCAACGGCACCGGCAAGCCGATGACCTTGACCGTCTGTCTGCCCATGTTTGCCGGGCAGAAGGTGAAACTTTATGCCGACAACAAGAAGAAAAAGGGCGAGGCCATAGCTTCGTCTGCGCTTAAAACCGTGAAGGTTGACTCTAAAGGCATGCTCAAAGTTACCATGCAGCCTTTAGGAGGCATCATCGTTACTAAATAAGAGTTATTAAATCCGCCGCCGTGCGGCTCTCTGTGCCTGCCCAGACATTGTCCGAGGCAGGCATTTTTTATGTTTTCAAGTGGTTAATTACAGCTTATTATCCATAACCCAAATTTTAAAGTGGTCGAATTTGACCACTTTAGGAGAAATGCAGGTCTGCCGTCTTTTGTTCTTAGTGCTTCTGAATGGATAGAACGTACCGATGCCATCGGTATTTTTGTTAAAAAGGGACGTTATGGTGGTACGTATGCGCATAAAGATATTGCTTTTGAGTTTGGCTCTGCTATAAGTGTTACATTCAAGTTATATTTGATTGAAGAGTTTCTGCGTCTGAAGACCGACGAACTTCGTCAGTTGGGCTGGTCGGCTAAACGTGAACTGTCAAAAATCAATTACCGTATACATACAGATGCTATCAAGCATAATCTTATTCCAAATGAAGTTACTCAGAAACAAGCAAATGTTATTTACGCAAACGAGGCAGACGTATTGAATGTGGCTATGTTTGGAATTACAGCAAAACAATGGAGAGAAGCCAATCCTGATTTGAATGGTAATATTCGTGATTATGCTACCGTCAATGAGCTTATCTGCCTGTCTAATATGGAGAACCTGAATGCAGTGTTTATAGAACAAGGCATTTCTCAAAGCGAACGGCTTATAAAACTTAACCAAATAGCCATTCATCAGATGAGTATATTGGAAAGTGGTGATAATGGCGAGAGAAAATTATTGAAATAATTGAATGATTTGGTGTTACTGTATTTGTAGACGTTTATGGCTTGCTGATAGTATTTGTTTTCTTTTCATATCCAGAGGCGTAATGGCGCCGTTTGGATAATACGTTGTGATTGTTGTCTTTAAAAAATATCAAAGTCTAAGGAAGCTATGTTATTAGACTGTTTTGACATTCGGCAACCTTAATAATAAGTGGCAAGAAATTTTATAATCTTAGTCTTGTGAAAGGTTGTGAAAATTACCCATGTAAAGTTATAAATGTATTATCACACGCAATAATAAAATAAATTTCGTAACTTTGCAAATGAGATTATTAATTACTAACCAATATTCTTTTTATTAAAAAACATGATTAACAGATTTATTCTCAACGAAGTTTCTTACTTCGGAGCCGGTGCACGCAAGCAGTTGCCGGAAGTATTGGCGCGTCTTAATCTTCACAAGGCATTAGTTGCAACAGATAAAGGACTGTTGAAAGTTGGTACAGCAAAGATGGTTACCGACGTTCTTGATGAGGCCGGATTTGCATACGACATATACAGCGAGATAAAGCCCAACCCTACGGTTACTAACGTTAAGCAGGGCGTTGACGCATTCAAGGCGTCTGGTGCCGACTGCATCATCGCCATCGGCGGAGGCTCGTCTATGGACACAGCCAAGGGTATAGGCATCGTTGTTGCCAATCCTGAGTTTGCCGATGTTGTTTCGCTCGAGGGATGTGCACCTACAAAAAACAAGTCGGTGCCGATCATCGCGCTGCCTACAACAGCAGGTACAGGTGCCGAGGTTACCATCAACTATGTTATTATTGACGAAGAAAATCAGAAAAAGATGGTCTGTGTAGACCCCAACGACATTCCTGCCGTTGCCATTGTTGACCCCGAACTTATGTATTCGCTGCCGAAGGGACTTACCGCAGCAACGGGTATGGATGCTCTGACACATGCCATTGAGGGATATATCACAAAGGGCGCATGGGTTATGTCTGACATGTATGAGCTGCAGGCCATAAAGATGATAGCCGAGAATCTGCCTATAGCCGTTGAGGAACCGCAGAATCCTGTAGGACGTGAGGGCATGGCTCTGGCTCAGTATATCGCCGCTCAGGCATTCTCTAACGTAGGTCTTGGCCTTGTTCACGGCATGGCTCACCCGATGGGCTCGCTCTTTGATGTTCCCCACGGAGTTGCCAACGCGCTGCTTCTGCCCACGATTATGGAGTTCAATATGCCTTGCTGCATAGAGAAATATGGTGTCATTGCACGTACAATGGGTGTTGACACTACGGGCATGACTGCCGAGGAGGCTGCACAGGCTGCATGCGATGCTGTCAAGGCATTGGCCATCCGTGTGGGCATACCTCAGCATCTGTCTGATCTTGGCATTAAGGAGAGCGACATTCCCGCCCTCGCCGCTCAGGCCATTGCCGACGTATGTACTCCGGGTAACCCGCGTGACGTTACGGAGGAGCAGATCGTTGAACTGTACAAGAAGGTGCTTTAATTAGAAAAGTATCATAATAATAAAGGAACACCAGGCGCCTGGTGTTCCTTTATTTTGTTTTTTATCCAGCCTGCATTTGTCTGACTGAAACTATAGTGTCCCGTATTTTTCTGCAACAGACTTTGCCGCAACATATCCCATTGCCCATGCCGCCTGAAGGTTGAAACCTCCTGTTACGGCGTCAACGTCGAGCACTTCGCCTGCAAAATATAGTCCTTCGTGGCTTTTGCATTCAAGAGTCTTTGCGCTGATGTTGCCCAGGGCAACGCCGCCGCAGGTAACAAACTCTTCCTTAAACTTGTTCTTGCCGTCTATTCTGTATCTGTCGTTTGTCAGTGTAGCCACAAGGCGGTTACGGCCCTTGCTGCCCAGTTCGGCCCATCTCATTTCTGGTTTCAGTCCGCTCTGTGCCAGCAGATGCTCCCAAAGGCGGCTGTTTAGGTGGGCAGGATATATGTTCGAAATCTGTTTCTGCTTGTTTTGGGCAGCCATCTCGCTTATCATGTCGGCCACCTCCGGCTCATTCATGTCGCCAAACCAGTTTATCCACAGCTCCGCCTTGTATTCGGCATCATGCAGAATGCGTGCGGCGTATGACGAAAGACGCAGAATGGCAGGTCCGCTCATGCCCCAATGGGTAATCAGCAGCGGTCCGGTGGCTCTCAGCTTGGTGCCGGTGAGGCCTGCGGTAACGTCGTTTACGACGGTGCCCATCAGTTTGGTGACATTGTTTTTCGGCAGACACACGCTGAACAGCGACGGTACAGGCTGCACGATGTCGAGGTTGAGGCCCCGCAGAAAATCAAGTCCGCTTGTCTTCGGGCTGCCTCCTGTTGTTACCAACACGATGTCGGCATGTTCTTCCGGCGCGTCGCTTCCGCTGAAACTTATACTGAAACGGCAGCCGTCATTGTTGTTTATTTCATTCTCGGAGATGTGTTCAATCTTGCTTACCCTGTGCCGTGTCTTTATCTTTACGCCTCTATGGTGCATCAGCCGTGTTAGTGTGCCGACAATTTCCATGGCGTCTTGCGATACAGGAAACACGCACTGGTCGTCTTGCGTTACGAGTCTTACCCCATTGCTCTCAAACCATCTGAAGGCGTCAACATTACTAAACTCGCGCAGCAGGCGCTTCATCAGTCGTGAACCGCGCGGATAAACAGCCTCGATGCTCCTCACATCCCTGAACGAGTTGGTAAGGTTGCAGCGTCCGCCGCCAGTTACGGCCACCTTTGCCAGCAGCTTGTTTCCGCTCTCATATACGGTTACGCATGCTTCGGGTATGCGCTCTTTCAGGCATATTGCGGCAAAGCATCCCGCCGCGCCGCCGCCTATTATGGCAATCCTTGTTGTCATTATGGGCTTATGTCTTATTTTTCTTCTTTCTTATATACAAATTTTTCTATGTCTACGTGTCCTCCCGGCTGTTTCGTGGCATAGTTAAACAGGGCATATCTTGTGCCCATGAACAGGCGGCGGTAGTCGAATTTCATCTTAAATTCTCCGCCTATAGCCGTCCATTTCTTACCGTCGGTGCTGTAATAGAATGTGGCTATGTCGCGTCCGAGGTTGAAGTCGCCGTCGATGCGCAGGAAAATCCTGTTGCCTGTTATGCTTATGCGTGCCTTCTCCTGCGTGTCAACACTGCTCACGAGATGTTCCTTCTCTGTAAGGTTCACCTGAGTCTGCGTTACGGTCAGCCATGTCTTGCTGTTGTCCTTCTCTATTGCCATTATGCCCGAGTGGCCGTTGAATGCGGCAAGTCCGGCGCGGTCGCCGTCTCTCATGCCGCTGAAGTCAATCTCTATATATGCGCTGCATTTAGGCCCTTCCATGCGCTGTGTCAGCGTGTTGGTTGCCATATACAGATTGTCGACCACTCTACAGGTGGTCAAACGCAGGCGTCCGTCGGATAACTTCCAAAAATCATTGGCCGGATTATGGTTCCATTGCCAGTGCTTAAGGTCGAGCGTGTCGCCGTTGAAGTCGTCGCTCACCACCATGTCTATGTCTTTACAGCCCTGCACAGGCTTGTTCATCACGAAAGGCACCTTGCCGTTCACGTTGCCGAGCATAGGCCATCCGTCGGTCCAGCGGCACGGCATGAGCAGCGGCACGCGGCCTACGGCTCCGCGGTCCTGGAAGATGAAGCCATACCAGTTGCCGTGTCCGTCGTCAACGATGGTGCCCTGTCCGGCATAGGGGAAGCCGGCAAAGTTGTCTTCAAGTATCACCTTCTTCTCATAAGGTCCGGTTATCTTGTCGGCACGGTAACACAGCTGTCTGCGCGGCTTGTCCTTCGGCCATGAAATCATGAGCAGATAATAGCGTCCGTCGTGCTTTATCACGCGACTGCCTTCGAGCAGATTGTTCTCCTCTTCGTCGCGCACGTTGAGCGTGATGTCCACGCCGCCCTCCTTCTTAGCCGTAAGGTCAGCGTTGAGTTCGGTCAGTTTGCCTGTTCCGCTGAACACATACACGCGCCCGTCATCGTCGAAGAACAGCGATGCGTCGTGAAAGTGTGGCAGGCGAGAGTGCAGCGTCCATCCCTTGCGCGGGTCTTTTGTTGTGTAGACAAATGAGCGGAACGGCTCGTCGTTGGGTGAGAACAGGGCATAGAATGTGTCGTTGTGGTATCTTATCGACGTGGCCCATTGTCCGCGTCCGTACACTGTGCCGCTTTGCATGTTGTATTTTGGCGTTTCGTCGAGTCTGTCAAAGAGATAGCTTACCGTCTCCCAGTTTACAAGATCCTTAGAGTGCATTATCGGTGCGCCCGGCATGAGATGCATTGTGGTTGTTACGAGCCAGAAGTCGTCGCCCGTGCGTATCACGTCAGGGTCGGGCATATCCGCCCACACAACAGGATTCTTGAACGTCTCTTGTGCATAGGCCAGTGTGGCGGCAAGCATTATGGTCAGCGATATAAATAGTTTTTTCATGGTATTTGTCTTTTTCCGTTTTGTTTCCCTATATCTTGTCAGGCATATTATTTAACCTTAATTCCGCAACACTATAATTTAACTTTATTTATAAGTTCCTGAGCAACAAA
>ENA-ORTB01000004-ORTB01000004.1-human-gut-metagenome-genome-assembly--contig:-NODE-4-length-213850-cov-5.164363_pt1 | contig 213850 bp, 184 predicted proteins | sample MGYA00241905_ERZ509174 | MGnify/ENA primary metagenome ERZ509174 (study PRJEB26280, sample SAMEA2338851) | human gut metagenome | biome: human gut; feature: human-associated habitat; material: faeces... | reverse complement strand
CTGTAAAACCCTTGTAAACAAAGGCTTTACAGCTCAGCTTCAACTATTCAAACTCCGCTTCGAGTTTATTATTTGTCATGATTTTCCGACACTTTTCATCAAAAATACGACCTTTTATACCGAATTATCCACGATGTCTCCCTCGTCTCCAAATAAAAATCACCATTTACCCACCACTAACCTTATACATCACCACCTTGATAATCGAAGTCCAGAGTCTCAAACAACTGCTGCATCCGTTCTTCTTTTTCCAAGACCGAACTCGATTTCTTATCGCCTACCCCAAACAGATATGAAGCACCATCAAGAATTTCAACTATCGTCAGACACATTGCTGTGTAACGCATGCTCATCTCACGAAAGCTCTCTTCAGACAAGGGAAAATCGCCAGAGGTTTCCCTACTGGCGATTTCACTAATAACATTCTTCATTTCCTCAACTGCATCTACAATCTTTTGGATATTATTTTTAGAACCAACTACACAAATGTGAGAATATATACAGCTATGTGCAATAAAATCCTTTTTTGTCATACCACTCAATGCTGCTCTCTCTTCTATATTTATACGTTCCCACTCACTAGGGCGAAATGAAATTGTATTGTTTTTGTGAATTCCTGGCATTTCAATCCTCCTCTCCAGAATATAAGTTATCTAGCATATCAGCAACACCTGCTGCACTAGCCTCAAACATATGGCTGTATGTGTTCAATGTAGTGCTAATCTTCTCATGACCAAGACGATTTGAAATTGTAGCAATGTCAACCCCCTTAGATATAAGAAGTGATGCATGACTATGTCGCAAATCATGTACTCTGATTTGCTTAAGCCCTGCTAAATCAGCACCACGTTTAATCTCTTTCTCCAAATGACTCTTTGTTACTATAAACAGTCTGTCATTTGAAGTTCTTCCATATAATGTATTTATATACTCACGCATCCTATCTACGCAAAACTTTGGCAGACGGATTTTGCGAATGCTGCGTTGAGTCTTTGGTGGGCTTATAATATCCTCACCCTTAACACGATTAAGTGACTTAGTAACAGATAAAATATCTGTCTCCAAGTCAATATCTTTAATGTCAAGAGCTAAAAGCTCACCCACTCGCAAACCTGTCCAATACATTAAAAAGAATGCATTGTAGATAACAGGCTTGTCTTTCACAGCCTCAAGGAACTGCTCAAACTCATCCTTTGACCAAATTCCCATATTACCTGATTTTGATTTTCCCATAAACCCAGCTCCTTTACATGGATTATAGCTGAGTTTATAGAACTTAATCGCATGATTAAAGATAGCATTCAGCTGTGTATTTATAGACCATAAATATGCTTCTGAATAACCTTTCTTTTTAATCTCCTTTTGCCATCTTTTAATATCTAAAGCTGTAATTTCAGACACCTTCATATTCTTAAAATATGGCAATATATGCAGTTCTATCATATGCGTTTTAGTAGCAATTGTACTATCACGCAGGTCTGAGTACATGTTTTCCTTGTATTCTTCTATAAATGAAGCAAAGCTCATATCTATATTTGACTGCTGCTTCAATACAAATTCATTCCTAAATTGTATAGCTTCACGCTTTGTTGCGAAGCCCCGTTTATGCTTTCTTCTTGTATTTCCATAATAATCCTTATAACTAAATTGAGCTGACCATGTTTTAGAGCCTTTCTCTTGCTTAAAGCTACCCTGTCCCATATTATTTCACCTCACTTTCTACAACATTACTAACACCACCATAGTAACGCTCATTAAAATACTTTTTAGGAACTTTTCCTGGAATAACAATATATCCTTTCTTAGCAAGTTCCTCGTTCATTCCTTTAACAAGCTTATATGCCTGTCCTCTGGAAACACCCAACATAGATGCCACCTCCATAGCTGTAAAATAAATTGCATTCATATTCTGAATACCTCCTAAAAATAGACGTATTCCTCCCAAAAAAGAAGAACCGCTATGAATAGGGCAACTGAATATGAAACTCCAAATATTATAAAAATTAATGAACTTTTCCCAACTCCGTATATTGTTGAATTCTCCGCAAATCTAATAAAAAAAAGGCTATATTATTCAACTTTTATAAATAAAAACACCGAAATCGCTTATTGTATTTTTCGCAAAAACTACCCCTGTTTTTCTGAGTCATATAAAACACCAGACTTATCACCAAACCTTTCCAGTGCCTCCATCAGCTCGTCATCCTCCAAGTTAAATAAATCCTTGTCACCTGCACAATCAATCAAAAGCTGTCCCAAACGCAGATCTGGATGCTCTCTCCATACTTCTTCAAGTTTTCTAATTACTGGTGAAATACGACCACGTTTTCTTGTAGTTCCCCCTGAGCAATACACATATAACATACAACCATCAAATTCAAAGAAATAACAGTTCTGTTTTAAATCTGACTCATACTTATTAACTGCATCATCAAAAATATCGAGGAAAGCCTGTAGTTTTTCATGTGTATTTTTATCATCTGTATAAAAACTTAAAATCTCCTCATCAACAAAATCATCACCCATTTTTACTTTGACTGTTTCCAGCTTAATATAGGTAACTCCCTCTTTTTGTAAGCCTTTTAAAAGCTCTGCTTTGAAATCTTTGTTGAAACAGGCACATATACTGCCCCGATTAATATAGAAACAAGGAATATGGTAACTCAGCCACATAAAATCATCTCCCTTCGCAGAATATCTGGAATTAAAGCTTTAAAGAGCTGTAATGCATTGATTGTATCAAACAGCTCAACATACTCTTTATTAATCCAACCGCCAAAAACACATTTTTCAACAATCTCGCTTGCACTGCGAATGGTCTCATCAACATCTATTACCAAGAAATAAGTTCTTTTTACATCATCAGCAACAGATGGCAGCTCATCCAATATAAGCCTTAAATCAGGATTTTTGATTGAATTGACTTTTGATAACTTTACAGAATCATCTTTCATAAAATCAATCAGCATAATAGCCAGTCTCCTGCTAAAAAATTCTCTATCATACACTGCTGCCGAAGCTAATATCTTCTTATTACACATAACACCAGCCTCAAACCATTGTGAGTAATATGTAAGAGGAACATATTTATCATACTTATAGCCAATACATTTAGCTATATCTGGTAGATCTCGTTTCCAGTCATAATCAAACTTACGACAGAAAGTAAATAAGTTTTCACCATAGTCAAAATTAACTGCTTCAAAATCTTTTACTGCAGATAAAATACCATAGACATAATCCTCATCCACACATACTGCAAGCAAGATATCAATATCTAATTTCTTTAAAGCATTGATAACCAAATCATCAAGATGAGACGCATGCGTATAAATGCCTCTCAGTGAGTTATAAATTAGGATAAGTCCCTCCTGCTCACACCTATTGATATATGTGATAGGAAAAACTCTATTAATATCATTTCCATCACGAATCGCATATCTATCGCCTTCTATGAAACTGCAATTTCTCTTCTTAAGAAAAGCTATAGATGCCTCATCACGAAAAGGAAATTCTTCATTTCCCACAAGCATTTCAAATCTAGCATACACATCTTCGCATACATGATATGTATCATCACTAAATACACCATATTGTCCCGGATGATAAAGAATAACTTTAAACATTAGAATCACCTTTCTTTATAAAATTACTAAACAAACCTTTTCCATTAAATACATCAGGAGAAAACAAACCCTCTGGATGATTTTCTTCAGTTACAAGAGTAACATTTATTCCATGCTTATAAACTACATTGTCTATGGTTACAGGTCTGCTGCCTATATTGTTTACGATCAATCTCTTGATTGAATCACTCATATGATATGTGTTTACTGAACCACCCACAAACGCATAATGCCTGAAGTCGACTACCCCTGACAAGCGGTATAAATATGAGTCTGAAAACATACCCATGTGTATCTGACTACTTATGCGGTAAACTTTATCTTCATATTTAAAATGAACATTCAAAATACCACCAGCTCCTATTTCGATGAATAAATCTCCATTAAAGATTTCTTTCTCTAACCAAGTAACAAAAGAACTTTCTTTTTCATGGGCTAATTTTATTGCTTCATCTACAAATTTTGGAACAACCTTCAAACGCTCCAGATTATCTTTGGAAAATTCAGCAAATCTGGAAGTCCATCTAATATCCTCGAATGGACAAAGGTATTCACTGCCAGACATTGTATGGAAAATAAAAGCCTTGTTAGGCTCATCAACCTCAACAGTATCAATCATAGATGTAAGAATAGATGAGCAAGCTAAGAACCTATCATCATCCTTTACAGGAAAGCCTCCCAACACAAAATTTTCTAACATTTCTTCAACATGCCATTTTGCTAACTTAGTCATGACTACCTCCTATGTTTGGAAAATAAACTATAGTATCCAAGCCAAGATTATCGTATGTAGCTCCCTCCAGCTTGAAATCTACATCATCAACATCATTGTCATCCAGATACTTTGTGAGCTTAATAATAAAGTCCATGAATGAGTCATTCTGTTGAACTATGACACCAAGACAAGTCCTGCCAAACATGCATCTGCCTGAATAGTTTTCATACAACTCATACTGATTGTTTTCATTAACAAAGTTTTTTATTGCCTCCTCAACTGTCATTACTGCACCTCCTAAACTAAATTCACAACTGTACTAGCTAAGGCATCCTCAACCTGTTTCTGCTGGATACCAATATATCTTTGTGTCGTAACCACACTGGAATGCTGGAGCAATACTCTCACCAGCTCTATGTTGTAATCATTTTCTACATAGACCTTAGTGGCAAATAATTTTCTTGCACTATGCGTACCATATTGTCTTAAAGGCAGTCCCATCTTGGTAAATACCTTATTCATATGACGTTCCACCTGTCTCTCAGAAATATCAAAGAGCTTGGCATCAGCTCCTATGTTGTTGGAAATAGCATAATCCTGAATAAAGCTGTACACCTCAATAGGAACTGTAAATGTACGCATTTTTCCAGTCTTCTGCTCTTTGATATCTAAGCGGTAGCGAGAACCATCCTTGATAAAGGAACACATTTTAAGTTTTAATGTATCTCCAAGTCGTAAACCTAAGGTAGCTTGGAGAACCTCAACTGCTGCAATCCTCTCATTGGGTTTGATAAGTCTTTCATCAAGAATAAATCCTGAACGCAATAAGCTGATACTCTCACGATACTGCTCATCTGTAAGAGCAACACATCTCTTGTTCATAACAGGCAACTCCTTTCTTCTTATGATTTGCTGAAGTCGTATAAACACGCATAGGAGTGCGGATTAACTACCCCTGATAAAGGTACGATTGCACAAACACCGCATTTATCGCAAAGGTCGATTAATACATATTTTAAGACCTTGAAACCGACCACACAGATTGAGCTGTGTGCCCTTGTTCAAAGACCAGCCAGACTATCCGCCACAAGACCATATAATACGAATATCGAGCCAAATACAAAGTTACACCATTTATTTTGTGAATATACGACTTCCTGTGGTGTCCTACTATAACTCTGTTCATAGGTGCTTGGAATAATCACTATTTCACAAAAAGTGCCGACAGTATTTGTTGATTATGCTTCATAGCAAGGGAATCATATAGAAAAAAGACAAGTCCAAAGAAATATGCAGATACAAAGAAGTACGTTACTTCCTATTATAAAGAGAAAAAGGACTGGCTACAGAGAGCCAGTCCAACAATACATTATTATTCACTTTTGCAGTAATCAATCACCTTTTGTGGTGGAACAGCAAGATGAGATACTTTGTCCTGCATCTTTTTATAATAGATGCTCCACTCAGAACTATCAGAACTGAAAAGCTCATCCATAATAAAAGCAAGAGCTTCGGGCTTTACCTCTGATAACTTACTCTCAATAGCAGGCTCACTAAAATGGGCTACAAGCATAAGAGCCTGAAACTTATCTTCCTCTGTGATTGGATGTTCCTGAACAGAATCCACAGTAATATTGTGAATTTTTTCAAGCATATAATTTGACAATTCCTTGCCAATAACCAACCTATTATTAAGCTGGTCAATATAAGCTCTTGTCTTTGCTATCTCCTCAACTGGTGCATATACACAAGCATCAATCAGCCTCTGACCATCAAAGAGCAAACCTGACAACTTTGTAGATACTCGTGATACTCTGCTGCGGTAGGTATTCACATTTACCCCAATAAAATCAGCTACGGCATTGTTGTTATAACCTTTACCAGCATATAGATATATCAATCTGTCCATAGGGTTTGATACCCAGACAAAGCTATCAAAATATTTTTTGACAGACTGAAGTATCTTCATATACTCAGGATCTGAAAAAATATCAGGCTCCTTTGCAATCTTCTCTTTTGCCAAGAAAAATGCCTCAAAAATATTTCCTGCATTCATAATCTTGTACCTCCATCCTACTGCATCACTCACAGAAATTTGTTAAATTCTGTGGTGGCAGATTTTTCATATTAAAATGCCATAAAACAAAGCCTTTTCAGACATTTGTTTCACAAGCATCTGCTTTTACATCAAAGATACAACCAGATTAAGCATCGGGAAGTCAGCCTTAGTTTCCCGATGCATCTATAACTACCCATAAGCTGTTGAGAAATTCCAATATCAGCTTTAACTGCATAACTTGGAATGCATGATATATTTGACTGGGAAATCGCAGGAAATATTTAGATACAAACATACCAGAGTAAAGACATACTTGCTCGACAAAATATAATATTATGTTTTTGAGATGATACTAACTACTGCAACTGCATTATGAAAGTAAACTGCATTTTGTAATACTGAAATATCTCTCATAAAATCTTTACTTGCACAAGTAACCAGCAATCACATCAGTACAACAGACTCTATTAATATGAAACAGCACAGTTCAACAGAACCCAACAAAGACTAGCTCATCATAAAATCAGAATATATTATTTCTGGCTAGAATCCCTTAACACATAATCAGTACATATAAAATCATAGCAGTTCTGATTAATACATTTTTAGAATAGCTGTGAACAACATAGCTTAGATGATTTTATGCAAGAATATATCTGCTCACGATAAGGATGGCTCTGTTCAGAGAAGAAGTGCTTAAAACACTTATGATTAACACATAGAAAAAGGTAGCTACCGCAATGGTAACTACCCTTTTTTACATCATTTACATGGATAATATTTTACTTGCTAAAACACCAATGATATCTGTCAATTCTGCTTCAAAATCTCTCGATACATCGCCTGCACCACTTATTGCATGTCCACACTCATGTAATAATGTTCCTGCATATTTGCTTAATTCCTTCAATTGTTTTCTTTTTATCAAAACTCGTCCTTCGTCTGGAACCCAAAGTCCTACTGTCTCGCTAAAAATTTCTGATTCATAGATTTTATCTACTATTTGAATTTCTTTAACAATTGATGGTTTTCCTCCAATGAATTCTAATATTCTGTCTGTCTTATCATAAACATTATGTTCATCTACTGTTAATTCACTTACATTAATAACATTAGGAACAAATCTGCTCTGTTCTTCCTTAACATATTGTTTTGCTGTAGTTAGCGTTTTTCCCTCATCTGCTCCAGTATTATAATCTTCCATTTTATTAATTAAATTATCTGGTACAACCACTGGATTATATCCACTTCTTCTCATATCATCAATTAAAGATGGAGTATATTTCAAATCATCTGCAGTTACAAATGTTGTATCTTTTTTTAACTCACTCATTTTCATTGAAGCGTACATAGCTACATCACTCCAAGACAATTCATCATGTCTATTACCAGAACCAAATTCTTGTAAATCATCTACTAATTTTTCTATAACAACATCTGAACAGCACTCTTTTAAAATATCTTTAATTCTACCTGTATATGCAGTTCTTCCAACATTTGTTCTCTCTCTATTAAGTGCTTTCTTTATTTGTGCATTTAACGAAGTTATATTATAAGAAAACAAAAAATTAGTTTCTTCTGCAACCTTTACTCCATTTATATAGATACTGCTATTAATCCCACTATTATCCAAGACCTCTCCATATTTTGTTTTTTCCAAAGATGTATCTTCCGTAAATTTCAAGAATAACGATTTAGCTTTTTCAATATCCTCTTTTGTGCATCCATATAAACAGAAATCTGTGCCTACCATGCATGTATCATCTGTTGCAGTAATTTCTGCATGTAATGTTATTATATCTTCAAATCCAGCTTTTGATGCAGTCTTCAATGTAATAGTACCATATTTTGATTTTATTTTTACCTTTACATTATGGCGATATAATGTCGCCAACGCATCTTTTAGTCCAACCCCAAATCTCCCAATTAACTTATCGTTGCTTAATTTTTCTTCATTTTCATTCTGGGTCAAATGATGATAGTTCAATCCTCGACCATAGTCAACTATATGCCACCATCCATCATTTGATTGCTTTATTTCTATATCTCTTGTTTTTGTTATTATCTGTTCATCTAGTGCATTTGCAATGATTTCACGTATAGCATGATAATTTTCCCAATTCTCAAGTATTTTTTCTATATTTAAGTCAAATTCTCTTACATCATCCCCATAATTCTCGCTTACCTCGATATCAACCTTATTTTTATCATTGCTTTCTTTTTCTCTAAATATATCAAATATTCCCATTTAACACTTCTCCTTTACTTAGTTATATTTTATCTCTATCTGTATGACCTTTCACCATCCTGAAATTGATGCACAATGAGTTACCTACAATATTTTTAGTTTTCCCATTTGCACAGCTCCTTCCCTTTTTGTAGATTATCTCATATGTGATGTCCATAAACCTGGACTTATAATATCTTTCCGAGCATAAATATCCATGAATAATTGTACCACATATTACTAATCTTTTCATCTACAATTACATACACAAAACCAATGGCTTCGACTATGACTAGTCTACCATTGGCTTTTTCCCAGCACCTCCTAAACATTGTAGCAAAGAATCATATTTGCCATACTGCTTGCAGATATATACACTGCTGGAATAACCTTGCCCTTATCATCCTTTGTTTCAGGCTTTACACAGCATCTTGCATCATATAACTGATACATTAATCTGTTCAGTTTCTTGTATGCTACTCTTCTTTCAGATACGCCCTCTAAGGCAGAAATTGCCTTAATAATATTGGCTTTCTCTTTCTTTAATTTCTTAACAAGAGAAGAAATATCTGATAACATCACATCTCCATAAATTGCCTCGTCTATAAGTCCTTCAAAAATAATAAAATTCTTCTTCATAATAAATTTCTCCTATCTATGTATTATTTTTTCTGTCTGCCGGTACATATAAAATGTTACCGACAGACCTATTAATATTTGTTTTACACAACAACTTCTGTTCCATCTGAAACATCCTTTGCAGGATCTGCATCTGCTTCTGACGAATCAGATGCACTATCTTCATTTGTTGCTACAGATGTGCCAGATGGAGCATCAGCAGTTGCTTCTGAGGATACCCCGTTATCATTGGAAATATCTGTGCTTGCTACTTCAGCAGTATCCTTTGTATCTTCTGAGTTAGCAGATACCTCTGTAGTTTCAGTAGTTTCCTTGTCGGCTACAGTCTTTGACTTAGTAGCTTTCTTCTTACTATCTTTAGTCTTTGACTTATCAACTTTCTTCTTGTTGCTGGTATCAAAATCAAGCTCCATTGTAACTTTCTTTGGATACTCCTTTTTGAAATCATCGAATAAAGCCTTAATTCTTCCAACTGTTGATTTCTTTGACACATTACCTGAACCCATGTTAGTTTCGTATGCTGCTGGCTTATCCTTCACCATCTTTGTAACATACTTATCAAATTCCTCAACGGTTACTTCTGACATCATTGCAACCTTTGCCAAGAAAATGATTGCTGGTATCATAGTTTTCTTGTAAATCTTATTACCCCCTATGCTGCTAGCATAAGTAATAATATCCTCATACTTTTTCAGTTCTTCTGCTGTTCTGTTCGACAGGACATTCTCACAATAACTTTCCTGCTCTTTTCTTGAGATATTCTTCCAGTTATATGGTTCCTCACTAACTTCATTAAAATAGGCATCAACCAAAATCATACCCTGAATAATACACTCAATATCTGCATTGTTCCTCATCTGCATATCTGTGAAATCTGCTTGCTTTGTCAATAAATCACTCTTGCACATTTTATTAAGCCAATCAGCATTCTTGTAGCCAGCATGCCCCTTTAATAGCTGTACCTTAGTTAAGGTTGTACCATTATTTAAGCAGATAAACAGCTCAGAAAGTTCCTGTTCTGTAACCTCACCTGCATCTATGATATTAAATTCATAATTATTAAATTTATTTCTCTCTTCTTCACTCAATTCGTCATACTTCTTACCATCCAGCTCACTATGTGAACCTTCAATAGAAAACTCATTGTTATAAAAACCCTGAAGTGCTGTTGTTCTCTGTAAGCCATCAATAACTAATGTCTCACCATTAAATTCAACAGTACATACTGGTGGAATAGGAAATCCCTTCATTACAGAACTAATAAGCAGACCTTTCTGTGCATCTTTCCACTGGTCATCTCCACGCTGTACTGCAACTTCTGTAGAAATGTCTTTTGTGTTGACCTTCTCTAAATATCCCTTTACTGTTACCTTCTTCATTGAATTATTTTCTGACATAATAATGTCCTCCTTTAAAATATAATTTTTATTCTACAATCAATAACAATTTTGATTGTAAGCATACTATATCTAATAAAGGAGCAACGGTCACTTTCATAAAAACAACTTTATTTTTTATTTAAAAACCTTTATTTACTGGGCTTTCTGGCTCTACCCCACTTATATTTTGCAATTTGGGGGTGTGCTTTGCGTAAAAACGCAAAAAAAGAGACACGGAGTTATCCATGTCTCTACCTTAGTTTGAATTATCATATGCTTAGTTTGCTTAACCTGTATTTAGTTTTATCTTTTTTCTGAGCATTATTGTCGCCTTTATCAGCATTATAAACTTTTATATGATACTTGTCCTCAAAGTCCTCAGCCAGTAGCATGTCAAAATTTATAGTTGTAGCAAAACTTATGCTGGTGCTTATATTAGGATCTTCTATGCTGCACTTATATATGTACAGTTTTCTATGGGAATCCTTCAACATCTTAATCATATCATTATAGTGGTCATGAGCATCCTTATCATTAAATGAATATTCTTTAAGAGTCATTATCCAATCGCCCTCATATCTAAAAAGGAGGCTCATAATGATTTCTTCTTTTTTCAAAGCTGTCTCATCATTAGAATAATTATCTGAATCATACCTGTCATATTCTTTGTATTTTGGTATATCTACATATAATAATGACTTCTTGTCTAAGTTAAGCTTTTTAAATATTTTTTCAAATTCCTGCTCAGAGATGTCAATATCATCCAAGTTATCATAATTATATAGGAAATCTTGCACTACCCCAAAATCATCTGCATTTCTACAATCAACTTTCTTTAAAGCATTAGCATATGTAAGGAAATCGTCTAATGTAATTTCAAATACTTTATTGATAGCTTTCTGGGAATCAAACCTTTGAACATATTCTCCATCTATTATGCTACCTTGTTTCCAGTATGGCATATTAAAACACATATCACAAAACTTTAATGCTGCATATTCATAATCAGCCTTCTCTTTTTCAGACATCTTTTTGTCACAATCATCATCCTCTTTTTTAGGAGCCTTTATACTACAATCATCATTCTTTTTTGTTTCAGGCTCCTTTATACCACATAATACACGTACTGCTTTATAATCATAAAATCTCCTCTCAAATTCATTCAGCTTATCCCTACCCCGTAGACCATCAAGACTTTCTAAGATTTCTTTTGCAATATCTCCATACCCTTGAATTAACTCATATGTTTTTATTGGATTATCTGTTATACCTTTATAATATTTTTTAAATAAATCAGCATTTGGTGTAAACATCACTTTTTTAGCATAACCTTCAGCACAAAAAGCTGGCACATATCCCATTTTACCAAAGACATCTACAAAGGTATCTGTAATAATCCTTGACTCTGAAATAATATGATGTAACATAGCTACATATATAGGTTTTGTTTCTGTCTCTGCATAGGTAAAAGGAATGCTCAAAGCTTTGTATCTGCTTTGCCTTAACTTCATTTCTGGGGAATACATTTTCCACGATGAAGTCCTGTCAAATACTTTCTTATTTAATCCAAGAGCCTCCAGCAATGATATTTGTGTTGGCATTTTGTAAAATTTTCTCTTCTTCCTGTTCTCTTCCTTAGAATCATATGCAATCTTTTTTTCATATTCTATGGACAAATAATCATAGATAAGCCTGAAAGTCAGCATTCTAAGCCATTCTGGAATGGATTGACCTACCCCAAATTGCTGCCTGATTTCCTTTATTACCTTGCTGGATGCGTAAAAATCCCTATTTCTACCTTTATCCAATATATCTATAATACTTTGCTCGTCAATCGTCTTGTTTCCTGTGGATGCAATATACTTCCTGAGAGCAATCTTTATCTCTTTACTGCCATACATTATATAAAAAGCTCCTTACTGCGTTTTCTATATTGTAGCACAGCTTGGAGCTTGAGGTCGTATAAAATTATTATATGGTCGTATCTACAGAGTACAGACAAATCAGCTTCACTTTTCCCGAAAAAGTACCCCTGCAACGCACCATATCAGCCCAAAATGGCGTTATTTTACAGCACTGGAAGTAGTAGCCAGTACACAGCAAAAGAGCCTGTGTGGGCAATAAAAAGCCCCCAAGCAATAGCCAAAGATTGGCGGTACTGCTGGGTGTTTGTGCCTCGCTACGAACTGTCAAGGCTGATAAAATGGGCATCTACAGGTGCTATACGAAACTGCTGGGATAAATGCACTGACTGATAGGGATAGACAGGAATTCCCGCAGTAGGTAGAGGGATACTTAAATCCTATAATCACTAATAATCCATCCGTTTTACTACTAGTGAATTAACTCTGAAATTAATCTACCACCATGAAATTAAAATATTTATAAAATTTCAACTCACTAAATTATTTAATACTACATAGTGAAATCAAACTAACGAATATGTAAATGAACTCCTTGCCGGAATCAAATATCCAATTTTCACAAAAAAACTCCAGCAAAATGACTGCACCAACAGATGCGGTAAATGATATAGAAAATGAGAACTGCCACCATATGCCGACTGCTAAAAATTGCACTATCTGCAACATTTAGACAGGCTCTCCGCAGATTTTACGTATGAAAAATCATATCAAGCACAAAATGCACAAGAAATATTCACTCGACATATTTTAACTTACAATTTTCAGACGGATATATTTGTGGCTGGAACACCTCGGCAAATATATGGCAGGAATACCATGGAAATAATGATTTTCACAAGGTCGTAAAAAATCGAAAAATTGTCGGAACTTTGCTAGAGCCGATTTGTGCCACTTTTAATAGAAGGTGGCACAGTTACAAGGCAACACGATTTAAAGGGCTGTATGGGGCGGAAATGCGAACCATAAACCGATAAAAAGTACCCCTGATACAGTCAGATATGCAGACACAAGAAAAGACCAGCAACTCCGAAGAATCACCGGTCTGACTATGCCCTTAAAATTGATATTCAATTAAGCTGTTTTGCGTCTCTTTACAAATACGATTACTCCCACAGCTGCAACAGCCATCACAACATAAATTGCGATTGGTGTCATATCGCCAGTCTTTGGTGATGTAGCTGTTGTATTTGCAGATGATGCGTTATTATCTGTTGCTACAGTAGTATTTCCAGATGATGTATTGTTATCTGATGCAGAAGCGTTTCCATTATTAGAAGTATTTCCATTATCAGAAGTATTTCCATTATCAGATGAACCACCATTATTAGAGTTATTTCCATCATCAGTCTTTGTATCATCGTTGCTTGGTAACTTTGGCTCTGTCTTTGTTACAACATAGCTTGAACAATGGTCTTGCTTTACAGTCATATAACCATCAGCATCTACAACTACAGCCTGTACCTCTGCAAAAGTATTGTCAGCATTCATGAGTGAATAATAAAGTGTCTGACCTGCATACTCCGTTCCTGCATAGAAGCGGATGTTTGCTGTTGCTGGTAACTTGCCTGAGTAGTTGAAGTTAATCTGTGATACAAAATTATCCTTTGTAATATAGGATGGCATTGTATCTGCATAAGCACTGTTGATTGATGTAGAGAAATCATATTCTGTCTTTCCATCTACACTTGCCATTGTTCCTTTTGCAAATGTAAATGTTACATTGTTATTTGATTTGATAATAACATCTTTAGTAGCATTCTCAGCTAAGATTGTAGCAAATGTATCAGCAGAGATTGTCTGTGAAGCACCTAGGTCAACTGTGTAATTATCCTCACTTGGTGTTGGAGCTGGAGTCTCATCTTCAAAGTTTAATACTGTTGATACACCTTCTGGGAGAATCCAGAAATCTATGTATCTAAGTGTTCTGTCTTTATTATATTCTGCCCATGCATCATCGGAACTAAAGTCCACATAATTTCCATTTATATCATATCCACCTTCACCTCTGTCTTGCAGTGAGCTGGTATAGGTATAATTCATTTTATCATCTGCTGTATAACAAACTCTTACAATATATACATCTTCAATATTTTGGGTTTGTTTGCCCAGATAAGTAAGTCCATCATATGCTGCAAATTCATATGTTTTCAATCCCATATTAAGATTTATTTCATTGTCAGCATAATAGTATTTACCATCATCAGATTTGTTGCCACCCTGACTTGGACTAAAGTGATTATCTCCCCAGCTAATTTTATATACGAATGTACTTGGGTCATCATACCTAGCATATACTGTCTGTTTACCGTATAAGCCATTTTCTTTTGTTGCCAGTTTTCCATTGCTATCCGTTTTAACAACAAGATTTCCTTCTGTATCTCTTGATAAAACAGGCGTAAATACTTCTGTCTGGTATACCTTCCAATGTGGAATACTGCTCTTGTTCCAGTCAATATAACCTTTTGAGTTTTCCCCACACACAAGCACACTATTAGTACCACTATCATATCCAAATGCTTTATTAATAACATCTGAGTCTGCCTTGGAAATCTGCTTCTCCTCATAGTTTCCGTCAATTACTAAATCCATTGGTGTCTTACTTGTTACATCAGCAGCCTTAACACTTGGTGTATTGCCAACTGAAAATGCAGTTATTGCCGCCATAGCCAAAGCCACTGCTGTGGCTGTAAACTTTTTCTTTCTCATAAAACATATCTCTCCTTCTTTTGAATATTGTTGTAAAAGTATGTATTTTACATATTTTTGCTACGCACTCACCATATAGTGAGTGACTATATAGTGAGTTATTGTATCAGCACTTATTATATACAATTCATGGTAAAAAGTAAAGGAGAATTTTCATGTGCAACTATGGTTCTTTACACTTACGCATAAATGAAATTCTTGCAGAGAAAGGTATCTCCAAGAATAAAATCTGTAAAGATTTGGATATTCCTCGCAGTAACTTCAACAGATACTGCCGAGATGAATTCCAGAGAATGGACACAAACCTAATCTGTAAGTTATGCGATTATCTTGATGTAGATATATCAGCTCTTATAGAATACAAAAAGCCCGATACTTCTCACCATGAATAGATTGTATAAGTAAAGCGACTGATTCAAAAACAGTCGCTTATTTTGTGCTTTATATTATTACTTTGAATTTATCCTGCTCTATAATGATAGCAATACTGCCAGACTGCGGTGGCAACCAGTGACCTTGTAATTGTAGGGCATCGTCCACATAATCTACTTTAAATCTGCTACCTACAGGTTTTGGACTGTACTCGTCATCAATAGGCTCTATAAGCTCCACAATAGTTCCTTTAGGATATCTTGCAGAGTAAACCTCTTTCTTATTGATATGGTATGACATATTACTCTGCCTCCTCGTAATCTATCATTTTATCTGGCATCAGAGGTATCAAATGACTTTCAATAACAGGAATATCTTCCTCTCTTATCGATGTGAATTCGCCATCACTGTTATGCCTTACACACATAATGTTACCAACCAACATATCAAGAACAATACCATCATCACTAACCAAGAATCTGTTGATTGGGAAATTTCTGATTTTACCCTCATCATTGCAGATTATATCAATGTCATTATTGATACTTACTACTGCAATAAGACCATTGGCTTCATTAAAATTGACATATCTCTGTTCAGCCTCTAAGGTGTTATCAACTTCTGCAAGATAGCCTTTATAAACTACACCCGACAGCCTATTTACTCTAAGCAGATATGCCTGAATTTTCTCCTGCTTCATCTGCAACCTCCTCAGCATCATCGCCTTCTGTGTCCATATCTTCAGTATCCACAGCTTCTTCCGTAGGCTCATTTATAAAACTATCCATAGCTGGCGAGTCCTCATCAGTACTTGCTGTAACATCATCAACCTCAGAGTTTTCATTTTCACTTGTCGATACATCGTCAAAATCAGCATCTTTTTCAACACTTAAGATATTTGCATCCTCCAAGTCAAAATAATCTGCAAAGACTTTTGCGATTGCTGACAGTCTACCTTCCGTCTTGACACGCTTGACATTTCCTGATCCTGTGTTTTCCTCATAATCAACACATACAGAATTGCTGAAAGAATCAATGAATACTTTGAATTTTTCAGGTTCAATATCATTTTCCAAAGCCAGTTTACTTAATACAACAACCATTGGAATATTTGATTTCTTAAGGAACTTATGCTGCTCTCTGAATGCCTTTCCAAGATATTCAAAAAGCTCCATAATCATCAGCTTTTTATCATCGTTGTATTTGCCACGAATATGCTTACAATACTTCGTGACTTCTGCGGTCGAAATGCCTTTCCACTCATCGTACCTCTCATGCCTTGAATCGAGCAGGAGCATACTCTGTAACAACACTTCCAAATCTGCCTCTCTGCGAAGCTGGGCAACTGTTAACCCAATACTATGCTGGAAGAAGTCCATGCTACAAATTTCTTTCGTCCAACGAGCAAGTTCTGTAGACATAATGCTTCTGCATTTCTGTATTGGACTTAATGGTGTAGAATTGTTAAGTCTTGCAAAGATTTCTTCTACTTCCTCATCGGTGCAATCTTCCAAGCAAAAGATACTCATGCGACATCCTAAAATCTCATCTTTTAAATCATCCGCCAATTCTTCAAATGAGAGGTTGGCAAGGTCAAACTCAAAACCATCAACAGTACATGGTGGAGTTGCTGAATGAAGTTCATATTCGCCCTCTACAAAGTCAAAAACACTTGTCAGCCTTTGTTTTGCATCTAAACAATCATATACAGTGTTTCCATTCTCATCTTTTGTTTTAAGAAAATAGCAGTTTGGAATGGGATACCCCATCAATATGGAGTGAATCAGCAGACTCTTCTGTAAAAGAGTCCACTGCGAACCACTACGCTGTATTGGATTGTCAAAAGTTAATGTTCCCTTGTTTTTCCAGCCAATCATGGTCTTGATGCCAACTGGAAGCGTAGATTTATTCATCCATATCCACCTCAATTCCATCGTATTCTTTTTCCAATTCCTCACGAGTCATCTGACCTAAGCGAAGCATTGTAGTATCTTCCAGTTCATAGATAGCCTGTCGAATTTCCTCATCTGACATATCAGACAAATCATCTTTTTCATCTCCAAACTCCGCCTGAACTTCTGCTCTATTAATATTTAAAGGACAGTCGAAAACATCGTTTGGTGCATAAAACTGGATGAGTGAGCCTTGACAAAAATATGGCTTGCTCTTACCTTCATCAAACTTGTACTTTTCCACAAACATCATCGGCTGGAAATCACAATCAGAAAAATCATAATAACCATCAGATAATAACTGCTTCATGATTTCCTTGACCTTAGCTGTTGGCAGATTACCAATCGTGAATTCACCGATGGCAAAGACGTTGCACTCAGTATTCTTTACCTGAAAGTGTAATCCACTTACAGCTTGCTTACTGTCCTTGGCAATCTGCACCAATCTTATATTTGTACCATTGAAAGGCACTCTCTTTTCAACAATCTCTTCAACCTTGCTTATTTGAAATAAGCATCCATTAACTAAAACCTTAACCATAATAAATCCTCCATTTCGTGAGTTTAATTTTTTCGTGTGTCTATCTATCACTCTGTTTAACGTTAATTGCAAGTTATTTTTGAAATTTTTCATAGAAAAATTTACAGGATACCCCCAAGATTGGCTATTTTACAGGAAATTCCTCTGGGTTTGCCCTAGCCCACTCTCCCAGACGATTGACTTCATTCAATACTTCAGACCAATCATCCGCATACAACATTTGAATAGTAGACCAAAGGATTTGTAACAGCTTTCTCTTATCCTTAGCAGGAAACTCTCTCTTAGGCTGAAGCACAATGAGTTTTGTAATATCTAACTGCAATGAAGCATGGTCATAATCATACAGACTAATTAAAAACGTTATGAGAACATTCTCTCTATTCCTAGCTATTTTTTTATTTGTTTCTTCCCGATAGTCATCAAGAATATCTGTTATATCAGCATAAAAACCCTCCTGTTTCCAACGCTCCTTAGCTCTGTCAAAATAGACATCCCTTGCTCTGTCGATTAGTGCCATTACTCAACACCTCCCAGTGGAATATGAAGAACCACCTGAGCAATCGTAATCATCGAGTAATATACTCTGTAAAACTTTGCACTTTCGTTTGGTGGAACAACAAGCTCATCACAGGTGCTGCATATGACTGCATTGTTCATACCCTCGGCACGATAATATTTTGCTACTTTTTGGATTTTATCATAATGCCTTGATGTGTTTAAAACCTGCCAATCTCTCACTCGATTTTGCTCATCTCTAGTTTTAGGGAGTAACAGCACAAAAGAATTAGGGTGCTTTTCAGCAATAGTGTTTAATAACATTTTTCCAGTCCTCCTTTCAGAAAAAGTCCCGACAATTCAGGGTTGTGTGGTATGTTAGCTCTTGCCTTAATTTTTGTAAAGATTGTCTTGAAATTATTCTTAAAAAGTTGCATGAGCTATAACGTTATTTGCCTGACTACGAAAAAGAGTAAAAAAATTAGAGCCAGCCTTTCGACTGACTCTGTATCTTTACATTATAAACTTGTAGCTTTATCGAATGTTTCTTAGAATTGCTGTACCATTATACCATAATCTATGCATATGATATAAATCAACTTCCAATATTTTTTATATACTCTCTTAACTTGCTTCTCATATCATCAGGAGTGATATGAATGTTTTTATTAAATTCTTCCTTCAAATATTTTACCAATTGTTCTGATTCCTTATAACCAAATTCATGCAATCTTTGATCCAAAGAACCATAAGTAAAATAAAACAAAGAATTTAATTGACTACTATTTTGCACTAATTCAAATAACATTTCGATAGTAGTTATATCTCTTAATGAATAATTTTGTTCCACAAGAAGATATTTACTCTCATATTCTCCCAAAGCATTTCCTATATATTTTATTGGTGTGTTTGCTATCTTTTTAAATGCTTCATCATCAAGATTAAAATTCAATCGTGTTATCATATCACCATACATAAAACAGCTCGCAATCGTTTTCTCTGTAACAAATGATAGATATTTTTCATTATCTTTAGCTTCTGTTATTTGTCCTGGTATATATTGAGCAAATACTTTTTCTTCACTCCTCCCTGGAGATGATTGTGAAAATCTATAAAATAAATGGTCAGTTTTTGCCAAATCCCCTAGTGTTTTGGGAAATTCTTCAGTTTCAATACCTTTAACATCAATTGTCTCTTCCATACGTTTCGCTCTTCTGAAAAATTTATTAATCATAATGCTAACCACCTCCAAAATCCACTTAGTATTTATTTTTAGTATAACAACCTCGCCAGCAAAAGGCAACTGGCGTTTACCCATACCCCATCATCTTTTGGGAGTTATTTCTTACCCTAAAAACTACAGAAAAATACAAAGGCAATCATATATTTCACAACGTCCTCAAAAGTACCTATATGCAACACCTACACACAAAAACACCATTAAATCAAAGGTTGGGGATTTGAAAATGCTTTCTATGCTGGACACCTACAAGAAATATTCATCAGCAGATAATAACCTTGAAGTTTTATATGCTGCGTATAGGCACACAAAAAGGACTCATCATATTTTGACAAGTCCTCAATTATTACTTTGAATGCTTAATCACCTGTAACAGAATCAATTGGTTAAGCTGTCTTTTTTCTTTTTTACCCTTCATTCGCCTCACATACTCTAGGTAATCATACATTATCTGAGCATGATCCATTTTGGATGAGTCCAATGTGATTGCTCCTGATTTTGCCATTTCATAAATCAGAAGTAATAACTTTGTATTCTCATCTGATAAGTTATACAATTCTCTGTTCATCAGTCCACCTCCAGCACTTCTTCCAAAGGCTTGCCACAGCTAAGAATAATGTGAATGATTTCTCCCATATAAGGATATTTTTTCACAATATCTTTTACAAGCTGTATTGACTCTGGAATACCTTTGTTTGCCTGTAACAAGGCAACCTTGATATTCACTTTGTCAAGGACAATGAAATCCAATAGCTTCTCATCTAATGATTTCAATGCCCACTGAAGCTCTGCATTGTCGATGATATTTTTTGCAATATCTTCTGTTTGCAATGCAGGAATAGAGCTTGTTATTACCCCTCCTTCAGCCAAATCATCATAATCATCAAGCAATGGCTTTTCATTCTTATGACGTCTAGCCAGCTCCAGCTTTCTGAGCTTTTCTACCTTACGCTCATACTTGCGGAGGTCAAACACTACATTTCCATCTGAATCGTAGTGTTCTATTTTCAATTTTCCTGACAGTACCGCCTCAACGACTTCGAGGGTGCAACTGCACCCTCTACTATCAGCACTAGCAATCTCTTTAAACATAGACCACAAACTGCCAGAATCTATGTAATCTATCTCATTAAATGAGTATGTTCTTAATAAACTCATTCTACATCACCTCCCATATTGTATGCCTTTGCCTGTTCCCATGTAATCTCGTGAAACATGGTAACGCATAGAACAAGCCACCATTTCTCTGTAAAATCGCAAGCTGGGTCATAGTCAAACTCATCTCCTACACGTCTCTTGGAACATTTACGATTTCTATTGTTCTGCGAATATGTGCAGGGTCTGATGCAAAAGCTATCATTCAGCCATATGCAGTGATATTTGTGATCAACACAAACATTCTTACTATTAATTCCAAGCATTAATCTGCAAAGAATCTTGTTTGTCTTGGCTCTGCTTACAATGACCTTCATTCCATTCTCTCTTGATGAAAAAGCCACTTTACCATCAGTGTACCTAAATTCATCATCAAAAAATTCCTTATCCATCGTAGTGAAGCCAATGTTATCACTTTCTTTATTTTTAGAGTAATAACTGACAAACACTACAGGCTCACCTTCCTTGAAATAAAAAGTATTGCTTGTTCCTCTACTTTCTCTTTTCAAAGAAGTATAGCCCATTGCTACCAACCAGTTTTCTGTCAGAGAAATCTGTCCTGCAAGTTTCTCCTCTGCATTTCCCTCAACTGCCTCAAACATATCTACTAGCCTCATATAAAAGTCCTCCTAAAAAAAACAAATAATTTATAAGATGATAAAAATAATCAGAAATGAGGACTCTAAAAATGAACTGTAGAATAACAAGAGAACTACGATATAATTAAAGACTGCACAAAAAAGCAGGAGTACTACCCCCTTTAAAGGATAAATACTCCTGCATCACACAGATAGGATACACCTACATCCTACTTATAAATTTTTCAAGGTCACTCACATAATACAGCCTCTTACGACTGAGCGGTAACCGCCTACAGGGAACTAAAATATCTTGTTTGTCAAGCTCCTCTAAGGTTTCATAGCTTATGGCAAGCCTTTTTATAACCTCAGAGCTTGATAAAAAGTTCCCCTGCTCTGAATCATCGATACTACCACTACAACAGTCAAGAATAAAATCAGTAACCTGACTGCTGGAGTAATATCTCCGATTGCCAACTTTTACTGCTGGAACTAAAAGACCTACAGCCTCATAATTCCTTAAAGTTGACTGCGAACAGCCAATAAGACTGCTCGCATCCTTTGTGGTAAGTAATGCTTTATCCATGCAATACCTCCTCCACATATTTATTCAAAACAGCCTCTTTGATTTTCTTAAGGTTTACACCCTCTAACTGCTTACATTCTTCAAAATTATTGGCTAAATCATACATATCAAAAGGCTGTTTTTTGATTATGTATGGTGTAGCCTCAGTAAGCACACCACAGATAAACTCATATAGGAATATAAGAATATGTCTCTGTGGTATATCAGACACACAACACATAGCCTGAAGCTGTGCTATTGGTGTCGGTGGAGCTGTATACCCTAACTCGTTAAAACGACACTCATAACGAGTTATTTTACCCCTCCGACTGATAGAAAATATCAAGCCTTCATCTGATAGCTCAATATCCTCAGCCTCTGGCAGGAGAACTCCATCCTGCCTACCACTAGGAAAAGTGATGGCTGGTCGACCATCACTTTGTATTCTGATTTTCCATTTCTTTATCAGCATACAAACTACCTCCCTTCTATATGCTGCAGAGCATCCCTGAAAATATGCTCATAACGATATGTATCAAACATATCCAAGATGTTGTACTCTTTCAACAACTTGGATGTTATAGGCTTGTCGTATGGAACACCATACATAACAAGCTTACATCTGAGATAGTGAACACACATACAGAAATATCTCACCATCTCAAACACAGGATTTTCAGGCTCCTGTAACATCTTCTCCCAGAGCCATACAGAACAGCTCATAAATGGAAGATAAATAAGCTCTCTACCTGAAAAATCCCCATTCTCAGCAGGGAAATCAAAGCTAATGTCTGGAAATGTCAAATGAATCTCACACCCTTTACCTTCTTTATATGCCCAATCCTGCACATAAAGAAAAACATCTGCTCTCACAGCTGCTAAAGCATCAATCACTTCTGATGCCTCTACTTCTGTGAACTTCTTGTCCTCACAGACAGACATAATGTCATTGAGCCTCTCAGCTCCTGACCTAAAATCCTTTATCCTCATAATCAATTCCTCCATTAGTTTATTTTTATACTTATAAGTGATAGAAATGGATGTGAAAACTTGATAAGGATATATACTTATAGACAGTAAAAGAGCTTGGGTTTAAACCCAAGCCCCTAAAGCATAATTTTCTATTATATTATTTTTTCTCCAGTTATGAGCTTCTGTTCTAAGCTCATTATCACTGCTTTCTTTTCTATTACGCAGATGAGTTAAAAACTCATTGTATGGCATTATCTCAATATGATGTCCAATCTCTTTGTCACCCACAAATGCATATGGGATATTTCTTCTTGGGTCAAAATTGCATATCATCATTTCCTTGTTGTCAGATTTATAATAAAAGAACAGCACCCACAAATTGTTGTCTTCAATATCCTTTGATGCATCTGTCTCATAATATAGCAGGTTCATTTCACTCTTTATAACAAAAGGCTTAACAAAGCCATTATAATAGCAATCATAGTTCTTTATCAGAGGATGTCCAGCTTCTTGGTAAGATTTCCTGTTCTTAGTAAATTCATTCTTGCTAAATTTATCTATATTAATTTCTTTATACTGCATAGAAAAGAGCCAATTAAAATCTGCATAACGAAGATTATCCAGCATAACCTTATGCTCCTCATCCTGAAAAGGCACAGTATAATCTGTAGTAAGAAAATAAGGTGAATCAAGGTATATAAAGCCATCAGAATATCCATGTATAACAGTATCAAAACCTTCATTCATAACAATGGTATCTTTCAATGACTTCATATACTTTATACCTTTTTCATACTTCACCTGAGATTTTTTAATCCTATACTTTTCCAGAAATGTTGCATCTGACTCATCCTGCTGATGGTATTTTTCATACTTCTTATCATCCTTATATTTAACCATCAAGACATTTCGCAGATACTTCATATATGCTTCAACATCCATATCTATTGCATTAAATTGATTAGCTTTTATCAGCTTTTGCTTAAAGGAATTTAAAAACAGCCAAGCAACACCAATATCGTAAAACATTTCAATATTCTTAGTGGTAGTATTGTCAAAATCAAGCACTACCCCTCTGGTTGCCTGTACATACTGGTCATGGATATACACATAATTGTTTCTTAGGCGAACCATTAGCTCTTCAAATTTCTGATTACCCAGATACTCCTCATATGCCTTAGACTCTCTGTGTCTTTGCCATTGCTCCGCAGTATATAATTCCTGACCTTCACTTAAGTCCTTACTCACAAAATTATTATGTAACTGAACAAGTCTTTGACGAACCTCTTTAGAATCATGCGACATAGAATATAAAAAACATGCTACACCTACATCAATATCATTAACAACACTTTTATTTGCACCGACAGATGCTGCGACTGTACCAGTTCCTGCAAAGACATCAATAAACCTTGGTAGCTGGTTCAGCTTAGGTGCTACCCACTCGGTTGTAGTATCTGAATCAATCAGATTTTCTTCTGCTTCTTGCCTACCTGCTTCATAGTATACCCTTTTTATAGCAGTCGTAAGATATGGTTGCTTTTTACCATTTCTACTTAATGTTATGGAACTGTATGAATCTCTATTGACTTTCTTTCTGTAACGAGGGGATATGTGCCATTTGTTGAATATGTTCTCACGCAACCCAACTGCTTGTATAAATTCCTTATCTGACATCTCAGTATACTTTTTCTTGGAATCACCCTTGTAAGCCTCAACCAGAATGAAAAAACATATTTTCTTAAAGAGAACTGGATATATTGCTCTGTCATCAATCATACCATCATTAACTGGATAATATTTATTTTTCCAATCTCTCAGCCAGCCTAGGAAATCCCACTGAATGCTTTTCCATAAAATTCCTTTGCTTGAATAATTCAGAAAGCCCATAAATCCCCTGAACAGCTCATCATATATAATATACTCTTTATTTGTAACAACAGTATCGCTAGTGATTTTCTCACTTAATACTTTATCTATGTAATCTTTTTCATTGCCTGAAACCTTCTCGTAGGGTTCGTAGGTAAGTAACTTAAGCATTAACTCTAACATATAAAACCTGCCTTTATCCTATGATACATAAATTATACTGCACTATAAGATACTACGCTACTCAAAAATAAGACCGAACTCTACTCACACCTAATTTGAAATAGACAGTCGCAAATATCGAACTCACATATTTAATAACCATCTCCAGCCCAAAATAGCACCAAATAAAATTTTTCCAAGAAGAGTAGCGGAAAATCCCACCATTTCCCCACCAACAGGTAAAGAAAAAGCCCCACAAAGCCCATAAATACAGGCTTTGTAGGGATTTATCTTTTTATTCAAACTCAATCGTTCCAGGTGGTTTACTAGTCAGATCATAGAATACTCTGTTGACCCCACGCACCTCATTAATAATTCTGCTCATGACTGTCTGGAGAACCTCAAATGGAATCTCTGCGCTCTCTGCTGTCATGAAATCAATTGTGTTGACTGCACGAAGTGCAACCGCATAATCGTAAGTTCTTTCGTCACCCATAACACCAACGGAACGCATGTTAGTGAGGGCTGCGAAATACTGGTTTGGCATCCATGCTGGAGCCTTGCCGTTAGCTTTCTTGTACTCAGCTACGGCCTTGTCAACCTCTGAACGGTAGATAAAGTCAGCATCCTGAACGATACGAACCTTATCAGCTGTTACCTCGCCGATAATTCTGATTCCAAGTCCCGGACCTGGGAATGGCTGACGGAATACAAGATGTTCTGGTATTCCAAGCTCAAGACCAGCCTTACGAACCTCATCTTTGAAAAGGTTGCGTAGTGGCTCAATGATTTCCTTGAAATCAACGAAATCAGGAAGTCCTCCTACATTGTGGTGAGACTTGATTACGGCTGATTCACCGCCAAGTCCGCTCTCTACAACGTCTGGATATATCGTTCCCTGTGCAAGGAAGTCAACTGCACCAATTTTCTTGGCTTCTTCCTCAAATACACGGATAAACTCTTCCCCAATAATCTTTCTCTTAGCTTCTGGCTCTGTAACGCCTGCAAGCTTAGAGTAATATCTTTCCTGTGCATTAACTCTTATAAAGTTAAGGTCGAACTGTCCTTCTGGTCCAAATACGCTCTCAACTTCATCGCCTTCATCTTTACGGAGAAGACCGTGATCTACGAATACGCATGTAAGCTGCTTTCCAATAGCTCTTGAAAGAAGTCCGGCTGCAACAGATGAATCAACACCACCTGAAAGAGCAAGTAAAACCTTGCCACTGCCAACCTTCTCTCGGATTTCCTTAATTGTATTCTCAACAAATGCATCCATCTTCCATGTTCCGGCACATCCGCATACTCCACGAACAAAGTTGTGAAGCATCTTGGTTCCTTCCTGAGTATGAAGAACCTCTGGGTGGAACTGGATTGCATAAAGATTCTTCTCTGTACACTCTGCTGCTGCAACTGGGCAGTCTGCTGTGTGGGCAACAATCTTGAATCCTGGTGCAATCTGTGAGATGTAATCAAAATGGCTCATCCACACAATAGTTTTCTCTGAGACATCTGAGAATAAAGCGCTGCTCTTATCTACAAATGTTTCTGTCTTTCCATACTCTCTTACTGGTGCCTTCTCAACCTTGCCGCCAAGCACATGCTGCATAAGCTGTGCGCCATAGCAAAGACCAAGTACAGGTACACCAAGTTCGAAAAGTTCTTTAGTACATGTTGGCGCGCCATCTTCATAACAGCTGTTAGGACCACCCGTAAGGATAATTCCTTTAGGGTTCATGGCCTTAATCTGCGCCAGGTCTGTCTTGTAAGAATAGATCTCACAATATACATTACATTCACGGACACGGCGCGCAACCAGCTGGTTGTACTGACCACCGAAGTCAATGACAATAACTTTCTCCTGATCCATGATCAATCTCCAATCTTGTGTATTTATATATACATTATAGTTAAACTTGCCACTTATGACAAGCCTTAATTCTCCCCAATTCCTATCTTGCTAATTCTCCTCCATACAAGCCTTATCTATGCATCTTTCTCCCCAATTCTCTTCTTCACATAAGAATCCATCTTCTCTCTGACCATCGCCATCTTTCTGTTGGTCTCCTCATTATCAGAATGAAAATGCATAAGCTTTGCAAGATAGCCCTGTTCCACAGTAATCCGCACGCTCTCATCATACACAAGCTCATAAGCAAGTGATACATGACCAATAACAGTATCAGCCGGTGTGCGTCTTATTGCTTTGAGTATACAGTGTTCCTCATCAAACGCTTCTAACACTTCATCTGTAATATCACTCTTCATCAGTTCTTCAGTCGTAGTGTTATATATTTCTTCAAGTGGAGTATCAATATTAACCTTAAATATATCAACCTTATCAGCGTCACGAAGCACATTGCAGAATGCCTGCTCGCGGCGATTAAGTCCTTGCGGAATTCTATACATATTGTGACACCTTATTGCAAGTTCAAGCATTTCCATGTCCGATTTATTCAATCTGTCATACAGAAATACTCCATCAGAACTATATCGATTCTCTAATGCTCCTGGCTTGTAGCCTGTACATTTGACCATTCCATTAAGAAAAGTACTGATAAGACCATCTTTGAACAACAGGTCTGCACCGAATTTTGCATGATCAACAGAGTCCGCATCTGAAAATGTGTTATAACGCTTTATCTGTTCAAATCTTCCAACATCATGAAGCATTCCGGATAACCATGCCAGCTCAACATCATAGACACACATTCCAGCTGCCTTTGCAATTCTTTCGCACAAAGCTGCAACTCTGTAAGTGTGGTCAATTTTTAATTTAATCTTAGGGTCATCTGCATTATAAGCTGCTGTGTATTCTGCAAATGCTTTCTTAACATGCACTCTGTCAACATACACACGGTTTATCTTGGCATTTTCATAATAACCTTCAACATCAGCAACCTTTCCCTCATTCCATGTGTCTATAATATCAGGCACATCAGATAAAGAATGGCATACAACTGAAGTCAGTCTTCGGATGTCATCGTTAATCTCAATAGTATCAGGTATATGAATTACCTTCATGCCTGCTGCATATCCTGCTTTAATGCCATTAATACTGTCCTCAATGACTACACATTCTGACGGTTCACAGCCGATAAAACCTGCTGCCCTTAAGAATATGTCCGGCTCAGGCTTTCCATGCTCAACCTCATCTCCATATACAACACCAGAAAGATAATCCCATGCTCCTATTCTGTGAAGACTCTTTTCAGCACTTGATTTCTGTGTTGAAGTTGCAACAGCACATTTGAGTCCATTATCCTTAATATAATTAAGCAGCATATGAAGCCCCGGCTTAACCGGAACTTCCTCTGTCTCCCTGATTTTGTAAACATGGTCTGTGCGCATTGTCCGCATTTCCCAGTAATCCTGCTCTCCATGATAATAATCATCAAAAAAGCTCTGACTAAGCTTTGCCGGTGCACCTTTAAAACTGTCGATAAGCCATAATGGCATCTCTACATTTTTCTGGGAAGCTGCCCACAGCCAGCCAAGATTAGACTGATTTTCCGTATCAATCATAACTCCGTCCATATCAAAGATAATCCCTTTTATCATAACTGCCTCCATTCTACTCCCCAAAATATCAAACCGACATCCCTTGCATACACTTCCCAGATATACGTTCATTCACTTCTTAATCTTACTTCTCTTCCAGATACTTCTTAACATACTGTCCGGTATAAGACTTCTTAACCTTAACAATCTCCTCAGGCGTTCCCTTGGCAATAACAGTTCCGCCGCGGTCGCCCCCCTCTGGTCCCATATCTATAATATAATCTGCTGTCTTAATAACATCAAGATTATGTTCAATAACAACTACAGTGTTGCCACCCTCTGCAAGCCTGTGAAGGATATTGACAAGCTTGTGGACATCGGCAAAATGCAGACCGGTTGTAGGCTCATCAAGAATATATATAGTCTTTCCTGTGCTTCTTCTTGAAAGCTCTGTTGCAAGCTTGATTCTCTGTGCCTCACCACCTGAAAGCTCAGTTGATGGCTGTCCAAGCTTGACGTAAGACAAGCCAACCTCGTTGAGAGTCTCAATCTTTCTTCTTATGCTTGGCACATTTTCAAAGAAATCAACTGCATCCTCAATAGTCATGTCAAGAACATCATATATGCTCTTATCCTTGTATTTTACTTCAAGAGTTTCTCTGTTGTAACGCTTACCCTCACAGACTTCACAAGGTACATACACATCCGGCAGGAAATGCATCTCTATCTTGATAATACCGTCGCCTGAACATGCCTCACATCTTCCACCTTTAACATTAAAGCTGAATCTGCCCTTCGTATATCCTCGCTCCTTGGCATCCTTAGTCGTTGCAAACAGGTCTCTTATCATGTCAAATACACCTGTATAGGTTGCCGGATTAGACCTTGGTGTTCGTCCAATTGGTGACTGATCAATATTAATGACCTTATCAAGCTGCTCTATTCCGTCAATTCCATCATGGTCGCCCGCAATACATCTCGCCCTGTTAAGCGACTTTGCAAGGTGCTTGTAAAGAATCTCATTAACAAGTGAACTCTTGCCTGAGCCTGACACACCTGTTACGCATGTGACAACTCCAAGCGGAATATCTACATCAATATTCTTAAGATTATTCTCCCTTGCGCCTCTTACCTTAATCCAGCCAGCAGGCTTTCTACGCTCTGCCGGTACAGGTATCTTGATTCTTCCTGACAGATATGCGCCTGTAAGTGAGTCCTTGCACGCCATAATGTCCGCAGCAGTTCCTGTTGCGACAACTTCTCCACCATTTCTTCCTGCGCCTGGTCCGATATCCACAATATAATCGGCTGCAAACATAGTATCCTCATCATGTTCAACGACAATAACTGAGTTACCAAGATCGCGCAAATGTGTCAGAGTTCCAAGCAGCTTGTCATTATCCCTCTGGTGAAGACCGATACTTGGCTCATCAAGAATATAAGCAACTCCTACAAGACCTGAACCAATCTGTGTTGCAAGCCTGATTCTCTGTGCTTCACCGCCTGACAGAGTTCCTGTGGCACGCGAAAGTGCCAGATAATCAAGTCCTACATCTACAAGGAACTTAATTCTCGCCTTGATTTCCTTAAGAATCTCTGCACCAATAAACAGCTGTCTCTCTGAAAGCTTCATATTCTCAAGGAATTCCTGAAGCTTTATAATAGACATGTTAGTAATCTCATATATGTTCTTATCTGCAATAGTAACAGCAAGTGAAGACGGCTTAAGTCTCTGTCCGTGACAGGCAGAACAAGGTCTTATTCTCATAAATTCCTCATACTGCTGCTTAGTATTATCAGAATATGTCTCTCTGTATCTTCTCTCCATATTCTTAATAAGACCTTCAAATGCGACATCATATACACCCTCTCCTCGCTGGCCTTTATATTTAACCTTTACAGAATGTCCCTTAGTACCATTGATAATAATATCCTTAATATCATCAGGATAATCCTTGAATGGTGTCTTTAATGAAAATCCATATTCCTCTGCAAGTGCATCAAGAATCGCCCTGCTAAAGCTGCCCTCATCCTTAGATGACTGCCATCCCATTCCGACAATAGCACCTTCATCAATGCTGAGACTCTCATCCGGTATAAGCAGCTCTGCATCAAACTTCATTGTATAACCAAGTCCGAAACAGTCCGGGCATGCGCCAAATGGATTGTTGAACGAAAAGCTTCTTGGCTCAACCTCATCAATACTTATACCACAGTCTGGGCAGGAAAAGCTCTGGCTGAAATTAAGTGTCTCACCATCAATAACATCTACTGTCATAAGACCTTCGGCAAGCTTAAGAGCTGTCTCAATAGAATCTGTAAGTCGTTTCTGGATTCCGTCTCTTACAGAAAGTCTGTCTACAACAATCTCAATATTATGCTTCTTATTCTTATCAAGCTTAATATCGTCTGTCAGCTCGTACATGCTTCCATCAGCAATAACACGCACAAATCCGCTCTTCTTTGCCTGTTCAAATAGCTTTACATGTTCACCCTTTCGTCCACGGACAACAGGTGCAAGAATCTGAATCTTAGTTCTTTCAGGAAGTGCCATAATAACATCAACCATCTGGTCAACTGTCTGTTTGTTGATTTCGCGTCCACATTTTGGACAATGCGGAATACCAATTCTTGCATAGAGAAGTCGGAAATAATCATATATTTCTGTAACAGTTCCTACTGTAGAACGCGGATTTCTGTTAGTTGACTTCTGGTCTATAGATATAGCCGGTGAAAGTCCTTCAATACTGTCAACATCAGGCTTTTCCATCTGTCCCAAGAACTGTCTTGCATATGAGGACAGTGATTCCATATATCTTCTCTGACCTTCTGCATATATTGTATCAAATGCAAGACTCGACTTTCCCGAACCTGAAAGTCCTGTAAGCACAACAAGCTTGTCTCTTGGAATATCAACATCTATTCCTTTAAGATTATGCTCTCTTGCACCCTTTATCCTTATGCAGTTCTTGTAACTGCCTCTTTCTATCTCTTTCTTTAACTTACTATCAGCCATGTTTTTTTCCTTCATAAATATATTTATTAATCTCAATCATCTTGTCACGAAGCTGTGCAGCCTCCTCAAAGTTAAGCTCTGCTGCTGCCTTACGCATGTTCTTCTCAACCTGCGTCTTAACCTTCTCAAGCTCTTTGATGCTCATAGATTCATAATCAACCTTAAGCTTTCCGGAAGCATCACCCGGCTCCGCTGCCTTGCTTATACTTATCAGATCTCTTACTGCCTTCTTGATTGTCTGTGGAGTAATTCCATGCTCGTCATTATACTCCTGCTGAATCTTTCTTCTTCGTTCTGTCTCTGAAATAGCCTTTTCCATAGATTCAGTAATCTTGTCTGCATACATGATAACATGTCCCTCTGCATTTCTTGCAGCTCGACCAATCGTCTGTATAAGCGATGTCTCTGTTCTTAAGAAGCCTTCCTTATCAGCATCAAGTATTGCAACAAGGCTGATTTCAGGAATATCCAGACCTTCTCGCAACAGGTTGATTCCAACAAGAACATCAAATCCATCAAGACGCATATCTCTTATAATCTTCTGACGCTCAAGCGTATCAATATCTGCATGAAGATACTTAACCCTGATTCCTGCCTCTTTAAGATAATCAGTAAGGTCCTCCGCCATTCTCTTGGTAAGTGTAGTAACAAGCACCTTGTTCTTCTTGGCAGTTTCCTTATTAATCTCTGATATAAGGTCATCAATCTGTCCTTCAATCGGCTTAACAGTTATCTCCGGGTCAAGAAGTCCGGTAGGTCTGATAACCTGCTCTGTTCTCATAAGCTCATGCTCTGCCTCGTATGTGCTTGGTGTTGCTGATACGAAAAGCATCTGTGAAATCTTGCTCTCAAACTCGCTGAAATTAAGCGGTCTGTTGTCCTTCGCAGATGGCAGTCTGAAGCCATAATCTACAAGCGTAGTCTTTCTTGACTGGTCACCGGCATACATGCCTCGAATCTGCGGAATAGTGATATGCGACTCATCCACAATAATAAGAAAATCATCTGGAAAATAATCCATCAGCGTATACGGAGGACACCCTGCCGGAAGCCCTGCCAGATGTCTTGAATAATTCTCTATTCCTGAACAAAAGCCTGTCTCCTGCATCATCTCTATATCAAAATTCGTTCTCTCTTCAATTCTCTGTGCCTCTAGAAGCTTATCCTCACTCTTGAAATACTTCACTCTCTCGGCAAGCTCTGCCTTGATATTCTCAATCGCAGCGTCCATCTTCTCCTTCTCAACAACATAATGTGAGTTAGGGAATATCGCAATATGTTCAAGAACGCCTTTAACTTCGCCTGTAAGGGAATCTATCTCACTTATTCTGTCCACTTCATCACCAAAGAATTCAACTCTTATGGCATCACCTGATGATGATGATGGATACACTTCAACAACATCGCCTCTTACTCTGAAGGTTCCTCGCTTAAAATCCTGGTCGTTCCTTACATACTGGATATCAATAAGCTTTCTTATGCAATCATCCCTGTCCTTCTCCATTCCCGGACGAAGCGAAATAACCATGTTCTTATAATCAACCGGCGCACCTAATCCATATATACATGAAACCGAAGCAACGATAATAACATCATTTCTTTCAGAAAGTGCCGCTGTTGCCGAATGTCTTAATTTATCAATTTCATCATTAATAGATGAATCCTTCGCAATATAAGTGTCACTCTGAGGTACATAGGCCTCTGGCTGGTAATAATCATAATAGGAGACAAAGTACTCAACCGCATTCTCTGGAAAGAACTCCTTCATCTCCCCATACAACTGCGCTGCCAGTGTCTTATTATGGCTTATAATAAGTGTAGGTTTCTGAACATTCTGTATAATGTTCGCCATTGTAAATGTTTTACCAGAACCAGTTACACCAACTAGAGTCTCAAACTGATTGCCTTCCTCAAAGCCCTTTGTAAGTGCTTCAATAGCCTGCGGCTGGTCGCCCATCGGCTTAAAATCCGAATGTAATACAAATCTGTCCATAAAGCCCTCCCTATTTTGCGAAGCAAAATCCGAACCCCTTGGTGAGGAGAGGGATTTTGCCCTCCTTGTTTTCCAGCATTTTTCTCATTATACAATATAACAGCCAAAAAGTACAGAACAAACATTCGATTTGTCCTGTACTTTATTCCATACCTCTATATTCGTTATTCTGCCGCGCTGACACTCATTTTTCCATTGAGATACTCTACTGCTGCCTTCAACTGCATATCCTCAGTTGCATCATCCGGAAGCTCCACAACGCTGTCAGGTGTCACTCCCTTGCCGTGAATATCCTGTCCCTTAGGAGTGAAATATTTGGCAATTGTATACTTAACCGCACTTCCATCAGTAAGCGGACGGATTGTCTGCACAATGCCCTTACCAAATGTCTGTGTTCCGATTATCTGTGCCTTATCATAATCCTGCATTGCACCGGCAAATATCTCAGATGCACTTGCACTATTGCCATTTACCAAAACTGCCATTGGCAAGTTAAGCTCATGATCATTTGAACCTGAATATTCCTGTCTTGTTCCATCCTTAGTCTCTGTATACACAATCAGTCCGTTAGGAAGAATATAGTCAAGCATATCAACAACCGTCTTAAGAACTCCACCAGGATTATTCCTTATATCGATTACAAGACCTGCAACTCCCTGATTCTGAAGGTCATTAACAGCTTCCTTGAACTGGTCTGTAGTCACATCATCAAACTGTGAAATGTAGATATATCCTATATTATTATCAAGCACCTCTGAAGAAACTGTTTTAATATCAATCTTGTCTCTTGTAACTGTGAAATTCATTTTCTCACCATTTCTCATAATAGTAAGATTAACATCCGTTCCCTTCTCACCTTTAATAAGTGCTACTGCAACTGACAGGTCCATGCCTGTGATATCCTCGCCATTAACCTCTATGACTTTATCACCATTTCTTATGCCGGCCTTGTATGCAGGTGCATATTCATATGCTTCTGAAATAAGAATTGCACCATCGTCAGCTTTCTGGCACACAGCACCTATGCCATAGAAAGAACCTGTTGTCGACTCCATCATTGACTTATATTCTTCAGGTGTGTAATAAACAGTGTATTTATCGCCATATGCAGCCAGATAAGCCTTAAAAATGTTGTCTGCAGCCTTTTCATCATCTACGTCATCAAAGTAGAACCCATCTCCAAGCAGCGAATCCAAAGCATTCAGCTTACCTTCAACCTTAGTTCCGATTCCTTCGTTATCACTTGTTCCAACATCCTGGACATATATACGTCCGTCAATTCCAATATGAAGATTACCACTTCTTATAAGTCCAATGAATACGCATGACAACGCCAGTATCACAACCAACAGTGTTGCCACAACACCAATAATAACGCCTTTGCCTAAAGCATGTTTTCTCTTTCGTTCCTGTGCGGCCCCTTCCGAAGAAAAAGGTCTGTTATTATCATATTCCATTGAGTCCTCCTGTTAAATTGAATTATTTATTAAAATATGGCATAGGATTAACATATGAACCATTGAGCATTACATCAAAATGCAGATGTGCGCCAAATGAATTACCCGTATTACCCATAACACCAAGCTTCTGTCCTTTCGTCACCTGGGCTCCTACTGATACATTTAAACTATCAAGATGCAGGTATCTCGTATACAGTCCATTACCATGATAAATCATCACATAATTACCCGCTGTTGAGTAATATTCGCTCTGTCTGTGTGCAATAACAACTTTACCGTCATAAGCCGCATATACAGAATCACCTGAAACTCCTGCTCTGACTGCTCCAATATCCACACCTTTATGCGGTGAAGTTCTGTCAGATGTATCTCCATATGGAGAAGTTATTCTTGTACTTGTTGTCGGCCATTTGAAAGTTCCGCCATCATATCTGTTAGACGGAGTAACTCCGCTTGCTTCCTCTGCCTTAATCTTAGCCGTTATAGAAGCAATCTCTGCATCGAGCTTCTTCTCGTCAGCTTCGAGCTGTTTCTTATAAGCCACCTGATCAGCCGTATTCTTACTCAAAGCATTAAGCTGGGCAGCCTTCTCATTCTGGACAACCTCAAGTGCATCAACCTGTGCCTGAAGTGTCTCCTGGCTGGCAGTCAGAGTCTCTTTATCTTCTTCAAGCTTTACTTTAGAAGATGATATAAGATTAATCGTTGACTGATATTCTTCGAGCATCTGTCTGTCATACTCTGATATCTTATTAATATACTCAAATTTATTAAGCATATCCGCCATACTCTGTGATGATAAAAGCACTTCAACATATGTATAATCATTATGCTCATACATAAACTGGATTCGCAGCTTCATAGCCTCATACTGGCTTTCCTTATCAGCCTCAGCCTGCTCAAGCTGTACCTGTGTCTCCTCAATCTCAGCTTCAAGCTCTGCAATCTGGGTATTAATGTCATCTAATGACGCTGACAATTCTCCCATCTGGGCATCCAGTCCCTGAATAAGAGATGTAAGATCTGAACTCTGCGACTTAAGCTGTGCAATCTTATCCTCTGTTTCTTTCTTTTTATTCTGTATATCATTCTGCTGGTTCTGGGCATTCTTCAGATCCGACTTATTATCTCCAAATGTAACCTGTGCAAAACAATACGGTATAAGCAGCATTACTATCATGAGTGCCGCTGTTATTTTCTTTATTAAATTGTTCTGAAACAGTGCTTTCTCCATACAGCCACTCCTTTACCATAATTAAAATGTTTTCTAAAAACAAACAGGGACTTCTGCATCCGTTTGCAAAAGCCCCCAAAAACTATCCGAAACTATACATCGGCATGCTTTCTTACAGCGAAGAAACTTCCTATAAGACCAATACCAATTCCAAGAATAACTGCTACCGGAATAAGTACCTCAAATACTTCTGATGCTGGCATAAATGCTAATATATTCTGTAAAACAGAGAATTTTCCAAGAACAAAATTAACAACTCCACCATAAATATACCTCAATATTGCTACCGGAATAATAGCACCTATAAGTCCTATAACGATACCTTCTACGAAGAATGGTGCATTAACAAATGCATCCGTAGCTCCTATATATTTCATGATTGATATCTCATCTTTTCGTACTGTAATACCAATGACGATTGTATTAGTAATAAGGAATATAGATACCGCAAGAAGAACAACGATTACTGCAACTGCAACATAACTTACAAGTCTTGCTGCACTGGCAAGTCCGCTTGCTGTAACCTCTGAACGGTTAACCTGTCTGATTCCGTCTCTGTTCTCAAGATACTTAACAAGTGTTCCCTGATTGCTTGCATCCTTAAGATACACTTCATAAGAAGAAGAATTAGCTAAAGGATTATCGTCCTTAAATCCTTCTGCAAGTTCAGGATATGCTGCAAAATACTCGCCTTTAAAGCTCTCCCACGCCTCTTCAGCAGAAACATATTTAACTCTTGAAACCTCTTCACGCTTGCTTATCTCATCTCCAAGTTTCTTAATATCCGTCTCACTAAGATCTTCATCAAAGAAAACTGTTACACAGACTTCTGTTTCAGCCTTCTTAATCATATACTGAAAATTAACTACTATAGAATAGAATACTCCAAAAAGGAATATACATGCTGTAATTGTCGCTATTGATGCCAGTGAGAACATCTTATTACGATGGATATTCTTAAATCCATCTTTAATATGATATGCTAATGACCTAATCTTCATAGAAATAACCACCCTTTTCCTGATCGCTGATAATCTTTCCTTCACTCATAGTAATAGTTCTCTTCTTCATCTGCTGAACTATCTCCATATTATGGGTAACTACAAGTACTGTTGTTCCCTGCTTATTAACCTGATTAAGAATCTTCATGATTTCATTAGAATTAGCAGGATCAAGGTTACCTGTCGGCTCATCACATAACAATATAGCCGGCTTGTTAACCAGCGCTCTTGCTATCGCGATTCTCTGCTGTTCTCCACCTGACAACTCATTTGGAAAAGCCTTATATTTATCAAGAAGTCCAACCATAGAAAGCATTGCAAGTACCCTTGACTTAATCTTTCTGTTAGGAGCTTCTACTACTTTCTGTGCAAATGCAATATTCTCATATACATTTCTGTCTGGTAACAGACGGAAATCCTGAAATACAACGCCAATATCTCTTCTAAGATAAGGAAGCTTCTTTCTAGTTATCTTATTAAGATACTTCTTATTAACATATATCTTTCCAGATGTAGGATCTAATTCTTTAAGCAACAGCTTAATAAGAGTAGATTTACCAGAACCACTCTTACCAACTATAAAAACAAATTCACCCTTCTGGATATGAAGATTAATTCCATTAAGCGCAGCAACACCAGTGGAATATGTCTTCGTAACATCTTCCATGATTATCATTTATCATTTCCTCCAAAACTACTAAAATGTATCCTTACTTTCCATATACTTCATATACTTAACAACCATAAGCGCAATTTTAAATGTTATGGCATCATCAAAAACTCTCAGGTCAAGTCCTGTTGTCTTCTGTATCTTATCAAGTCTGTAAACAAGTGTATTTCTATGGATATAAAGCTGTCTTGATGTCTCTGAAACATTAAGACTGTTCTCAAAGAACTTGTTGATTGTTGATAATGTTTCATCATCAAAATCATCAGGAGCTTTTCCTTCAAATATTTCCTTAATAAACATCTGGCATAAAGGTATAGGAAGCTGGTATATAAGACGGCCAATTCCTAATCTGTTATAAGCAACAACATTCTTGTTGCTGTAGAAAATCTTTCCTACATCAAGTGCCATCTTAGCTTCCTTGTAAGATCTTGAAACCTCTCTTATGTCATTGACAATTGTACCATAAGCAACATGTGCAGCACTCATGGCTTCTGTATTTAACATATCAATTATCACATCGGCTGTCTTGTCCAGCTCTTCATAAGACTCATTGCCTTTAACTTCCTTAACAAGAATTATACTCTTCTCGTCAACTGCTGTAATAAAGTCTCTTGTCTTATTAGCAAAAAGAGTTCTTACTGTCTCTAAAGCATTAGTATCCTTCTCATGCTTAGTCTCGATAATATATACAACTCTCTTGACATCAGTCTCAATATGCAGCTTTTCTGCTCTTGTATACATATCTACACGAAGGAGATTATCAAGAAGAAGATTCTTAATAAAGTTATCCTTATCAAATCTTTCTTTATATGCAACTAAAAGATTCTGTATCTGGAAAGCTGCAAGCTTTCCAACCATATATACATCATCGCTAGTTCCTCTTGCCATAATTATATATTCAAGATTTCCATCATCTTCAACCTTAAAAAACTGAAATCCGTTAACTGCCTGACTCTCTGCTGGCGAATCAATAAAATTAATCGCATCTGCAAGGCATTCTGAAACATTATCAAAAGTCTTGGCTGCAACATTCTTATCTGCATCCACAATGCACAAATCCACTCGTGAAATAGCCTTAAGTCCATCTACAGTTGTCTGTAAAATTCTATTAGATATCATTATTATCCCTTTCTATCTATCACTTACTCTTTATTCGTACATATTCTATCTTATTGTAAAGCAAAATTGAAAAAAAAAAAAGAGGAAATGCAAATTTATTGCATTTCCTCTTAATAATTAAGATTAATTTAATAATTAGTGTGTGATAACGATTTCTGTTTCCTTATCAAATACATGAAGTCTCTCAACATCCATAGCAAATGTTACTTCATCACCTGGTCTAGCTGTTGTACGAGGATTTACCTTAGCTGTGCATGTTACATCACCGATTTCATAGTGAAGGTTAACTTCTGCACCAAGTAACTCATAAACCTTAACTGTAGCTGTGAACTTAGAATCTGCATTCTTAGCGATGAATTCTGCATCATCCTTAACATCCTCTGGACGGATACCAACTACAACTGTCTTACCAACATAGTTTCCATCGATAAGCTTCTTGCTCTTCTCAGCTGGAAGTGTAATTGTAACTGTGTCAGAAAGAACAAGGTCAACCTGTGAACCATTAGCCTTAACTTCTGCATCGATAAGGTTCATCTGAGGTGATCCGATGAATCCAGCAACGAAGATGTTGTTAGGTGTATTGTAAAGGTTCTGAGGTGTATCTACCTGCTGAATAATACCATCTTTAAGAACTACGATTCTTGTACCAAGTGTCATAGCCTCTGTCTGGTCATGTGTTACGTAGATGATTGTTGTCTGTAATCTCTGGTGAAGCTTAGAAATCTCAACACGCATCTGAACTCTTAACTTAGCATCAAGGTTTGAAAGAGGCTCATCCATAAGGAATACCTTAGGGCTACGAACGATAGCACGTCCCATAGCAACTCTCTGTCTCTGACCACCTGAAAGAGCCTTTGGCTTACGGTCAAGGAGATGCTCGATATCAAGGATCTTAGCAGCTTCATGTACAGCCTTGTCGATTTCAGCCTTAGGAACTTTTCTTAACTTAAGACCGAATGCCATGTTATCATAAACTGACATATGTGGGTAAAGAGCATAGTTCTGGAATACCATAGCGATATCTCTGTCCTTAGGCTCTACATCGTTAACCATTTTGTCACCGATCCATAACTCACCTGAGCTGATTTCCTCAAGACCTGCAATCATACGAAGTGTTGTAGACTTACCACATCCTGATGGTCCAACGAAGATGATGAACTCCTGATCAGCAATTTCAAGATTAAAATCCTTAACAGCTACGAAACCGTTAGGATATACTTTACAAACATTCTTAAGCGATAAACTTGCCATTATTAAATATCCTCCTAATATAAAATGCGCCCTGGCGCTTTTGATGTAATTATAATACACTAAACACATTTTTTTTACCACATGACATTTTTACAAATCTTGTCCGCATTTTTTTTGCAAATTTACCATAGGCATCACATTTATGTATAAATTGTACAAATTTGGCATGAGTTTATCTGCAAACATCACTAATGTGAGTTTATTGTTTTTTATAATTATATATTGAATTAAATTATTTACATGTATATAATGAAGCCATAGAAACTGGCAGAACGGAGGGATTATTATGATAATTGGTGGACTTTCTACTAACATTAATACTTCTAATGTCAATAATGATATTCAGGTTGCCATGCTTAAGAAAAGTCTTGATACTGTTGAGACTTCTGGTGCAGAACTCACTAAGATGATGGAAGCATCCGTCACTCCTGAACTTGGACAGAACATAGATGTAAGTATTTAGTGTGCCTTGTTTTAAAATTATAACATATTGAAAGCCCCTGTATATGGAAGATAACAACCATATACAGGGGCTTTCTTTTATTTAAACGCAAATTCTATCGTTATCATATAACATATACATACTGCCAGTCCTAATACAACCGGTGCAGATAAGTATTTCTTTGCGCCTTTTATTCCTTCTGTCCGTACCTTTACATTTTCCAGTCTTCCATGACGTTTTGCCATTGTCTTGATGCACAAAACTGTCAGCATCATAAATGCTGCCGCTATAGCTGCAAATATAACCAGCTGGATTACTGTTGCCATAGTACCTGCAGATGCTGCAAATTCGCCCTCTCCTTCAAGCACTTCTGCCGCCTGTCCGTCTGCCGTGTACATTCCTGCCATTTTAAGCAGCTGCACCACACCTATAGAATATGTATTTATTGCAAAATGTGCAATTACTGAAGGCCACAGTGACCCCGTAGCTTCTACCATATATGCAAATACAAATCCGATGGCAAATGCATACAATCCCTGATTAATATTAAGATGAAAGCATCCAAATATTAAACCACTGATAACTGCTGCTCCAAACATTCCCACTTTACGATATGAGCCAAAAAATATTCCACGGAATACCAGTTCCTCCACAAGCGGCGGAATAACTGCAAGAAGTATGACCTGCATAAAAAAAGGATATGTAAGCAGGGATGCTGTTCCTTCTTCAAGATAATTAGTAGAAAACAGCATTGTAACACTGCTTAAAAACAATACCATAGGAATCATACAATATCCTGCTGCTAATGATAATATTCCGTCTACAAGTCCTATCCTTTTATATGGAATATCCTTTAGCGGATCAATTCTGTTTACCGCCATATATACAATAGCAATAACAAGTATTATTCCTTCTGAAAGCACATACTGTATCCAGTCCGGCACCATTACACCGGCATTGTTTAGTGCTGCCATTACAACACTTGCAATGACTGACAATCCAATATATGCAACTATAAATACCGGAAAGAAAGTATTAACTTTTCTTACTTCCATGCAATTGCTTCCACTTCAAGAAGAACATCTTTAGGAAGTCTTGCAACTTCTACGCATGAACGTGCTGGAAATGGCTCCTTAAAATATTTCTTGTAGATTTCATTAATCTTGCCGAAATCATTCATTTCTTTAATAAATACTGTTGTCTTAACAATATTCTCTACTTTAGAGCCTGATGCTTCAACAAGGTTGCAGAGATTCTGGAATGCCTGCTCTGCCTGAGCCTCAACTCCGCCTTCTGCTATCTCACCTGTAGCTGGTATTACAGGGATAACTCCTGATGTATATACCATATTGTTAATCTCAATTGCCTGTGAATATGGTCCGATTGCACTTGGTGCTTTGTCTGTACTGATTACTTTCTGCATAATAATCTCCTTAAATCAACATATTTTACGTTACAAACGCATTGAATATATTGTACCTCAATCAGCATATTCATTCAAGAAGCTATTTCTTAAGCACAATCGAATCCTGTGTTATTTCAATTTTACCTTCTTTGAGAAGTCTTCCTACAGCTCTCTTGAAAGCATTTTTACTCATATTAAAATGTTTCTTGATAATCTCCGGATCTGCCTTATCAGTAAATCCAAGGCTTCCGCCCTTCTTTACTATCGTATCATATATCTGGACTGAATCCTCATCCATCTGGATATAAGCCTTCTGCTTAAGACTTATAACAAGCTTTCCGTCTTCTCTTACTCTTGAAACACGTCCGTGAATAACCTCACCGACACTAATCGGCTCAAATACTTCTGACATTGGAATAAATGCATCATACTTATCCTCAACAGCAACATAGGCCCTGTAATCAGGAGTTATTCCTATTATAGTACCTGTAACTGCACTGTCCTTTACAAGAGTTTCTGATTTTTCAAGATATTTGTTAATTCTCATAGTAGCTGCAAGTCTGCCGCTCTTATCTATATAGAGGGCTACCAGATACTCTGAGCCTTCTGATACATGTGTTGTCTGTTCCTTGTATGGCATAAGAAGATCTTTTTCAAGTCCCCAATCTAAAAATGCGCCGATACCTGTAACCTGTGATACTTTAAGTCTCTTAAGCTCTCCAAGCTGAATCTTTGGCTTGTTAGTAGTTGCAATAAGCCTGTCACTTGAATCCCTGTAGACAAATACTGTGAGAGCATCTCCCACTTCAACATCCTCTGGAACCTGCTTCTTTGGAAGAAGAACCTTATCCTCTTCTGTTCCAAGATATACTCCGAAATCTGTTACTTTAACAATGTTAAGACACTGTGTTTTTCCTAACTCTATCATAACAACACCTATGCTGGCAGCTTCACCAGCCCTTTCATAATAATTTCCGTGCAAGCACGGCTGCGACCTTTCCATGCCTATCCTCATCGCTACTCTTGCTCGCAGCTCATATGCCAGAACTTTGTTCTGGCATTGTCGCGGTGCTCCTCGAATATCCATATAAAGTCCACAGTCCGTGCGAGCACGGTTGCGGCCTTTCTACGTCTATTCTCATCGCTACTCGCACAAAAAAACCTCTCGTAGTTATACGAGAGGTTTCTAGCTGGGCTTGAGGGATTCGAACCCCCGAAGTGCTGGAATCAGAATCCAGTGCCTTACCACTTGGCGAAAGCCCAATGTCGTGACGACATGCTGTATTATACATGAATGTATTCAGGAATGCAAGCACTTTTTTAAAAAATTTTTAAATATGCTTTAAACCCTATCTACTCCGTCATCTTAAGTCTTACTGTACCATCAGCATCAGTACCAAGATTAGGCACTTTCTGCATCTGTGGTGCAGTTCCAACAAAGAACTTGTACTGGCTCAGTACAGAATCCTTCTCCATATCAGAAACAGCCTTCTTGATATCAACATCCTCCATGCTGCTTGTTGCAGCAACAAGGTTAAATCTGCTTCTGTTTGCAAAATCAAATGTAAATTCCCTAGGATCGGAATGTGCAGGGGCAGGTGTCTGCTGCTGTGCATTATCTCCTCCCGCTGTGAGTCCTGCTCCTGTCTCTTCCTGTGTTACAGCAGCTTCCTGTACGCCTGATAACTGTTCATTATCTGACACGCTTCCTGCTTTATAGCTGTTATTATAATATGAACTTATATTAATTCCACTTATTGACATAGCTGACTCCTTTCCGTCTTTATTACATCCTTGTGCTTTATTTATCGGCACATGCAACTGATAATTTACCACCTTTATTAAAAAAATCCAGTAACCGTTATTAAATTTTTATAAATCCCTTCTTTTCCGTTGACCTCCCCACCATATTAACTTAGAATAAATACATCTGTTTATTAAGAAAACATTTAAAATTAAGGAGTACATTAATAATATGAACAAAAAAAATTCTTTATTCGTTCTTATAGGAATTTTCTTTATCTGCACAAGATTCTGGATTTCCTTTGGAACAGTACACATCGATATAACCAATGATATAATAGGATATATCCTTATATTTTTAGGAATGAAAGACCTTTCGTCCCTTAACTCAAGATTTAAGAAAGGTACAATTCTTTCAGTAATCGGTTTTGCAGCTGCAATACTTTCCCAGTATCTTATTGCAAGAGACTGGCCTGCTGCCCCTGAAAACATGTATTCTATCGCAATCGGCATAAGTGTTGTATTTGCTATTTATTTTACTTACTATTATACAGAAGCACTTGTAATGGAAGCCCGTATTCAGGAGAAAAATGCTGTAACAAGAAATTACCAGGTCACATGGCTTTTACTTGCTGCCGCTATTTTCATTCACTACTTTGCATTTAAATCAGCAACAACTATGTGGTCAATACTTGTTGAAGCTCTTATTGTTGTTCTTTCTCTTTATTATTGTTTTTCAGTTTTTTCAACAAGCAGACAGCTTTATGAAGACTAAACGCTTAAGATTTTTCAATAATTATTAACATAACATTTACATTTTTCGTTTGTGTTTTCAGATGGTTGACTTTTGCTCAATGCGGTGTTTTAATGATGTCGTCAACACGAAAGGATATTAACTATGAAAAAGTTAGAGATTATTATCAGACCTGAAAGACTTGATGATCTTAAGACCATCCTCAATAGTAATGGTGCGCATGGACTTATGATATCTAATATAATGGGATATGGAAGCCAGCGTGGACACAAGCAGGTATACAATGGTGTTGATTTCGGCGGTAATCTGCTTCCCAAGGTAAAGGTTGAATCTATTGTTTCTGATGAGACATATGAGACAATTATTGATCAGGTAATCGAACAGATTAATACTGGTGAATATGGCGACGGTAAGATTTTTGTATATGATGTATACGATGCAATCAGAATCCGTACAGGAGAGCGTGGAACAGACGCTTTATAATATATTTATTATGTTATCAACGGGGATAATAGTCAGACAGGTGTTCTGACCGTTATCTCCTTTTTTGTTTATTAATTTCGTTATCTGTATCCCATAACCGTACAGATATATAAAAGGGGGACAACAGGAATCTACCCAGCATGTTGTCCCCACCCCTTTTTATGTGATTATTTACATATGTTCTTTAATTCTTCTATTCTGTCCTGTGTTGAGGTTATCGAAATGTTGTTTACAAATACAACATTTTCAATATTCATCTCATCAACAAGTTCTGAAATTGTATTTTTATAATACCTGTAATCCACAACATAGACATTTTCAAAATTTTCAACCAGAAACGGAACCATTGCATTTCCAAATGACTCTTTTATTACAAGCACTGATGAACCATCCGAAATATTAGGATTATTAATCTGTGCATACGCATTATCACCACCTATAAATGTGCTGTATTTGCTTGTATTGTTCCACTTTGAAACATCCGTGATGATATTATAGTCGATAAAATCATATTCATTGTTAATCATCTTCAATGCATTAGTCGAGAATGGTTCATAAGCAACCAGCTTGTCAGGATTGTTATTAAGCGATGACACCCTTGTCTGTGTATAATAACTTCCAACAAATGCTCCCATATCGCGTTCCTTAAAACTGTCAAGCGAATATGCGCTTTTACCAAGCTGTGCCATAAATGCTGTATAAGCATAATACGCGCCAAGTGCTGTCCAGTGATGATCTGTCCTGAAATATATATACTCATCCCTGTGGCTTCTCATCAGATCATATATATAACACTTGCCGATATTCTTATTCATTTTGCTGTACATATACAAAATTGCTTTTTTCTGGTTACTGCTGTTTATGCTGTTTCTCGTTGCATCATCCAGTGTGATATCTATAGATGTAGGTATTATCATATCGTAAACAGTAGCTTTATCCTTAAGCGTTTCAGCCAGTCCGTTGACAATATCAACATACTGGTTAGACACTGACTTTGAAAACGAATAATAATTATATGCACTGTCTCCAACAACATACACAGACCCAAGCGATTCGCCTGCTTTTGCTGATGAACCCGCTGATGTTCCATCAGAATCAACACTGTTTCCTATATCCTCAGGATTAACAGTAATTGAATTATCGTATGCATAATTAATTTCTTCTTCTGTCTCTTCAGTTTCTGTTGCACGTTCACTTACGATATTATCAAGATATCCAAATTCACTTTCATCAATATCCGAATCAGGAATATCATCACCTTTAACAACTTCTCCATGAATTACATTTTTTCTGACACCATACAATCCTGTCATAAATTCGTTGCATGTAATAAGTCCGTCTCTTCCCGGAAATGTATCAGAAAACCATGTGTCTATCCCTGAAAAATATGTACCGTCCAGAAAATCTCCAACCGAAAACTGTGGAAAGCTGCTGAGTTTTCTTTTCTCTGTTACTGATTCTTCCGGTCTTAGCGGTATCATCAGTGATATAAATGCGCCTGCAACAATCATCACCAGAAACGTAACAATCTTAATCAACGCACCTTTTTTCATTATATATTGTTTATATTTTGTACTCGTTTTATCAACATTTTCTATAAGCTTCATAACTTTAATTCCTATATCCCTCAAATTATCTGTCAATTAAAATCTGAAATATATAAATGGATTGTAACTGTTTCCTATCAAAGCAATTGTTGAAAGGAATAATAATACTATTGGCAGGACTACATTAAGTGCATTATAAATGTATGTCACAGTTATATGACCGTTTTCTGCCACATTTTTCATTTTCCCTGAAACAAACCTGCAAAGTGGTGTTGATGCCACAACCGCAGCAATAAGGAAAAATATGTTATTAACTATCATTGTATTAGTTTCGACACTTGTAAATGCATTGCCATTCATGCCAAACATCGTCTTAAAGCATGCCCCAAGCATTGAAAAATCTGAAAATCTGAATAAAACCCATCCAAAGAAAACTACTGCCAGTGTGTATATTCTTCTTATTATCCTTCCTGCAATATGCGGAATTGTGTCAAATGCTTTGAGCAGTATAATCTTTTCCAGTGCAAGAAATACGAAAAAATACACTCCCCATAAAACAAAATTTACTGAAGCACCATGCCACAAACCTGTAAGGCTCCATACGATAAACATATTAAGTATCTGGCGCGCAAGCCCTTTTCTGTTTCCGCCAAGCGGAATATACAGATAATCCCTGAAAAATGTTCCAAGAGAAATATGCCATTTTCTCCAGAAATCAGTTATTGAATCCGCCGCATATGGATAATTAAAGTTTTCCTTATAATGAAAACCGGTCATCTTTCCCAGACCTATAGCCATATCTGAATATGCAGAAAAGTCAAGATAAATCTGAAGTGCATATAAGAGCATTCCAAACCAGCTTCCAAGCACAGTTGCATTACTAATCTGGCTCAGGCTTTCAGGAAGAACACTGTCAACAATTGACGCGCATGTATTGGCAAGAAGAGTTTTCTTTGCAAGGCCGACAGTAAATCTTGATATTCCATCATTCATATCATCAATGCCTGTTTTTCTTTCTTTCAGGTCATCGGCAATATCCTTGTATCTTACAATAGGTCCTGCTATACACTGATGAAATAACGCTGCATATAAAAGCACCTTCCAGTATTTCTGTTCAGTCTCAACTTCACCCCTGTACACATCGACAACATATGATATAAGCTGGAATGTATAAAAAGATATACCGACAGGAAGCACAACCTGCGGAATTATCTTAGGAACTCCGGTTATAAATTTTGAAATCTCACATATAAATCCCAGATACTTGAAAAAAGCCAGAATACAAAGGCTGGCTGCTATATCCGCCGCCAGCACATACCCTGACTTTCCTGTGTCTTTATATTTTTTTACTCCTAATGCCCCTAAATAATTAATAAGTGCCATAGACATCATGACAAGCAGATACTTTGGCGATGTCCATGCATAAAACAACAACGAAAATATAAGCAGGCATATGTTCTTTTTCTTTATGTCCGATATAACTGCATAGCACAACAGATTAACCGGAAGAAAAATGTATATAAATAATAGGCTTGAAAAAACCATTGCTATTTTTCCTCTTCTTTATTCTCATTCGTATCTTCTATTGCTTCAGCCTCAGCATTTGCAGAAGACTGATTCTTCTCAAGATGCTTAAATATGCTTGAAAAGATAAATGAATCCACATACAGTATAAGCGGTATTGTAACGATAAATGCTGTAAAATATATGCATGAGAAATACACAAGTCCCACAGTTGCTATAAGCATTATGATTGTCTGTGGAAGATGATGGACACTTACAATAAGTGAATTCTTCAATGTAACAATAACATTATTATCATATCTTGACAGCATTGCAAATGAATACAGCATAACTGCCACCCATATTGCCATAACACCGATTACCACAAATACAAATATTACACCAATCTGTGATCCCTGCACAAGTCCCCACTGAACACTTGCTCTTAAATCAATATACAGAAGGAAACCTATAATCACATGTATTAATTCTATAAGGAAGCCCTGTACAAAATTCATCTTGAATGACTTCCAGAAATCTTTATAGACATAACCTTCCTCATCCCTTACAAGCTTAATTCCCGAATAAAAAGCTGCTGTAAGTGCTGCACCAATTGTAACAACGGGCAGGCAGAACACAAATGTTATAACTGCTAATATAATAAAATCTCCAGCTTTTGTAAGACCTTTAAATAATTTTCCATCTAAACTAAATCCATTCATATATAATATACCCCTTTGCTTGAACACTATGATTATACAAAACCTTACATAAAAATCAAAGAAAATTTACAATATATTTCTTAAATGTTTCTAAAAGCTGTTTTTTTGCAGTTTTAATTATGTTAAACTGTATGAAATCTTATGGTTTATAATTTCATTTATTTTAAGGAGACATTATGGCTAATGGCAACAACATACATGATGAGGTCAAAGAACAGCGCAAGAAATTAAAAGACCTCTCCTTCTCAGGCAAAATCGAATATATATTGAACTATTATAAAATTCCTATAATAGCAGTTATTTTGGCAGTGCTGTTTGCCGGTTCTCTTACTTATTCAATAATTAGGAATAATTATGACACCGTGTGTTTCATAGCCGTTCTTGACGGAAGAATAACAGGATATGATGATGACACAGATGTATTATCAACAGGACTTACCGACTATCTTGGAATTGACGGCAAAAAGGAACAGGTTGACTTGTCTTACACATTTTCACTTCAAGAAAAGGAGATGGATCAGGAAGCATATGTATCCGCCAACAAATTATACACATATGCATCAACCAGTTCACTTGACGGATACCTTTCCGAGAAAGAATATATTGATTACTTCTGTACTGATAAAAATATATTCTTCTGGGATTTGAGAGACCTTTTTTCTACAGAAGAACTTGAAACACTTTCAGATTATATTATTTACTATACTAATTCATCAGGAGAATCATTTCCTATAGCTGTTGATATTTCTGAAGCCCCTGTTATCAAAGACAGCGACCTTAATATGAAACAGCCTTGTTACGGCATTGTATCAACATCCAAATATTCTGAGAATGCTGCCAACTTTATAAGATTTGTATTCAATATGGAAAAGCCTTGATATTACAGTGTTTTCCTATATATATCCATCCCGTCTGTACCGCCTGCATACAATGTGAAACCCAGTTTCAATGCAAGCTGTATGGACGGGATATTTGTTTTCATGGTGCAGATATTTAATTCTTCTAATCCGAATCTGTCTTTAGCAAGCTCCACTATCCGGCTCATAACTTCCCATGCGACATGCTTTCCCTGCCAGTTTTTCTTTACAAGATAACCCAGTTCCTGACAATTCTGTCCGTCTATGCTGCGGTTTTCAATTCCCGCCCTTGCCACAAGCTCACCAGTTTTCCTGTCAAATATAAGCCACAGACCGTAACCGAAGAAGCCGTACATATTCTCAATGTATTTTATTGTAAATGCTTTCTCTTCCTCATATCCGTATAATGGCTCAACATATATGCAGTCTGAAAGTGTTTCATATAATTCGTACAAATGCGGTAAATCCCCTACTGTCATTTCCCTTATGATAAACCGCTCTGTCTCTGCAATTACAAGCGGCTCATTGTATTTTCTGGCACATACAAGTTTTAACATGTCATCATCAATATCATCCTCATCATACACGACATATGAGGCTTTTCCATGATACCCCTCACCCAGTCCTATATCCGGAATCTCCAGCGTTCCATCCGGTCTTAACATATCTTTGTCATTAATTATTATTTTTCTGCCTTTGCCCATATCAATACATTTTCTCATATATGCCTCTTTATAATTGTTTCTAAAGTTTTAATTTGACTTTTTATACTGTTATATTTAGAATTAATTACATCACATTTTGCTTATGCAGACAAGCAGGCAATTTAATGAATTTCAGGAGGAATAATATGGCTAATCCAATAGTTACATTTACAATGGAAAACGGCGATGTGATGAAAGCTGAGCTTTATCCGGAAATCGCACCTACATCAGTTAATAATTTTGTTAATCTTGTTCAGAAGGGATTCTATGACGGACTTATATTCCACAGAGTAATCGCAGGATTCATGATTCAGGGCGGTGACCCGGAAGGAACTGGCATGGGTGGTCCTGGCTACTCTATCAAAGGTGAATTTGCATCTAACGGATTCAAGAACGATTTAAAGCACACAAGAGGTGTTCTTTCAATGGCCCGTTCTATGAGACCTGATTCAGCAGGCTCACAGTTCTTCATCATGCACCAGAACGCTCCACATCTTGACGGAGATTATGCTGCATTTGGTAAACTTATTGAAGGTGAAGATGTTCTTGACAAGATTGCAGGCGTAGACACAGATTACAGTGACAGACCTAGAAAGCCACAGGTTATGAAGACTGTTACTGTTGAGACATTTGGTGAAGAATATCCAGAACCAGAAAAGTTATAATTTAATCTTATTAAACAAAACCGGCGGATACAGTCAATAGCTGTACCCGCCTTTATTATTGTCTTGTTATTATCTAGAAATGTCCACCGGAACTGCGGCTTCCACCACCGCCTCCGCCGCTGCTGCTGCTGTTGTTATGCTCAATATGTCTTGTAACAACAGTTGTATTAATAAACACATCTCTTCTGTCATTAACCTTAAAGTTATGGTCTTTAGTATATTCTGTGCTGCTTACCATCATCTTTGCCTTGGCATTATGCATCATTGTAAGAACTACCACAACTGCAACACCCAATGCGATAAGAAGCTTAATCCACATTTTGTAGGTAAGTTTCTTGACAATGCTTGTAGTCATGCACATGTTCATATTCTTAACATACTTAGAAAATGCCTTGTAGTAATTATCATTTGACAGATACTTCTCACTTGCTTTTATTATACTGTCCAGCTTGCTTGCTGACATAGAATCATATGCCTTTCCTCTCTCGAAGATTCTGTCGGCTCTTGATTTCATATCAACACCATATATTACTGCATCCTCTGAATATCCGTTATCATCAAGGAACTGCTCAAGATAGCTGTCCATTGTACTATAGTCATGACCAATATTAGTTGTAATAATAACTATGTCGCACTCGGAATCCTCAGACGCTTTCTTACACTGGCTCTTTAACTTACTAATCTCATCGGAAGTAAGAATTCCAGCATTGTCATATACATATTCCTTTGAAGAATCTGCATATGCATCAGTCTTAATACTGAATAACATACCCACGCACATAATGCACGCCATAATTATAATCATGGAAGCTTTTATTTTGTTTTTAATCTTTATCATATGAACAACAGCCCTCCAAACATCGTAATAATAAGTGTAACAAAGAATATTCCAACTCCGAATCCAAATGCTTTCTTTCCGCTTATTGGCCGGTCAGCAACTATCTTTCCTGTCTGTCCGTTAAGCATGAACTGGAAATTCTTCTTGCCAAATCTGTAATTAAGCACCCACACTGGGAATAAAGCATACTGGCTTCCTGTCGGACGCATTGTTATGTCGTTGTGAATTACATTTACTGATGAATATCCGGTAATTGTTGACCTTGCAATATCTGTTATGTACTTATCAGCTCTCTTTGTTGCTCTCTCCTGTATCTGATCAGCCGTATAGTTATATCTTTCTGAAAGATATCCTGACAGATAAGGCATTGAAAATGCTGTCAAATCACTATAATTAAATGGCTCCAGCTTATCCATTGCATCATCAGGCATTTTCTCAGATGCATCAGCAGGAATCTTCTCAAACTGTGCAGATACATTTCTGAACACCTGAAAATGGTCTGTATATGTATACTCTGTATCGCCTTTTCTTGTTGTTCTGACCTTCTCTGCATTCGCATGCATGTCAGTCTGTGCTGAATAGTCATACAGCCAGTAAGGTACATACAGACCGCTTATTTTCTCAATTGTTGAACTTCTTGACAATTCAGACGGTGTGAGTGGTCCTTTCTTGCACCAGTTCTTGTAAATCTCTACCGCTTTATTCTTGTCAATCTTAAATGGTATGATTGATGACGGTTTGAATCCTCCCTTAAGTCTGTCCTCCATAAGTGTCGGATTACCACAGAACGAACAGAATGTTGCTGATGTATATTCATCTGCGACAAGCTCAGCACCGCATGTATTACAGCGGTACATTTTCATTTCCTTGTCATATTCCCCTTCTGTGCTGTTTTGTGAATATTGCTGTTCATATTCACGTACATCAATCTGCATTCCGCATGACGGACACCCTAATTTCTGTGTTGTGCTGTCGAATTCCATCGCCGTTCCACAACCCGGGCATTTGTAAATTGTTGGCATATTCCCCTCCTTATTCCGCCTTTCGTTCATAAATTGTTCATATATCATTCAATAAGATTTAACATTATGCACATTGTTTCTTCACTTTTGTTAAATATAATTCAATCATAAGAACAAGACATTTTCTACTATATGTTTTTCATAAATCGAGTTGTTAAATAAACAGCTCTCCTCCCTCTTTCACCGTCTGCTTCTCCGGCAGACGGTGTTTCATTTTATAAAACAATAAATGACGCAATAACTAAGACTGCTCCAACAATCATCGTTATCTGTCCCCTTTTCTTATCTTTCTTTAGTTTCTCTTTAGCAAGCTTCGCTTTTTCATCATCTGACATCATCTGCTCATCATATGTAATTTTTACGTCTCTTGTATCATAGAATATATTGAAATTGCGCGTTGCAGTAAAATATGTTGCTGCGCCCACTATAATAACTACTAATCCAATAAGAAACAGCATAAATCCAATAAACGGTACATAACTGGTTCCTGCATGGTCTTCACTATTATAGAAATCCATCGTAGCATAGCCATCTGTCCCAAGTGCTATCCTATTGATAAAAAATGTTAGATAACCCATATCAGTCTCCTTTCTTAAGAATTTTCAATATACAAATGTAATTATACATCATATTTATTTATATTTATACATAAATATCACTTAAATATTTCTTTTCATTTTTAATGATATGAGATATAATGTTGTCATGAAAAATCGTGCAATGGAGGTAAAGAAATATGTTAGTTTCAGCTAAAGAAATGTTAGACAAAGCTCTTGCCGGCAAATATGCTGTCGGTCAGTTCAACATCAATAACCTTGAATGGACTAAGTCTATTCTCCTTACAGCACAGGAGATGAATGCTCCTGTAATCCTTGGTGTATCTGAGGGTGCCGGTAAGTATATGACAGGTTTCGAGACAGTTGCAGCCATGGTTAAAGCTATGGACAAGTCTCTTGGAATCACTGTTCCTGTTGCTCTTCATCTTGACCACGGAACATATGAAGGATGCTACAAATGCATCAAAGCAGGATTCACATCTATTATGTTTGATGGTTCACACTACCCAATTGATGAAAATATCAAGAAGACAACAGAACTAGTTAATGTAGCTCACAATCTCGGTCTTTCTATTGAAGCAGAAGTTGGTTCAATCGGTGGCGAAGAAGATGGTGTTATCGGAATGGGTGAATGTGCAGACCCTAATGAGTGTAAAGCAATTGCAGACCTTGGTGTAGACATGCTTGCTGCCGGAATCGGTAACATTCATGGTAAGTATCCGGCTAACTGGCCAGGATTAAGCTTTGAAACTCTTGCTGCTGTTAAGGAAAAGATTGGTGATATGCCATTAGTTCTTCACGGTGGTACAGGAATTCCTGCTGATATGATTCAGAAGGCTATCTCTCTTGGAGTTTCTAAGATTAATGTTAATACAGAGTGCCAGCTTTCATTTGCTGATGCAACAAGAAAGTATGTTGAAGCAGGCAAAGACCTTGAAGGCAAGGGATTTGATCCTAGAAAACTTCTTGCTCCTGGCTGTGAAGCTATTAAAGAAACTGTACGCGAAAAGATTGACCTTTTCGGTTCAGCTGGAAAAGCCTGATTACAACTGATTGGAGATTATTATGAGTGATATTAAAACAGAGGATAATGATGATTTTATTGTATCCTCCTCTGATTTAGAAAAGGATGAAGCAGACATCGCTTTTGAAGCGAAAGAAAAGAAGAAAAAGAAATCAAAAATTATCAGCCGTATAATACTTGTCATCTCTGCATGCGTATTTATATTTGCAGCATATAACCTTATATCAATTCTTCTTGAATATAAAAAGGGAAATGATATTTATGACAACATAGGTGATACGGTTCTTGATGATACTCCTGTCAATATCAGTATAGGAGACGATGAAGAGATTACTATTCCATTTAAATATGATCATCAGGCGCTGCTCGATATCAATTCTGATGGACTTGGTTTCTTATACATTCCTTCTCTTGATGTCAGATTACCTATCGCTCAGACTACTGACAATGATTTTTATCTTACACACACGTTTGATAAAACATATAACATTAACGGATGTATATTTGAGGATTACCGTATAACTGATAAGCTTAATGCCAACCATATAATTCTTTATGGTCACAGCATGAATTCAGGTGCAATGTTCGGAACCCTCAGCAAATACAAATCATCATATTTTTATAATTATGAAGGCAATGATGTATTCTATATTTACACAGAAGATATCATTAAAGAATATAAGATATTCACCGCATATGTGAGTGAACCCATCAGCGACACATATACTTTTAATTTTATAAGTCTTGATGGTCTGCGCTCCTATGCTAACAGGATGAAAGCATTATCCTTATATGACACCGGAGTTAATGTCGATAAGGCAACCCAGGTGGTAACACTTTCAACCTGTACCAATAATGGCAAACAGCGTTTTGTCATTTCTGGAATGTATGTAGGTGAAACTACAATCGAAGATTTTGAGAACTCTTCTGAAGGAACAACATCTGCCAATAATTAAAGATAACCAACACAATATATGCTAATATACTTAATTAATAAAATTTTTTTCAAAAAGAACTTGCATTATTATGTGATTTGAGTTATTTTATTTAAAGACAGCAGGCTGTCGCTAATTAAATAAGGTAGAACAAAGGCGTTCCATTTATATATTTGTATAAGTATATACTGGGACGCCATTTTTTAGTTTTACTAATAAAAAGATAAGAAAAGGAAGGATGAGGAAGTTATGAGTGAAAGATTCAATGTAGCTGACATCTTCGGCGAGAATGTGTTTAATGACACAATTATGAAAGAGCGTTTACCAAAGAACGTTTACAAAAACCTTAAATTAACAATGGAAGGTGTGCAGGAATTATCTTTAGCAGATGCTGATGTTATCGCTAATGCTATGAAAGACTGGGCTATCGAGAAAGGTGCAACTCATTACACACATTGGTTCCAGCCTTTAACAGGAACTACTGCTGAGAAACATGATTCATTTATATCAGCACCTAAGTCAGACGGAAAGGTGCTTATGGAATTCTCAGGTAAGGAATTGATTAAGGGTGAACCTGATGCTTCATCATTCCCTTCAGGTGGTCTTCGTGCAACATTCGAGGCCAGAGGATATACAGCATGGGATTGTACATCTCCTGCATTTGTACGCGAAGGTGCCCAGGGTGCTACTCTTTGTATCCCTACAGCATTCTGTTCTTACACAGGTGAGGCTCTTGACCAGAAGACTCCATTACTTCGTTCAATGGATGCCATCAACGAGCAGGCTCTTCGTATTTTAAGACTTATGGGTAACACAACATCTAAGAAAGTTACTCCTTCTGTAGGCGCTGAACAGGAATACTTCATCGTAGACAGAGAGAAATATTTACAGAGAAAGGATCTTATCTTCTCTGGTCGTACTTTATTCGGAGCTATGCCTCCTAAGGGTCAGGAACTCGATGATCACTACTTTGGTTCTATCCGTGAAAGAATCGCCGCTTTCATGAAGGATGTTAATGAAGAATTATGGAAGCTTGGTGTATCTGCTAAGACACAGCATAACGAAGTTGCTCCTGCACAGCATGAGTTAGCTCCTATCTATGCACAGTGCAACATTGCAACTGATAACAACCAGCTTATGATGGAAGTTATGAAGAAGGTTGCTTACAGACATGGTCTTGTTTGCCTTCTCCATGAGAAGCCATTTGCAGGTGTTAATGGTTCTGGTAAGCATAACAACTGGTCTATCACAACTGATGATGGCATTAACATGCTTGACCCAGGTAAGACACCACATGAAAACTTCCAGTTCCTTCTTGTACTTGGTGCAATTATGAAGGCTGTTGATAAACATGCCGACCTTCTTCGTGAGTCTGCATCTGATGTTGGTAACGATCACAGACTTGGAGCTAATGAAGCACCTCCAGCTATCATCTCTATGTTCCTTGGCGAGCAGCTTGAAGATGTAGTTATGCAGTTAATCGATAAGGGTGATGCTACAAGCTCTATCCAGAAGGGTAAGTTAAAGACTGGTGCTTCTACTCTTCCAGACCTTAACAAGGATGCTACAGATAGAAACAGAACATCTCCATTCGCATTCACAGGTAACAAGTTTGAATTCCGTATGGTTGGTTCTTCAGATTCTATTGCTCCTGCAAATGTTGTTCTTAATACAATCGTTGCAGAAAGCTTTAAGGAAATCGCTGATGAATTAGAGGGTTCTGAGGATATGCAGATGGCAGTCCATGATATGATTAAGAAGCTCTTCACAGATCATCACAGAGTTGTATTCAATGGCAACGGTTACTCAGATGAATGGGTAGCAGAGGCTGAAAGAAGAGGACTTCCAAACATCAAATCTATGGTTGAGGCTGTTGGTTCACTTGTTAAACCTGAAACAGTTAAGATGTTTGAAGGATTTGGTGTATTCACAGAAGCAGAATTAAAGTCAAGAGCTGAGATTAAGTACGAGGCTTACTCTAAGGCAATCAACATCGAAGCTAAGACAATGATAGATATGGCTGGCAAGGAAATCATTCCTGCTGTTATCTCATACACAACAGAGCTTGCTAACTCAGTACTCTCAGTTAAGGAAGCTGGCGCAGACGCTTCTGTTCAGGCAGACATCCTTACAGAAGTATCTGGTTACTTAAAGGAAATGAAGGCAGCTTCTGCTAAGCTTGCAGAAACAGTTGCTACAGCAGCTACATTTGAAGGAAAAGCTCAGGCTGAATACTTCAGAGATACAGTAAAGGTTGCAATGGACGAATTAAGAGCTCCAGTAGATAAAGCCGAGATGATAGTAGATAAGGAATTCTGGCCATTCCCAAGCTACAGCGAATTATTATTCGAGGTATAATACATAAATAATTGTTATAAATCACTCTCATAAAAAGATAGCCGAAAACAGACAAGCGAAGCTGAATCTGTTTTCGGCTATCTTACTTTATATCCAGCCAGACAGGCGAAGCCGAATCTGGCTGGTTCTACTCACATCACAAAAAATCCCACTAATCAGACAGTCAATCCGAATCTGATTAGTGGGATTTTCACCCCCTGCCAGTTCTCCACTGTGTAGATTGCCAGTCTGGGGGTATCGGGCTGTGGCTTGATTTATTACGAGCTGTGCAGGAGTTAATGCCGCCATAGACAAAAGTTCAGCGTGCAAAAGCTCGTTCAAACGAAGTGCGTTTGCTTTTGCACGCTGTAAAAAGCTCTGTATATGGCGGCATTTACTCCTGCTAGGCGCAGTAATCCATGAAAGCCACAGCCCGATATCCCCAGACTGGCACCCCTACACACTACTGTGGATAACTCAACCTCTCCGCAACCGGATTATCCAGAACCTCCTCCTTAAACTTCTTCATATATATCTTCGCAAGCTTAAGATTGTTATCCAGATAATTACCGCAATCTCTTGGTGAATATCCAGGAATTGGTGTATTATCGTCATAATTAAGAACATAATCGGCAGCTTCTCTTAATACCCCGATAATATCCTCAGACTTTAAATCTCCTGCAAATATAACATAAAAACCTGTTCTGCAGCCCATAGGTCCGAAATATATAGTTTTCTCAGCCCATTCTGCATGATTCCTTAAAAATGTAGCAACAAGATGTTCAATTGAATGAATCCCCGGAGTATCCATAGGTGGCTCTTCATTAGGTCTTGTAAATCTTAAATCAAATGTTGTAAGACATACATCTCCGATATAATCCTTTCTTGATACATATACACCTGTCAGTAAATCTAGATGATTCACTGTAAAACTTGCTATCTTGTTCATTAATATCCTCCTTCCGCAACCCTCATACATGCTGCTGTCTTTCTACATCTGATGACGTACTATCTTATATTCATCATTGCTCTGATAATATGGGCACTGCTTATATGAAGAACTTAAAAGTCTTGCGTAATCGTCCTCGTCCATATCAACATCACATACATATCCTTCAATCTCCTCGTCATATACAAGGTTGTTACAATAATCGCAATTATATTGTGATGACATATTTATTCCATCTCCTTATTATCTGCTGTCTGGCTGCCTGACGCACCGTTGAGTCTTCCCATTTCCTCATATCTTTCAAGGAAATTATGCTTAACACCGTACTGCTTATACGCAATAACTGTATCAAGATTAACATTTTCAACACTTCTGAAAATGTTCTTCTCAATGTAAGGGCTTACCTTAGTCAGGTCTTTGATAAGCTGCTTAATCTCGCCTCTCTTAGAACCCTTTTCTGTTCCACCGCATGAAGCACAGCTCTCTGTAAGCCTGCATGCACACTGTATAAATGCAAGATTATTATAATCTCTCCAATGTATTATATCAGCTTCTCTTATAAGGTAAAGTGGTCTTATAAGCTCCATGCCCCCAAAATTAGTGCTGTGAAGCTTTGGCATCATAGTCTGAATCTGCGCACCATACAGCATTCCCATAAGAATTGTTTCAATAACATCATCATAATGATGGCCTAACGCTATCTTGTTGCAGCCCAGTTCTTTAGCCTTGCTGTACAGATATCCTCTTCTCATTCGGGCACACAGATAACATGGAGACTCCTCTATATCTGCAACAGTATCGAATATCTCTGATTTGAACACGGTTATAGGAATATCAAGTATCTTCGCATTGTTAAGAATAACCTGATAATTAATATCATTGTATCCCGGATTCATAACTAAGAATACAAGTTCAAAATTATTCTTCCCATGTCTCTTAAGCTCCTGAAAAAGCTTCGCCATAAGCATTGAGTCCTTACCGCCTGATATACAGACTGCAATCTTATCTCCATCCTGTATAAGATCGTATTCATTAAGTGCCTGTGTGAACTTTCTCCATATAGGCTTTCTGAACTTCTTGACTATGCTCCGCTCTATTTCCTTAACTCTTTCTTCACCTGAAAGCTCATTCTCTGCCTGCGCTTCCTTGACATAATTCTCGAACTTCCACTTCATATATGCGCCCCAGCCGCCATACAGACTGTAGACCTCATAACCCATTTCTTCAAGAATATCTGCCAGATCATCACTGTGCAGACCTGTATAGCACAGAAGATATATAGGAACACTCTTATCAAACTGCTGTGTGAATTCCTCAGGTGTTTCTTCAAGCACCTTAATCAGTTCCTCCCAGTACCAGTTCTTAGCACCAGGATATGTTTCCTTCTCAAATTCCTGCTTATCTCTTACATCAAGCAGAACTTTTTCTCTTTCATCATTCTGGTAATCAATTATTGTTTTCATCATTAACCTCTTCATCCTGCGAATCCTCAAGAATACGCAGTCCTGCCGTACTTGTAACAGGAAGTGAGAACACAATAGTTCCTGCCTTGCTGTCTACTCCGGCTTTGTCCATTATAGCACGCAAAATCGCATTTTTCTGTGATGACTTTGCAACAATAAGAATTACTTCCTTCTCAGAAACAAGCGAAACCCCAAGGAACTGCTCTGCACGCTTCATTCCAACACCTTTTCCGTGAAGCACAGTTCCACCTGTTGCGCCGCCTTCTTCCGCTGCTCTCATCACCTGTGTATTATATCCATAATTAGCTATTGCAACAATAAGTTCATGTTTCGTATCCTTCAATGTGCTCTCATCTCCTTTCTTATATTCCTGTCCGTCAATTAAGAATCCCAGTTCTCTCTTACCGCCAATACTGCTTAGTGGCACTATAAATGCGATTCCCGTTCCCGGCACATCTATTCTTAACTTACTCTGCAGCCCCTTCTTAACATTTTTCCATGTATCCTCTGTAACAAGTGACATATGGATACCCTTCTCGTCATCTTCAAGTCCCAGTAAATCAAGCACATCACTTGACGCTGTTCCCCTGCCTAACGATATATTAGCTGCTTCAACATTATAATCCTTATAGCACGCAACAAAACGCGGCATATTTTTCCTGCTGCATATTGTTACCATTACATATACTTCACTCATACCCATCTACCTCTATAATTCAATAATCGCATCATCTGAAAGCTCTGCAAACATATCCACAACAGGAGTAATGGCCTGTGGCACATTTTCTCTCCTGCTGTCTTTGATTCTGTATATAACACCAAGTATCTGCAAAGTTATAAGAGGTGTCATGGCAACCATGGCAACAACACCAAATGCATCAGTTACAATATTACCGCCCACTGCAAGACATGCTCCCTGTGCAAGTGGCAGTAAAAATGTAGCTGTCATCGGACCTGACGCAACTCCACCGGAGTCAAATGCTATAGCCGTGAATATCTTTGGAACAAAAAGCGTAAGTATCAGCGCTATTCCATAGCCCGGAATGAGGAAATATAATATTGATACTCCTGTAAGCACCCTTATCATTGAAAGACCTACTGATACCGCAACACCAACAGAAAGACTTATCTGCATTGATCTGCCTGATATGCTTCCTGATGTCAGTTCTTCTACCTGATGCATAAGCACATATACCGCAGGTTCTGCCTTAACAATGAAATATCCTATTATCATGCCGATAGGGACAATAATCCATTTAAACGATAATGAAGCAAGCACTGAACCAAGATAATTACCTGCCGGAATAAATCCAACATTAGCTCCTGTAAGGAAAAGCACTAGTCCCACATATGTATACACAAGTCCCACACATATCTTCATAAGCGACTGCTTATTCATCTTAGGTGCAAATATCTGAAACACTCCAAAAAATACAACTATTGGAAGAAGTGACAACGCTATTTCTTTCAGATATTCAGGTATCTCATATAAGAACAGCTTACCAAGTTCCACAGAATCACTCACTTCAGTGATCGCTGTTGTTGTAAAATTGCCTTCTGTACTGTAGACCATTCCAAGAATAAGTACTGCAAGTATCGGTCCGATTGAACATAACGATACAAGACCAAAGCTATCGTTGCCGGCATGTTTGTCGTTACGGATAGCAGATATACCAACACCAAGTGCCATTATAAATGGTACAGTCATCGGTCCTGTTGTTACTCCTCCTGAGTCAAATGCAACCGCAAGAAAATCCTTAGGAACAAACATCGCAAGTACAAAAACAACCGCATAAAACACGAGCAGAAGCGGTGCAAGCGGTATTCCAAAAAGTATTCTTAAAAGCGCAACAACAAGAAATACACCTACTCCCACTGCCACAGACAATATAAGTACCATGTTAGGAACTGCCGCCACCTGACCTGCAAGCACCTGCAGATCAGGCTCTGAAACCGTAATTATAACTCCAAGGATAAATCCTATCGCTATAATCATCCATAATTTCTTAGTCCTTAACATGCTTCCGCCAACTCTTTCACCCATTGGTGTCATGGATAATTCTGCCCCTAAAGAAAAAAACACCATGCCAATAATAACCAGCACGGCTCCAATAATAAATTCAACCAGTATACTAGGTGAAAGAGGCGCTACTGTGAAGCCAAGAAGCAACACTATAAGCATTATCGGTACTACCGCGCTGACAGACTCCTTTGTCTTTTCCTTCATCTTCTCTTTAATGACTGTATTCTGGTAATTAAATTGTGTCTTAAATAATCCAGCCTTCAATAAAATCTCCCTTCGCTCTTAAAATATCAGTTTCGGGTTACATATATAATATATTAACATCTAATTGCTGCACAGGCTACTTAAAAATTTATAAAAAGTGTCCAGATTAGAACACTCTTTATAAATTGAAATGCAATATTATAAATTGCCTTTTTCTTTCTCCCTAAGCAACTCCTCATACTTTAACTGATAAGCTATCAGCCGTGGAATGTATTCTGGCGGAGTTCTTCTTGATGCCTCCCAGTCCTCTAATGTACGCACAGGAATACCTGTATGCTGTGAAAATTCTTTTCTTGTCATTCCAACGCTTTCTCTAAGCTGTTTTATTGTCTCTGCTATAGTCATAATATATCACCTCTCAATTTTTTTTGCTATTATAACATAACTTCATATATTACGCAATGCGTTATCATATAATATATCACTCCACTTTCTCCTTGCCAATCCCACCACCATATGTTACAATTCATTTATGCCGTGCTTTATCAATTTAAAGCGTTACACTTTAAATCCATGAAGCATGGCATAATACAATTAATATGGGGGTTTTTATGTTAAAACTGGTTATTCTTATTATCTACTTTGCGGTTCTGATAGGCATTGGCCTGTACTGCCGCAAGCATGCAACTGATGTTAATGGTTTCGTTCTCGGTGGAAGAAGCGTTGGTCCGTGGCTCACCGCATTTGCATACGGAACATCTTATTTCTCGGCTGTAGTATTTGTCGGATATGCAGGCCAGTTTGGCTGGAAATACGGCATTGCCGCAACCTGGGCTGGTATCGGCAACGCAATTATAGGTTCACTTCTTGCATGGGTCGTACTTGGCAGAAGAACAAGAATTATGAGCCAACATCTTGATTCAGCAACCATGCCACAATATTTTGGAAAGAGATTCGGAAGCAATCCATTAAAAATCGGTGCTTCCGTTATAATATTCATTTTTCTGATTCCATACACAGCTTCACTTTACAATGGACTTTCAAGACTTTTCGGTATGGCTTTTAACATTGATTACAGCGTCTGTATCATAATCATGGCAACACTTACTGCCATCTATGTAATTGCCGGCGGTTACATGGCTACTGCAATCAATGATTTCATTCAGGGAATTATCATGTTATTCGGTATCGTTGCAGTTATTGCTGCCGTAATCCACTCTAAGGGCGGCTTCATGTCTGCACTGCAGGGTCTTGCAAATGTGTCTGACCCGGCAGTAAGCGATACTCCCGGTATATTTGCTTCATTTTTCGGACCTGACCCATTCAACCTGTTATGTGTTGTAATCCTTACATCACTTGGAACATGGGGACTTCCTCAGATGGTTCAGAAATTCTATGCCATTGATAATGAAGCTTCTATACAGAAGGGTACTGTAATATCAACAATATTTGCGCTTATAGTTTCAGGCGGATGCTATTTTCTCGGAGGTTTTGGAAGATTATTCTCTGACCAGATAGATGTCAAGGCTAACGGCTTCGACTCAATAATTCCAACAATGCTTTCCAACTTAAGCCCTGTGCTTATTGCATTGGTTGTAATTCTTGTGTTGTCAGCTTCAATGTCTACACTTTCATCACTTGTAATAGCTTCAAGCTCAACACTTACTATTGACTTCTTAAAAGATAACTTTATCAAGAACATGAGTGAAAAGAAACAGGTATTATACATAAGAATTCTTGTTGTTGTATTCATTGCGATATCTGCAATACTTGCACTTATCCAGTACAAGAGTTCAGTAACATTTATTGCACAGCTTATGGGAATATCTTGGGGTGCACTTGCAGGTTCATTCCTTGCACCATTTATGTTCTCGCTTTACTCTAAGAAGGTTTCTAAAGCATCATGCTGGGCTTGCTTTTTATTCAGTTCAGTACTCATGATTGCCAACATCTTCTTCAGAGCAAGTTTCCCAACATGGCTTCAGTCACCTATCAACTGTGGTGCATTTGCAATGTTTGCCGGAATGATTATCGTTCCTGTAGTCAGCCTGTTTACTCCTAAGCCGGATAAAGAGCTTGTTGACAGCGCATTTGCATGCTACGAAAAAGAAACAGAAGTGCCACAGAAGACAGCACTTGGAAAGTAATTAATATGTTGTGTTACCAGCCAGATAATCCTACGGCGTATGGTAATTCACAACATATCTAATATTTATATACCCTTTACAACATCCCCTCCTTGTGCTATAACAACCAAAGTTATAAAACACAAGGAGGTTATTTATGGCATCAAAGCTTCACAACGCCCTCGCTAAGAAGCTGCCGGATATACAGATGTCCGAGGCCTTCATAAACAGTGTATTCCTTGCCATGTCCGGTGGACTTCAGGACGCATATACATACTTTACGAGAAATGAAGTATTCTCCAACGCACAGACTGGTAATGTGGTTCTTATGAGTACACATTTTATGATGGGCGAATGGTATCAGGGAGTTAAATATCTCCTGCCATTCTTAGCATTCGGTCTTGGCGTATTCGTTACAGAACGAATTCAGGGCAAATACAAAAATGCCACCAGACTTCACTGGCGGCAGGCTATATTACTTATTGAGATTGTAATCTTAATTGCAGTCGGCTTCATGCCACACTCAATGGACATGTTTGCAACAATAATCGTGTCGTTCTCATGTGCGATGCAGGTACAGGCATTCAGAAAAGTTAATGGCTATTCTTATGCAAGCACCATGTGCATCGGCAATTTAAGAAGCGGTACAGACGCACTTTCAGTATTTGTGCGTACCGGCAATAAGGCTTCTCTTAGAAAATCCGGATATTACTTCGGTATAATATTATTCTTTGCAATCGGTGCAGGTATTGGTGGAAACCTTTCAATGATGTTCGGAATCCACACAATATGGATTTCAAGTGCTCTGCTTTTAATCAGCGTACTTCTTATGTTTGCGGAGAAATTAAAAATGTAATGTCCGATTTATTCAATCGTATCTTTATTCCATTTCCTTAAGGAGCTGGTTTCTTCTACCGCCCTTTAAGTACATGGCACTATAAGACTTGTATCTGTCACACGGATTTACAAGAAGGAATGATGATGATTCTTTTCCCGTTGTAAGTCCTGTGACAAATATAAGCATTTCCTGATCTAATTTTCCTATATCTTCCTTTGAAATCTCCTGTTTAGAACCTTCTAAAAAGTCAAATGCATTTTCTAACTTTGCAAGAGTCTGTTCCTCAACACTATCCAGCTTTTCAGCTTGTTTAGAAAATTCTGCTTTCTCCTTATCAATAACGCCTTCATCTTCTCCTGCCTTAATCTTTTCCTTGATAGACTTATACCAGCTATCAGTATCAGCCTTTAATTCTGCTGCATACTTAAAATGCTTATTCAGAGTGTCAAGCAGAAGATTTACCACCGTCAGTCTCTCATCATAATCAGCATTAATCATTCGCCTGTATATATCAGATGTCGCATTTCCAGCAAGAATATTGTTAATTCCATAATCATCCCTGTACTTATTATAAAGAACATAATATGCTGCAAAATCCTCTGCGATATCCTCATTATGAAGAAACTCTCCAACAACTCCAGCATTTATGCTGATTCCAAGCTCCTCATACACATACATAAGACTGCTCATATCCTCCCAGCCACGCGCCGTAACGAACTTAAGCCCGTCAACATCTGCCATGACACTGTAGAAATTCTGTGGTCTTATATCAAGATATGAAAAAATTGCGTTGTGAATATAACGTTCTCTGGCATATTCGCGCCACACCTCAAGGTCAGCGTCAATATTAATCACCCTCAGACGGTCATATGTAACCATGTCAAACTCACGGACTGAACGGTTGAATTCAGGCGGATTGCCGGCTGCCACAATTATCCAGCCCTCCGGCACTTTCTGATTGCCAAATGTTTTGCACTGTAAGAACTGCAGCATAGTTGGAATCAGCGTCTCGGAAACACAGTTAATCTCATCAATAAAAAGAATCCCTTCCCTGTGTCCCTGCTCCTTGACAGCCTTGTACACTCCGGAAATTATCTCACTCATCGTATACTCAGTTACAGAATATTCCTTCCCATCAAACTCCTCTGTCTTAATCATCGGAAGTCCGACAGCACTCTGTCTTGTATGGTGCGTAATAGTATATGAAACAAGACCGATTCCACATTCACTGGCAATCTGCTCCATAATCTGAGTCTTTCCGATTCCCGGAGGTCCCATAAGAAGTACAGGGCGCTGCCGTATCGCCGGAATCCTGTATTCTCCCTCTGCATTTTTACAAAGATACGCTTTGACCGTATTAATAATCTCCTGTTTTGCTTCTTTAATGTTCATAGCCATGTCCTTTCTATCTGTCTGACTTGTCCAGTCTTATTCTCATCGCCCACGCAGGCACTTTCATCTCATCGAAATCTTTCATAAATACAAATGCGGTTCTGTACCCCGGCTTTTTCTTCGGATAAGTTCCTTCGCCATCTGTGAAATACAACATTCCACCGGGATTCTTAATCTTTCCTTCTTCAATCAGTCTGTCTATATATTTGAACGGAGGTCTGAAATCAGTATTACCGCCGCCCTTTATCTCAAATGTATTGAAAAAACCTTCAAGCTGTTCCCTGTCTTTAACCACATCATCACTCTGGATTACATCATCGCACTGTATAATGTGGATACTGCTCACCTTGAAAAATGCCCTGTCGTCCATAAGTATGTCAAATGTTTCCTGTAAGAACCGCCTCACAAGCTCTCCGCTCGTTGAATAACTTGTATCGACAACAACAACAAATTCCCTTATCTTGTCTATCTCTCTTGTCTCAAGTGGCTCAATAAGCGGCATATTTTTATAAACCGACAATCCGTAAGCATAATATCCAAGGTCAAATTCATCATCATTAATCTTTAACTCCTCGTGATACTCAGCAAATTTCTTAAGGAAATCCCTGTAGCTTCTGCGTCTTTTCTGAACCTTCATAAGCTCATTTAACGAATTGCTGTCCTGACCGCTCTCCCCATCACTTTTCTGCTTCTCCATATTCATCTGACGCGCCCGCTGTTCCCACTGCTGCTGCACTTTATTGGGCTGCTGTAACATATTCTTACGGTCATTCTTATACTGCCACAATGTATGGTCATCCGTGTAAAACTCCTGCCACAACTTCGCAAGCTCGTCCTGATTCATCTCAAGAAGATACTCATATATCTGCGCCGCCGAAACACATTTATTATCATCAAGCTTCTTATATATATCCTGCCTCCTCCATGTAAGAATCCTTTTGACACACGCCTTTTCAAGCCTGTCAATTATACGCTCCACCGCAATATCACACGAAAGATTCCATAGCTGTGCGTCTCTTCCGTCACACAGCCACAGATGGCTGTAAACACAATGAAGCACTGTGTGCAGATATGCTCTCACAAGAAATTTCTCGTTCTTCTTAAAAACCTCCATTGTATGTCTGGTATTCATATACAGATACACGCCATCTGTTGCAAATGTGGACAATCCCATGTTGGCTCTTGGCACCAGCACATTAAGCACAGGCTCAAGAAATCTCATATCAACATATATCTGTCCTGCAAGATATTCTGTAATCCTGCCACACATTTCCAGTTCCCACTCGCTTTCTGTCTGCACATGCGCCATGCTGTTACCTCCCTTCATGTTATTTCCACAGATGCGTATTATAACTCTATATCTGCCATCTTATATCCAGTTCATTAAATGTCCGATTTCTTCAATCTCAGAATTCATACCTACTCTTTTTCATCTTCTGTGCAAATCTGCTTCCAAGCTCTATAATTGACGCACTTCCCGCTGTCCAGCCACATTTTCCGGCAAGCTTAAGTGCAGTGTCAAGTCCCTTCTCATCAAGTATGTTTTCCTGAACAAAGGACTCTATAATGTCAATTCTCTGCTCTTTCACTATCCATTCCAGAACATTTTCAATAATACCCTTTAGAAATTGTGTATACGCAGTTCTGGCTTCATCTGCCAGTTTAACCGGATACTGCAGTCTCCCAACTGCCATCTTCGACAAAGTATAAGTACTTTCCAACGCCTTCGCTGCATCAAAGACTGCATCATATCTTACTGCATCTACAACTCCGTCATTAAATAACTGTCTCGCCCTGTATCCTTCACCCTGCACATCCATCTGAAATATATGTGCAGGTCCGATTTCTTCATAACTTTCTGTATACTCTGAATAGTAGAAGCTGCCCACTATATCTGAATTTTTAACAAATTTAAGTTCAATTCCTTTATTAAGCTGCTTTAAGAAATACTGCACACCTGTCGCAGCTTCTACATCACTTCTTACTGCAAGTACTGACAGCTCCCGGCAGTTCATAAATGCATCATTATTAACAACATTTAAACCTCTTCCAAATTCCAGATAGTTTAATTTCCTGCAGTTATAAAAAGCATAGCTTTCCAGTACATTTACACTATCGGGTAAAACAACATTTTCTATATATTCGCCACTCAGCTCATGCATTCCATCCGCTACCGCTATATGTTCCAGTTCTTCCCACTCATTATCTGATGTCCGATTATTACAATCTCTCTTAGCCGCAAAGCAGTATTTTCCTATGCTTCTTACTTCATATCCATCTATCTGTTGTGGAACAACAACATAAGCTGTCTGCCCCATAAGCCTTAATAACTGTAAACCATCCTCATTCACTTCACACAATGCTGCATAATCCTTTGGTGTGTCCTGCTGCATTACACTGTATTTAACAATCATTGTTTATCTCCTTGTTTCTGTCTTTTCACATTCTAACATAAAACGCCCTTCCCTGGCATAGATTGTATAAATGAAACTTCCGGAGTCCCGATATGCGAGACTATATTGAAGAACGCGCCACCCAGCTGGCATATTACATAATTGAGCATAAAGCCACTGTAAGACAGACAGCTAAAGCATTTAATGTAAGCAAAAGCACGGCACATAAAGATGTAACTACAAGACTTATGGAAATCAATCCGGAGCTTGCTAAAGAAGCAAGAAAGGTTCTTGATGTCAATAAACAAGAAAGACACATCCGCGGAGGTATGGCTACTAAAGAAAAGTACCTCCACGCATGTGCCAGATAATTAAATATAATATTACAGAATTGATAATACCTTAAGTCCATGTTCTTTTGATAAGTCAACAAATGTGTCACCACATTGTACAACAGGCAGGCTTAACGCATTATCATTGATAAGAATAACCCTTCCTGTTCTGCCATCTGACAGTCTTACATCATTGTGAATATATGATGATGCAACATTTTTAAGAAATGGCAGAATATATTTAGGATCAAACTTGGTGAATGCATCACAATGCATTGTTTCTATAACCTCAAACGGACACAATGCACCTCTATACACTCTGGCAGCAGTCATGGCATCATATACATCTGCTACCGCAATAATCTTTGCAGAAACCGGAATACTCTCGCTCTTCAAGCCAAATGGATATCCTGTTCCATCACATTTTTCATGATGGAGCAGGCATGCCTCCTTAATACGCATATCAATATTCTGGTTCTTTAACTTCTCATAGCCAAGATTAACATGCTGCTTCATGATTTTATATTCATCCTCTGTAAGTCTGCCCGGCTTTGTAAGAATCTCATTAGGAATCATTAATTTTCCAATATCATGCAGCAATCCACATATAATAAGAGTCCTTATATCTTCCTTACTATACTTAAGCCACTGCCCAATAATAGACGATATCAATGCTACATTCACGCAATGAACATATGTAAGGTCATCAAACTGTCTCATGCTGTGAAGCATATCAAAAAGCTGTAAACTGTTATTGTTCTCAGAAAGAATCTGCTGTGTTCCTTCAATCAGCTTATCAGTATCAATAGGACTATTATTGGTTACTACCTCATTAAGTCCATCCTTGATATCAATTATATTCTCATCGTAAGTCTTTTTAAACTTCTTGAACTGTCTGCTCTTTCTGATTTTGTCAAAATATTTTTCATTCTCTGTATTTCTGTCTGAGTCTATCCGTGATTGATTATCCTCTAATTCATCATTATCATATATCCTGACTTCCAGAATATGATGATTAGAAATATTTGCAATTACATCATAATCCAGTATTGTATCTTTTTTTACAAGAATCTTTCCATCTGGTGTATTAACATCTTCAGATAATTGGTCGCCCTCTTTCGCATCAAATATAAATATTATTTTTTCACTCATCACTATTCCCCTTGTGCTTTACATCTGTACGCTAAATATGCATTAATTATAAATTTCCATATAGAAAATGTCAAATTACTCTTGACGAATGTTTAAATATTGTGTAGTATCTTATGCGGTAATATTAATTGAATATTTTATATCCCTTATTAAGAGCGGTGGAGATACATAGGATCTATGAAGCCCGGCAACCCCTTTTGAGGAAGGTGCCAACCTGAGCGATATTAGTCGAACAATAAGAGGATTTCGATACAGTCTATCGGGTCCCTTGTCGGGGACCTTTTTTTGTGCGAGTAGCGATAGCAATGCAATTCTGGCGTCTGAGCTACGAGCGCGAGTAGCGATGAGAATAGACACGAGAAAGGTATGGGATAGACATATTCACGATAAAACAAAAAGGAGATAACATGGAAAAAAGATTATTTACTTCAGAATCAGTAACAGAAGGACATCCAGATAAAATCTGCGACCAGATTTCAGATGCCGTATTAGATGCTCTCTATGAGCAGGATCCATACTCAAGAGTAGCCTGCGAAACTCTTACTAACACGGGTTTCATTATGGTAATGGGTGAGGTTACAACAAAGGCTAACATAGATATTCCTTCTATCGTAAGAAAGACAGTTACAGATATTGGTTATGACAGCTCTGATAAGGGATTTGATGGTAATACTTGTGCTGTTATGGTTGCATTAGACAAGCAGTCAGCTGATATTGCTATGGGTGTTGATAAAGCTCTTGAAGCCAAAGATGGCGAAATTGATGATTCAGAGGGTGGTGCCGGCGACCAGGGTATGATGTTTGGTTACGCAACTAACGAAACTCCTGAATTCATGCCTTACTCTTCTGCACTTGCACAGAAGCTTTCTAAGCAGCTTACAAAGGTTCGCAAGGATGGAACTCTTTCTTACTTAAGACCAGACGGAAAGACTCAGGTAACAGTTGAATACGATGAAAACAAAAAGCCAATAAGACTTGATGCTATCGTTGTTTCATCACAGCATGCTCCAGAAGTATCTCAGGAACAGATTCATGAGGATATTAAGAAATATGTTATTGACGCTATCGTTGACCCAGCTATGATTGACGCTGATACTAAGATATACATCAATCCTACAGGTCGTTTTGTAATTGGCGGTCCTAACGGAGATTCAGGTCTTACTGGTCGTAAGATTATCGTTGATACTTACGGTGGTGCTGCAAGACATGGTGGTGGTGCTTTCTCTGGTAAAGACTGCACTAAGGTTGACCGTTCTGCGGCATACGCTGCAAGATATGTTGCAAAGAATATTGTTGCTGCCGGACTTGCTGACAGATGTGAAATCCAGCTTTCATATGCAATCGGTGTTGCAAGACCAACATCTATCATGGTTGATACATTTGGTACAGGAAAGCTTGATGAAGAAAAAATCGTTGAAATCATCCGTGAGAACTTCGATTTAAGACCTAACGGAATCATTAAGATGCTCGACTTAAGAAGACCTATCTACAAGCAGACAGCTGCTTATGGTCATTTTGGACGTACAGACCTTAATCTCCCTTGGGAGAAGCTTGACAAGGTTGATGTACTTGCTAAGTATCTTGGTTAATTAAAATTCTAAGCTTTTTATGTATAATTAAACACTTTGATGAATTTTTAAAGCCTGCTTTTTTGAGCAGGCTTTTTTATTATTAAAAAAAATTGTTAAGCACTAAAAAACAGCTGATTTTTAAAAGTAAATTTACACTACTTAGATATAACATTTCTAAGGAGAATAGATTTACTTATGAAAAATATAATTAAAGCACTTATATGGCGATTTATAAAATTACTTTTACAACAAATTATAAGCATCCTGCCTCTTCCTGAATTTGCATTGAATATTATATTAACTATTATCTGCAATATCTTAGAGCCGTATTATAACATTTTTTTCGAATGGGCTTATACTAAAGCAAAAATGCTATACCCAATTCTGAAAGAGGAAATCAAATACATAATAGAAAGAATTGTGTAATTATATGGAAATCCCCAGTTCGCTATGGAAATATTTCAAAGGAGAATATGCGTAGAAAAGACGAGAGACTTACAAAAGCCTCTCGTCATCAATAGCTTCATCATTCGGTCAGTTTTTATTTTACCGTCCTGTCAGAACCGTCACAGGACTCATCGCTCGGTCAATTTTTATTTTACCGTCCTATCGTAACCGTCACAGGACTCATAATATATGATGAAGGGGACATCTCTGTTCCTATTTATATTATATGCAAAAATATTTGTTAGCAACAGTTTTATGATTTTTTCATAATTTTATATTTCAATAGTAAACTCACAACTCTCTTTTCACACCTTCTTCAGCCACTTCTTCCGCTCCATCCGCACAAGGAATATTGATCCCCTGAAGCAAAGCTCTGCAGCCATCGCAATCCACACACCAACAAGTCCATATCTGCCGACAAGCAGGAATGAAAGGACGACACGAATAGCCCACAGGCTGAAGAAATTCATAAGGCTTGAAACAAGAGTATCTCCTGCCCCACGAAGCACACCAGTTACTACAATTGATGCGCCATACAGCGGTTCTGCAAATGCTTCAATTCTAAGTATCCTCACACCAAGCTCTCTTACTGCCGGGTCAGGTGTAAGAATTCCAATCATAAACGGTGCAAATATGAACATAAGAAGTCCGGTAAACGCCATTATTCCCATTCCAAAGGCAACTGAAATTCTTCCAAAAGACAATGCAAGCTTTCCTCTCCCCGCACCGATACTCTGTCCGACAAGCGCCGTTGCAGCTTCCTCAATTCCGTAAGCCGGCATATAACACAGGCTTTCCGCAGTTATTGCAAATGAGTTGGCAGCCACAGCCACAACTCCTAATGGTGCAACAATTCTCGTTATCGTAATCATAGCTCCGAACATAACCACATTTTCAAATGTAACAGGAAGTGATAATACAAATGACTTCTTAATAGTTGCAAGTCCCGCCTTCTCATCAGAGTCTGTTCCGTAACCTTTTGATAGCATAGGTGTTCTGAACATCAGTACATAAAACATAATAATTGTAGTGACAATCTCTGCCGCTGTTGTTCCGAGTGCTGCCCCCATAACTCCAAGACCGAAGCCAAAACCACGCCATCTGAATATGAATATAAAATTGAATATAACATCAAGTAAACAATTCATAGAATTAAGAATTCCCGGTGTTCTCGTATTGCCACAGCTCTGCAGCATTCTCGTACCAAGACGGTTAAATCCTAGTGCCGGCATAGACAATGATGTTATAAGAAAATACATTGCCGCATCCTTCTGTATCGACTCTTCTCCACCGAGCCATGCCGGAAGTCCCCAGCTTATCATGGCTCCGGCAGCACCAATAATAATTGATATAAGAAGAACAATTCCAAATGACTGTAAGAACACTCTTCTTGCCCTGTTAAACTTCTTTGCCCCGACAAGCTGTGCTACCTGAATGGAAAATCCTAACGACGGCGCGGAAGCAAGGCTTCCAAGCAGCCATGTTGTTGTCGACACAAGACCTATTGAAGCTGAACAACCTGCCCCCAGTCTTCCGACCATAGACGCATCAATATACTGCATGATAATTGATGATACCTGCGCCAGAATCGTAGGCAGACTCAGCATAATTACAAGTCTTATCTTCTGTTCAAATGTAATCTCTTTATTATCTCTTATATAGGAAAGTGTATCTTCCTTCATTTAGCATTACCCTTCTACAATATTTTTAGCATGCTCAAGAGCTGCATCAATATTGGCACAGAAATTATCTCTTCCAATCTCATCAGCAAATCCTGCATGCTCCATTACTGACATAGGCTGTTCATTAACATGTGAAAGAATCATAACTGCACCATGTCTTTTACATACCGCATGAATATTTCTTAAAGATCTGAGAGCAGTAACATCCATTGCAGGAACACCTCTCATTCTTACAATAACTGCCTTAGAACCTGATACTGTCTGGATATCAAGGAATTTGTCTGCAGCTGCAAAAAACATTGGTCCGTTAATCTCATAAACAAGTGTATTCTTAGGAACCTGCTTAAGATTAATGCTGTCAGGATCATTATTCTCATCTATATTATCACCAATATATTTCCAGCTCTTAACTTCAGTAACATCAGCCATTCTCTTAAGGAAAAGAAGTGCTGTAAGCACAACACCAACTTCAATAGCAACAACAAGGTCAAATACAATAGTAAGTACTGCTGTTGTAAGAAGTACAAGAATATCGCTCTTAGGTGAAGTCTTACAAAGAGAAATCATTTCTCTCCAGCCACTCATGTTATAAGCTACCATGAAAAGAATTGCTGCAATTGCCGGCATTGGAATCCATGCTGCATATGGCATAAGCACAACAAGGATAAGAAGAAGTGTTACAGAATGAACCATACCCGCGATTGGTGTACGTCCACCATTCTTAACATTAGCTGCTGTTCTCGCGATTGCGCCTGTTGCCGGAATTCCACCAAATAAAGCTGACACAAGGTTACCTGCACCCTGCGCAACGAGTTCCATATTAGGCTTATGTCTGCTTCCAATCATACCATCAGAAACAACGCATGATAAAAGTGACTCAATACCTGCAAGTACCGCAATTGTAAATGCATCCGGCAAAAGATTCTTAACCATTGTTATATTAACATGTGGTATGCTGATACCCGGCAGTTTGCTTGAAATTGTATATAAATCTCCAATAGTCTTAGCCTGCATTCCAAGTTTAACCATAATTACAGAAACTATAACAGCAATTAAAGATGCTGGAATCTTCTCTAACTTCTTAAATTTAGGCCATACAATAAGAATTGCAAGTGAAACACCACCTACAACTAGTGCCTGCCAGTTAAATGTGTTGATACATTTGAATACTGCCTTTAATTTATCAAGAGTCTCTATAGTCGGGTCGGTATATGCAGAAATATCAAGACCTAAGAAATCCTTAATCTGACCTACAAGAATAGTAACAGCTATACCAAATGTAAATCCTGTTGTAATTGTATAAGGAATAAATCTTATAAGATTACCAAATTTAAGAAATCCCATGATAATAAGGATGATACCTGCCATAATTGTTGCGACAATAAGACCGTCCATTCCGTTCTGTGCCACAATTCCAGCAACAATAGTTGCAAATGCGGCTGTTGGTCCGGCAATCTGAACCCTGCTTCCGCCAAGGAACGAAATAACAAAACCTGCAAATATGGCTGTGTAGATACCCTGCTCAGGACCTACTCCTGATGCAAGCGCAAGTGCAATAGATAATGGTAATGCGATAATTGCAACGATAATACCTGCAATAACATCATTAACAAACTGCTTCTTAGAATAGCCTTTCATTACATCAAAAAGCTTTGGTACGAATTGATTCATTGTTTTCCCCTTAAGTGGTTTTACCACATTTCTCATATTTTATAAAATAATGCAGAACCTTACTGCGGATATATGTAAATTCCGGTTTTAACCCGGAAATAATAAGAATAAATAAGGCTGCACACCCATTAATAGCTGTGCAACCTTAGTCATGTCAAACATATTAATATTTAGTTAGTCACGATTACTCTGCTGTAGAAGAAGTATCATTTACTGTGACATTATCACATACAAACTCAACTACCTTCTGATAAAGTACCTGATATCCTATCTCAGAATTCATTTCTCTTCCATAAGTATCAAGGATTTCCTGATAATCATCATATCCATAATATGAAGCAAGTTCTTCTCCTGTTGAATTAATTTCATCTGCTTCAACTGTAATATTATTATCAGCAGCAATCATTGTAATAATCATTTTCTGTAAAAGATACTGCTTAGCATAGCTGTCTGCATAATCATTAAATGCATCTAATGAATCAAAGTTATATACACTCTTAAGATACTGCTCTTTTGATGAATATGATGAGCTGTATGATTCATATTCTGCATCAACATTGCTGTTAAGAGTCTTTAATAAATCTGAAAGTTCTTCACTTGGATAATCTGAAACATCAAGTCCATCTGTCATCTGTGAATATGCTGTATCAAATACTTCGCTTGATCTGCTTGATGATGCCTGTGTATTAAGATAATCCTTAACATAAGCTCTTAAATCATCAACTGTTGAAAGTGTCTGATCCTGAACACCTAACTTTGATGAATTCTCTGTTACCCATTCATCTGTAAGCTCTGGAACTACTGTTACATCAATTTCCTTAACTGTTACTGTAAATACAACCTGTTTCCCTGCAAGGTCTGAATTCTGGTAACTTTCAGGGAATGTACATGGAATATCTGTTTCTACACCAACTGTAAGTCCAACAAGTCCTTTATCAAGGTCATCTATAAATTTACCTGAACCAATTGTGTAAGAAGCATCTGTTGCTGTTCCACCTGAAAATGCTGTTCCATCAAGCTTTCCACTGTAGTCAAGCTTAATTGTATCACCTGACTTTGTTGTGCCTGTTGTCTGCACATCAGTTGTTGAAGTTGCCTCAAGAAGACTTTGGATATAACTTTCTATATCAGAATCCTCAACTATATAATCAGATTCAGCAAGATCGACTGACATACCCTTCCAGTCTGGAAGTGATACAAATGTCTTATATACATCTGCATTAGCTGAAATTGTTGCTGCATATTCATCTGCATTTATCTCTGTGTTAACTGTTGAAGGTGTCTTATCCGCATCCTTCTTCTTTGAATCACATGCTACTAAAGATGCCGCAAGTGCACCAACAAGTAACACACTGAATAATTTCTTTTTCATATACTTCCTCGTTTCTATATATATAAACATTAGTTGCTTAACAGCAAGCCTTATATTTATAGCACATTTACAGTAAAAATAAAAGTAATTTCACACTAATTTCACTTTTTTATACAGCATTAAACTGTTATAATCTCAATGTACTGAAACATTTTGGAGGATGCCGTTTAAACACGGTAATTATTCTATGAAGAAATTTAATAAAATAACACATTTTTCTTATCTGGCGGTTTTAATAATTTTAAGCAGCTTTATACTCACCGCCTGTCAGAAGCCAGCAGTTACTCTGACAACACCTGAGTCCGTGAATGGATTTAAGCTGAACACATTTGTGCAGATTGACTCATACACCAGTGTTTCTAAGAATACGCTTAATGATGCCCTCAATCTGTGTGACTACTATGAAAATATTTTTTCAAGAACTAAAGAGGACAGTGAGTTAGCAAAGGTCAATTCTAATCAAACGACCAGCATATCAAAGGAGCTGTATGAATTAATCAGCGCAGGACTTGAATATGCAGCTTTGAGCAATGGCGCATTTGACATAACAATAGGAAGCGTTTCCAGTCTGTGGGACTTTACAGCAGAATCACCGAAGGTTCCTGACAGTGATAAAATTGCCGAAGCTCTCACGCATGTTGATTACACTAAGATAAATGTGACTGATAACGGAGATGGAACTTACTCAATAAGCAAGCCAGATGATGTAATATTAGACCTCGGTGCTGTTGCCAAGGGATATATTGCTGACAAAATCAAAGATTTTCTTGAAGAAAATGGCGTAAAGCGTGCTATAATCAATCTCGGTGGCAATGTTTTATGTATCGGTAAAAAAACTAATACGGACAACTTTGGAATTGGTGTAAGAAAGCCATTTGCAGCCAACAACGAAGTACTTGTTGCTCTTTCTGTTGATGATTCCTCTGTTGTATCATCCGGTAATTATGAACGGTATTTTTATGCTGATGATGGCACATTTTATCATCACATACTTAATCCGGCTACAGGTTATTCTTATGATAACGACCTGTCCGATGTCACTATTTTATCAAAGGACTCCCTCACTGGAGACTGCTTAAGTACCACTGCTTTCTGCCTCGGACTTGAAGATGGCATGAAGCTTATTGAAAGCCTTTATGGTATTGAAGCTATATTTGTCACTAATGAAGGGGAAATACATTACTCAAGCGGTGCAAAGGCTTATGTAAAGGGATGATATGTAATGCATGCTTTGCATGTATGATATTGTATTCCTGCAATGCTGCTTCAATTAACATCAAAAATATAAAATGAAATGGAGAATATATAATGATAAGACTTATATTAATAGTTATATTTGCAATAATAATATTTTTTGCCAGCCTTATAATGCTTCCTGTATTCTGGCTTATTGGCAAGTTCAATCAGGAAGCTAAGGATCGCGGAAGTCTCCGCTTTGTACAGGGCGTTTTTAAGGTGGTTCTTTTTCTGTCTGGTGTTACAACAACCGTAAAAGGACTTGAAAATCTCCCTAAAGACAAAGAAGCTGTACTTTTTGTAGGCAATCATCATGGTTTCTTTGACACAATTATTTCTTACACATATATGAAACCAAGAACTGGCTTTGTTGCCAAGAAAGAGATTGAAAAAGTCCCTCTTCTTAATATATGGATGAGATATCTTTACTGTCTCTTCCTTGACAGAAAAAATATGAAAGAAGGTTTAAAGACTATCCTTACCGGCATTGATTACTTGAAAGCTGGAACTTCAATTGTTATATTCCCTGAAGGAACAAGAAATAAAAGCAATGACGGTGTTCTTCCTTTCCATGCAGGAAGCTTCAAGCTTGCTGAAAAATCAGGCTGCAAGATTATTCCTATGGTGCAGAACAATACAGCTGCTGTATTAGAAGATCACCTTCCATTCTTTAAAAAGACTCACACTGTCCTTGAATTCGGCAAGCCAATCGATGTTGCCAGCATGGATCGTGAGCAGAAAAAGACTCTTGCTAAAGATGTGCAGGATCTTATAGAGAAGATGTATGAGGAAAATAAGGCGCTTGTGTAGATTTGTGTGAAATGGGGGCGGTCATGAGGCGGAAGTATATGCCAGCTTCGGACGCGCTCCCGCTCGGACGAATGCGTAGCGGGTACTAAGCGCACTTTCTCACTTCGTGAGAGGCGTTTGCTAAGTACCGACGCATTCTTACGGTCCGAAGCTGGCATATACTTCCGCCTCATGACCTTACACTTCACACAAACCTACAGGTCGCTTTGGTTTCCCAACGGGAAACCTTGCTTGTTGGTGGCTGTGCCGCAACGGTTTTTGCTGATGCGGTACAGCCACCTTTTTTCATGCTGTCTTTTTGCTTACTTATTGACAAAAGCCTACTAACTAGTCCACTGATATATCCAACCACAATAAGCCCACTAAATCATATAAAATCAGTCATTTCGTCCGTATTTCCCAATTTCCATTTCAAAACTACACTAAACACTGACAGCGTCATTACCGGCAAAGCCGGTAATAAGCGTTTTCTACCGGAAAGATTGGCGTGGATGTGTATATATGCCGCTTTTGGACCGTAAGAATGCGTCGGTACTTGGCAAACGCACCTCACAGCGTGAGGAAGTGCGCTTAGTACCCGCTACGCATTCGTCCGAGTGAAAACGCGTCCAAAAGCGGCATATATACACATCCACGCCGACCTTCATGGCAGAAAAAAGACTACACCAGCATAGCCGCTAATGTAGTCTCTCGTTCTTACTTATTCTTCTTGAAAAGTCCCTTCTTTTTCTTCTCAGGAACTACAATCTTTCCACCTCTTACTGACTTGATACCTACAATATAAATACCACTTACTTCAGCTTTAATCTCAGCCTTAATTGGAATCTGGTCATATACCTTAGGATCACACATAAGTGACATAACTCTTGGTCCGATCTTTGCCTTAACGATTGGCATCTTACGGCCTCTGAGTGCTTTAGGTGTCTGATCTAAAACCATCTTAGGAAGTCCGGCATCTTTTAATTTCATCATCTTCTTATCAATGACAAGCATCGACATAACCTGCTTTGCAGCCTCTAACTGTGCATTATTAGCTTCCTGCTTCTTCTGAAGCTTTCTACCCACAATAGTAAGTGCAACAAGTGCTGCTATAAGTACAGCAATAACTATCAATAAAACAATACTCCAAACTGGCATATTTACTACTCCTTCGTTAACTTTTCATATACTAATCAATTATAACAAAACAATCTGTAATTGCAAGTGTTTTGTGTTGGACTTGGGTCGGAGTATATGGGTATATGTCATTTCCAGACACGCTCCCGCTCGTGGAAGTGCGTAGCGGACACTAAGTTCACTGCCTCACTTCGTGAGGGGCGTTCACTAAGTGCCGACGCACTTCCAACGGTCTGAAAACAACATATACCCACACACTCCGACCACCTCCCCGCAAAAACTTGCTCGGTTCCTATGGAACCATCGCCTACTGCGTGAACGCTCCCAACAGCCCCGCCTCCGCCAAAGCGGACAGGGAAGTGACAATGTAAGGGTGCAGGGTGTGTATATGCTGTAGCGTAAGACCGTTGGAAAGGCGTCGGCACTTGGCAAACGCACCTCACGAAGTGAGGCAGTGCGCCTAGTACCGATACGCCTTTCCACGAGCGGAAGCGTGTCTTACGATACAGCATATACACACTCTGCGCCCGTCCGTCTGCCACTTCTCCTCTAGTCTGTCAACTTATGAAGAAGTGACATCTTCATATCATAATATGCCGGGCTCATGTCAAGATAATGGTTATGAGGATTTTCAAATCTCTGCTCCTCTTCCCAGATATTATTAGTGAGCTGGTCCTGAACATATTCCTTAATCTCGTCAATAGAAACTCTGTCCATTACACGCTTGCCGTTCTTTACAACAAGCTGCTGTAACTCTACAGCTGTGCAGTTTTCAAAGTATCTGTTCTTCCAAGGCTTTACAGGGTCTACATAGCGGTAAGGCTTTGAAAGGTCAACAACCTCATCAGCACCTGCTATAAGGTCTGCTATTGCCTTTTTATTCTCGTCATATATTCTGTAAACCTTCTTAAGACCTGGGTTTGTTATCTTCTCAACATTTTCAGAAATCTTAATTCTTGGCTGGAATACTCCATTCTCCTCTACTGCTGCAATCTTGTATACAGCTCCAAATACAGGATCAGACTTTGCTGTTATAAGTCTCTCACCTACACCAAAGCTGTCAATGCAGCCACCCTGCTCTAAGATTGACATAATAGTCCATTCATCAAGACTGTTGGAAACAACTATCTTACAATCAGTAAGACCAGCATCATCAAGCATTTTTCTTACCTTCTTAGATAGATAAGCAAGGTCACCACTGTCAAGACGGATGCCCTTAAGACGCTTGCCCATTGGCTCAAGCACTTCCTTTGCACATCTGATGGCATTAGGAATACCTGATTTAACAACATCATAAGTATCTACAAGAAGCACAGTTGCATCCGGGTAATTCTCTGCATAATGCTTAAATGCTTCAAATTCATCACGATAGAACATTACCCAGCTGTGTGCCATTGTTCCACTGATTGGAATATTAAACATCTGACCGGCAAGAACAGTAGCTGTTCCAACTGCACCACCGATGTAAGCTGCTCTTGCACCATATACTGCTGCATCCATGTTATGTGCACGTCTTGCACCGAAATCTGATACAGCACGTCCCTTAGCTGAACGCACGATTCTTCTTGTCTTAGTTGCAATAAGAGACTGATGGTTAACCTGAAGAAGGATTGCAGTCTCAACAAGCTGTGCATCAAGTAATGGTGCAACAACTGTAATTACAGGTTCGTTAGGATACATAATGGTTCCTTCCGGGAATGAATAAATATCTCCTCTGAACTTAAAGTCAGCAAGATATGCAAGGAATTCTTCGCCAAAAAGTCCCTGACCTCTTAAGTATTCAATGTCATCCTCATCAAAATGCAGATTCTCAATATATTCAATAATCTGTTCAAGACCTGCAAATATAGCATATCCGGCATTATCAGGATTCTTTCTGTAGAACACATCAAATGCAACCTTTCTTTCCTTGTCCTCATCCTTAAAATAACCATTAGCCATTGTAAGTTCATAAAAATCCATTACCATTGTAAGATTTCTCTCATCAAACTGTTTCTTCATAACTACTCCTTTTTCAAAGAAAAATGTACTATTCATCAATTCTAAGTTCTCTGGTTGTTATTGTTATCTGCATATCACAATCTGAAAGATGTTCACAATTCACTTCCATTCCATACACAAGATATATACTTATTGTATCCTCAGTTCGTTCAATTTCAAGACTTTTCGTGATAATCCCCAGACTCATATTTCCATAAGGTGTCTGGTAATAAGTCATATTTTTACTGCCCATGGTAAACCTCATCTTCGTAGAAACAACGCCTTTCTTTGTCACCTCTACGCTGTCACCATCAATCTTGATTATGCTGCTTGACCGTTCCTGTGAATCATCATACACTTCCTCATACCGTATATATTCCTTGCCGTTGACAACTGAGTATGTGCCAACATTTATGACTTCAACCTCATCATCCTGAGACTCAATTACTTCAACCTCTTCTCCATCGCGCGTGGCTTCCTCGTCCATAGTCCCGGTGTATAAACCTTTAATCTTAATAAAGACTTTATCCTTATTATTCAATCGCTCTTCCTCCACTAACTGCCTACAATCCAAGCAGTTCATTTATAAATGTTAAATATTTGAATCTTACTTTACAGCCCTTATCGGTTACTGTCCTATATTCTTCGTCTGTAAGAACTCCCGCAAGCTTTTCCTTAGAATCCTGTGGAACTACGCCATACACCGCGTCCACAAAGCACAACGGCGGATACAGCACACACCACCAGTTCTTCCCCTCTGCATCACCTATGTCAACTCTGAAAGCCTCATAGTATCCTGCTGGAAATGTGACATCTCCATAAGACTTTACCGGAAAATAACTTCTCTCAAAATATACACTGACATCTTCCATAAATCCATTGTCACGCAATGTTTTAATTGCAACATTTCTGATATTATCACTTTCTGCCTCTAATATAGCTCTTGACTCTGAAAGAGAATCTGACTCTGAAAGAGCCGGTCTTATGTAATCAACTACTGCTTCCTTAACCTTAAGCTTAACCTCCTGGTCTTCCTGAGAATCACTGTTGGCCCTCACATGGAATCTTATAATACTCTCAGATATGCCTTCTGTAACTGCCTCTAAATTTCCTGCATAAGACACTCTGTAATAACCAACCAGTCCACTGACAGCTATTATAACAATAAGCAGAATTCCAAGTTTCTTTTTAATGTTCATATGATATTTACCCCCCTGATATATCTTCATATCTGGGATTATATCCATATATTTCCATAATAAACAGGAATTTACAAACTAACAAAGGCTGGCATATACAGCCAGCCTCCGTGTAATCTGAAGATTATTTGTTAAGAAGTCTGATAATACCCTTTTCCTGATTAGTAATATGCTGTCTTATGACAATCTTAGTATTCTCTTCGTCTTTCTTAGAAAGCTTATCAATGATGTCATTATGTTCGCTGATAAGAATAGAATGTGCTCTTGCATCCTTAACATATTCCAACCTGTATCTGTACATCTGCTCTCTTAAATTATTAATAATCTGAATAAGTCTCTGATTATCTGTCATTGCATATATAATATCATGGAAATTTACATCAGCATCTACAATTGCAACCACATCCTTAGATATAATTGCTGCTTCGAATCTCTTATTTGCCATCTTAAGTTCTTCAATACGATCCGGAGTAACATTGCGGCATGCAAGTGTTGCTGCAAGCTCCTCAAGTGCAGCTCTTACCTCAAGAACATCTCTCATGTCCTTCTCGGTTATATGGGCAACCTCTGCTCCCTTTCTTGGAATCATTATAACAAGACCCTCCAGCTCAAGCTTTCTGATTGCCTCTCTTATAGGAGTTCTGCTCACTCCAAGCTTATCGGCGAGTTGAATTTCCATAAGCCTTTCACCCGGCTCCATCTCACCACGAAGAATCGCCTGTCTTAAAGTATTAAAAACTACATCTCTTAATGGGAGATAGTCATTAACATCCATCTTAAGTTCACCTTTCATATAAAACCTTGCCTTTCTCTATTACTCTGAATGTGTATTATTTCCATATATATTATGGTGTAAATGTTTCCGTTGTATACACCTGCCTTGCCTCGCCCTTCTGTCTTAAGAACTGCTGACAGGCTATCATTGATTGTTCATCTGGAAATATTCCAAAAACTGTCGGTCCACTGCCACTCATCATGGCATTAATTGCACCATGTTCTATCATATCTTTCTTAATGCTGTCAATGACAGGATATAACGGCACTGTAACTGACTCTAAAACATTTCCCATTCTTGAAGCAACAAGTGTAACATCCTTTAACTTAATAGCTTCAATTATTCCATCTATATCCGGATGCAGCTTAACATCTGTGTTATCCAGTTTCTCATACACAAGCTTGGTCGATACATTTACCGGAGGCTTTGCTATAAGAATATGACAAAATGGCATATCCGGAAGCCTTGTAAGCTTCTCTCCAATTCCTTCAGCTAATGCTGTTCCTCTCATAAGACAATATGGAACATCTGCCCCAATCTCAACACCAAGCTTCATAAGCTCTTTCATTGGAACATTAAGTTCGAAAAGCCTGTTCATTCCAAATAACGCACATGCCGCATCACTTGAACCTCCTGCCATTCCTGCCGCAACCGGAATGAATTTATTAAGATCAACCTCTATTCCACCATCCAGCTTATACTTATTCTTCATAAGCATAATTGCCTTATAAACAAGATTATTCTCATTCACAGGTAGAAATCCTATATTAGTCTTAATTCTTATCTCTTCCTCCGGAATCCTTGTCATTATAATACGGTCATACAAACCAACAGTCTGCATTACCATTCTTACATCATGATATCCGTTCTCGCGTCTTCCAATAACATCAAGTCCAAGATTAATCTTGGCTCTTGCCTTTAATCTGATACTTTCCATATATTACCTAACCTTGTATACAAAATCCATTTTCAAAACTATTATATTAAAGATATTGTATGAAATCAAGTACAATATTATAAATGCACTTTTAAAAAGTTTCATTCTTACGGTACTTATGTGGAGATATCCCCTTTGCTTTCCTGAAAGCATCTCCAAAATAATTACTGTCATTAAAGCCACATTCAAATGCAATATCAGTAATTGATTTGTTTGTTTCAAGCAGCAGGTTGCAGGCGTTCTGAATTCTTACATTAATAATGTACTCCTTAAATCCAAATCCGGTTGCTGTCTTAAATTTCTTTGAAAGATATGACCTGCTAAGATTAAATTTATCTGCAACATACTCTAAAGACAGATTATCTGCATAATGTTCATATATATATGTGGCAACTTCCTGAATAATCCTGTTATCCACATCAATTTCTTTTATAACATTTTCCTCATAATTCTTACAGCGGATAATAAACAGCAGAAGCTCAATTAGCCCAACCTTTATAAATGCAGGTGACAGCTCATCAGGAGAATCATTTTCAAATATCAGCTTATCAAGCAGGGCAACAACATAATCCCTTCTCTTCTCAGGAATATTAACGACTCCCGGTTTCATGCAGTTTTCCATAAGTTCTTTACCGGTCTGGTTCTCAATCCACTCTGTTGCTTCATTTCTAAAGCTTATAACAATTCTTTCATGCATTCCTTTTCCATTATAAGTTGTCCTGTGAAGACATCCACTTGGAACAATCACAAGATCGCCCTTTCCGAACTTATAAATGTTGTGGTCAATAAAACTTGTGCACTCTCCGCTCGAAAGATAAAATATCTCATTAAACGGATGCACATGTGACCCTACCACTGCAGAACAACCTGTATTGCTCCTTTTTATCCTCTTAATATCAAAATCCTTCGACATATCCTGGAACATATAATCTCTCCTTATCTCAAATACGTTTGCGTCTATTATAGTAATTTTTCTGTATTATTAGCAATATTTTTTTGTTTAATTGTAGAAATCACTGTTTTTTATGCTTATATTATGTATAAAGGATTTTGAAATGTCAACAAATAATCAGTATTTTGATTATTTTTCTGTATTTAAAGAAACATTTTCAACACATTTATTAAGATAAGGGGGCTTATCATGGCAAAACCAATAAGTGAACATAAAAGAAATATGATTCTTAATGGTAATCTCTTTCATGCAATTCTTATGCTTGCGATTCCTGTTATGATCAATAGTTTTATCCAGTCAATGTACAATCTTACAGATACTTTCTGGCTTGGAAAAATAGGTACTGAGAACCAGTCGGCCATCACGCTTGTTTCTCCTTTCCAGAATATCCTGATTAATTTTGGCAATGGCATTACAACCGCAGGTGCAATCCTTATATCACAGTACCTCGGTGCAAGAGAGGATAAACAGGCTAATTCAATGGCTAACCACATCTGCCTTACTTCACTTGCATTTTCAGTATTATGTGCCCTTATATGCTGGCTTGTCTCTCCGGGACTTGTAAAATGGCTCGGTGCAGAAGGAAATATATATAAATACGGACTTACATACATAAGAATTGTCGTACTTGATCTGCCTTTTCTGTTTACCATTAACCTTTTCACATCAGTCAAACAGTCTCAGGGCGACACAGTAAAACCAATGCTTCTTAATATGTTTGGTGTTGTTATTAATCTTATATTAGACCCGTTATTCCTTATGGTTTTCAAATGGGGTATCGGTGGTGCTGCCCTTGCAACTCTCATTGCCAAAATTCCATGTGCAGTTATTGCACTTATTGTACTTACAAGACCAGGACAGCTTATCAGAATTGATTTCAGGGGATTTAAGTTTGATAAAAGCAAGATGGGTTCGATTGTAAAAATCGGACTTCCTACCGCAATCGGAGGAAGCACTATGCAGCTTGGTTTCCTTCTTATGACTAAAAATGTTAATGCTTACGGATTTATTGCAACAAGTGCTTATGGTATCGGAAACAAGATAAACAGCATCATTACAATGCCTGCAAATGGTATCGGCTCCGCCATATCAACTATTGTAGGACAAAATATTGGTGCCGGACAGAAAGACAGAGCAGACAAGGCTTACCATTACGCACTCCGTATGGGCGCTCTGTTTCTGTTATTCTTTGGTTTGATTCTGTCAAGAAGATTTATATCACAGGCTATGGTAACATTTTTCTCAACTGATGAAAGAGTTATTCCGCTGGCAACAGATTTCCTCTCACTTATGGCATTCTGGTGCTGGAGCAACGCATTTTACAATGTCACACAGGGACTTTTTCAGGGAAGCGGTCACACCATGATTACAATGATTGTCGACGCTTCAAGAATCTGGATATTCCGTCTGCTTACACTCTGGGTATGTGCAAATGTATTTAATATGGGAGTTGCTTCGGTCTGGTATGCGGTTGTAATCAGTAACGGGACTTCTGCTGCCATACTCTACGGACTCTACTGGACAGGAATATGGAAAAAATCCACTATAAAAATTGAGAAAACAGAGGGTTAATTATTCTAAAGCATTTACCGATATACACATTATAGGAATACTGTAATATTATTCTAACCAATGAGGGAAATCCCTCTCCTCACCTGAGGGGTTCGGATTTTGCTCTGCAAAACCAAGGAGGGATATTATGTCATTAAACGGAGTTAATACTAATTATCAGACTTATGAAACTGGCACTTATTCAGGTACCAGCAAGAAGGCTTCTTCTAAAGAAGCAGAAAAGTCTACAGGTTATTCTGATGTAGCAGCAACTTATGAGCATTCTTCTAAGTCCGCTGATTCTACAACAACAGTTAATAAGAAGGCTTCTAATGCTTCCGTTGTTGCACAGTTAAAGGCTGATCAGGAAACACGCATGGCTCAGATGCAGAGCCTCGTTACTAAGATGTTCTCTAAGCAGGGAATCACTATCGGAACTGCTGATGATATGTGGAAGGCACTTGCAGGAGGCAATTTCACAGCAGATGCTGACACTATTGCACAGGCTAAGGAAGATATTTCCGAAGACGGTTACTGGGGTGTTAAGCAGACATCTGAAAGAATCTTCTCATTTGCACAGGCACTCGCAGGTGATGATGAAGAGAAGATGACTAAGATGAAAGAAGCCTTTGAAAAGGGCTTTAAAGAAGCTACTAAGACATGGGGTAAAGAACTTCCAGGTATTTCTCAGGACACAAGAGATGCTGTCCTTAAGAAATTCGATGATTACTTTGCCGGAAAGAATTCATAAAATAACATTTTCAGAGGTACAGTTTTTGAATCCTGTACCTCTTATTTTATCTAAGCCTTCACAAGAAGCAGCTTTGTTCCCCGTGGTATAACCACAGATTCTGACAATCCGTCAGAACATTTTGGATTGCTCGCCTTAATGGACTCTGCTGTTGTATGGTACATTTTAGCAACATCCCATAATGTTTTAGTGCCATCTGCAATATATCCGGTCATTGACGGCATCTGTGACAAATCAAGCTTCTCATCCGCAATATATGCACTCTTTATTCCACAATATTCAAAGTTCCTGAAGCAGATCACATCCAGTGATACTGATGCTTTAACCTCTATTACACCAGCACTGTTTATTGTCGCTGAAAGCTGCTGGACTGACGGCTTTATGTTGTATTCAAGTGCATCAGGGCTGACACCGTCAATTTTTATTGCGCTTGCAAATGGAATGATTGTATGCACGCTTCCAAGCGGCTGGCTGTCACTTGAAGTTATGTAAAATACATTTGCACTGACAACGCCTTCCGCAACAAGTTCCCCTGCTGAATATGTCACATCATCAAGCTGCACCGTTGCTGTGCAGTTGCATATTTGCATAAGGTCAGCATAATTTTCAAGCTGGAGATTGCCTGACACACGGCTCGATACATTATTGCGCACCACAAGACAACGAAGCTGCGTATCTGAATTTTCTATCTCCATATCGTATGAAGGTGAATATATATCAGCTATGACGTCTTTCTTTCGCTCCTCATATGCCTTGACATCCATATCAAGAACAACTTCAACCGCAATATCACGGTTTTCGCCATCCATATCAGGTCTTTCCTCAATTGTCTTTCCAATTATCTGGAAATTGACATATGGTATCATATCTGCATTACAGCCGCTTATATCAAGACTTCCTTCAAATGATGCTGTTGTCTCATACCACTGCACATTGCCTGTTTCGCCATTTCCGATATACATTACAAATATATCTAAATCACCAGCAAGTTTAAGGCCATCATCTGCCAGTCTTGTATTTAGATTTCTTACATCTACATCATCCCAGATTATTTCCTGTATCTCTGGTTTGCCTGCCGGAAGTGTTACATTTTCCCTGATTCTGAAATTATCACGCTGATTGACTGCAAGCTGTACGAATTCCAGTTCTTTCTTTAACTGCTGGATATCTGTATTCTCTGTCTCCTCAACTCCTGTTATCATCTGTATATCCTGCAGATTCTCACATATAAGCTTAAGCGTAACAATTGCCTTCACACTTATTTTTCTTGAATTAATTGCCTTAATACTAAGATCTTCTATTGATGCCTGACATGTTACATAATCACCTGTACAGTCACTTGAAAGATTAACATTTTCAGAAAAGCTCATTTTTCCAGTCATCTTGACAGGCTTCATTCTCTCTGAATCAGATGACGCCCCAATATAGAGAAGTGCAAATTTTAATTCTCCATCAACTGTCGCTTTATCCTTATTTACCTTTACACTGTCGGTCTGGACATTTCCCCATTCCTTTACTATGAGTTCAATATCATCTTTCGTGTCCGGCACATTAAAATCATCGTCCAGTGTAATCTGTGCCACGGTATTACATTTTAAACGGTATTCATGAATATTTTCTGTTCTGAGTCTCACAGACTGACCTCCCATACATTCTACATTTTAAATACGACGCTTTCTTCCCGCCGCTCCATCTTTAGCACTATTACCGGATATGTTTCCACCTCATTTACCGCTTCCCCAGCCGCAGGTCCTATCAGGTTAAGGTCAATGTACAACGCATTATCCCCCGTGTACACATCATTAACCTTAATGGAATACCCGCTGGTCTCCCGCGTTCCATACCCGGCCACAACATATGTATAATCCTTAGTCGTATATGTAAGCCTCATCACTTTATCTTTTTTGCTTTCTATAAGCTTCCTGAGCTCCTCCGGCAAATCCGCATTTTCAACCACTGTATAATCAACACTGGTCTTATTATCCGGCTCTTTGCTGCCGGAACACCCTGTCATGGCGTACACAGGCGTAATTATCAACAATGCGAGCATAACAGCCATGACTTTTCCCCAGACTTTTCTACACATAAAAAACACCCCCACAATAAGACCTAATTAATCTTATGTGGAGGTGTTGAAAATATTCATATAAATTTACACTGCGTATCCCTTACTCTTTATAACTTCTATTACCTGATCTACATACTTCTCGCACTCTTCTGTGCTTCCTGCCTCAACCATTACACGGACAACCGGTTCTGTTCCGCTTTCTCGTACAAGGATTCTTCCGTCTGCGCCGAGGGCATTGGCAACTGCCTCAACTGCAGCCTTAACATCTGCATCATCCTGTGCCTGCGTCTTATCTGTAACCCTGATATTCTTAAGAACCTGTGGATATATAACAAGCGGTGCTGCAAGCTCTGACAATGTCTTCTTCTTTGCAAGCATAACCTCCATCATCTTAAGGGCTGTGATAATTCCATCACCTGTTGTTGCATATTTAGAGAATATAATGTGTCCTGACTGCTCTCCACCTATACGGTAGCCGTTCTCTGACATACACTCATATACATACTTATCGCCAACCTTAGTCTTCTCGTACTCAATTCCTACTGCATCAAACGCTTTGTAAAGTCCGAAGTTAGACATTACTGTTGTTACAACCTTATTTCCGACAAGCTTATCTCTATCCTTCATATAACAGCCATAGATATAGAGAATATGGTCACCTGTTATGACATCGCCCTTCTCATCTACACACAGACATCTGTCAGCATCACCGTCAAACGCAAATCCTACATCAAGATGCTCTCTTCTTACTAAATCCTGAAGTCCTTCAATATGTGTAGAACCGCAGTTTGCATTAATATTAGTTCCGTCTGGGGCAGCATTTATAACATATGTCTTAGCTCCAAGTGCGTCAAATACAGCCTTTGCAAGTGTCCATGCACTACCATTAGAAGCATCAAGACCTACTCTTATACCTTTGAATGAATAAATTGCAAGACTCATAAGATATCCCATATATCTGTTACGGCCTGCTGTGTAATCAACTGTACATCCAATGTTTTCCCTTGTTGCATATGGAATTTCTCCAAGCTCGCCATCAAGGTACTTCTCGATTTCAGCGATAACATCCTCCTTCATCTTCTCACCTGCGGCATTAATAAGCTTTATTCCATTGTCGTAGAAAGGATTGTGGCTTGCAGATATCATGATTCCACAATCAAAATCTTCTGTTCTTGCTACATAAGAAACGCTTGGTGTAGTTGTAACATGAAGAAGATATGCATCTGCTCCTGATGCTGTAAGTCCGGCAACTAAAGAATACTCAAACATATAACTGCTTCTTCTTGTATCCTTACCAATAACAATCTTTGCCTTACCATCCTCATGGTTCTTTCCATAATACCAGCCTAAGAATCTTCCCACCTTAAATGCATGGTCAACTGTAAGCGTTACATTTGCTTCTCCTCTGAATCCGTCAGTTCCAAAATACTTACCCATAATCTACTCCTTAATCATCATATCCGTTAGGATTATTCTTCTGCCATCTCCATGAATCAGCACACATAGTCTTTAAATCACGCTCTGCTTTCCAGTGAAGCTCTCTCTCTGCCTTACCTGCGTCACAGTAGCATGTTGCGATATCACCTGGTCTTCTTGCCTTAATTACATATGGTATATGTATTCCCGTAGCAGCCTCAAAATTCTTTACTATATCAAGCACTGAATATCCATTGCCTGTTCCAAGATTATATATTGCAATTCCCGGATTATCATTAAGCTTTTCTATAGCCTTAACATGTCCAAGTGCAAGGTCAACCACATGGATATAATCTCTTACACCTGTTCCATCATGAGTATCATAATCATTACCAAATACACCAAGCTCCTTTAACTTTCCAACAGCAACCTGTGTTATATATGGCATAAGATTATTAGGAACTCCGTTAGGATTCTCTCCTATTGTTCCGCTCTCATGTGCTCCAATTGGGTTAAAGTATCTTAAAAGAATTACATTCCATTCCGGGTCAGCCTTCTGGATATCTGTAAGAATCTCCTCAAGCATTCCCTTAGTCTTACCATAAGGATTAGTAATCTCACCCTTAGGGCATTCCTCTGTAATAGGAACAAATGCAGGATCTCCATAAACTGTAGCTGAAGATGAGAATATAATATTCTTAACACCATGATTTCTCATAACATCAAAAAGTGTAAGTGAACCGGATATATTATTCATATAATACTCAAGTGGCTTTGCTACTGACTCACCTACAGCCTTAAGTCCAGCAAAATGTATAACACTGTCTATACTTTCCTTCTCAAATATCTCATTTAATGCTGCAGCATCATTAATGTCTGCCTCATAAAATGTGGCTTTCTTTCCTGTAATCTTCTCAACTCTGTCTAAAGACTTTCTGCTTGAATTAACAAGATTATCAACAACTACAACATCATAGCCTGCATTCTGAAGTTCAACAACTGTGTGGCTTCCTATAAAACCTGCACCGCCTGTAACTAATATTGCCATCTTTAAATTCTCCTGTTCTCTTATACATTAAGACAGCCACAAAACTTCATTTGATGTCGTCCTGTGGCTTATATCTGTCTTATATCATTATTTATCGCCTTTCATCATACGTTCAGTAGACCATACTTCTACTTCGTACTTATTACTCTTATTGTATCTCTTTCTGAGATTCTTAAGCTGCTTTAAGTACTCTAAAGTAACCTTTCCTGAAAGCTTTGACTCCCCCTCAGTTCTCTGCTGGAACTTATAAGGAATCTCAATTACCTTGCTGTATGTTCCCATAGCAAGTACCTCAACCATAATCTTCCATCCAATTGGCTGAAGATCTGCATTCTCAATAACTTCTCTTCTGAACATAAAGAGTCCGCTTGTTGGATCTGATATCTTTCTAAGACAAGGTAACATAACCTGTCCTATCTTTCTTGCTGTTCCAGATACGAACTTTCTGTACCAGTTAAGTCCACCATCATCTCCACCTGGGATAAGTCTGCTAGGAATACAGAAATCTGCTCCGCTTTCCATAGCTTTATACATATATTTAAGAACGATTGGTGGGTGCTGTAAATCAGCATCCATACATGCCATATATTCTCCCTTGGCAAGCTTGAAACCATCAAGAACAGCAGTTGCTAAACCTGTACCATTCTTTCTGTGTTCCATTCTGACCTGTGGATATTCCTTAGCCACTTCCATAATTACATCTGGTGTATTGTCCTTACTGTCATCAACAAAAACAATCTCATAATCAACACCCTTTAAAGCAACATCAATCTGTGCTACAAGATTCCTGATATTCTTGCTTTCATTAAATGTTGGTATTACTACTGATAACATTATCATACTCTCCTTTAAAAAGAATTCTCTCGTCATTATACATCAATATACGACAAAGTAAAACATTTTTTTATACTCTGGTAACAACCATGGTTGCCTGTCCCTTAACTATTATTGAACGAAGGCCTGCACTTACAAAGAAACTGTCGCCTGCTTTAAACTCCATAGTCTTTTCATAATCATCAGTTTCAATAGTTCCCGAACCATTAATGAAAAGCACAGAAACAAATGATGCCTCATCAACAGTAATCTTTGCCTCGTCATTGACATCATACTTATATACTTCAAAGTATTTACACTGGACAAGTCTTTCTTCTGTGAAATGTTCATTTCTTGCAATAACAACCTCTGTCTTATTGTCCTTGATATATTTATGGTTATCAACAACATCAAGTGCTTTCTTGACATGAAGTTCTCTTGGATTACCAAACTTGTCCCTTCTGTCATAATCATACATACGGTAGGTACAGTTAGAATTCTGCTGTATCTCACATATGAATACACCTGCGCCTATTGCATGGATTGTTCCTGCCTTAACCATAACAACATCGCCAGCTTTAACCTCTATCTTATTAAGTATGTCTGTGATTGTATTATTATTAATTCTCTCAAGAATCTCTTCTTTGGATGCATCTCTTGAAAGCCCGCAGTACAGATATGATCCCGGTTCGCTGTCCACTACATACCACATCTCATTCTTTCCATATTCATTCTCATTCTCAAGAGCATATTCATCATCAGGATGAATCTGTATAGAAAGTGCCTGCTTTGCATCTATGAATTTTATAAGGATAGGAAATCTGTCCTGTGCCTGACATTTCCAGCCTAATGCTTCTTTTCCTATAATATTAAGGTACTCATTAAAAAGCATTCCTTTATATCTTCCCTCAGCTATACGGCTCTGACCGTCTGGATGAGCTGAGAGTTCCCAGCTCTCACCTATGACATCGTAATCACATTTCTTGCCATATACATCACGAATCTTGGTTCCACCCCAAAGATTATCCTTAAATGCTGGTTCAAGCTTCGCAATAGGACTTTTATCAAGTCTTACATAATTAGCAGAAGCTGGCTGGTTATCCTGATTATATATCTTGACAAGGTCTGTATCTGATATATTATCTCCAATACCTACCTCAATGACTACTACATTCTTATCTGTTTTATTAGCAATTTTGTGCTTTACTCCTACAGGTATGAATACACTTTCGTATTTGTTATAGTCAGCAGTTTCATTACCAAGTGTAATTGTCGCAATACCTGCAACTATTGACCAGTGCTCAGTTCTCTTTTCATGCTGGTGAAGAGACATTGACATTCCTGGAAAAACAGTAAGCTTCCTAACTTTATATCCCTGTGAATAATTAAGTATCTCCTGTGTTCCCCATTCCTTATAAGTAGTCCTGTTATAATCGAAAAATGCTTCATAAGTATCAATATTATCTTTCATAATCTGCTTTATATTATCAGCAGACTTTTTAGAAGATACATATGTTGCATCATCTGTATTAACTACAACGATATCTTTAAGGTCATTGGCTACAACAAGCTGTCTTGATGCGTTATTTATAATATTGACGTTATCACAATCATTTTTTATTATACATTCAGACTTGATATCCTTGCCAAATTCTGCAAGATTGCTTGCATTACCAACATCCATCCATTCAAAATTCACTTCTACAACCTTAATAGAGCTGCATTTTTCAAGAAGAAGCGTCTCTATGCTTCCATGCGGTATAGACTGCATTACTGCCTCTGGAAATCGTACTGCACGTCTTATTGCAGGAACTTTTCTCTTGGCAGTTTTACATGTAGTATATAATTCTGGTGCAAGATGTCTTGCAGCATTAGTTATATCTCCTGCCCTGAATACTAATATTCCACTATTCCACAGATATCCTTCTTCATATCCATAACCAAGAAGTCCTTCTGTTTCATCTTCATCAAAATCCATTCTTGCAATAAACTGTTTTACATCTTCATGTTCTCTTAAGATATATCCATAAGATGATGACTCCTGCTTAGGCTTTACTCCTAATACAGCAAGATGTCCTGCCTTGGCGTAATCCTTTGCTGCAATAACAGCCTCTTTATAACCATCTCCATCTATAAGATTATCCGAATTAACAACCAGAACTAATTCTGATGGATTAGCAAACATTGTTCCCAACAGCACAGCAGCTCCTGTTCCCTTTGGTATTCCCTCAAGAATAACCCTGTACTTAAGACTCTGAAATGCCTTCATCTGTCCGTTAACAATATTCTTATAGCTCTCATTAGTAACTATTATAAATTCCTCACAGAAAGGCATATTCCTTACTACAGTTTCCTGTAATATGGAACGTCCCTCTTTAATATTCATAAACTGTTTTGGAAAATTCCTTCTGGATAATGGCCATAAACTATCACCACTACCTCCAGCCAATATTACACATTTCATAGCAATCCTTCCTTAATCCTGTTATGTACCTGTATTATTTACCCCTGACTTACTTAATTATTATTAATATTAACATCTGCCGCAGCTGCTGTATTATCGACAGCTTCTGTTGCCTTTGTTTCTTTTGTAGTTTCCTCTGTTACAGACTCTGTTTCCTTTGTTTCTTTTGTTGTAGTTTCCTTTGATACAGACTCTGTTTCCTTTGTTGTAGTTTCTATAGATTCGTTTGCCTTTGTTTCGTCTGCCTCTGTTGATGGCTTTGTCTCTTCCTCATCCTTTTCCTCTTCTCCGCCATTATTATCATCTATGCCACTTGCAGAATCTTCTACAGTCTCTTCCTCAGCTTCTTTTATAGTTGTTTTATTTGATCTCTTAGTATTTTCTTCTGCGGACTCATCAGCCTTAGTAGTCTCCTTTACAGCTTCATTATCAGCTGCTGTTGTATCATCTGCTTTCTTCGTAGCTTTAGCCTGAGTTACCTTTTCCTTAGATGTGGTTGTTTCAGCTGTTGTAACCCTTGTATTGTTTGAATTATTATTCTTCTTAGCAGTTGTTTTAGAATCACCTGATAATACAGCCGATAAAAATACACTTAAAACTATTGCAAATAATATAACGCCTCCAGCTACATAAACCACAATTCTTCTTGCAGCCTGCGATAATGACGGAAACAATTTCCCTACAACTCCTGCCAGCTTTCTCACAACAGGATTTGATGCATCTGCTCTTCTCATTGCAGCGCTACGATCCGCCTTTGTTCTTCTGAATGGATGTTCATCACTATCATCTTCTATATCATCATCTTCAAAATATGACTTTTCATCATCTTCCGGCTCTGAGTCGTCGTCTGTTTCTTCAGACTCATAATACAATGCATCAGGCTGGGCACCATCTTCCGTTTCATATCTGTCAGCCTCATACTCATCATCAGAGCCATTCTCTTCTTCATATTCTGATTCTTCTGTCTCAAGTTCAACACCAAGCATCTGTGCTTTTGTCTTAACAATTAATTCACATATAAATGCACTGTCTACATCAAGCAGTTCTTCTATTTCATCAACAGAATGCATTTCATATCCGTAAAGTTCAAGAAGGATTGTCTGTACTCTGGATAAACTTCTGATAGCTTCACTGGTATTATCATAATCTGCCGGATTTCTGAACATTTTAACATTATCTCTGATAATATTATATAATTCAGCATCTTCCTTAATCCTATTAAATTCATATTCTAATCCGGTCACATTATTTTTAATTGTATTCTTGTCAATCAGTCCAAACATAAATGCAGATACAAGTGTTGCTACCTGCCTGTGTATATTTTTACTAACATCAATTTTATCAATATTATTACATAAATAAATAAATGCCCTGCTAGTTACTTTCTTGCTATTATCTCCAAATACCGGGTATACAAGTGCATATACTTCCTTATAAAATTCCTTGCAGAATACTTCCTTATCCTGATTACCAGAAACAACATCTTTAATAAGCTTAACTAACTGTTCATCATTCTTACTCATATTACTCCTCATTTCTGCATATATTTATCCATTTAAATAAACACTTCGTATAATTATATCACTATGTTAAAGAATTGTCACCTTTTTAATATTTCCATGCACTCATATCTACATTTCCAGAAATGCCCGGTATAGAACCTGACTCTGTAAACTGCCACATCTGGTAGCTTCCACCATAAGTGCAGCTGCTTCTATACTGTGCAAGCCATACAGTACTTCCAGAAGCAAGTCCTCCTGCATTGATTCTGTTAGTCATCCAGTCTTTATTAGCATATACCATTGCCGAATACCCGGCACCCCTTATCGTCTGTACAAATGCATTAATAACAGCCGTTCTTTCCGCAACCGATATTTTATCTCCTCTTCCGCTTCCATTTCCTGCACTCTCTACATCTATTGCCAACGGAAGAGATACATTATACCCACTACATGAAGATATAATAAAACTTGCCTCTTCAACAGCTTCATTAGTATTAACCGCCTGAGTAACAATATAGGCTCCAACTTTTACACCTGCTGCTGTTGCATTACTCATGTTTGTATCAAATCGTTTATCCTTTACCAGTCTTGCAGTCTCATATCCCCTGTAGCCTACGCGTATAATTGCATAGTCAATTCCTGCTTCCTTAACGCGATTCCAGTCAATATCTCCGTTATAAGTAGATACGTCTATTACCAGATGTGAGCCAAGCGAACCGTCTCCATTAAAATAATATTGTAATCCGTCAATCTGATTCCATCCTGTAACCGCCTGCGAATTTCTGAAATAATATGTTTTCCCCTGTATATTCTGCCATCCATCAGCATATACAGTCTCTGTCTCAGCTTCTAATGAAAGAAGGACATAATTTTTTCTGGCTGCCATACTCTGATTATCAGATGGTTTAGTATTTTCTCCCTTAGTAGTTTCTTCTGATTTAGTACTCTCACCTGTTGTCTTTGTTTCACTCTGTGTTTCTTTAGTTCCTGCTGCAGTTTCCTTAAGATTATCTGCAAATACTGTTGTATTATTAATCATCTCAACATTTTCAGCACTAATATTTCGCTCAGGTACAAGGAATTTTGTTACTACATCTGCCTGTCCTCCTGTTATCTGAATCTTTCCTGTTTCATATATATATCCTGAATATGCAGACACACTATGATCATCTATTAAAACAGAGCCAGCTGTATATCTGGCAGCTTCATCGTCCGTAAGCTGCATTGTACTTCTGCCTGTTATCTTATAGATTATATTGTCACCCGATTTCTTCAAAGCAGTAACATTGACTTGCCCTGCTGAAGCTGTTGTTTCAGGTACAGAAACTGCAGGTGAAGAATTAGAACGGTGCTTTGATGGATCCTCTTTCTGTGTAGCAGCTGAATCTGCCACAACCTTTTCCATAATGTCATCCATTACTGCAAATGTCTCAACTGTCGCTTCTGCTGCATCCGGAGTCTTATACCCTTCCTCAGCCTGCACTACCAAAGTGTATGTTCCCGTTTCAAGATCCGGCATAAGAACTGTACCATCCTTGTCATCATCTTCATAAACTTCCTTATCAACATCCTCAACATTCTGTCCTGCATATGCAGACTTCAGTTTTTCAATCTTCTCTTCATTATCTTCTTTACTTCCACTTAAAAGGTTAAATACAAGATTATGTCCTAAAAGAATCTCTCCATCTTCGCCATACACACTTGCAGTAATAGTATTTTCATCTGCTACCGCTTCCAGATAAAGCGACAAAACTGGTGCTTTCATTTCTTCTGCTGTTTCCATCTGTGTTGATGTATCTTCTATTGCTGCTGCAACATCAGTACTTTTCTGCTTCCCAATACGACTGACAACTGACACCGTAATAACTATTCCGGCAACTGCCACAACAACAGCACCACCACTTACAGCCGTTATAATAACATGCTTCTTTACCCTGAAAAAATTCTGAAGCCATATCTTTGCTGTCTGTATAAAAGAAAGTTCTGTAATCTCTAATATCTCATACTCACTATCCTGGGAAACAACTTCCTGTTCACTTATTGTATCTTTCTTAAATAATTTCTTTAATGAAAACATTTTTTCTCCATTTTAAAAGTTGTATAATCTCAATAACGGCGCTACATTTCATATGATAGCGCCGTTTGTAACCCGTTGTTATTATTTATTGTTAATTACCGTCTCTTCCGTTGTCTCCTTCTGAGTTTCTTTTTCTGTTTCTGTTTCCTTTACTATAACTGTCATTACAGCAGTCTGTTTTACAGTTCCATCCTTTGGCACATCAAAGTAATATACAACAGAATAAGTATAATTCTTTACATCGTACACATTTGCAAGTGCCTGCTCCGGTGACATAGTTATTTCCTCACCGGTTGCAATATTTCTTTTGATAACCTCATACTGTGTAAGTGTTGCATTTTCAGATAAGCTGTTGGTTCCAGACACTCCATTTACAAAACTGAAACCTGCCGGAAGTCTACCTGAGACATCTGACTGTACATTAATATCCGGTGTTACAAGTTTTGCTGTAACATCAACGATATTAAGGACTGCATCCTTTGTTATATTACCAGATTTCGGGTCTTTAAATGAATATCTGACTGTATATCTGCCTGGCTGTGATAATGCATCTTCTTCATCAACTGAATTTCCTGAAGAATTAATTATATCATAATCCACGTCCATCTCATAGCCTATTGAATTAACTCCTTTAACTCCTGACATGAAATCCACACCCTCATTGAGCTCTTCTGAATCATGTCCCAGATATCTTGTTATGTTAGTATTAGTTACTGTCAATGCAGCATCCTGTGCACCATTAACTTTATAGTTGGCATATCCGAAAAATGCAATGTTCATATCAACATATCCATCAATACCATCAACAGTATCTGTTACACCATACTGCCACATATCATAATGCCATTTAAAGCTTGCAAGGTCATCACCATATGTCCAACGTGTTGAAGTATAATAGTACTCGCTCCAGTATGCTGCCATCCATACTTTGAATTTGTTGGAAAGCTTTTCCCCATTAAAGTTATTGTACCATCTGTTTCTGTTAGAATATACCATTGGCTGATATCCATAACTCTTTATTACATTACAGAAAGTCTCACATGCTTCTGTTACTGAATTATAATCACCATCTAATTCCCAGTCAAACGCTACAGGATATGTTATCTGATAATCCTTTATAAGATTAATGCAGAAACTTGCTTCATCATACGCAGTCTTTGCATCTGTTGCACCCGAATAAAAATATATTCCTACCTGAATACCGTTAGCTAATGCCCCCTGAATATTCTGCTTGAATTTTCTATCTTCGTATAAACCATCATCTCCGCCACCACATTTAATCATTGCAAATGTAATTCCATCGGCAGCAACCTTTGACCAGTCTATATCTCCCTGCCATCTTGATACATCTATACCATACACAAGCTGATTAACTTCATATATCTGATCAGAACTTGATGTTTCCTCAGTTCCTGAATCTGAAACCTCTGCATCCTCTCTTGATGGCTCTGATGAATTATCTTCAACTACCTCAAGCTCTTCTATATCCTTTACTGCAACAGGACCAGCACCACTGTCTGCAACAGCTTCAATTATCTGATTAAGTTCCTCACTTGTTGTATCATCACTTGAAAGTGCTTCCTCCATGAGACTTTCAAGCTCTTCTACTGATGAGCTCTCTTCTTCAGCTGTTTCTTCCTGAGTTTCTGCAAGAATCTTATTAAGTTTATCAAGTCTTTCTGATTCAGTTTCAGTCTCAGACTCACGCTCAGTTTCCTGTGCCTGCACAACATTTTTAGTGTTATTATGTTTAACATACTCAACACCTGTAACTGTTGCCGCAGTTCCCGACACCGCAACTGCACCTGTAATAATACAAATCTTGGCATGTGCCACAAATACTGACTTCCATACTACTGCTAACTTACCTGCTAAACCTTCAATAAATCCTTTCATTCTTAATCGTATCTCCTAATTCTCCTAAACCACATGTATTTTAATCATAATAATGCTTAAAGTACACTCTTCCAAATATTGCCCATGTATCAATAAATGCCTGCCATATATCTTTCATACCTATTCGTCGGCTATCCGAATCCCTGACATATACAACTTCAACAGGCATCTGTGCAATTGTAAAACCTCTTCTGTGTATAGCAACCAGAAGCTCTATATCATAGGCAAATCCTGATGTCCTGACAAGATGTGCCACCGGCTTGATTGCCTCCACTCGGAATACCTTAAGCCCTGTCTGTGTATCCCTGACATTAAGATGAAACATCACAAGCAGCATTATGTAATAACCCATGCTTATAACCTTTCTCTTAAATGGATAATCCAGCTTGGAATCCTTATGGAACTTGCATCCAATTACAACATCTTTATTATCGTCAAGCATTTTTTGAAGATAACCTTCAAGCTGTGATGGATTCAATTCGAGATCTGCATCAACAAATGCAACATACTTTCCTTCCACCTGTGAAACACCGGCAATTATAGCATTACCTTTGCCTCTGTTCTTGGTAGAACTTATCATACGCACTCTGTCGTCCTCTTTAACTGCTTTTTCAATTTCAGATTTCGTATTGTCCCTGCTGCCATCATTAACCACAACTATCTCTAATTCTGGAACAAACTTTTCAACAATTCTGAGTGTTTCTTTAATACTGTTATATATAAGCTTTTCCTCATTATAAGCTGGCATAACTATTGACAGCATCCCATCCAGATTAACCATTGAAATTCCCCTCTCGTGTCTGCACATTCATTAATATTACAATGCTATGATGACTTTTTCAAGTATAGACACGTAATTAACGCAGATAATATTAGAAGATTCTAAAAAATAATTGAGGAGAACAGATATGAATAACTCAGAAAATCTTCCAACAGACAACAACAATAAATCTATCGTAAAAGGGCAAACTATGTATAATTGGGAAACTCACGATAATCAGGACAAAGTGATTCTAGACAGCATTAATGCAATCGAAAGAAAACGTGAGCATATGACTGACGAACAGTTAAGAAAAGCCTATACAGAATTACAGACAGGACTTGGTCCTGATATATATAGTCAGTTATGTGACCGCAAGGCAAGTGACAATTTTCAGGGGTGACTTTATTATGGGTCACCCCCACCACCTGCAATTATATATTATTTGTGGCACAGTCAAGTGCTGCTGCCACAACAGCATCCATGTCATAATATTTGTACTCACCAAGACGTCCGCCGAATATAACTTTGCTTTCAGCGTCAGCAAGCTCCTTATACTGTGCATAAAGAGCACTGTTCTTCTCATCATTTACAGGATAATATGGCTCATCACCCGGCTTCCACTCAGAGCTGTATTCACGGCTGATAACAGTCTTCGGAAGGTCGTCGCCATTCTCATCCTTACCGAACTCAAACCATTTGTGTTCAATAATTCTTGTCCATGGAGTCTTAGCATCAGTATAATTAACTGCTGCATTACCCTGAAAATTAGGAGTATCCAAAGTCTCTGTTTCAAACCTTACTGAACGGTATTCAAGATTACCAAGCTTATAATCAAAGTATGCGTCTATCGCACCTGTATATACAACCTTTTCAGCCTGACTATCTAATTCTTCCTTCGCATCAGCAGATGCAAGATAATCAACGCCAAGTCTTACCTCAATGCTTCCGGAAAGCTCGCTGTCATTAAGCATATTGGCAACCATCTTAGTATATCCACCCTCAGGAATTCCCTGATAAAGTGCGTTAAAATAATTATTATCAAATGTAAGTCTTACAGGAAGTCTCTTGATAATAAATGATGGCAGCTCATTGCATGGTCTGCCCCACTGCTTCTGTGTATATCCCTTAATAAGCTTCTCGTATATATCAGTTCCGACAAGACTTATAGCCTGCTCCTCAAGGTTCTTTGGCTCTGTGATTCCTGCTTCCTTTCTCTGCTGCTCGATTCTTTCTGCAGCCTCCTGTGGTGTCACAACGCCCCACATCTTATTGAAGGTATACATATTAAATGGCAGTGAATACAGTTCCCCATTATAATTAGCAACAGGTGAATTAGTGAATCTGTTAAATGTAGTAAACTGTGAAAGATACTCCCACACCTTCTTATTATTGGTATGAAAAATGTGTGCACCATATACATGCACATTAATACCTTCCATCTTCTCTGTATATACATTACCGGCAATATTATTTCTCTTATCTATTACAAGAACCTTCTTTCCTGCTCTTGCTGCCTCATGTGCAAACACTGAACCAAAAAGTCCTGCTCCAACTATTAAATAATCATACATAATCCTGTTCCTTTTCTATCTTAAATAATGGGATGATGCCCACGCACCATCCCATTAATTATACTTATTATATTACATTATTTCAACACAAAAAGTAATTAATAATAATCAATATCAGATATATAGTCTTCTGTCCTTGTATAACCATCTAACTGTATAATAGCATCAGCCCGGACAGTTTCACCATTGTCAGGATTATACTTTTCATAATTTAATACAATGCAAGGATTATCTGCATTTATATTTTTATTAAAATTCTTCTTGTCAAGGGACTCTATAAGTCCATTTAATACTTTTTGTGCTCTTTCTTCATCTTTTCTTACATACGAATCCAGATCAATATATGTTCTGGTATCATTATATACAAGAACTGCTGAAAGCGTTTCATATCCACTGGTATATTTATCCCATGTTCTAGAACTGCCATTTAAATACTGCTTTAAAATATCACTCATTGTCCCAAGCTCTTTTTCATTATTCCTAATGGCATATTCATTCCGTATACTAATATACTTATTATAAGATTGTGGCATATTCTTACTGATTGGAAGAACCATATCATAAGTAACGCCATTTTTTGAAAACTGTACTGACATCAAGAATGTATCAGCATCTGAAGTAACTATCTGATACCATTTCTCAAAACCAATCTGTTTAATTTCACTTGTAATTGTTTCATATATATCTTTACAGTCAGAATCCTCCATATTACCTGTTATATAATCAACAGAAATCTTGTCACTATCCGGAAGTTCCATATAGGCCTTAACAAAATTCTCATCCTTCTTTAACAGACTTGCAAGTTTATTGGCATCGCTGTCTGTAAGCTGAATCCTTCTGTAATGTGTAACACCATTCTGTCTGAAACCAACCTTATAATTAGTCACTGAACCTCTGCCGTTATAAATATAATTATGAACACCATTTGATATACATTTATCTTTATATGCCCCAAATTTCTCTGATACATATTTCAGAATCTCTTCATCTGTAAACTGTACCTTTGATGATATAGAACTGAAATATCCGTTATCTGAAGCATAGTACATATCCATTGGCTGGATTGTTACATACGCAAGTTTTGAAGAATCCGGTTCGTATGATGCCTCATATTTGCCAAATGAATTAGCTCCTGTTCCAATTACCACTGCAAGAACATATCCAAGAAGAATTGATGGAATACACTGCTTTATAACATTCATCTTCTTACTTACTATACATTCATAAACAAACACAACCAATGCACTTACAATAAACAGCACAACAACTGCTATTGTCTCATCATTATCTATACTTGTATATGCTATCATTACACCTATAAACGCAATTGAAAAGCCGATAAGTGTTCTGATAATCATTGGCAGAACCTTTCCATTAGCTGCTTTTCCTGCTGTCTCACTTTTTCTCTTTACAAAGAGAAGTGCGCCAAGCGCTATATATATAAGTGCAAGCACGAGTGTATATAAGTTACTTGTAAGGCTGAGAACCATATCTGCTACTCCTGATGGACCATTGTATATTTCAAATACAGAAAATACCCAGCCAACAATCATATTATTGGAAGAATCAAGTAACCCCACACCACTGTTACTTATCATGTAAGCTTCTCCATGAAACACAGTCAGTTCTGTAACCATTAACGCAATAAATCTTGGAAGAAACATTATAAGTCCTGTAACACATATATTGCTTAATATGTTTCCTGTAATGGATATTGATACATTTATAATTGCCATGCATAAAAGGCTGCATATAAATATCGAAAGGTACATACGAAACATTGTTGCATAATCAACATTAAAATACTTCCTGTTAGCCATGAATAAAACTGCCTGTGATACATATGACACAACAAGTATTCCGGTAATCCATGTAATTATTGCGGCTGTCTTGCTAAGATATATACACAATCTTGTATATGGAATTGAATGGTAAAAATCACTGCTGCTTCTCTTATTAAGAAAACTCCATACTACCAATGATATAACAGGTACAACAATTATGAATACTAATACAAGAAAATAATTCCCTGAAATTCCACCTACATTATTAACCTGTTCATATTCTTTAATATAGCTTAATGATGAAATAATCGGTACAACTGATATAAGTGTAATTACCGCCATCATTATAAAGCCCGCAAGCCTTGTCTGCTTCAATGTCTGTAAAAACATATGAAAGCTGAATACTTTCTTATTATTCATGCGTCTTATCCCCCTTCACATCAAATGTATAACCGAGCGCTTCCATCTCATAAGTAAATACCTCTTCAAGCGTAAGCGGGAGGACATCAAATACTACCGGATTCATGGCATTTATAATGTCCATGGTCTGTTCCCTGTCGCCACTTACTATCATGTTGGCAACTGAACCCTCCTGACGGTATCTTGTAATTCTAATGCCCTCAAACTTACTCTCATCAAAATCGTCCTTAAAAGCTACCTGTACCTTGAACTGACTCGTCTTTAGTTCAAATACATCGCTGTCAAGCACCAGCCCGCCTTTATGAAGAAGTGACAAATGATCGCATAAGTCTTCTAACTCTCTTAACGAATGTGATGTAACTATAACCGTAGCGTTGTTTTCTGCAACATCACCACATATTAACTTCTTAACAAGATTACGCATAACAGGATCAAGTCCGTCAAATGTTTCATCAAAGAACATATACTTGGCTCTTGTTGAAAGAGCAAGTATTATAGCTGCCTGTCTCTTCATTCCTTTTGAAAAGTTTGATATACTCTTAGACGGATCAAGTCCAAATGTTTTCGTGAGCTCTGCGAATCTGCCCATATCAAAATTATCATATATTGAACTATAGAACTTAGCCATGCTCTTCATGTTCGCACCTGCAAGAAAGAATAATTCATCTGCAACGAACACCAGCTTATTCTTCATGTATGTATTCTCATATACATTAATTCCATCGATTATTGCTTCTCCCTTATCTGCCTTATATATTCCTGACAGAACTCTTAGCAATGTAGACTTTCCGGCACCATTAGAACCAACCATACCATATATACAGCCCTCCGCTATATTACAGGTAACATTGTCAAGTGCTGTAAAGTCATCAAATGATTTAGTAACACCTTTTACCTCTATCATATTTTCTTATAAACCTCCTCAATCATATCTGTTATCTCACTCTTACTCACCCCTGCGTATGCAAGCTTTCTTACAATCTCCTTAAGATCTGAAAACTTTTCCTTAGACTGATTACCGACAATCTTTAACGCTTCTGCCGATATAAAAGAGCCCTTTCCCGGTACACTCACCAGAATTCCTCTTCTGTCCAGCTCCATGTATGCTTTCTGGATTGTATTCGGATTAGTAGACAGCTCCATCGACAACGACCGTACCGACGGCATCTTATCGCCTTCCTTCATAATCCCTTTAAGCACCTGGTCTTCCACCTGCTTAATAAGCTGTTCATAGACTGGCATTCGCGACATGACATCTATTGTGAACATGTTCCATTCCTTTCTGTGTATTATTTAAACTGGTTACAAGCTTGTGTAATAACTGTACTATAATAATTAGTACAGTTATATCATACTATTATAATTAAATTTTGTCAACTGTTATTTTTAAGGTTTTGCAAATATTCCAAGAGCAGGCGCACCATATGAGCAGGAAACAAATGCTGCTGCCATCACAAAATCAACAATTGCCATAATCCATGTTCCAAGTACAAAGCTCTCATGCCCGGCATGTCTTAACACATGATACTCCACAGCAAAACCGGTTAGCACTGCCACAAAAAATGTTGCAATATCAAGCCACATTTTTGAAAATCCAAGAACTCCCATATATGTGTAGTACAGAAACGGAATTGCCCATGTTGCCACATTTGCGCCAAGAAGAATTGCAAAACCGCTTGCTGCAAATCTATCCTTTAAGGCATACCATGTATATATTCCATACAGATTCATTGGCAGAAACGCCAGCTTCATATGTTCCCATGTAGATTCATTTGTCGGAAAGAACAGCCCGACCAATGTGTTATGTCCAGTCCAGTCATACACAAAATGAAACAGGGATCCTGACACCCATACTGCCAGAATCCCTATTATCATGGTTATATTAAGTTTTTTCATTGTCTTATTCATTGTGCGTACCTCCATTATTATCAAATAATAGAAGTATATGCGGCGGGAGAGGATATATACTAAAAATCATTTTCCTGTTCTTCCATCAACTGAATAAACCTGTCATTAAATTGTTTCTTAGTAAATGTATGTGTTTCTTTAAAAAGATAACCTTCTAATTTACCAATATCAAGAATTTTTTCTTCCTGCTTAGCCCTTTCCATAATATTGCGGTAAATTAAATCACGACTTTCGGATTTTTGTATTTTCTTGTTCTTTTCATCATTATAGACTAATATATAATTAAAATTATCCCGAATATACTGAAAATCCTTTACAATCCCTATATCAATCAACATAATTAAGCTGTCATATATCTTCCGATATATATCTGCAGTTTTTAATGTTCCATTCTTAAATTCGATAAAAGTCCATTTGCCTTCTATATCTCTGTACAGAGCATCATTAGATGTTGGAACTGACGACCAGCCCTTTCCTCTTGAATATTCATTGGGAATTTTATCAAAGTCAATAACCTTAATCATGCATTCCGTCATATTTTCATTCTTTGCAGAATCCGTAGAAGCTTTCTTCATTGTACATGTATGTTCTTTTAAAATATCTGGAAGTTCTGCTAACACTTCATCTTTCATATATCATTACCCTTCATCATTATTAAGTTCATACCTTAATGTATCCAATGCCTCTATTGGCGATGCCATCTTCTTATATATCTCCTCTATATTTCCTGTAACATTCCGCATCTCTACTTTGTTATCATTAACAGATGATATATAATAATTAACATTATTATCTGTATTATATTTGCATGAAAACAGATTAATAGCATCAACAAAATAAGGACTATGCGTCGTAACAACAACAGATAGGTCAAATTTTTTCTGAAGCAGCACGAGTAACTCAGCATATGCTATCTGCCATTGTGGGTGAAGATGGATTTCTGGTTCATCTAATACAATAACATCTTTATCATTAATACTTCCTTTTTCAAGCAACATTTTTAATACAACAAATGATTTCATGCCGGTCGATAAATTGGATACTGCAATAGGTTTATCAAAAGCTTTACTTTTTAGATATAACTCTCCTGTCATCTTATTACTGCTTATATCACCTTCAACAATATCTCCCAAAAGTGCAAATATATCATTCAATTTCTCTTTTGCAATTACTGCTTCAATCACGCCAGCCATAGGATCACTATTCTGACTCAACAAAAGTTTTCTCAATGTATCAGTTATAATATCAACATTCTCTCTACTTGATAATTCATCAATAACAAACGGATTATCTATATACACAGCTTTATGCTGTATATTAATTTCTCCTAAAAATTCCTGACATGAATTGTTTCTAAATAATAATCTGTTACACTTATCCTTTATCTGTAAAATAACTTCTGCATCTTCATTGTCCTTTACCGATAATGAATTCACTTGTCCATTAAATACACTGTTAAAATAACGTGTTATGATTTCTTTTGTTAGAATGTCATTTGATAATTTATTACCTTTATTTATATTATCTGCAAGTTCATATATCATTAAATTATAATCTTTGAACAAATTTTCTGTATCTAATTTATCCTTTTCCATTTGTTCATTCAACTGAGTTATAATTTCATTATTTGAGTTATTCACTTGTTTGTCAGAAATTTTCTTTATATTTTCTCCCAAATACGAAGCATATGCTTTTATAACTCTATAAGCTGTTTCTTTATCTCTTAAATGATCCTTTACTATATCAATATTTAATACCATTGCATTTTGAAGTCTTTGCTTATAAAGCTTCTCATTAATATTTTGCAAAGAATTAAATACTGAAAAAAGTATCTTCCCAATTGTACTTTTACCAGTATTATTCTCACCTGCAATAACTGTTATACCGTCTATCGTGATATCCGCTTTATCAATTTTTGCAAAATTACTTATGCTTAATTTCATTAATAATTCCTCTCACCAATATAATATATTGTTAATTATATCATAGTTTTTATACTTTTAAAACATTTATTTTAGAAATATATTATTACTTATATTTCCACTCCAACAAAAACGACACCATCCTGTACCGCTCCATAAGTTACACTTTATGGAGATGATACATGAACAGTGTCGTTCTGCTTTATATATTCTATTATACTTTATCTATATCCCTGCAATGTAGGTGTCATGCTGATGCCTGGAACAGTCGTAACTCCTTCTGCTGTTGTAACCTTGTATGTTATAACCATTGACTTCTGTGGATATATCATAACGTTAAGATTATAAGCAACTTCGAGATTTTCATACTTGGACTTTCTGAATCCGCCATTGCTGTCTGCCTTTACATCAGTTATAGTTCCTCCTGCTGGAGCAAAAAGATGTATATAGCCTCTCCATGCACCTTCATAACTGCCAAGAATATACCCACCCGCTGTTTTGATTGTATTACTATCAATAGTATTTCTTACTGTTACAGTTACATCATAAGTTCTTGTTCCATCATCATTAACCTGTGCATCTCCGATTTCAGTATCAACATCAACATACCAGCCCAGCTTACATGGATCAGAACCACTTATATATACACCAATCTCCGGATTTTCAGGATCATCATTAAGTCCTCCTGAACAGCCAACATCTTTGACATATCCCTGTTCTGTCTCATCAGCCATCCACATCATAACTGTTCTGTCTTCAACACCGGCATTAAATACTGATAAATATCCAGCTAACTTATTTAAATCAAAGTCTCCAACAAGACGGCTCATAGTAGCCTTGGCTGTCTCTGCAAACAATGCATCAACAACATCATCAGTCTCACTATTAACTGATGCATTATTATAGTACTTATAGTAAAGGTCATGCTGTAACATCTGTGTAGCATTCTCACCATTAAGTACTGTTCCATCAGACAATTCCACATCACCCATATAGCCAAGAAGTCTCTGGATTATGGTAGGTGTCAGAGATATTACACCATCAACAGTTGTATTACTCTTATTACCGTATGCTTTAGCCCAAATCTGTGCAACTCTCTCAAAATCAGGATTAAAACTTGCATCTCTTGGATAATGCATCCAGTTTCCAAATAATGTATCCTCCAACTCACTTGGTCCAACCGATGCCGGAGTACCATAAGGAAGTACATCATATACGCTGTTAAAATCTCCTATTGTAAGAACACCATCAACAATAGTTATTGTGCCTATTGAACCAGGGAAACCACCGCTAGCACGAATCTCTGTTGAGTTCTGTGCTGCAAGAAGGTATGTCCTGTCACTTCCACCACCAAGAAATGCTTTAAGCAATGGCAGATAATCTTCTGCTACTGCATATGCATCCGTAATCATAGCCATTTTATCTGTATATTGCGCAACCTTGCCTCCAAGACTATCCGGAATATTAATATCATCCAGATAACCTATAATATCATTAATTGCCGGATTCAGTTCCTCCAGAAGTCCTATGTATGCTTCCATAGTATATGTGTTGAAACCTTCATCCCCAACCTTTATAGAATCAAGCGGATATTCCTGTATTACAGCAAGTGCCGGCTTTATCATTCTTCCTGTAGCAACCTTTACGATATCGACAAGACCATCTGCTGCATCAACATATTCACCCACAACCGGCATCTTTGTTGCCATACGCCATGTATTCCCTGCCAGCAGTTCATCTATATCATCAATCGAATTATCAAGTTTATCTGTTGCAGCATCCGCACGTTGGAAATCCTTTTCCTTTATGCTTGCTGTAAGCTCTCCTAAATCAGCCTTTAAAGACTTAGCCTTTCCTGCCATCTGCATAGCATCCAGTCCCATACTTATAATTGTAATAAATGCTATTGCAATCAGTATAGATAACGCATAACAAAATGCGGTTCTAACTATATATGTAAATCCACTTTCTTTTCTTGAATTCATGTATGTACCTTCTTATAAAATATTAATAAAGTATTTTTCCACCCCGTCTGAACTATACCTCCAGTTGAATGTAATTAATATATCACACATTTTCAATAAGTGCTACAAAAATATTTGTAACCAATGCTAACCTGTTATATTTTCATATGGTTTGGGCCGTTACTTCTATACTTAAAATAAAAATTGAGGAGTGCCATGTTGATATGGTCACTCCTTTAAAAATCTAAACTCTGCACTAGAGATAATATTAGTCTGTTACATCAATTTTCTATATTTTTCAAGCATGTTTGGCATTTAACTCATTAAACTACGGGTTCATGGCACTCACAAAAAACAGGGACTGAGTCATACTCAATCCCTGCAAAAATTCTCTTTTTAATTTTGCATACGCTACTCTTGTATCCGGCTTGTAATGTGTTTTAACAGTTAAGCCGTTCTTCCTTCATTCTTTCCATAAAACATATAATGTGTATAATACTGTCTTATATTATCTCCATATGCATATCTTAAATCTGCATAATTTTCTTTATATTTATACACATTAAATGTTTCATTTCCCTGACGGCCTTCATCTATTCCGTAATTTGCAAAGTGCCATAATGCTTTTTCTTCATTTTCTCCATATGCAGCTTTTAAATCTGCATATGTATCAAGATAATACTCGGCATCAAACACATCAGAATAATCGACACCATTATATTCTGTAACCTTATATACTGCATTCACTACCAAATCAGATATTACATTAGAAAAATCCTTGTCCCATCTTCTAAAATTTCTCTCGTTTTCAATGGTAACTGGAGCAACCGCGGCATCTCCTTCATTTACCTTTTGGGTACTTACTACTGTACTACCCTTCATAAATTTAACAGTATATGATTTAACAACTGGCGCAGTAATTTGCACTGACTTTACCGCAGATGCTTCTGATAATACATTATTTACATTATATGCAACAACCTTATAGTAATATATTTTACCACTTGAAACCGTTTGATCCGAATATGAATTAGCGTTACCTTTATATACAACTGAATATCCTGAATCTGATTTTTCACTCCTATACAGCTCATATCCTATCGCACCATCTACTGTTGACCATGTAATATCAGCTTTATTAGTCCCAGTCTGCTCTACTTTCTGTAAAACAGGAGCATCAATATTCTCATTTTCCACATTATTAGTAAATGCCTTAATACAATAATTAACATTTATACCCTTATAGCCTGGTATATTAGTATCATAAAATGTCTTAGATTCAGAACTCATTCCCTGTTTTGAAAAGAAACTCTGGTCATCATCTGTTACATTAACTGAATCGGCACCCACACCTACATACTGTTCACTAATTGAATTTTCCATTATTGTATTTTTATCAAAACTAACAACAATTGAAATAACATCCCCTGCATCAACAATTATTTCATCTGATATATCTACAGTATAATAACCAGCATATAATGTTGTTCCATTAATAGAAGTCAACAATTCTCCACTATCAGGATTATATCTCAATGTAGTATCACTTGTATTTGGCTGCTTCGTCTTAGTAGGATTCTTATAAATATTAATTTCATAATTTCTCTGTACATCTCTTGTTGCAAAAGAAACAGCACTAAGCTGCTGTCTTTCATTTCCACTTACCTTAAATATATTAGCATATGACTGACCTACCATATATGGACTATATGACCCACCAAATGTAGTACTTCCATCATATTGATAATTGTTATCATATGTATTTTTAGGTGCTATCTCATATACAGTTGCATTTTTGGCATTTATAGATAAATCACAATATGAAATCCAAGTATATCCATCAAACATCATATTAGTACCCCAGCTATTTTTAACAAGCCATGCACCATTGGTATCTGGGGTATGAGCAACGCCATTGGTATCTGTCACAGTAAAATAATTTTTATCAAAGTTATCATCCCATCCTATAAGCGCAACATTGTGGTTTATAATTTTATTTTCATAATCATATGAATACTTACCATATCTATCTTTATCTGAATAATACTTTGTTTCAGCATTATATGATACTGTAACTGCACCATTATCAATAACAGCCTGCTTCACTGAGTTCGTATCGGTCATTTTAATATATTTCTGTCCAACTAATATATATTCAACATCATCTAATCTGAATGTGTAATCTGCTGGTAAATATATTCCCTCATGTCCTGACTGCTGGTTCACCATAGATGCCCACTTACTTAAAGTTTTAAAAGCATAATTATCATTACCACCACCATTAAGACAAACTTCCATTGATGATGATGAATTAATAGTTGTAACATCTCCTGTTGAATTCCCAAGTTTATCAACATATTGTGTATCATCAAATGTCATATACGCCAATGCATATTCATCTAAATCAATATCTGATGCCGATGATACTATACCATGTGATAAAGCATAAGATTCCATAGCAGCAGTTGCTGCATACGCCCAACATGTACCAAAGCCCCCCTGATACTTCACGCTTGTAACATATCCTTTTGTTCTAGAATCATACTGCGTCGGGAGTTGTGATGCCTTAACCAAATAATTGTCCGACTCATTATATTCCTCTATACTTGGTGCAACATATCCATCTTCTGTATTGTTCATAAGTGGATGTTCAATTTTGATATCATCTATGCCATTATCTGCACTATGTGCATAAACAGGCATTTTGCTAGTACTTAATAATGATATTGTCATCGCAAATGTCAATGCAATTGACGCAATTATTTTATTTTTTTTCATAAGTATCAAATCCCTTCTGTAAAACAATGATTTTCGCAGCTTATTAACTAAAGTACCGTATTACCAATTTTTTCTTTATGATTGCTATATTTTCTCTCAAATTCTCATTTAAAGACTTTGCCTTTTCCATCATCTACATAGCAAAATACCATTCTAACTATATATAAATTAGCTTTTCTTAATTCATATGTGTACATTCGTTATCACATTTATTTCTGCCCATAATAAGCATTAACTCCATGTTTCCTTTTATAATGTTTATCAAGAATATAATCCTGCATCTTAGCCTTAGGATTTAAACTAAGTGTTTTTAAATCCATTTCTGCAACTTTTTCCATAACAACCGCATTATATACTGCATTATCCGGGCTATCACCCCACGCAAATGGACCATGATTTTTCACAACAATCCCTGGCACATCTAATGGATTAATATTTCTATTTTCTATTGTTTCTACAATTACTTTTCCTGTATTTAATTCGTAATCAGCCTCCACTTCTTCCTTTGTAAGTTCTCTAGTGCATGGAATATCGCCATAAAAATAATCTGCATGTGTTGTACCAAGCGCTGGAATATCAATTCCTGCTTGTGCAAATGCTACTGCGTTAGTAGAATGTGTATGAACAATTCCGTTTATTTGAAAATATTTTCTATACAATTCAAGATGTGTTTTTGTATCAGAAGATGGATTCCATCTTCCTTCTACTCTTTTACCACTTTTAACACTAACAACAACCATATCTTCTGGATGCATAACATCATACTTAATACCTGAAGGTTTAATAACCATATACTTTCTATCTTTTGAAATACCTGATACATTACCCCAAGTATAAATAACTACACCTCTTGCAACCAGTTCCAAATTAGCATCACAAACAATTTTTTTTAGTTCTTCTAACATCTCATATCCCCCAAATATTCAATGGTTTCTAGCAAGCCCTCTTTCAAGGAATACTTAGCATTCCAACCTAATGCTTTCAACTTACTATTATCAAGTATGCAATCCTTTGAACGAGAAAAACCTTTTGATTCCACTTCATCTGGCAACTCAAAAATTACTTTTGTACCAGCTATTTCTGCGCATACTTTCGCAACATCAGCAATTGAAGCAATTGATTTTTCGTTTGATATATTATAAATTTCTCCTACTTCCCCCTCGAATAAGACCTTAAAAATCCCACTAACTGCATCAAGCACATAAGTATATGTTCTTTTTTGGCTACCCTTACTTTTTAACACAATATCTTCACGATTAAGTACATTTTTTATAAACTGGGCATGAGCCTTTGAATCTGATTTTAACATTGTTGGACCATATACACTTGGAAGCCTGACTATAACAGCATTTATGTTATATTCATCAACATAACTTCTAAGCAACAACTCACAGCTTCTTTTACTTTCTGGATATCCATTACGCAAAATAGTCTGGTCTATTACTCCTGACATATTTTCTTTATACACTGATACCCCATCAATTGTGCCATAAACCTCAAATGTCGAAGTTAATATCAACCTAGTTGACTTATGTAACTTACAATAATCTAATACATTTTTATTTCCAACTATATTAGTCAACATTGTCTCTACAGGATTTGTAGAATAACTTCTCGGATCTGCATTACTTGCACAATGTATAATATAATCGAACTTATTTTTTTCATCTAATGGCTCTGTAACATCTTGAATGATTGGTATTACGTAACCATTAAATCTTTTTTTTATTTTTTCCAAAGATCGGCTCATTGTAAATATTTCAAATTGAGCTCCATTTCTATTAGCTTCTAACAAAATATCAGCAATACATGAACCAATCAACCCTGTAGCTCCAGTTATCAATACGCTTCCCTTATTTAACAGTAACTCATTTGATATATTTCTAATACTTTCTTTATACTTCATTAATGCATCCACTCATCCTTTTTTGCTTGCAAAAGTGCTTTAAATATTTCTATATCTTCTGTTGTTGTTAACTTAAGATTCTTTTCAGAACCCTTTGACATATACAGTTTTCTTCCAAGTTCTATATACATTGTACATGATGCAACGGAATTTGTAATTCCTTTACTTAAAGCTTCCTTGTGAGCCTCAACAATATCTTTAACAAAAAACGACTGAGGTGTCTGAGTAATTTTTAAATTATCTCTCGCAACCTGTTCTTCTGTAGATAAAGAATCATATGTTTTAAGCATTGCCGCTGTACATGGAACAACCGTAATTGCATTCCCATATTCACGACATACCCTGATATTATCCGTTATAATTTCTTGCAAAAGCATAGGTCTAATTGCATCATGAATAAGAACAATATCATCATCTGAATTATATCTTTCATAAATATCCATCAATCCATTACGTATAGAATCTTGTCCATTCTTACCACCCGAAACAATATTTTCCAACTTTGCTATACCAAATTGCTTTGCATATGCTTTTAATACATCATGCCATCCATCTAGGCAAACAACCTCTATAGAATCAATATCTGGATGCCTCTGGAATGCCTCCATTGTATACACAATAACTGGTTTGTCATGAACATTTATAAACTGTTTTGGGATATCCTGTCCCATCCTTGCACCTACGCCCCCAGCTATGATTAATGCTATGTTTGCCATATACTTTTCCTCCTATTTGTTAAATCTCAATTGGTCACTTTCCATGCTTTTATGCCATGGTTAACACGTTCTTCTTCTGGTGGTAACTTCATGTAATCTCCATAACGCATAGTCAGCCATTTATCCGCATCTTTTATACCTTGTACAGTGATATCTTCAAATTTATATTTAATCATTTCCTTCATATATTGAGCTGGAAAAGCCTCTTTATAACCGACTCCCCAAATATTGTTTGTCACTCTTCCATTCATATTAACTCTATATTTCTTCCCCAAGTTAATATATTTTGTAATTAGTAATTTATAATCTATAAATGTATATTTCAAAAATCTCTTTAATCTACTTTTTAATGTAACTTCTGAAGATTTTTCCATAAGCCACTTATTTATAAAAATTCTTTTTTCTAAATAAAGTGACTCTAACTTTTTCATTTTTTTGTAATAACTATTAACATTCTCTTCCGGAACCCCATCTAAAGGGAATACGTCAATCCACAGATACCCACGCTGAGTACTGTACGGAGATATAAATTCTTCCGTTTGAATCTTCGGATTTATTATTTTGATATACGGATAGTCGCCTTTTTCTATTTCAAATCCAACAGCTGTTAATTTTTCATTTATATACGCATCGTGTCTCAATTTATCTAATAATATCTCATATTCTGGTCTAAGCATAGCAATATCAATATCATCATCCCAAGGAATAAATCCCCCATGCCTTACCGCTCCTAATAGTGTGCCAGCAATAATGGTATAATGGAACCCATTTTTCAACATATATTCATCTACTTGTGCGAGCATTTGTACTAGTTCATTTTTTATTTCTTCATCATTAAGTAATTGTGGTTCTTTCATTTTATTTACATTCGCCATGACATTCTCCTCTATGCATACTATATCTTTATTTCATTTTTATATAATTTTTTAATTGCATGAGTTCTTTCCTAAAATATACAAAACTAAAAGTTAAAAAAAGTCCACCACAAATAATCCCATAAATAATTGCATGAATAATCCATGACGATATTGTAAGAATTGTAATTGGAAATAACTTTACGCAAATCACAATTCCCAAAATGCTTGGAATCAAAAACTTTATTAATTTCATGTAAAATAATCTTTGTGGTCTGGAAGAAATTAATTTAGCTGTAAAATACACATGAAATGCTCCCCTATAAGCCATTCCTATTAATGTTCCTATGGCAATACCAATTAATCCCATTCTTTGTATTAAAACCGCTGAAACAACAATATTTATAATAGCCTCTATATATGCAGGAGCAGTTATCTCTTTAAACTTATTTGCCGCATATGCTAAAGAAACATGTGGTGATCTCAAAAGATACATAGCTTCCGCTAAAACCAAAATTACTCCAAATAAAGGCTGATAGTAATTAGCATCCGTAATTCCGTGAGTATAAATCATTACAAACGGCGTAATTAATAATCCAGTCATTAAAAAAGATATTCCCACAGTAAATAATATTATAAATTCATACAAATCCATCTTTTCATTCAATTCATGTTCGTCATTTTTTGCATATGCCTGTCCTATAGTTGGCTCTATTCCTGAAACAATTGAATGCATTACCAAACTTATTTTGGAAACAATAAGATAATAAACACTGTAAACAGATACTGAATTCAAATCAGAAAATATTGTTAACAAAGTTATATCAGTAGATGTATGTATAAAAAAAGCCAAATTGATTGCAAAACCATTCCAACGTTGACTAATTAATGAATTATCTTTAGATGTTTTCCAATTAATCTTAAAATGTTTTTTTATGTATAACCCATATATTAATGGCCTTAATGCAAACAAAACAGCATTGGCAAATTTCAAAATTATAATATCAGGATATATTTTAACTACAATTAATGTTAAAAATATATTCGCCAAAGTTAAAATTGATGATACTATAGCTACAATATATACTTTTTTATCTGCATTTAATAATGTTGTATATGTCAAAGAAAACATATACTGTAACATTAATCCTATAGATAATACCAATGTAAGAACAAAAATGTACCAATATTCATATCCTGTATCTACAAAAATCGGATAAACTAATCCTATAACAACAGAATATGCAATAAATACTATTCCAATTTTACGATAAAAGCTTCTAGCTGTTGTTAAAACAGAACTAAGCTTTTCTGTATCTCCATTAACTAGTGGTCTATATAAATTCGCTGATATTACTCCAGTAATTCCCCCCTCAACTAATGTTATATAATTCAGGAATTGGGATATCGATGATACCAAACCATTAGCATTTGATCCAAATGTTTCAAGTATTAATCTTGGCACAATCAATGCACTTATTACTGAAACAATTTGCATTATTATCGATGAAGTTATGTTTAATAATGTAACTTTGCCTTTTATTTTCTTTGCATTCATATCTTTATCCTACCATAACCATTTATTTGATTATATATTTTAAAGCACGTTTTTTTATTGATAATGGTGCCTTACAATCAAACAAAATACTGCAACTATTATCCTTTATATAATTAATAAGTTTTTTATAAAATTCCGGATTATCCTGTTTAATTTCAGGATAATTCTCAATGACACTAATATATAAAAAATATTTCTTACATAATGCAGCTTTTAAAAATTTTTTATTAATATTCTTACAAACATCTACATAATTATCTCCTGCCAAAGCCTCATCTATAATTGGTTGCCCAATAGAATGCATAATGCTGCCTTCCCTCTGATAATAAAAATATGTATTTATGTTAGTTTTAATAATAATTGACGAGTCAAGGAAATACCTAAATGTCGTTAATTCGTCCTCATGATACTTTCCAATAGGGAATAAATTTTTTTTTGCAATTTCTTTTTTTATCAATATATTACAAGAACTTGTATAAAAATCTTTTCCATATAATAATAACATGCAAGCCTTTTCACCAGAACATTTCAACAATTTGCTGTCAGTTATAACAGAATTATCTACTGGATTTCTATCATCAAAATATCCAAAACTGCCACATGATAAATCAGCTTTGCATTCCATCATATTAGTATATAATATTTCTAAACAATCTGGAATTATATAATCGTCACTATCAAGGAAAAATATATAATCTCCCTTGGCATTAGCTATGCCAACATTTCTTGTATCTGATGGACCTTTATTATCCTTATGAATAACCCTTATATTTTTATATTTTGATGCATAATCATCACATATTGTACCTGAACTATCGGTAGAACCATCATCAATCAAAAGTATTTCGAATTCTTTTAATGTTTGTTCCAATAAACTATCAATACATCTATTTAAATATCTTTCAACATTATAAATAGGAACAACTACACTTATTATTAAGTTCATGATATTCCCCCAAAAAATTCTAATGTTTTTTCAATCACCTTTTCCAAATCGCCTTTTTCTATGTTGTAATATAACGGAAGTCTAACAAGTTTATCACTATCTGAGGTTGTATGTTCATCAATGCCATTAAATCTTCCAAATTTAAGTCCTGCTGGAGCGGAATGTAAAGGAACATAATGAAATACGCATAGTATTTCATTGTCTTTCATATATTTAATATAAGCTTGCCTTGTTTCTAAATCCTTTGTTTTTAAATAAAACATATGAGCATTATGCACACACCCATCTGGAATTGTAGGAAGCTTAACAATCCCTTTTTCTTCTAAAGGTTTAAAGGCTGCGTAATAAGCATTCCATGTTGCAAGCCTGTTTTCATTTATCTCATCTGCCATTTCCAACTGTGCCCAAAGATAGGCAGCATTAAGGTCTGATTGTAAATAAGAATCTCCAAAATCAACCCAATTATATTTCGCAACCTGTCCCCTAAAAAATTGTGATCGATTGGTTCCTTTTTCTCTCAGTATTTCAGCCTTTTCAATATATTCTTCATTATTAATGAGAATTGCTCCCCCCTCACCCATGGAATAATTTTTAGTCTCATGAAAAGAAAAGCATCCAAAATCTCCAATTGTTCCTAATGCTTTCCCTTTATATTGCGACATAACGCCCTGGGCTGCATCTTCAACAACCATAAGATTATATCTTTTGGCTATATCCATAATTGTATCCATTTCACATGCTACTCCTGCATAATGAACTGGACAAATAACTTTTGTTTTATCAGTTATTGCAGCTTCTATCTTTGTTTCATCTATATTCATAGTATCTGGTCTAATGTCAACAAAAACTAATGTTGCACCAGCTAATACAAAAGAATTAGCAGTACTTGAAAAAGTGAAACTTGGAAGAATTACTTCATCCCCTGGTTTTATATTACAGAGCAAAGCTGCCATATCCAATGCTGTAGAACCACTTGTCGTCAGCATAACCTTTGAAGCTTGAAATCTTTTTTCTAACCACTCATTACATTTTTTTGTAAATGGACCATCTCCACATATTTTATGATTAGCTACTGCTTCCTTCATATAATCAAATTCTTTTCCCACAAAAGGTGGCACATTAAAATGTATCATTATTTTCCCCTTACAATTAATTTTATTTTGTTTATAATTCTACTAATTACCACAATTATAATTTCATTTATTACTTCCGACTTTTTAAAGAAAATCCCCATTGATTCATTAAAATTATCTAATTTATATGAACATGGTTGCTTTCTAATACAGTAATCAAAATATAATTCTGCAACAAATCGCTTATAATCTTTCTTAACTTTCTTAAATGTCTGTGCTGAAATATCTCCATCAATATATAAATTTAAAGTAATTGTAATTTCCTCTACTGCAAAAGCTTTGAATAAATCATATTTTCCCTTTTTGCTTTGATTAGAATCAATATCTTTAGAAAAAACATAATTATCTATTAAATATTTATCCTTACTTCTTTCTGAAAATAAAATGCAAGAATGAGGTGATATTTTATCAACTTTAAGATTATTTTTTATTTTATCATAATCAGTTTTCCAAATTCCTACTCCAGTTGTCCATGAAACATATCTTCTCAAACAACTTACGAATTCATCAAAGTTTTTTAATTCATAGTAATCTTTCTCTAACACTCCGTTACTAAAATAAATAACAGGTTTATCTTCCTCATTAGACACAACAACATTTAACATTCTTTGTAATGCGCCTTCTGCAAATAAGCCTCTATGGTTTACAAATTTTAAATACTTCCCAGATGCTAATTTCAATGCCTCTAACTGATTATAAAACATATATGATGTATTTCTTCTGTATAATAAATTGTTATGTTTTCTTGCATAATCCTGCATAAGCAAATCAAATTCAACATTTGTACCATTATTTGTCACTATAACTTCAAACAAATCATTATTAATATTCTGGCTATAAATGCTGTCAAGTACAGGAAATACCCATTCTTTAACACCATTAGTTGGTAAACATAACGAAATAATCGGTTCTTGCATTTGTACTATTTCCTCTTTTTTATTAAAATTAACCTTAGCATAAACAAATATTTATCTTATATCTTTCTTTTTAACGCATTACTTCCATACAACCATTCTCCCATAATATTAAAACATTTTTAGAAATAACATTAGATATATATAAATTTTGTTTGTAATTTGTTTTAATATACACTTATTAAATGAATTCTACAAGTATTTTAACTTATTATTAATTTTAAGAAAATATCCATATCATCATATTTTTCACTAATGTTATATTATCATATATTGAATCCCTATTAAATACGCCTCATTTTAAAAAACGTCTTTTATATACAAATCATCTTTTTCCTCATATGAATGCTGAAGTACTGCCATATACATGCATATTTGAAACAATGGATATGTAATTACATTGTCTACTGTACAAATTGCAAGCATAGACACCATTAGACATATATAAAATCGTGCTGTACTTTTACCAATTATCTTTTTTACTACTACAGGATTTAATACCATCCATATTCCAAGCCATATCCAAAATCCAATAAATCCCATCTCTATGTAGATCTGTAAAATACTATTATGTAAATATCCAAATTTATTTACCAATTCGCTCCCTAATCCGGATATCATATATTTATGAATATATTGAAAACCTTTTCCAAAATAAAAAAAAGATAATTTATACTGATTGCTAAACCAATTATAAACCGTAAGACGCCCCATACTGTTTATATTTAAAATTTCAAATATATTTTGTAATGTACCACTCTTTATTAAATATACATACAAAAAACTTGCTGATAATGAAATTCCTATTATTATATAACTCAATATATTTTTTTTATTTTTGACCAGCATATAAACAACCAATAATAATATACCACTTAATAAGCCAATGTACGCGCTTCTTTTTCCACACAGAAACAATATTGCTAAAAGTAATAAAATTCTAATCCAATACTCTACATTTTTCCATTCTTTTTTTGATATAATTTCGCAGCTAAAAAAAAGTATTAGAGGGACAACAGCAACACCTACATCATGTCGCTCAAAAGTTCCGCTAAAATACCAATCCGGATACATATTTCTTGCAGTAATATATAACCACAAATTTCTAATACCATATTTCACTATTCCTACTGTTACTGTAATACCATAAGAAAAAATAATTGCGTTTGATATTATTTTAATTGATTCGTATTTCCATACAAAAAAAATCCCAATTACAACCAAAATATCAATAACAATATACATTGATGTTGTAAACGCCTGAAATCTTACCCCTAAAGGATCACCATTAATACAACCATACACAAATGTATATAAACTAGCAAAAATAAAAGGTAAAGCAAAAAGAAAGACCGTATATATTATTTTTTTTTCAGATTTATCTTTGCAAAAAAACATAGTATAAATTATACCTACAAGTGCCAACATGCACAAAAAAGCTTTCTGATATACTGTATTAGGACATATACTTGATTCTGATAATATTGCAATTATAAATGCTATTAATACTCCTATTAAATTTTTGCATTTCACCCTACGATCCATTACTCCTACCTCCATTTCAATTTTTGTTACTCCAATATCCATCCAGGTATATCCGATTCATTTGATAAATCAACATAAAAATCATCTATGTTCTTTTTTATTAACTCATCACTTAAATTTTCAAAATTGATTTTTGTCAATTTATTTATAACATCAATACCAAATCTATACTTAATAACCTTTGCTGGACAACCTGCAACAATAGCATAAGGTGGAACATCCTTTGTAACCACTGCACCAGCGGCAATAATTGCCCCTCTACCCACTTTAATTCCTGATAATATAATTGCTCTACATCCAATCCACACATCATCTTCAACAACAATATCGCCCTTAGACTCACCCTCAAAATCGGTGATTCCTAATTTAACCTTAAACGGAAAAGTCGATATATGTTTTCCATTATGGTCAGATGACAATAAAAAAATCACTTCCGGTCCTATGGAACAGCAAGATCCTATTTGTAATTTATTTGTTTTATTAAACATAGACACATTCAAAACTCCATATGTTTTTTTCCCCACATTTACCAAATCTGGATCAAACATTGTACCTGCATATGTCTCATTATCTTTATTTAATTTTCTCCATTTTTTTGCAAATATAAACTGCTTAACTCTATCTTTTACAGACATACATTTTCCTCTCTTTTAGCGTCACTTGTTGCTTGTAAATATGCATATCCATAAAACTCATCCGGTTCTAAATATGTACCTTCTCCCCATTCATTCCAAGCATTTATAAACACCACTTTATCATCTAAATTTTTATTTTCACAGGTTTCTTTGATAACATCTTTTAACCATGTTTTATACAATTCTGGCGTTGATCCATGAAAAATAGTTCCCCGGAAATTTCTGCGTGCAGAATTATCCCACATTGGCATTACAGCCCTATAGACTTTTTCCTTGTTTTGGTTATAGTCATTATACCTTTTATTATCTACCATTTCTTTATAATCGTATATTGTACCTGAAAAATCCTTTCTAATTGTTCTAAGACTACTTGTAATATCCTTGCTATATTTTTCTATTTGTTTTGGTTGAAATTCCGTCTCAGCATCAAATCCCACTTTAATCCAATCAGTATCAGTATCTTTCTCCTGAACGGCAATAAAATATCCATCACATCCAAACTTAAGATTTATCTGTGAATTCCAATACTTTAACACCTGTTCAACATCTGGTATATTACTTGGTCTGTATATCGATAAAACAGGGCGATTATCAATTTTATAATATCTTGAATCTTCAAAATCTTTTAATATTGAATGAATAAATTTCTTATAATTTTCTACAGATTGAGTTATTCCCATCAAAACATCAGAATTTGTTCCCGAAAATCTTTTGGTCCAATTTTCATTTGCCCAACAATAGAAAAAGGGCATATCCAAATCTTTATTTTCCAAAAACATATTTAATGGTTTCTCTAACAAACGTTCTCCATCAAACCAATAATAATAAAAACAAAATATATCTATACCATAATTTTGAGCCAATTGTATTTGTCTTTCAAAAACTTCTTTTATTCTCAAATCATAATATCCTAATTCTCCTGGTTTTCTCGGCTGATAATGTCCAATATATTGTGGAACTGCCTGATTCACATTGTTCCACTCTGTTGTACCCTTCCCCCACCAATCATCATTTTGTTTATTTGGATGAAATTGTGTCAAATAATAAGCTGCTATTTTAACATCTCCACTTTGCTTCAAATTCTTATATGGAACATATTCATTAGACTTTAACTTATATGAATTTAAAACATATTCTGAATAAGCTTTACAAAGTTCACTATCATCTCTTATCTTTACTTCATTTTTTTCATCATACTTTTTTTCTTTTTCCAATTTTCTTTCAAATCGTTTCTCACTTATCTTGTTTTTTAATTTACTGCCAATTGGTAATTTCCAAAAAATTTTTTTCAAAATACTTTTAATCATTTATTCACCTACATAAAATACATCTCAACCAAATGAATTGTTATAAAGCACCAAAACTATATAATTAAATCACATTATGATATGATTCCATAATTATCTTTGCTGTTTCATTCCAGTTAAATTTTTGCTTTTGAATTTCACCCTCTTTTATCAAATCTGAACACAATTCATCATCACATAACAGCTGTATTATACTATTTTTTATTGCATTCACATCAAAAGGATCGAACATTAATCCAGCATCTCCAACAACTTCTGGTAAAGCAGTTTTATTAGATGTTGCAATTGGTGTACCACATGCCATAGCCTCTAAAGCTGGTATTCCAAAGCCTTCAAAAAATGATGGATAAACAAAACATGCTGCTTCGTTATACAATCTTACTAAATCCTCTACTGATACATAGTCTGTAAAAATAATTTTCCCATTGCCATTTTTAGCATCTCTGAAAATATCCTCATACATCCACGCTTTTTTCCCAACTATTACAAGATTTACTTTTTCTGTTACTTCATCACACACTTTATGATAAGCCTCTATCAGACGCAGCAGATTTTTTCGTGGTTGTAAATTTCCAACAGATAATATATATCTTTCTTCTCCCAATCCAAACTTCTGTCTTAATTCCTGTGAATTTAATTCTTTATCATCAAGCTTTCTGAACATTTCATTAACTGCATTATATGTAACTATCACTTTTTCATTGGATAGACCATATTTATCTACTATATCCTTCTTGGCGTCTTCTGACACTGTAAAAACTAATTTTGATTTTTTTGCTGCATACGGAATTAGCAGTTTCTGTCTTATATATTCTTTTTTTGTAAATATATTTTTATAATGTTCAAAACATATGTCATGTATTGTACACACAACCTTACAAGGTCTATAAAATGGTATAAAATACTGTGTATGTAATAAGTCCAAATTATATTTTTTACATAACTTCGGAAGTTCTATAAAATTTCTTACCAATGCGTTTGCTGACTTAAATCTGACTATTATAAACTTATTTTCGAATTCAGTAGTGTCCACACCGTCCTTTACAAATAAATAAACCCTATCATTTTTATCCACATTCATACACTTAAGAACATTATAATAAAAGCTCTCATTTCCTCCCGAATGGTCTCCCAGCATATGTCCATCTATTCCAATTATCATAAACCTTAACCTTTCGTTACACTTAAAACTTTGAAATATTTATCGCATATATATTTCCAGCTATATTCTTCTTCTATTCTCTTCTTTGCTTTTAATGAAATATCCTGTCTCTCTGTTTCACTTATATACTCACATTGATCTATTAATCCCGCCAAATTTCCGTCACCTTTATTCCAGTATAAAGCGCCATCTTCAGCAACTTCTCTATTAAACCCAACATCAAGCAATAAGTTCAAATCTGTTGAAGCTAACGCCTCCAATAAACTTGGGTTAGTGCCCCCAACCTCATGACCATGAAAATATGCATATGCCTGCTCTCTAATCTTTTTCAGTAATTCCTGATCATAAACTGTTCCAACAAATTTTATTCTTTTATCCTGTTCAAACCCTGTTGATACTTTAAGTTCTTCATAAAACTTATTATGTTCGACATTGGTAATTATCACGAAATCTTTCGTTGTACCCGACTTCATAAATTCTCTAATCATTGTTTCATAATTATTTTCTGGTACAAACCTTCCAACAACAAGATAGTATTCTTTTGGCTTAACCTCTTTCTCTTTAAACCAATCTGTAACTTTTTTGTCATCATCTGCTAATATTGACTTCTTTATATCTGCACCATATGCAATGAATGTTGTTTCTGGATTATATTGTGAATATGTTTCTTTAATATATTTCTCAATATTCTTAGAATCACATATTAGCAAATCCGCCTGTTTAACCATCATTTTTTCTGAAATTTTCCAATACTTCCTTACAGGTGCACTCCATTTAGCTCGCATCCACTCATGTCCATCTGGATTAATATATAATCTGCCACCTAATTTATGAATCTTCTTTCTAAAATGTTTCGCAAATGGTCCAATTCGGCATGCTAATATATAGACAATAGGATTATCTATATTATGTTCTTTTATATATTTGCAACATTCAGACAATGCTTTTACATCGTAGTAAATAGCTTGTGCAGGGCCAATATTAGGCACTTTTATTTTAAAGCATCTTGCATTATTTTTTTCAAACTCTCCGTATTCTTTATCCTTTATAGCAACATGATACTTTATCTCTTTATTTTCCTTATGATACTCTGTCAATTTATCAACAAAAGTTTCATATCCACCATAATTACCTAAATTCTTTGCTCCTACTATAAACACATTTTGCATATGTGACCTCATTTCATTATCCTTCGAAAATTTATTCCACCCTAATTACTTCATCCCGACACATCGCCTCAAGATAGCTCTTAGCCTGCTGCACCTGGTCCTCGTATGGTACCATAACATACAACTTCTGTTTTCCTGCAGAGAATGTTGTCGCAGATGCGCCTTCACCACTTACACTGTAGCTCTGGATGTCCCAGTCAATATTCTTGCTAATCTGTAGCTGCGCCAGTTCTGATATCTTGTCATATGGCATATTGGTAATCATATTGTCTGACACGGTATTAAGAATGGATGTGTAATTAGTAATCATGCTTGGTGAAGCCATTTTCTTAATAACCGCATTAATAACCATCATCTGGTTTCTTCCACGCTGTCTGTCTCCATCAGCATAAGCATGTCTTTCTCTCGAGAAAGTAAGTGCCTGCTGTGCATTAAAGTGATTAACACCTTTATGAACTGTTAAATTACCAGTCTGTGAAAGCGTAGCATCATAATCCAGTGTTATATCAACTCCGCCTAAAGCATCTATTACATTAAGAAAGCCTGTGAAATTAACCTTGAGATAATATTCAACGTTAATTCCATATAACATTTCCAATGTTTCCCTTGAGCAATCTATTCCATATATTCCGGCGTGTGTAAGCTTATCTCTCACACCATTAGATATACTTAATGGAACATAATAATCTCTTGGTGTATTAATCATAAGAATCTGATGTGTCTTAGTATTCATAAACAACAGAATATTAACATCACTTCTGCTTGTCGTATTAGGTGGTCCGGAAGTATCTATTCCGCTTATATATATTCCTATTACATTGTCATTGCTCATGTAATCAGAATTACTGTCTTCTACCTGTGTAATATACTTCTGGCTGTATACACATCTGATTCTGCTTTCAAGATTCTCATAACCATCCATATCCTCAAAAACACCCAGATAACTCTCATTGATAATTATGGATTCAACTTTCTTATTCAAAAGTGCATCCACAGCATCCATAATAGAAGTGTAATCTTTATAAGAAAGTGCTACATCTTTATCGCTGATATCATCAAGCATTTTCTCAAGATTGTCTGAATCCAATATAGGAATCCTGCCACATGTATATCCATTTATTTCCTCAAGACTCTGTGCAGCGTCGTCTGCTAAAACATATACACCAACAATATCTGTCTGTGTTTTTTTACCAGTCATCTTTCCAAGATATCCCCTTGTATATCCAAGGTATACGCATCCAATAATCATGATTATAGAAAGTAATACAGATAATACTTTAGTTATTATGCCTGGTACTTTCCATCTCTGTGTTATTGCTGTGATAAGAGAACATCCTATCAGAACAATTCCTGCTGCTACCTTAATTGATGTTGGAATCAGTCCAATATAGTGTATAAATACTATCATCACTACAGACACAATAAACTGTACTGCTGACAATACAAGTCCTGATATCATCAATGCCTGATTATTTTTCTTCTTACGCTTTTTAGTTGTTTTATTACTCATTTTTCAAACCTTATTTGCCACCAACAGTAAATACTGTAAGTATCGTTTTAAATATTATTTTGAAATCTAAACCTATGCTCCAATTGTCTATATATTCAAGATCCATTTTAACAACATCTTCAAAATCCTGAACAGTATTCCTTCCATAAGCCTGCCACATACCTGTAAGTCCCGGCTTCATTGAAAGTCTTCTCTTATGGTGTCCTTCATACTGCTTGAACTCATTAACCGTAGGTGGTCTTGTTCCTACAAGACTCATGTCACCCTTTAACACGTTAATGAACTGCGGTAATTCATCAATACTTGTTTTTCTTATAAATTTACCAACCTTGGTAATTCTTGGGTCATCAGTCATCTTAAACATAAGACCTGACATCTCATTCTGCTCCATCAAATCCTTAAGCCTGTCCTCAGCATCAACATACATTGACCTGAACTTATATATGTAGAAATATCTTCCGTTCTTTCCAACTCTCTTCTGTTTAAAAAACAGAGGGCCCTTAGACTCAAGCTTTAATGCTGGTGCTACGAAAATCATAGCAATAAACATAATAACAATTCCGATTATCCCACCAAAAATATCTATGCATCTCTTAACAAGCAGTTCCTTGTAATCAAAGATTCTGTTAGCAAATGTAATAACAGGTATCTTTCCAAGATGTCCAAGCGATGTATCGAAATCCTTAAAGCTGTCCAGCACTTCAACTCTTAAATGAACCATAATGCCCATGTCTTCAAACTCCATAACCATAGGTCTTATCTGTTCCCTGAGTTTATAATCAAGATCAATAAATACTTCATCAACAACTTCATTCTTGATATATCGCATCATGGTATGTGTATTAGCTACAACATTAATACCTTCAAATTCTTCTCCAACCATATTGTCATCAACTATAACAATACCAGCGACAGTTCTTACCCAGTCTTCATCCTTATTAATAAGCTTGACATCAAGCTGAGCCCTGTCTTTCATCGTAACAAGAATAACTCTTGAAGCATGCATTTTGCTCTTATTACGTGCAACAAGATACCATTTTACTATATAACGGGTGAGATACATAAGAATCCCGCCAACTAAAATAGTAAATATATATACACCTCTTGGTATCTCCGATGTCTTTCTAATCAATTCATATACAGCCACGCATGCTGCAAATACCAGTGACTTCTGTAATACAGACTTTAATTCCTCAAACTTCCCTCTTATTACAAAATCTGAGCTTACATTAACAAACAAAGCTGTAATAATAACTGCAAACAATACTGTTACAAAGCTACCCCTCAACATACTCAAAGTATCATGAGCACTATATTTCCTATATGCTATAAGCCACAAAACACCTGATATGTAATAAGCAAGCAGCATACATAGCGAATCCGTAAAGAACAATATCATATTCTGTATATTATCTCTTGTTTTATTAGTGTATTCAAACATATATTTACCTTTTGTCAATGCAAATCCCTTTCTACGCATTATTATATAATAATAACCTATATATATAATTTTTTCAATAAAATATATTCTGTGTCATTTTTTTGTTGTATATTTACATATCTTTATTCCTCTTCCTCAAAACTCCCCATCCAGCCACAGCACCAGCAGCCAGCACTCCAGCAGCAATGACAGCCACATATCCAAACCTGTTCTTATCAGATTCATTGCCGTTATTATCTATATTCCCTGTGGCTTCTTCTCCAACTGTCTCATCACCACTATCATAATCTCCGCCGACAACACCAATCCCATACACATCAGCGCGTCTGTCGCTTCCGAATAACAGATAGTCCGCGCGCATGCCCATCGTATTTGCAAATGTTGCATCAACATAATACCATTTACCAGATACATTTATTGCATTCCACGCATGTGCTGTTCCATTAACATTTCCCGCCATAATTTTACAGGATATCCCCAGCTTTTCCATCATCACCTGAAATGCGGCAGCATAACCGGAACACACTGTTTTCCCGTTAATCAGCGCATCATATATGCTTCCATATTCATACCCACTGTCATAAACCACATTATCACACAAATAATTATATACACTGCTTATCTTATCCAAAGTACTTTCTGCATTGCATTCGTTCACTACCTCATCTGCAGCTGCGTCTGCCTCCAGTGCCTGTTCCCTTGTAAGACCATATGAATGTGTCTCATATGCACATCTCTTTACATTCAAGAGATTATACCCAGCTCCTTGCAACGTTATCTTCTCATTACTTACCTGTACATCAAATATAAAATCCGCATAAGAATCCGCAATGCTGTGATTATTATTAACCCTAACACTTCCTGACACATCATTTCCCGGATAAACAACATATATTCCGGTCCTGTCGTCCCAGCATACATCATCAAGATACTGATTCACTTTAGCAAGTGCCTGTTCTCCGCTCTCGCAATACACATACCCCTTGTCTTCACACTCTGCTTTGATATCCACATCTGCTGCAAATGTGGTCATACTTATCCACATGCACGCAGCTATTCCTAACACAAATCCTGCACTTATTATCCATCTCTTCATAATAATATAATCCCCTAAAAAAATTCCTGAGTCGTATATATTATATACTCCTCAGGAATTTAATACTATAGATTATTTAGTTTTCATTCTGCTGTGCAAGCTGTTTCTTTAACCTTGCAACTTCAGCTTCCAGTTCGCTGTTCCTGTTTTCAAGCTCACTATTCTTTCCTTCAAGCTCACTGTTTTCGCTTTCCAGTTGACTTCTCACACCTTTAAGTTTCTCAATCTCATCATTCATTCTGTCAACCATCAGTTCCGCTGTATTCCTATCTAATATTCTCAACGCTTCTGAAAACATATTAAGAACCTCATTAGGTCTTACCAAATACTCATTGATATCCCGACGCACCTCATCTAACTCTGGGAACACATCCACAAGTCTATCTATCTCCTGCGGTGTTTCCGCCACAAACAATGACAGATACTTCAAGCGGTTACGCTTCATCTCTTCCGTCACTTCGCATCCGCTATACTGCGTACTGTCATAATCGTATCCATTAGCTTCAATGCGTCCTTCTCTGATATCAGAATATCGGTATTTTCTGAATGTGTCAAGGCTTATCAGCAGGAAAGGAAATTCTCTAAAAAACTGAGGCCCGCCTGAACGAACCCCAGTTAAAATGCTTTATCTGTTAATCATTTTCCGTTTTCTTTGATATACGACAGTTCCTGTTGCTACCAAAATGCATACAAGCATTATAACAACCGGTGCAACTGCATTCGCAGAATCTCCTGTAGTAACTGCGCCATCGCTTGTTGTAGATTCAGCACCTGTATCCTGTGATATATTTGATTCACTAGAAGAACCATCAGCTGAAGATATTTTATCATCAGAGATATCTGATCCGGCATCTGTCTTTCCTGTGTCTGTCTTTCCTGTATCCGGTTTTTCTATATCTTGATTATTATCCTTATTCTCTGGTAATATAACCTGAAGGAAATCTCCTAATACAATCTTTCCTGAATCATCCCTAGGAATAGCTTTAACTCCACCATTTATAATTTCTGCAAATTTTTCAAGACTCTTCCAGTTACTATTTGTAAGTTCAACGCCCTTGCTATTAACTGATTTTCCATCCTTGTTAATAAAGAAATTATTTTCTGAAACAAGAGTTGAAATTACATCATCTTTTGATTCCTTAAGTGTCTTTCCAAGATTAGCAATATTCTTATATGTGTCATCTGCATAAGATTTGAAATTCTCAACCTTAAACTGTGGTGTTACTCCCTTATAAACATGTAATTCAAGGTTAGAACCACCATTATTATAACCTACGCAATTGATATATTCTCCTAATGGGTCTGAATTGTTAGTAAATCCATTTGTTTTATTACCAAATGAATAAGAATTATACACCTTATGATTTACTGCAACACCTGAACCACCCATTTTAAAGCCATTACCATCACCTTTAGACTTCTCAAGCTTATTATCATAGAACAAAAATCCATTAGCATAGCAGACACTGTCATAAATTTCAACTTCCCCGATGGCTCCTGTTCCTGTTTTAGAGAATAAATCCCATCCATCATCTGCATTATATGCTGCTATACATCCTTTGAAGACATTTCCTTCTCCACATGTTAATTTAGCTGCAAATCCATCAGCATTATTCTGTGACTTATCACTATTATTGTATGAATTACAATCAATTACCTGGTTATATGATGGCCAGTCAGCTTTATTGGTTGCTGAATCTGTTCTTGAAATTGAAAGACCCGAATTAGAATGTCCATAGAAATCACATCTTTCAATAATACAATGATTTCCTCCAAGTCTTACACCACCACCATTGGCAAATTTAATGTCACTTACATACCAGTAATCACCTGATAAATCAAATGTATTACTAATAAATTTATTAGCTTTGAAGTCTCCTCCAAAATCAAATATTACATCTTCTGTGTTATCTGGAGCAGCCATGAGATACTTCATTCCATTCTCACCTGTTCCATCATTACCATGCCATACACCAGTTGTACTCTTAAGATGATATGTTCCACCCAATACATATACAGGCTGACCTGCCTGACAATATGTTATAGCAGTCTGAAGATCAACAGGTGATTCTTTAGTTCCTACTGCATCTAATGAACCATCTGGTGAACAGTATATTGGTTCTTTATCTGGTCCAATAATTCTACGTGTTACTGTACTGTTCATAATAATTGGAGTTGAACTTGTAATATTCTGTGTTGCGTCCGGTTCAAAATACACCTGGAACTTATTAGCCCCTACAGTCAATGTTGTATCAAAATCATATGTTCCTTTTTCTACCATCTGCTGGTTTACAATAGTCTTTCCATCTTTCTTTAATGTAATAAGACCTTTTGTATTAACATTAACTTTATAAGTAAATCTCTCTGACGATGTTTCGCTGAGCGACTCCTGTGATACGGCTGGCACTACAGCCTCTTCTGGTGCAAAAGTCTGAGGCGCATCTGCTACAGAATCTGTTATCTTTAAATCAATTGAAGATGTATCAACTGTTATTCCTGCACCTCTGGCAGCAAAAAATCCAAGATACATTTTTTCTGCTTCAATTGATGAAAAAGTATCTGCTGGTAAATAATAGAATACATTCTCAAGTTCTTCTTTATTACCAACAACATCCGCTTTGATTTCGTAACCCTGTACATACGCACCTGATTCATCCTGCATCCATGCATATATACCAGAATTATCTTTCTTTAATTTTAATGTAAATGTCTTTGGAGAATCCTTTTTAATCTGATAAGTTAACTTGCCTATTGTTTCTGAGCCCTTCTTTAAATCTTTTGTTAACTTACCAAATTTTGTAACATTCACCTTTCCACTTGCATCTTCTTTATCTTTAACTCCATAACGTCCAAACACGTTATACTGTCCATAATATCCACCTACTGAAATAGCATTAGAATTATATATTGACGAATCGCCATTTGTTCCAATTGAATCTCTTATGGTAATACCAAAACCTTCCTGAGCATCAGGCGCAGGCTTTGTAATAAAGTAGTCAACTGTGACCTTAGCAGATATTTCAAAATTCTCCTTTGTGCTAAGTTCTGTATAATAGAATGCAATACCATCCTGACCATCATCTGTACACTTTCCAAGACCTTCTGGTGCATCAATCTTTACTTTTCCAGCTTCTGATGTGTCAATTGTCATTATAGTTGGCTTTTCATCTGATGCCTTAACATTAACTGATTGTCCGAATATTACAGATTTCCATGTTCTGTCTGCGTATGAATATTCAGTCTTATCCTTAACAGAGACCTTAATTGTTGTACTTAATACTTTACCTTCAACATTGGCTGAAATATTTATATCATATGTTCCTACAGTATCTTTATCATATGATGAAGCATCAACTTTTGGATTAGCTACTGTCTTTGTCTTGCCACTATCATATACAGCCGCAACTTCTATACCTGTTTTGTCAAATGCTGTGCCTTTAACATAAGTTGTTGTATCCGGATATTTCTCAACAACAAGTCCTGTTGCTGTTGGATTAACAACCTCAAGCGAATACTCAGCTGTCTTTCCATTATAATTTACAACATATGTATATTCACCAGCAACTGTAGTATCCAATGCTGTTGATTTAGGACTAACATATGTCTTGACATCTGCTTCGCCAGAAATAACTTTAGTAGAACTATCAGAATAACTTATAGTTATTGTTACTCCTTTTACATAATCATCTGCATTATATGTTGTATCTGTATAGAATCTTGTAATATTAGGATTTGTAATTGTAATTCCAGTTACCTGTGCATCTGAAACCTTAATTGGAATTATTGTTGTCTTAGTAACATCTCCATGAGTATGTGCTATCTCTACACTCTTTTCTCCTGCACTTGTAAAATCTACTGAACTTACTGTTGTTTCAGAATCTTTGTCATCAATCAGCTTTTTTAAATCCTTCTTAACGCCACTGTTATATATAACAGTACCCACAAGACCATTAAAATCCAATTCTGTATCAGTTGTCATATAATCTGTTTTAATTGGCATATATTCAATGTTAACAGAATCTACTACTTCCCTAATTACATTAACAGACACATCAAATTGTTTACCAAAATAATCTAATGTAATTGTTCCTGTTCCAACTGTGCTAAAATTATATCCAACTATTTTACAGTCATTATATGATATTTCTTCTTCTCCTGACTTTAACTTAAGACCAGTCATATCTATATCAGAATATGTATTACCCTGACAATATGTACCTTTAGCAGGCTGTTGTACAACAACTGGTGTTGTTATAGAAGCTGTTAATTTATTGTCAATAACCTTAATATTAGTATTTGTATATGTAACTGCACACCTTGTTGCTATAACGCCTACATAGTACTCCTGACTTCCTTTAGCCAATATATCCTTTATATCAGCAGTAGCTAACTTGCATCCATTCTCGTAATAAGAAAGTGTATCACCAATCTTTTCAATGCATAAATCATAGGTTGAACCCATCTTCATGGCTTCAATATCTGTTTTCTCACCTGATATTGGATTATTTGCACTATTGTCATTAATCTTAAATGGATATGTTCTGTCTCCTCTTCCTTTGTTATTTTTTATCATAACATTTGCCAATGAGGATGACTCAGCTGTCTTAGCAGTGGAATCATATCCTCCAACTAAAGTCACACCTTGCTCATCCTGAGATGGTTGTGATGTTTTTTCATGTGTTCCAACCTTTGCCATCACTGCCAAACCAAATGCGTACTGCTTATCAACAGGCATCTGAGAAATCGTTGCAGTTGTGGTAATTGTAAAGTCGCTATCCATCGTTAATTTTTTATAAAAATAATTAACACCATTATTTTTAGCGTCTATCTTTCCACCCTTACTATTTGCTGAATTAAGTGTTATACTATCATCATCATTTACTTTAATAGAATTATCTGTCTTATCACCGTTTAAAACACTATTGCCAAACACACTCCATGTCCAGCCCTTCCATGCTCCTTCCGTTATCTCTTTACCACCTTCAAATGTGGCATCATCCGCCTTTGCCGTAGTAGCAAGTGCGCCACCCAACAGCCATGTTGGAACTAATGTCAACGCCATGAGAACAGTCATGAACGCCGCCACAATCCTTTTTCTGTTCTTTTTCATAAATTGCCTCCTTGTTCTCTATGGGACAGACACTCTGCCCGTTCCCAAAAATCTTTGCTTAGATTATCACAAGAACTTTTGTTGGTCAATCAAACCATTGTATAAATCGCTTATCTATTTCCAATTTGCATAGAGTTTTATTGTGCATTTTTCACAATTTTAATTCTTTTTAAGTTAGCATACAAAAAGTCTCTTTTCATATATCCTAATTGACTTTCTTCTATATGATTATAAGCTCTATATTTATCTACTATTTTAGTCATATTTTCTATTCAAGAATTGTAATTATTCACAAACTTTTCAAATTTTGATAATACTTTATTATAAGTATATTAATACAATAAAAAAATTCCTGATAGTCACATCGTATTGACATACTATCAGGAATTTTAATTATTATATTTTAGCTTTTATAAGAGATTTATCTAGCCATTCTTCTCTTCTTTTCAAATACTACTACACCAGCTGCAGCTGCTACAGATGCCATAAGTAATATCATCATCAATGCCATATTGCTTGAATCCTTTGTAAGTGTTCCTTCATTACCTTCTCTTGAAAGAACTGGTGAAGCAAATGATAAGCTTGCGATTCTATTGAACTCTTCCTCGCCTAATGCATTAATAAGAATCTGCTTTGACTCTGCTGTAAGCTGTGGAGCCTTATCAAGTGCGTCAGCACCAACGCCTGCGCCTAATGCTGCTCTTGTCTCTGCTGTAAGCATCATGATTCCGTTCATGTTGATTGTTCCATCTGCATTTCTTGTTACAGGTTCTGCTGTATACTTGATTGCTGAAGCTGCATCAGCAAGTAATGTTGCAGTCTCTGTTAATGCTGTTGCTGTATCAACATTTACTGAATTAGTATTAACTGAAACAAAGCTGCTGTCTGTTAATACTGTGCTTGCTTCATTAGCATCACCCGATGCTGCTTTCCAGTAGTAATCAGTTGCCTGATATAACTTAGCTGCATCCTGTGTTCCCTTAGCCTTAAGACTATCTGAGACACTCTGGTACTTATTTCTGTAAGAAAGAGCACCATATGCTGTGTAATCTGTATTCTTAGCATCGTTAGTATATAATGCTATATTGTAGTTGTTATTGTTGTAAGATGTTGAGCTTACTACTACATTATCAGGGCAAGAGTTACTATCAATACCCTTAGCCTTATTCTCAAATGCTACTGAATTAAGAAGTACATGTCCACCTGCAAGGCTTGAACCACCCATCTTGAATCCGTTTCCGTTTCCGGCATCTGTTCCATCCTCAAGATATCCGTTAGCATAAGCTACGCAATTCATGATTACAACTGCAGGAATATTTCCTGTTTCAACCTTAGCAAATAAATCCCATCCATCATCTGCATTGTTATGTGCAATACATCCAACGAATACATTGCCCTTACCAATTGTTAACTTAGCTGCGAATCCATCTGCATCCTCATAACCTGCATCTGCATTGTTATGTGATGTACAATTCTTAATTGTGTTGTATGCTGGCCAGTCTGACTTAGCCTGAACATTTGAAAATCTACTAATCTGAATACCTGTGTTACCATTGTTGTATGTATTAACTGAATCTAATACATTGTAACTTCCTGCTACATGGATACCATCCTTACCATTAGCTGAATTTGTTACATCTATGTTCTGGATATACCAGTAGTTACCGCAAAGTGTTATACCTTCTCCTGTTGTACCCGCGAAGTCAAGAACTACTCTTGTTCCTGCCTGTTCTGGCATCATGTAGATTGGCTTCTCGCTTGTACCATCAATTCCAAATGGAATTAATAAATTGTTAGCTACCTTGTAATTGCCTTCCAGAAGAAGAATCTTCTGTCCAGCCTTTGCATAAGCAACTGCATTGTAAATATCAATTGGGTTACCCTTTGTACCCTTGCCTGAGTTAATCTGTGCCTTTGATGAATAAGTCTCATTAGCCTTAGCTTCATCAACTGCTGCAGTAGCCTCAGCACTTACATAAATCAAATCACCTGTGAAGTATGCATATGTTACTGTCTTAGATACTTCTACCGGATCATATGATGTTGGAAGTTCGTAATCACCAAACTTGAAGTTCTCATCTGGAGTAAGTGTAACAACAAACTTGTTATCACCAACCTTAAGCTTTGTATCAAATGCGAATGCTTCTGATGCCTTAACATCACCTTCGCCAACAACTTCCTCGCCCTTTGTTACTACTACATGACCATCTACATTAGACATACCCTTAAGCTTATAATCTTCTGTGCTTGCTGTTGAAGCAGATGATATACCTAAAACAACATCCTTATATTCCATAGGTCTCTCTTCCTTTGGATCATCATCCTCTGGATTAATTGTTGTAAGTGAAATATCACTAAATGTTACATCACAAGTTCTTGATGCAAATAAACCAATATAAACATTATCTTCATCTAACTGGCTAAGTGCTTCTGTATCATAATACTTCTTAGTTGTTGTATTGCCACTTGCATCTGTATAGCTTACAAAATAACCTGTGTTATTCTTTCTGATTGTAAGCTTAACTGATGTCATAGGATTAGCAACTGTTGTATTCTTAAATGTTTTATCTGTATTAGTGTAATTACCAATAAGATTATATGTTCCTGGATCTGATCCCAACTTAGATGTTTCAAGAGTTGTCATTGATGACTTAAATTCATTAGTTACTGTATCAGTATCATTATCTTTAAGTTTCTCAATGTTATTCTTAGTAACACCAATCTTTTCCTGTGAGCCAATACCAAGCTTCATAGAAATCTTATCTCCTGAAGTCTTGCTTACTGAAGCCTCACCGGTCTCTTCATCAACATTGCTGTAATACTCAACCTTAGTTACTGAAGCCATGTATGAGTTATTCCAGAATACTGATGAATCTCCGTTATTTCCAACGGCATCTGCAGCCATAAGGCCAAAACCTTCCTGTCCATTAGTATATGTCCAAGAATTAACATTAGCTGTAGCTGTAAGTGTAAAGTTCTTGCTTGTAGGTATTGTTGCATAATAGAAAGCAACACCATCTGTTGAAGCTGGTACTAACTTACCCTTGCTTCCAAGAGACCATACATTAACCTTACCATCTGAATTAACTTCTCCTGAATAACCATTAAATGATGAATCCTTATCGCTAAGATTTCCTTCTTTTACAGTTACACCCTGTCCAAATGCTGAGAACTTCCATGTGAACTGTTCATGGTCTGCAACCTGAAGAGATGCCTCTTTTGACACCTTCTCTGCACCATCTAACTGTCTCATTGCTGTTACTCTGAAAATATATGTATCTCCAACAATAAGTGGTTCTGTCTTAACTGAAAGATTTGTTGTTGACGCAACAAGTGTTGTAAATTCTGCTGCATCGCTCTTCTTATATTCAACCTTGTAAGATGTTGCTTCAGGAACTGCATCCCAAGTAACTTCCATCCTGCTTTCTTCTGCTGTTCTCAACTGTATTTCTGGTGCCTTAAGTGGAAGGATATATCCCTCTGTCTTATACTTAGCTGATGCATATGTCTTTGTAACACCTGTTCTCTTCGCAACTGCTTCGAAATAATATACACCTGTTGCATCTGGTGCAAACTCCACTTCATTAGAAGTTGTGTTCCATGCTGTTATTGTCTTAGTATCTTTAAGTTCACCTGCTGCATTGTACATATTAACATCGATTAAGCCTGCACCATATGTACCAATTTCTCCATCAACTGTTACTGTAATTTTACCATTCTCATTATCATTAACTGTTCCTGTAACTGATACTCCCTCATATGCATCCCAGTTATCACTAAATGGTGAATATGTACCAGTAAGTGTTGAAGCATCAAATAATGTATCTGAACCAGATACAACCTTTAAGTTATTAACTACTGCTGTTGTACCAATAACTGCAAATCCAACATTAACATCGCCCATAAGTGCTTTTGAAGGTTCTTCCTCTGAAGACTTAAAGTTAACTTTGCCATCTGCTGTCTTGACTTCTGTAGTATACTTACCACTCTTTCTTGTTACTGTTACAGAATATACTGTATCATTTGTATACGCATTAACTACACTATTATATTTACCACCTGAATAAGAACCATTCGCCTTATTTCTGTAATAAACTAAATCACATATTCCACTGTTAGCACCTCTGAAACCAACTGCATAAAGATTTGCTGTTGACTTATCAATATCTGTAAATGCACCAACATAAAGTCCTGCACCTGACGATGCTGGCTTAGCCTTTACAGTTACATCTGCTGTAAGAGTAAAGTCCTTATCCTTTGCAACTGTATTATTCAATACAACATATGATGTATTACTAAATCCCTTAGATGATACACCACCTGTTGTAGCTGGCTGGAACGCTGTTATCTGTCCCTTATCTCTGATTACAGTAACAGGAACTGTTGTCTGCTGATCAACAAGTTTCATTCCTGTTATAGCCTTAGAAGTATCAATCTGCTCTAATGCTCTTACTGTAACAATATTACTGCTCTTTGTTCCTGCTTTTCTTACAGCATCAACCTTAACATTATACTTATAACCTGCTTCAAGACCATCCACTGTACAGCTAATAGCTGTCTTTGCCTTCTTAAATGCTGCTATTTCCTCTTCTGAAACAGTCTTAGTAGCTTTTGTAGGACAAGCTTCTGTATTCTTATATACATATACATTATATGACGAAGCTGTCTCAATATCTGCCCATGTAGCAGTTACCTTATTAACATCTCCTGTAGCACTGATTTCAAGCGCTGCTTCATACTGAATACCAGCTGTTGTTGCAGCACCTACTGAATCATCTGATGCAACACCCTTACCAACAACTCTGTAATAGTATGTACCAGACTTGCTTACTGTATCATCATACTTAAATGATGTCTCTTTTCCTGTATACTTATATACTTCTTCTGCATCATTCCAGTCTGGTTCTGCATCTGAACCATATGATGTCTTAACTCTCTCTACAGCATAATAAGCATCTGGTCCTTTTTCATTAACAGATAATCCAGAAACATCAACTGATACCTTTGATGGATCTGTTGTATCCTGTGTAGCTTTTATTGCTGATGCTTTTGCATTAGGAGCATCTATTTTGAAGAAATCTCCTGTTATTTCTAAGCTGTAAAATCTTACTTCTTTACCATTTGTAGTAAATATATAGTATGTATCGCCTTTTTTAGCATCATTAATCTTAAATTCTTTATTAGAAAATTTGGCTGATTCATACTCAGAAACAACAAAAGAATATGTTTCCCCTACCTGCTTTACAATACAAAAATTCATCTTAGTATTATTAATACCAACATTAACACTTATATCAGAATCTCTGTTTACAGTTAATTTTACATAACCGTTTTTAGGCATTGTATCCTTTGTAACAACTCCTGATTTTGCATCTGTTGTAGACATTGCCTCACTAGTTGATCCAGGTTTTACAGATAAGTAATCTCCTGAAGCACTTCCCTGACCAAGAGTACCTTTAACAGCCTCTATTTTAATTACCTCGCCATTTCCATCACTTATAGTTTTTGAAAAATCATCTGGCGTATCAGCTGCTTGTACATACTTATATGAAAGTTTAACACCTTCCTCGGCCTTAGCTGTAGTAGCAAACGCACCACCCAACAGCCATGTTGGAACTAATGTCAACGCCATGAGAACAGTCATGAACGCCGCCACAATCCGTTTTCTGTTCTTTTTCATAAATTGCCTCCTTGTTACTCAAAACGCTCTTAAAATTGAAAATACAGCGTTTTAATGATATTGAGGGACTGCGCACCTTTCCCTCGAAACTTTTATAAGATTATCACAATACCCCCCCCTAGTCAATCTAAACTATTGGTAACAATGACATCTCCAGTCCCCTATGCAATATATGTTTTTGTGCATTTTTCACAATACAACTGGCAATTAATATATTTTTTCTCTACAATCCGTCCAATCCGCCTTATTACAAAGCCCACAACCACCGCATTTACTGGCTTCCGACATTTTTCTCATATATTAGACGCATTGTAATTTTTCACAAATTTTAGGATTTTTTTATATTTTTTCTTATAAGTCAAAAAAATAACAATACCAGTGTTTATTTCTGGCATTGTTATTTCTCTAGCTTAATTTTTATTCTATTGTTTGGCAGAATTGTATATCATTCATTGTTCATCAGGGCATTTGTATCCTGCATTTATCATATTGGCTCTTAATTTCTCTCTGCATATTCCAAGTTTTCTTGCACCAACTTCCATACTTATACTTCTATCCTCAACTAAAGAGTAAATCATCTGATTACCTCCCTGACTTATTCCTTTCTGTATCCCCTGCTTTATTCCCTTTTGTATCCCTCTGTCTTCCAGTCTCTGTGCAACATCACACATATTACTCACTCCCTCCTTATCTGCCAATATTTCTTCGTATCTGTTGTCCCCTGTCATAACCGCCAGAAACTTAAGTATCTCATCCACATGCTTAATTGTTGTCCTGTCATCAGGTATGTAATCCTTATTCTTCCTTTTATTAACAAAAAAGTTTGCTACAATTTTAAAATCACTTGTAAATTTAGATATCTGTTCATCTGTCAGCCATGCTATTTCAAAAACATTAACTTTAATATCATTGACATATTCATCCAGCCCTTCTGGAATATTTATTAATGACTTGAGATTCTTAGGAACATTCCATTTTCTTTCTGTTCCATAATATAACACAATTGTTATTACCGGAATCATATTCTTGTTGTTATATTGTTCTCTGTATGATGCCCCTTCATAGCCAAATATCCTTACAGGCATTCTATTTTCAATTCTGGTCTGATTCTCTATTCCATAAATAACTATATTCACATCGCCTTTCTTCCAGTACTTTGAAATATCCCGCTCCTGTTCGTGTAACTTTCCTTTATTATCCTTGTACTGTGATTTGACTACAGCATCTGCTAATGAATTGTCATTAACAACCCGTTCTCCTTTAAATAACAACACATTTACAATATCAGCAAATATATCATTATTATCTTCTAACATTTTCTCCGTTATATCTTTCTCTCCCAATGCCCCTCCTATCCTGCATTGGTCGTATGAAATTATTTCCCCTTTGCGTATATTCAATATACAATCAATATACCTACATGTCAATACCGTAATTACGATTTATCATTATTTTTTAACTTCCTGCCGACACAAATACAAATTCTCCATACTCTCTCCCATCTCAGTACGCAAAAAAGCTGTACAAGAATAAGAATCCATCCATTCTTGTACAGCCTTAATATAATGCCGGCAACGGGAATCGAACCCGTATGGGAGTATAAGTCCCGCAGGATTTTAAGTCCTGTGCGTCTGCCAGTTCCGCCACACCGGCATGGTGCCCGCCAAAGCAGGCGTATTGTTAATACATATGATTTCCTCTGGCGTAGCCTAAGTGTCTCAAATGCGGTAACGGTTATGTAATACATCATGACGCTTTACTACCTGCAGATTCAACATATGCAGTGAATGAAGTTTAGCACATTGTTATGTTTATAGCAAGCAAATTTTGTCAGTTTCACCGTTTTGTCACAGTTTTTTCATAAACTGGCTGTTTTATATGTACATAAGTACCATATATCTTGGTACTTTGGTGTACAATCACTGTGCCTGTCTGGCTTTAATCGCCTCTATGCACTCATCATAACCACTGTAGAAATATTCTGAACATTCATCTTTCTTAAGTATGTATGTAAGAATCTCTGAAAATCTCTCTGCAAGATCACCATTCATGTGTCCCTCCCAGTCTGAGAAATCATCATCACTTACATCAAGAACCTCATTCTTAATAAGATTGCCATCAATATATTTCACATTGTTCTCATCACATATCTGTCTGAAATATGTATTAGCCTCATTTGCAGCACCTGAAGCAACAGATGATGGTGGAATTGGTGTGGTAACACATATAAGCTCAATTCCATTGTCCTTACAATACTTAACTATCTTCTGGAAATATTTCTGTACCTTAGGGTTAAGATCATCATATGTCCATGGAGATGGATTAATCTTTCCCTTCTTATCAGTCACCTTTGTACGGTAGAAAAATCCCAGTCCCTGATATGGTCCTTCTGTATCAATTCCGGCAACACCCTCAATCTGGAAATTCTTATATTCATCTGTCTTCTTTATAGCCATATATTTCTTAGCCGTTTTCCAATTCTTTGCAAATGCGTATCTTCTGAAATATATTGTCCTGAAGTCTTTATCCATGAGCTGGCTTACTATATACTCCATTTTAAGACTTGTGAACGGAAGCTGGCCATATACAAGAAGATCCCCAAAATCTGAATCACGTTTCAGATTCTTGTCCCAATACTGATAATCAAGTTCAAGAATTATCTTCTTTACATCATTATTATTGCACGCTTCTCTGATCATATAATAATTATCAATAACCGTGGCACCCTGAATACACATATTAATTGGATTAACTGCATATTCCATTTCCAGAAAATAATGCGGGTCAATTGAAGCCCTTCCATGTGAAGCTCCCACTACAATACAATCATAATCAGAGCCATCATCCGGATTGTCAACTGTATGGATTATATATCTTGCATACCCCGGCTGAACCATTACATAATTAACTGCTTCAACAAGTAAGATTATAACCGCAAAGAATACTATCACCCTCACATATTTTAATATCTCTTTAAATGCTTTATTCTTCATGGTATCCTGCACCTCTGATTAGAACTGGGCGTACATAAATCCACCCGATGTATTAGAAATATAACCAAGCATTGCAACCGACATAACAAGAGCTATATATACAGCCCATCTGATAATCAGAGGCTTTCTGTCAAGAGCTTCCCTGATTACAATGCCTTTCTCTTTAAGTATGCTTATAATAAGCCATACAAAGCAGCCCACAAGCAATATTATTAAATCCAGCTGGCTTCCAGACATTTTTACAACGGCGTCCATGCTGAATGATGCATGTTTAAATGTGTTTCCCATAAGTCTGAATGCATCTGTAAGAGTAGCTGCGTTATCAAAATACCAGCTTATATTAACAAGTATAAATGTTCTTATTATCTGCCATCCTCTGTACCAGCGTGCATTCTTATTAATATGAGTTATTTTAAACATTTTTTCATAAACAGGTGCCATAATACTGCTAAAGCTCATGATTATACCATTGTACATACCATATACAATATACTTCCATGCTGCTCCATGCCATACACCTACTATAAAGAATATGAGTAAATCTGCCAGACATATAGGTAATGCCTTTGCCATGTATTTACCAAATCTTGTTTTACTATGTTTCTTGAAAAACTTACCCAGCTTATTCATAGCTTTACTTAAGCTGAATGGATAGAACACATAATCCTTCATCCATGTACCAAGTGTTATGTGCCATCTGCGCCAGAATTCTCCAATAGAGTGAGAGAAGAATGGCTGCCTGAAATTATCATCCAGATGAATTCCAAACATCTCGGAAGCACCCATAACCATATCAATTCCACCGGCAAAATCTCCGTATAGCTGTGCACAATACGCAAGAACGCCTATTATTACATATATTCCATGATACTGACCGGGATTATTAAATACCAGATCTGACACGACTCCTGCACGGTCAGCTATGATGAACTTCTTAAAAAGTCCCCAAGCCATACGTTGTAATCCATGCTGGATAACTACAAGATCATACTTGTGCTCTGCCAAAAACTGTGGTGCAAGTCTGTCATATCTTCCTATAGGTCCTTGTGTTATCTGTGGAAAATATGAAACAAACAACGCATACTTAAAAATGTTATTACATGCCTTTACCTTGCCTCTGTACACATCAATAACATATGATATTGACTGGAATGAATAGAAAGATATTCCAAGTGGAAGAAGCAGTGTAAATGTTGATATCCTGCCATTGCCACCAAATGCCTTAATTATGCCATTAACATTCTCAATCGCAAAATTATGGTACTTAACAACTGCAAGCACACCAAATACCAGAAGAAGTGCAATAACTACAACTCTCTTTTTATATGTCTTTGCCTTTTCTTTTAAAGCCTTTTTATCTTCTCTTGCCAGCCCTTCTGCTTTAAGACTCTCGGCAAGATTATTCTCTGTTCTCTCTAAAAGGATTCCTGATGTAAAAGTAACGATTGTTGTAAGTAATATGAATACAACAGTCTTATATCCCGAACATAAATAGTAGGCATAGCTTAATATCAAAAGCCATGCCCACTGTGCCTTTTTAGGTATAAGATAATATACAATTACTCCCACTAATAAGAATACCAGAAACCCGGTAGAAACTAGTGACATATTGTTTTACCCTACTTTCTGGATTAATCCTGCAGACGCTGAATCATCTCCCACATAGCCTCTGCTGAATTAAAGTTCTCAGGTACTATATCAACTGGTGTAATATCAATGTCAAATGCATCGTTTAACTCACCAACAAGTGATACAATATCAAATGAGCTGAATATTCCATCATCAATAAGAGTATCACATACTTCATAATCCACATCGCTGTTAATTTCATTCAAAATGTCTAATAACTGATCCATAATAAACCTCGCAAAAAAATTATTAATCACACATCTGTGAACAGAAAACATTCTATCTTCTCGTTCACATATAGTCAATCATATTTTGTTACAAAATTGTAAAATTATTGTGTACTAATGCTGTTTATTAAAAAAGTATCCACTGGATTTCTAACAATCCTGTAGCCAGTCTTCTTTGAATACATCACAATTGCCGGCATTCGACGGCTCAGGAACAGATATATTCCCTCTGTAACAGAATACGCTCCAATATTATAAAATGCTATCATATCACCAATCTTAGCATCTTTTAATTCAAGATTCTTAACAATTACATCTCCTACTGTACATAATGAACCGCATATGTTATATGGCTGCACTCCCTGTGAGTACACTTCCACCTCATGATCTGCGCCATCAGCAAACCCTTCTGTGTACTCCATTGGAATGAATTCACATCTTGGTTTCTTCATAGCCATAGCCTGTCCATAATAATTAATATGATTAATTCCGCTGTCAATAATTGCGTATCTTGTTGTGTCATTCATCTTCATATCAGCAATTCTGCTTATAAGTATTCCACAGGTAGCTGCAATATATCGTCCCATCTCAAGAGTAACATTGAACTTTTCGGACATTTCTTTAATCATCACAGCAAACTCTTTAAGCTCGTCAAAATCAGCATTCATGGCATCACATTTGTCTGTAACAAAGTAATCAACTGACAGGCCGGGACCATACTCAATCTCATTAAGCTTAACGCCATGTTCAGCCTCACATGTATGTGCAATTGCCTGTAACCATACAACTTCAGATTCTATCTGGCTTAATTTCTTCTTCTGGGTTCCTGAATAACACTGTATTCCCTCAATGATAATTCCCTTGAGTTCATCTTTTCTGTCAGCAATCTCATATATCTGACGCTCATTAATACCGAACTGGTTGCCGCTTGTAACTCTTATTAGGACCTTAACCTTGATTCCACATTCAACTGCACATGAATTGATAAGTTCAAGCTGGTTAAGCGATTCCACAGTGTAGATTCCAACTGCACCGGTTTTCATTGTATAAAGAATATCTTTCTTTTCCTTATTAACACCCGAAAGTACAATCTTCTCCCTGTTTATGCCTTCTTTTTCGCATATCGCAAATTCACCCGGAGAACATACCTCGAATTTGTCAAGCTTCTTGTCAAGCACGCTGATAAGAAACGGATTAGCCTTCATTGCATAACACACTGTAACACCGCATCCCAAAATCTGCTGCATGGCATCAATCCTTGCACATAGCTCATCTGTGTCAAATATATACGATGGTGTTCCACATTTTATGGCAATCTCTTTTAATTCATTAACTCCTACCATCCTATGCCTCCTGTTCTTTATATATCTTCATAAGTTCTTTTCTGTCAATTTTACCATTCTTAGTAATCGGCATTGTTTCAACCTTAACGAGCACATTTGGAATCATCCACTGTGGCACTTTGTCTTTAAGAGCATGTGTTACGCCCTTTCTGTCAAGCTCACTTGTTCCTTCTATCTCAAAGAATCCGAGAATCTTATTCTCATCTGTATCAAATATACAGCAGCTTCTTAGAAGTCCCTCTATAGCATTCATGTATGTCTCAATTTCGCCCAGCTCGATTCTGTGTCCCATATGCTTAATCTGGAAGTCCTTTCTTGATGAGAAGAAAAGTTCACCATCTTCACTATAGTAACCAAGATCACCTGTGCGGTATATAGTTTCCAGATATCTGTCATTAAGAGGATTCTGTACAAATGCTGCTGCTGTCTTTTCAGGATTACGCAGATACCCCATGGTTACAGCTGTTCCGGATACACATATTTCCCCTAACTCGCCTGGTCTTCCTGCATCAACAAGCTTATCCTCGTCATCTAACAGGAATACTCTTTCATTGGCAAATGGCTTTCCCATCGGAAGCTTCTCGTCAAGACCAAACTCTCTGTCAATAACATAATATGTACAATTACATGTTATCTCTGTTGGTCCGTAAAGATTAACAAACATTGCATCCGGATACTGCACTCTCCATGCATTAAGATGCTTTATAGGCATAACCTCTCCACTGAACATAATCTTATTAAGTGAAGATGGTCTTTTATACTCGAATCCATTAAGAGTTGTTACTATACATAGCGCTGATACAGCCCATATAATAGTTGTAACCTTTCTGTCATCAAGGAAATCAAGCAGTTTGGTTGGGAACGAAAAGCACATCTTAGGAATAAGCTGTAAGGTTGCGCCTGTCTTTAAACTTGAATATATATCCTTAACTGATACATCAAAGTCAAAAGGTGCCTGATTACCTATAACATCCTCATTAGTAATTCCAAATGTTTCCGTAAAGCAATCAATAAAATCTATTGTTGAACGATGATTGACAATAACTCCCTTAGGAACTCCTGTTGAACCTGATGTAAATATTGAATACAGAGGATCTGTATCAAGTGCCTGTTCTCTTATCTTTTCCAGTCTCTCCTGAGCCTCTGAATCCACAGCCTGTCCGTCATACTCTTCAAGCAATTCGTCAAGATTAATAATCTCGCCCTGAAATCCGAGCTTTTCTGCTTTCTTGGCTGACTTATTATCTACAACCAGAATATCTGCCTGGATCGTATCTAATATAAGATTAATTCTCTCAGCCGGATGAGTTGTATCAAGCATACAGTAATATCCGCCTGCATACACAATTCCCATAAATAAAGATAATGTATTACATGTCTTATCCATATACACAGGAACTCCCTGTGTAGGCTTAATCTTAAGTGAGAGACAGCTTCCTATGAACTTTGCCTGATTCATAAGCTGTGTGTATGTAAGTTCATTATTCATGTCCGCACACGCTGTCTTTTCCCCATACATTCTCTGTGAGTTTTCAAGAAACTCTAATACATTCTTTTCCATTACCTTCTCCTTTTACTTCTCACTCTTATCTTTTCTGAATACAAGCAGCTTACTTATAACATAATTAAGTATAATTACCACAACCTGCGCAATAAACTTTATTAACATACTGTTGAAATGCAGCATTGTAATGAACACAAGAAGAATTATCTCCTCAATTACAAGAGTTAATACTCTTCCACCCGCAAATGAAACCAACTGTTTCATAAATTCTTCCACAGTCTTAGTTGGTGCTGCAAACACCCATATCCTGTTAGTAAAGAATGCAAAAAGTACTGCAAGTACCCATGATATAACATTTGCAATAAGCTCATTAATTCCCATTGCAACATTAAAGAGCGCATATGAACCAATACTTACTACTGTTGTAAGTACTCCAAAGAAAAGATATAAAAGCACTTCCTTATACTTCTTATACAATGGTTCAAACACCCTCAGACCCGGCAGATGCATAATCTTATCAAATATATCCGGCTTAGTTTCCTGCATATTATTATCTGTATTGTTACTCATAATTACCTCACTGTTTTTATTAATATAATGCCACATTATTTTATACTTTTATCAATAACAAATCAACTAAAAAAGACGCTGCTTATTATATTCTGCAACGTCTTTAGAAACATTTTTTCTATTAAACCTTTTTCCTATCTGAATAAATGCCCTAACTACAAGCACACATAATATAATTATTATTGCAAGGTGATAATTAAGGAACCTGTCCCCAATATCACTCTGTATATCACACATTATCAGTAAAAATGCTATCTCTACTATCCAGTCTGTCAATCTGTGTTGTTCTGCATTAAGAAATGCCACAACAGCAGGAATAACATATATAATACAGTAATGACCTGAATGTGATGGTGCAGTTATAAGAACCATACTGACAGCAAGTATACGCTCCCACCAGTTCTCATATAATGGTGCAGCTACAAGCAATATCAGACATATTGCATATGTAAGCCACTTAAGAACATTTATCAGAATATCACTAATCCCTGCTCCCTCTCCCATAAAACTTACAATCGCAGCCGTCAATGTTGCACCACTTGTACTCTTGTAATCTGCTACATTCAGTTTCATATTATTAAACATCTGAGAAAGATTCGATAAGCCTCCCTCAAAGAAGAAGAACGGTCCTATACCTATTATAATTCCGTATATTACTGTTCTTACAGCTTCTTTCCACTGCTTATTATATAACAATAATATTCCAAGCAGCGCCGGAGTCATCTTAAACGCTGTTGCTATGGCAAGCGCTATAAGCGCAAGTTCTTTCATAAAACGGTTATCGCTGTCATAGTAAAATATAAAAAACATTATACAGAACAATGTTAATATTATTGTATTGGCTCTCTCATATGAAAATATCATTGGTGCTGATACACACATAGCCGCCGCTGTAAATATTTTAAGCTTGTTGCTTCCATTCTTACATGTTCTGATAAGCTCATAAATCATCACAATGCCAATTGTCGCATATATAAGATAAATTATAAGGAACTGTGGCTCCTTATACATATCAAGAAAATAATCAGCTTCATAATAAGGCTCCATATTTACAAGTCTTGAGAAGAAATACATCATCATGTATGTCAGTGGAGGATACGCTTTCTCCTGCAAGCCCAGATAAGCAGTATTATGATAAACATCTCTTCCTGAAGAATATCCAACAACATTGGTTGTATCAGCAAAGAAATCATTGCATTTCAGGAAAAATATCGAAAACTGCCTTCCACCTTCTCCCTCTATAAATATACCGAACAACCATACAAAAAATGAAGCTATAACTGCTACTATAAATATTATTTCGAAACTCTTTCTCGATCTAAAAAACTCTCTGACCTTCATAATCTCTCCATCAATTATTTTTCGTCGAAATTCAGTCTTTCTTCTTCAACAACCAATGGTCTGTTCATCAATCTCTTATTCATACTGAGAATATATTCTCCCATAAGTCCGATGAATATAAGCTGTAACGCACCAAGGAAGCACACCAAAATAATAAGCGGTGCCATCCCTGCTGCAAATCTGTCCCAGTATATAAGCTTTAATATAAGATATACAATAGCAACAATCACACTTATAAAGCCAACTCCTGCACCAACAAATGTTGCAAGTCTTAAACCAATCTTAGTATATGATGTAAAGCTTAACATAGCTGCATCATACAGTGTAAAGAAGTTATTGTGTGTCTTTCCTGCTCTTCTCTGAGCCTGTGTATATTCTATCTCTGTCTTCTTAAAACCTAACTCTCCAACAATTCCTCTTATAAAAGGAATTGGATCTTTCAAATCTCTTAATACCTGTACAAACGACTTGTCATAAAGTCCGAAACCTGTAAAATGTTCTATCTGTTCAACAGATGACATCTTCTTGATAAGCTTGTAATAGCATGTTCTTAAGAAATACATTATAGGATTTTCTTTACTTGATGACTTTACTGCACAGACAATCTTGTAACCCTCTTCCCACTTTGCAACAAGTCTTGGAATAACATCAATAGGATCCTGAAAATCTGCACACACTGGAATAGTACAATCGCCTGTTGTCTGTAATATTCCATAATATGGTGAATTGAACTGTCCGAAATTCTTAGCATTAAATATTGCCTTAATCTTAGGATTGTTCTCACATAATCTTCTAAGTCTTACCCTTGTTGTATCTGTCGAATCATTATCTATAAAAAGTATCTCATAATCGTACTGTGGAAGATTCTTTGCAAACATGGCAATAATCGCCTCACTTAACGGTTCTACATTTTCCTCTTCATTATAACAAGGAACCATTATACTTATCTTCTTCATAGCATCTCCTTCTTGCACCATTCAACTGTTTCTGCAATTCCCTCAGAAAACTTATAATCTGGTGCAAACCCTGTATCTTTAACTAAATCCTGTATATCTGCACACAGGTACATAACCTGTCGCGGACCATAGGCAACTTCACCAAAACCAATCTCTGCTTCCGGATTAACTGCATCTCTTATATCTTCGATATATTCCTTAAGCAGTCTTGCCTCTCCTCCACCAATACAGTAAACCTTGCCATTAATACCTTTTTCTCCTAATAAATAAAATGCCTTCCCCGCGTCCTTGGAGTACAGATAATCCCACATCTGCTCTCCCTTTGTACATGATGGCTTCTCTCCTCTTAACAGCTTTCCTATTGTAGACATAACCATCGTAGCACTTCCGTCATATGGACCATACACGCTTAATATTCTTGTCCATATATGTCTGATTCCCAGCTTTTCACACTGGACTCTTGTCATCTGTCCGGCACACAGCTTTGCCATTCCATAGCCATTCTCTGGAAATACAGGAACCTCTGCATTAAGCTTTCCTTCAACTCTTCCATATTCAGCCTGTGAACCGGCGCCTATGAATACACTACACTCAAGCGCAGCTGCTGCATTAACAGCATCCAGTGCATACTTTACATTCATATTCTGTATATACATGTCATTGCGGCAGTCACCAAATGTTCCATCCCACCCAAAATGATAGAACACATCCGGCTTAATCCCTGTCGCTTGCACAAGCTCAGGCAGCTTATCAAGTCCGCTAAGGTCACATTCAACTTTTTTAATCATATCTGATTCTTTTATTCTGTATGCGCGCTTTGAGTCTTTTCTCACAACTGCTATAACCTTAACATTATTTTTTACCAGTGCATCGATTAACCCTAATCCAACTGCACCGGTACACCCTGTTACAACTGCCGCCTGCATAGTGCCTCCTGTTATCTTTATTACTCTTCATCCATTAACGGAATAAACATCTGTTTCTTTAATTCTTCTCTTGGAAGGAACGGTGCAAGATCCTCCAATGGAGGGCTTACAAGTGTACCATCCTCTAATCTCTTAGTACTGCTCTTAGGTTCCCATACCTGCTTAGTATCTGTAAATATCTCACAGAATACAGGTCCGTCTTCCTTTAATACCTCATCTACAGTCTTCTTCATCTCTTCATTAGATGATGCACTGTAATACTTATATCCAAAAGCCTCTGCAATCTTCTTGAATTCAGGGAATGAGAGGTCTCCTGATTCTGGTCCGATTCCAATCTTGCAATGCTCCTTAAACAGATTATTCTGCGTAAGTCTTATTGAATGATATCCATTATTATTGATAAGGAATATCTTGATTGGAAGCTTATTAGTAAGTATTGTCTGTAATTCCTGAAGGTTCATCATTATACTTCCATCACCCTCAAGACATATTGTATTTCTTCTTCCGCCGCCGATACATGTTCCAATCGCAGCAGGGAGTCCATATCCCATACTTGCTATAGCACTGTTATTAGCCATACGGCTTCCCTTCTGGATTACATATGCCTGATTACCTACAACACAACATGCACCGTTAGATACTGCTGTGAGACTGTTCTCTGGAAGTCTGCTGCTTAAATATCTTACAAATGCGTATACATTTGCAGTGCTTCCATTCTCCTCCCACTGTCTTGGCTGTACTGCCGGATATTCCTTCTTCCATCTCTGTGTTGTTGCAAGCCACTCCCCGCCTGCTGATACAGGGGCGATATCTGTTGCCTGCTTATCAAGCTTTGTGAGGAAATCCTTCGCGTCTGCCCATACCGGCATCTCAACATGGATAGTTGGCTTCTTTAATTCCGCCTTATCAACATCAACCATTATGACCTCTGCTGCCCTTGCCCATGTCTTCCAGTTATAGCCTGTCTGTCTTATAGATATTCTTGTACCTACAGCAAGTATTAAATCGGCATTCTGAATAGCCCAGTTACCCGGTCTGTCACCCATATTACCTGCTCTTCCACAATACAGAGGATTATCGTCTTCTATTAAATCTACTGCATTCCAGTATGTAACAATAGGTATATTAAGCTTCTTGGCAACTGACCTGAACACATCATAAGCACCCGAAAGTCTTATTCCATAACCAGCATGGAATACCGGTCTTTTGGCATTCTTAATCTTCTCAAGGACAGTCTTTACAACATCTTCGCTTACCTGTGGTGGAAGCTTTGCATCGTCCTCTGCCGGATTATATCCTTCAAGTTCATCAGTCTCAATATATCCACCCTGAAAATTAACCGGGATATCAATCCATACTGGTCCCGGTCTTCCTGTTGTTGCAAGATGCCATGCTTTTTCAAGTGCATAACGGATATTCTTAGGATCTTCTATCATAGTTGCATACTTTGTCATATTAGACACTGACTTAACTATGTCATATTCCTGGTCTCCCATTGCACGGAGTGGTGTCTCTGTATACTGAAGTGCATATCTCGAAGTTGTATCATAACGAACCTGTCCACTTATAATAAACATAGGAATGGAATCAAGCCATCCGCCTACTACACCTGTAAGCGCATTAGTTCCTCCAGGACCTGTTGTAACACATACTGCTGCAATTCTATTATCAATTCTTGCATATGCTTCGGCAGCTATTGCACATGCCTGCTCATGATGATTGTATGTTACCTTAAGATTCTCATTATGTCCCAATGCATCATTAAGATGCATTGCTCCTCCACCAACTACAGAAAATACATCTGTAACGCCATGTTCCACAAGGAAATTAGCAACATAATCTGCCAAACGAATTTTCATAAACTGCCCTCCACATATACCGTTTAATTATCTTTAATTACTGATTAACTGCTTCCTTAATAGTCTTAGCCATATAATCAATCATTTCATCTGTCATTCCAGGATATACTCCTACCCAGAATGTATCTCTCATAATTCTGTCTGTTGTATCAAGTCCGCCTACTACTCTGTAGCCTTCTCCTGTTGCTCTCATCTCATCAAAGCATGGATGCTTTATAAGATTTCCTGCAAAAAGATTTCTTGTCTGTACTCCATGGCTCTCTACATACTCAACTACTGCCTTTCTGTCAATTCCTTCCTTTACTGTTATAAGGAATCCGAACCAGCTTGGTCTTGAGTTCTCACATGGTACAGGAAGAATTACCTTATCTTCTATATCTGCAAGCGCTGCTCTTAATCTGTCAAAGTTATGTCTTCTTCTCTCAACGAATGATGGGAACTTCTCAAGCTGAGCACAGCCTACTGCTGCCTGCATATCTGTTGCCTTAAGATTATATCCAAAATGTGAATATACATACTTATGGTCATATCCTAATGGAAGTTCTCCATACTGCTTGTCAAATCTGTGTCCGCAGAGATTGTCTCTTCCTGATGGGCATACACAGTCACGTCCCCAGTCTCTGAATGAACGGATACACTTATTAAGAAGTGCATTATTAGTATATACTGCTCCGCCTTCACCCATTGTCATATGATGCGGTGGGTAGAAGCTGCTTGTTCCGATATCTCCAATAGTTCCTGTGAACTTCTCTTCTCCATTGATTGTGTACTTAGAACCAAGTGCATCACAGTTATCCTCTACAAGCCAGAGATTGTGCTTGTCACAGAATGCCTTGACTGCTGAAAGGTCAAACGGATTACCAAGTGTATGAGCAATCATAACAGCCTTAGTCTTATCAGAAAGGGCATCCTCAAGCTTTGTAACATCAATATTGTACTGTGGGATAGTAACATCAACAAATACAGGTATTGCACCATACTGGATAGCTGGTGTTATTGTTGTAGGGAAACCTGCTGCAACTGTAATAATCTCATCACCTCTCTTGATTCTTCTGTCTCCGAGAAGTGGTGATGTAAGTGCCATAAATGCATTGAGATTGGCAGAGGAACCAGAGTTTACTACTGATACATACTTAACTCCGAGATATTCTCCAAGCTTCTTCTCAAATTCATCTGTATAACGGCCTGCTGTAAGCCAGAATTCAAGTGCTGAATCAACAAGATTCATCATTTCCTTGCTGTCATATACTCTGCTTGCATATGAAATTCTGTCGCCTTCCTTATACTGCTTCTGATTATGGTATTTCTTGCAGTATTCATCTACAATACCAAGAATCTCCTGTCTTGCTTCTAATTCATTCTTATTTTCAAACATATCATATCCTCTTTCTTGCTTTTATTAACTTTGCCCTACACTGCAAAGAATTCTTCAATCTCTTTATCCATACATGCAACAACATCTCCACCTGCTGCATATACCTTTGACCATTCAACGCTCTTCTCAATTGCTGTATCAAAGTTCCATCTAGGCTTCCATCCAAATGTTGTCTTTAACTTTGAACAGTCTAACTTTAAGAAGTTAGCTTCATGAGGTCCTCCGTCATACTTATTAATCCATGAAAGACCTTCTCCCCACTTGTTACAGAATGTATCTACAAGTGTTCCTGTTGTTATGCAGTCACTTTCATCCGGTCCTACATTATAGAAACCTGCATACTTCTTATCACTGTACTGTTCTTTCGCAATCATAAGGTATGCTGCAAGCGGTTCAAGTACATGCTGGTATGGTCTTGTTGAATGTGGATTACGTACAATTATATCTTCCTTCTTAACTGCCGCCCTTACACAGTCAGGAACTATCCTGTCATTAGCAAAGTCTCCTCCACCTATAACATTACCGGCTCTTGCTGTTGAAACTGCAACTTCCATATCATTGAAAAATGAATTGATATAACTGTGTGTTACAAGCTCTGAACATGACTTGCTGTTAGAGTATGGGTCATATCCGTCAAGAGGCTCGTTCTCTCTGTATCCCCATGCCCACTCATTATTATGGTAAACCTTATCTGTTGTTACATTTAAAAATGATTTCACACATGGGTTAAGTCTTACACACTCACAGATATTAACAGTTCCCATAACATTAGTCTCATAAGTATATACAGGATTCTTGTATGAATCCCTTACGATAGGCTGTGCTGCCAGATGAAGCACTATCTCAGGCTGTGTCTCCTCAAATACCTTCTTAAGATGTTCAAGGTCTCTGATATCACCTATTACAGAATTCATCTTATTCTCTACATCTGCCATTGAGAAAAGATTAGGCTCTGTAGGTGGAACAAGTGAATATCCTGTCACTTCAGCTCCTGCTTTTACAAGGATTCTGCAAAGCCATGAACCTTTAAATCCTGTATGTCCTGTAACAAGGACTTTTTTCCCTTTATAAAAACTTAAATCCATTATAATCCTCCCGGTTTAGTCCCATTTCTTCCAAGGAGCAGTTCCCGTTGCAAGATACTTCTCAAGCATATCCATCTCTCTCTTAGTATCCATGCACTGCCAGAAGCCCTTATGCATATAGGACATTAACTGACCTTCCTTTGCAAGTCTTTCAAGTGGTTCTCTCTCAAATACAGTATCATCGCCATCTATATAATCAAATATCTCAGGATTAAGCACCATATAGCCTGCATTGATAGGTGCACCGTCTGTATGGCTCTTCTCTCTGAACGACTTGACAGCATTATCTCCTCCGATATCAAGCACACCCTTCTGCTGTTCAAGCATTACAGCTGTAAGTGTTGCAATTTTGCCATGCTCCTTATGGAACTCAACAAGCTTATTCATATCAACATCACAGACACCGTCTCCATATGTCATAAGGAATGGCTCATCCCCGACATATTTCTGTACACGCTTGATTCTTCCACCTGTCATTGTATTAAGGCCTGTATCTACAACAGTAACTTTCCATGGCTCACAATGCTGCTCATGAATTATCATGTCATTGCCACCCTTAGTAAAATCAAAAGTAATATCACTGTTGTGAAGGAAATAATCAGCAAACCATTCTTTAATTACATACTGCTTGTACCCTGCACAGATAATGAACTCATTAAATCCATAATAAGAATACTCTTTCATAATATGCCATAATATTGGCTTTCCACCTATTTCAATCATAGGCTTTGGCTTATACTGGCTCTCTTCACTTATTCTTGTTCCAAATCCCCCGGCTAGTAATACTACTTTCATTCCATTCCTCCAATAATGATTAATTCTGTTCTTTTCTCCAGTGCTCCAGTGTCTCTCTAAGAGTCTGCTCAAGTGGAATAAGAGGCTCCCAGCCTACTTCCTTCTTAATCTTGCTTATATCCGGTTCAATAATCGGTACATCTACCGGTCTTAATTTTGCAGGATCCACCTTTACCTCTATATCTTTGTCTGACATCGCTATAATTTTATTTAATATATCCTGTATAGCAATAGCATGTCCTGTTCCAACATTGTAAGTTTCTCCGCGTTTACCACCAGCAACAAGCTTTGCATATGCTTTAACTACATCCCTTACATCCGTGAAATCACGCTTTGCGCTCAGATTTCCAACATTAATAACCGGCTCCTGTTTACCCTTTTCAATATCGGCAACCTGTTTACAGAAATCTGCAACTACAAACATAGGTGTCTGGTTAGGTCCAATATGATTAAACGCCCTTACCATCATTATATCAAGACCGTATGCATCAGAATATATTCTTCCAAGCATATTCTGACATGACTTGGTTGCAGCATATATATTCCCCGGTCTTACAACATTATCTTCTATGATTGGACATTCATCTTTCTTAATATGTCCATATTCTTCACCAGAACCTATTAAAAGCACCCTTGGCTTTTTTTCCACAAGCCTTATTGCCTCTAACAGATTAATGCATCCTTTTATATTAACATCAACTGTAAGTGTAGGATTTTTCCACGAATATGCTACAGATGACTGTGCTGCAAGATGAAACAGATAATCTGCCTTTTCTTCCTCAAGCAAAGTTCTTATCTGTTCCATGTCAAGAATATCCAGATTTCGTACAGTTGCATTATCCATTGTGAGTGTTTCTTTAACTGTCTTTGTTACAGTTACTTTATACCCCAGATCGTCCGTCAGGTGTCTTACCAGATATGGACCTACGAATCCACCTCCGCCAATTACTAACGCCTTCATATATTACCTCTTTCCGTTATATCAAACATTGTCAGGACAGAATATCTGCCCTGACAAGTCAAGTTACGTTTATTATTTTGTTGAAACTTCCTTCTCAACTAATGCAAGATCGTTCTTTACCATTCTCTCTACTAATTCCTGGAATGATATTTCTCTCTTCCATCCAAGCTTTTTCTCTGCTTTAGCTGGATTACCAATAAGAAGTTCAACCTCTGCCGGTCTGAAGAATTTAGGGTTTACTGAAACAACAACCTTTCCGGTTGCCTTGTCTCTTCCTACCTCATTAACTCCTTCTCCCTCGAACTCAACTTCGATTCCAGCTGCCGCAAATGCTGTCTTTGCAAACTCTCTTACTGTTCTTGTCTCATTTGTTGCTATTACATAATCATCTGGTTCCTCCTGCTGAAGAAGAAGCCACATTGCTCTTACATAATCCTTTGAATGTCCCCAGTCTCTTTTTGCATCAAGATTTCCAAGTTCTACATGATCCTGAAGTCCTAACTTTATTCTTGCTACTGAATTGGTTATCTTTCTTGTAACGAACTCTTTTCCTCTTCTCTCTGACTCATGATTGAACAGTATTCCTGAGCAGGCATACATATTATAACTTTCTCTATAATTTCTTGTAATCCAGTGTCCATAAAGCTTTGCTACACCATATGGGCTTCTTGGATAAAATGGTGTATCCTCTGTCTGTGGTATTGCCTGTACCTTACCAAACATTTCTGATGTTGATGCCTGATAGAATCTGCACTCCGGCTTTACAATTCTTATTGCTTCAAGCATATTTGTTACACCAATAGCATCTATATCTGCTGTTGTACATGGTGTATCCCATGATGTTGCAACAAATGACTGTGCTGCAAGGTTATATACCTCATCAGCCTGCGAAATTTTCATTGCAGATATAAGAGATACTATATCCTGCATATCAGCATAGATAAAATGTATCTTGTCCTTAATATGGTCAACATTACCATAATCTACAACACTCTTTCTTCTCATAAGACCATATACATTATAGCCCTTTTCAAGAAGCAGTTCAGCTAAATATGAACCATCCTGACCTGTTATTCCTGTGATTAACGCATTCTTCATAATCAATCTCCAATCCAATCTATTATAAATACTGTGTCTTGCCCTCTTCTCTTAATTTGGCAAGTACTTTCTTGATTTCTCCTGCATTTTCCTTTGTTGAAATAAGTGTTGCATCTTTTGTATCAACAACTATCATATCTCTTAATCCAACTGTTGCAATAAGCTTTTCTGCTCCCTCTATAACACAGTTCTGTGTATTAACTGTAACAACATTGCCATTGACAACATTGCCATTGTCATCGTTTTCTTTAATACGTCCAACTGCAAGCCATGAACCTACATCATCCCAGCCAAAATTACCAGCTAATGTATAGATATCTGAAGCCTTCTCCATGATACCGTAATCTACTGACTGTGACTCAAGTCCAGGGAACTCTGCCTGAAGAACTGTATCTTCATCAGGTGTTCCGACAGCAGACTTAATCTTCATAAGACCATCAAATGTTGATGGCATAAACTTCTTAAAACATTCAAGTATTGTAGAAACCTTCCATACAAACATTCCTGAATTCCAAAGGTATGAACCGTCTGCAAGATATGACTTAGCTGTATCTAAATCCGGCTTCTCAACGAATTTCTCTACAGAATATGCAACACCATCGCAATTATTCTTATTGTACTTGATATAACCATATCCTGTTTCTGGATAATTAGGTGTTATACCAACTGTTACAAGGTTACTTCCCTTTTCCGCAACCTCACATGCATTAACAAATGTATCCTTAAATATATCATTACTCTTAATAAGATGGTCTGATGGCAATACTATCATAACTGCATCTTCATACTTAGCTGCTACATGAACTGCACCAAGTCCTATACATGGTGCTGTATTTCTTCCTATAGGCTCACAGAGAATATTCTCCTCTGGAATACCTGGAAGCTGCTGCTTTACAAGTTCTCTGTAATTAGCATTAGTTGCTATATATACATCCTCTATATCAACTAATGGGCTTATTCTCTCTACTGTCAACTGAATCATTGTCTTACCATCATCGGTTAATGACAAAAACTGCTTTGGAAGATTAACCCTGCTTCTAGGCCAGAATCTTTCTCCTTTTCCACCTGCCATAATTAATGCTGTTTTTTTCATGATATACCTCGATTCTTAAGAAAATATCGTAGTGGTAAAGTTTGCAAAAATGCACACTTTCACACTTATACATGTTGTTGAATTATATCCTTATTATATACTTTTGTCAATATTTTACCAGTCCATAATTACGCTAACACCCCTCGATTTTCTGCCTTTTCTGACGAAAAAAGCCAGATACACTTCTGCATCTGACTTTATAATTAATTATCTGCCAAAAGGCTTTTTCTCTGCTTGATATAGAATATAACTCCAAGAACCACCCATACTATAAGAAGTATATATGATTCCTTGCCAAAATGTACTCCCTCAAGCCCCGGAATAGGGATAAGCTGGAGAACCATGAATGCTATTGAAAATACAAGTCCTACAACAGCCATTATTTTAAGGAATGGCGTACCATCCTTATCTTTTTTAATAGTTACAAGTGTACATGCACATGTACAGAAATATCCGATTGAAGCACCAATTGCTGACATATCAACAAACCATCCAAGAGCCTCTCTGCTGCTGCCTGCGGAATAGTATCAAAACCCGCTATCTGATAGTGGAATCCCCATTTAAGCACATCAAATGTTCCATCAATTCCGTCTACTATAAGCCCTATAGCTGTGGAATTCATTGGTACATTTGTAAGATACGCTGCTACTAAAAACCATCCACATGTGTATGCTGCTGTTTTACCAAAACACGCCTTTGTAAATGTAAATTCTCCGCCCGCCTTTGGAAACTTAGGAACCATATATGCATCGGATTTAACTGTCTTTTTAACTCCTCTGACTTTACTTCATTATTACTAATGCTTAATATAACCTTTCTGTGTTCATTTGCATACGCAAGCATACATTATGTTGAACAAAAACACCAGTACTTTTTACATATAATTTACATCTTTATTTTTGTTGTATATTATACTTCTTCATAATATCATCAAATTCATCATAATGAACAAATATAAATTTCCCTAAATCTGTAGCTTTTGCATCTGCCGGAATTATAAGCAGCGACCACAGCTGTTCACTCGCAGCCGGGTCATCAGGATATACATCCGCAACTAAATCATTAGGTGCAACATGGAATCTTACAACATCTTTATCTCCAACCTGATATACATCTTCCCCATAAGCCGATGCATCTTCAAGGCATGAAGAAGCTATTGTCGCATTTAAGTTAGTAAATGTAATCTTAGAATTATCTACTGCCAGTTCATCCTGATGAACATTTTTATTCTTAACAAGAACTGCTGGATTCTGATATAAATTTACACCACCATGATCTGCTGTTATGATAATAGTAGTATTGTCATACAGTCCTTTAGCTTTAAGTTCCTCAATATATTCTGAAATAATCTTGAATGAACCTCTTATCTGACTGTCAACTCCAACTGAATTTTCTTCTACACGCTCAGCATTCTCATTCATAACATAAGGACCATGTGCTCCATTAAGATGATACATAACAAATGTATTCTTCTTATCCTGAGCTGTTATTCCGTTGTTCTTGTAATCTTCATAGAACTGTACATCATCCATTTTATACATATTAGATGAGTTGTCCTTAATAGCAACATAATTACTAAAATCTCCTGTATATAACCAGAAATGCTGCTTTAAAAACTGTGGCATCGCATAAAATGACACCAGCTTGTACAGGCATCCATAGAAACCTCTGTTTGAAGTAACAACATATTCCTGCTCAAATTTAAGATTATCAACATTTTCCTTATCACAGTAATCAAGATAAAAATACTCTGTATATAGCTTTACCTGATAATTCTCATCCTGAAGATCTTTAAACAATGTTGAACTTTCATATGCTTCCTTATAGAAATCGCTTGTTTCCTGTTTTGCATTATAATCAATTTTACCAGTAAGAATTGTAGGAATTCCCAATACTGTTGGAGAACCACCCGCAACAGCATCTTTGAAATATGTAAAATCCTTCAGTTCATCTTTATATTCATCAACTGAAAGTGCCATATCCTCAAACCAGCTTGCATCAAGTGTATCGACAACGAACATAACTGTGTTCTCTTTAGACGACAACTCAAACTCACCATTCTTGGTTACTGCAAAGTCATTAACAATTGTCTTGTGTGTTGTCATTATCATAACAACTAAAGATACAATCTGCATTGCAGTTAATAACATGCTTCCCCATCTTGCAATGAGTTCCATTACATTTTTCTTAAATATGTAAATAACCTGTGGCGCAACAAAACATATTATCCATGCCACTATACTGATTATTCCATTAACCTTATATGCTGACCAGTTTATCTGATTACCATTAAGTGACTTAAATGCCGGATTAAGAAAATTACCCTGTACATAAAATCCCAGGCCCAGACTCAATACAAGTAATACATATGAATCAAAGATTCTCTGCTTAAACATCAATGCACCAACTATATATATAGCGAGCAGCATTATCGCAGCAAGTATAAGAATCACCGGTACAATTTCCCCGAAATCTACTGAAAACTCATCAATATTGCTCAAATATAATGAACTCGGCATATACACTGCAAATGTAAAAACAAGAAACAGTGATACAGGAAGGAGTTTTAATATTCTCTTTTTAAACATCTTTTCTCTCCTGCCTGTTCTATTTGTCTTCAGTAGAAGCCTTGTTTACCACGATGTCATCGCTCTCTACTTCTTTATTTCTATTCTCATCAATACCAAGCTTTTCGTTAACCTTCTTCTTAGCCTTTCTCCAATAGATACCTACAGCAGCACCAACTGCAATTACAACACCTGCAATAGCCTGAATAGCATAAGTCATAACTGATGGATCAATATAACCACCTACCATAATTGAATTAAACATTTTAAATCCTCCTGCTTTAATTATTTTTCTTTTCTTGTATTTTTTTAATAACTTCGCCTATTATGTATTCTGCACCAACCTCTGCACTATGACCGAGGTTATATACATACTCATTAACAAATTTTTCAATTCTGTCTTTGTATTTATCAGCGTTATTGAGCATTTCCTCTACAACTTCCGGAACCTTGTCCATCTCATCAGGTTTTAATGTAGCGCCAATACTCTCTCTCATCCATATGTTGATAGGTTCGACATCTATCTTCTTATATTCCGGATTCATAACCTTCATAGGTGTATCAATAAATAATACCGGTTTACATGTTGTATAAGCATATTCATATGCTATACCCGACCAGTCTGTAATCATCATATCAGCCTCGAACACCGTACTGTTAGATGAAAAATCTGTCTGAATTTCAATATCTTCATCAGAGGCAAATCTCTGCTTTAATTCTTCCATTCTCTCCGGCATATGTCTTACATGCTGTGGATGAGGTCTTACAGTAACCTTATATCCATGCCCTTTAAGATTATCAAGAAGCGCATCCAGACAGCTGTCCACAATATTATCTTTCTGCCATGATGGCGCAATAAGAATTGATTTCTTATCTGACGGCTTCTTTTCCATCTTTTTGTAATCTTCAATCATGGAATCAAGGAGGCTGTATCCCCATTCAACAATTGTTTTCTTAGGCAGTCCATATACTTCCTCTGTCTTTTCAATTTCCTCTTTATGATGTTTTCCTGTGCATAAAACCGCATCAAAATGATCCATTGAACCTTTTCTCATTGTCATGTTAAGACTATCCATGCAATGTGGTATATAGACATATTCAACATCTTTCCTTATGTAGCTTCTCTTAATATGATAATTTTCAAGGTCCGGCATTGTCATTACAACAACATCCGCATCAAGCTTCATCATAAGCGTTATAAGTTTCTTTTCACCTATATAATAAGCCTTTATCTGGTCATTCTTTTCTGCAAGTTCAAATATAGTATCCTCTGGATCACTTGTTATGTAATGAATAACAATATTAGTATTTTTAAGAATATACTCTATAATTCCCTGATAATACTTATAAAATCCCTTATTTTCTGAATAGAAAACAAGATGTTTATTTACTATTGAGAAAAATCTCTTATAATCAGCCCTCTCTTTTTTTGCATATGGATTTTTCTGGAAAAGCTTTCTCTTTGCTGTACTTCCACCTATTCCCTCTAATGCCGCAAGTTCCTGTTTGCTGGCTTCAAGATCTTCATAATCAACATAGTTCTTAGGATTAATAGCCCAGTTTAAAAGATAAAGCTGAAGTATTGCAAATAAATTACTTGCTACCCAGTATAATGCCACACCTGCTGGAACAAACCATCCAAGATATAATGAAAGTCCAACAGATAAAATCATCATTCCATACTTGTTAAGCTTTGACTGTTCAGCCTGCAAAACATTGCTTGCATTCTGTGCAACGCATAATAACCATGCTGAAATTCCTGCAATAACAGGAACTATAATATCTATTCCACCTACTTCCGATGGCACCCAGCTTAAATTAATTCCCAGAAAACTCATTTTAAGATTCTTTATTGAATCAAGAGTTGCTGCAATATCAACATTAGTAAACTGTGACTGCAAGGCAAGGAACTGTCCTTCATAAGTTCCATTTTTTATGCTTTCTACAACGGCAAGCTGAATTGAAGAAGACTCCGGGTCTGCACCCGTAGCTGCTATAATCAGACCATTAAAAGCATTTATTAAATCCTTTGGCAGATGTAACAGATAATCCAAAGGATGATATATAACTGCCACAAGTCCAAGTAAAAGTATAATCTGTATCGCCAGTGGTATGAGTGATGCAAGCGGATTATATTTTTCTTTCTTAAACAGCTTAGACTGTTCATCTGCTATTGCATCCTTGTCTCCAAAATGTCTTGTCTTTATACGGTTAATTTCAGGCTGCATCTTTACCATTTTAATTGAATTCTTCTGAACCCATATTGAAACTGGCAAAAGAACTATTTTGCTTATGAGTGTGAATAAAATAATAGCTATTCCATAATTACTTATCAGCTTATAGCAAAATGCCATTACATACCCTAGTGCGCTTGAAAGAATATTCATGATTTCCCCCTTATATTTATTTAATAAGCAATATGATATTGTACCACACACCTATTTTATCGTAAAGCATTTTATTTTTTCAGTGTAAGTTCATAGTAATATATCCCACCCTGGAATGTTGATGCTGTCTTTCTTTCTGATACATCATAGAAACGTCTTAACTGTTCTACCGCACTATCCATGTCAACATCTATATCAACAAAGTAAGTACACACCACAAACACTGCCTTATCCTTTAACTCTTTAGTTTCTGTATCTCCTGGTTTTTTCTTCTCAAACCATTCAAGCCTGTAATAATCTTTCATCTGTTCCGTATTATCATTTTCATAGAAAACTCTCTTTTTCTTCTGTCTGTCCCAGTTAAGATAATACAAAGGAACATTTCCACAGATAAATACTCCGCCATCATTATACAGAATAATATCAGTTGTATCCGGGTCGTAATCTGTTTCTTTTAATAAATTATCCATAGAATCATCATAACAATGATACTGGGTATTATGTATGAGTGATTCTCCATAAGTTGTAGTTTCAAGTACTCTTGTCATAAGCAGCGTATCCATTGTAACGCCATCAGCCTTCTTAAACACAAGCCTTGATAAAGGATCTATTGTTATAAAACATTCAAGTGCAAGAATTACTATCCATGCACATAACAGTATTCTTCCGCATAAAGTTCTTCGCTTTAAATTCTGTGTTTTTCCTGTAATTTCAGCTTTATTAAGATATACGTCTTTTGCTTTTTCAATTACATAAACAGCCAAAATATATATAATAACATCACTTATTATGTTATATCTTGAACATGTACCTGTAATATACAGATATGAAAATGCTGAATGTGTAATCCATGCACCAGCAAGTGTACATATCGCAAACATTTTTTCTTTGCAGATATCCTTTAAATATTTTCTGTTAATTACAATATATATAGTTCCTGCAACAATAACAGCTATAACTATCCAGTTAAAATTAAGGATAAACTGCTGTTTGAATTTCATAAGCATAAAAGATGGATTGAATCCCAGACACTCAGAACCATTATTGTTCCATTTAAACAATCCACCTGCTTCCTGCTCGCCTGTTGCAACCCAGTTATTTCCATATCTTCTGAAATATCCCCACTGGATAAGTGCTGCTGCCAGTGTCATATACAGCTTTGCATCTGTAAATATCTTTTTCAGGCATTTTTTCTTATCGACAAGAATATGTCTTACAATCTGTCCAAGTGCTATACCGGCTACAATAACAAGACCATTCTCTTTTGTCTGAAAACAATAAATGCTTAATATTCCAACAAGCAGTGGCTTATCATACATATAGCAGCACACTATCATAATGACAATCATTGCCATTGTATAATCAAGATTCAGATGAGTTGTAAATGTATATACAAGCGGTGCTCCTGATACAAGAAGCGTATACACTGCACACATATTTTTTGATGCATTTGTTATCTTAATAATAATCTTATATACGCACCACATTGCAACAGCCGTGATTATAAGGTTAATTACAGACACACCTATAATCTGTCTTGGGAATATAAATTCTCCAATCATATACAGAAGGCAGAAAAATGATGCCGAATGACCACACAATCCATAATCCGAGAAAAATTCCTCGAATGTTGAATATGAAAAATTATCAAGCGTGAGCCCCATTCTGTAGTAATATTCTCCCGCGTCCCATCTCTGTAAAAGATTTATAAACGGCAGCCTTGTAAGAATAATTACAACAAGAACTATAAGCATCACTTTATTTTCTTTTATAAAATCCATAATGGCATGCCCATTAAACGACCGGATAACACCGCATAATGAGACTAACAGTGCCAGTACATACACAGCTGAACCCGCTATAAGAATTGCTGTAAACCGTGATGAATAATCCACCATGTTTCCATTTAATGTTACAGACAACACTGTAAAAAGGAATATTGGAAGCATTCCTATAACAAACTGGTTCACAAGACTTTTTAGTCTTTGCTTAATATCCATATACACTCTCCATATATCTATATTTTTCTACATCCAACTATCATTATCATAAGTATTTTAATAAGGTTTACAATAACCAGCGCAATAGCCATTCCCCAGAGATTCCACACCATAGTCATAGGAATTGCTATTATAACAAATGCAATTAAGAATACTATATTTATAACCAGCTGATATTTCTCATCTGTAAATCTGAGCAGTATTACTGTAAGCGTATTTGCAATAAAGTAAAATACCTGTCCCAGGTTCGCAAACCACAAATATGGTTTAACCATATCGAATATATCAGCATACATGATTCTGACAAATATATATGAAACTCCGTAACATACAACATTTATTAATATACTGCCTGCTATACTGCCCAGACACAACTTAACAAATGTGCTCTTTTTAATTGTTCCATCATACTTTGCCAGATGTCCTATTACGACACCATTAAGCGGTACTGATACAAGCGAAACCATCTTTCCTACAAGTGTAGCCGCATAGAAAATTGTAACAGCTACACCGCCTGAAATAGCCTGAAGTATTAATCTGTCCGCATTAAGTATTACTGCTGCAATAAGCTCTGTGCCTGATAAAAGCATAAGGGAACGCATATTTTCTTTGAAAAATTCACTTCGTTTAAACTTTTTACCCTTATATATTCCGCCTACTGCCATTACAAAAAAGACAGCAAGGCATTCGCCGCACAGCATTGCTATTATCCATGAGTGCGTAACATAAAACAAAGCTATTCCGGCAAGATATCCTATTGATATCAAAAGATAAAATAAAAAATACCTCTTATAATTAAGATTAAGCCTGAATTCAACATCTGAATAATATCTAAGCACTGTGAATATCATAAGTGCCAGATATCCTATCCATACAATTACACTGAATTGTTTCAGCCATAAAAGACCGGCTGCAGAAACCAGTACTGAAAGCACCGCTATCATACATAAGAAAATATTGTAATCTCCATTGCTGTCATGTTCTTTCATGCTGGTAACCATTCTTGAATAGTTAGCTGCCGTTCCGAAAGTTGAACCCATAATTGCAACAAGTGATATCAGTGTAAGAACTACACCAAACTGGTCTGCTCCCAGCTGTCTGTTAAAAAATGGATACAGAACCAGCTGGATAACACCATTCATCACAATAAGCCCCATCATGCTGTACATGAAATCTCCTGTAAGGCTTTTTAATTTATCTGGTATTTTCATATTAATCTCCTATTCATTATCTGGAATGATATGATAAGGCTGTCTTTCTTCCTCTGGTGGAAGCTGCATATAGTCTCCATAACAGGCTCTTAACACGCTGTCATAATCCCTAGGACATTCAAAATAATCTTCTCCCACTTTAAGCGGAACTGTCCCGTCATACCATTCTTTTTTAACCCACTTTTTAAGTTCGGGCATAGGATAATTACTGTAGAAATAATGCTGTGTGCCATCCTTTACAGACTGGCTCACTCTATCATATTTCTCTCTGAGCTTATCAAGAGACTTATATTTTCCGATAGCTGCAAAAAATCTTACGCCACATCCTGTTATAGTTCCAAACTCTGAATAGTCTATACTGTCTCTGTGTCCCATGCACTGTCCATATATAAATGTAAGTCTCATACGCAGAATAGTCTGCTTAAACTTTGAATCATATGCATTATCCAGTATAAAACAGTCCAGAACTAATTTATCCTTATACTTTTCAGGTACATGCTCTTTTACTTTGTCATAACTCTGCAGTGGAACAGAATCACCAAGATATACAAGCCTTGTAGGAAAATCAAAAAAGCTGCCTGGCACTAAATCTTTTACCTTAACCAGCTCAAAATCATCTCCCCACGCTTCCTTTGGTATTGCCAGTAATTTATTATACTGTTCTCTTGTAAATGCTATATCTATATCATCATCCCATGGAATAAAATCATGATGTCTTACCGCTCCAATAAGCGAACCTGAATCATAATAATAAGTTACTCCATATTCTTTACACACAGAATCCAGCTTTCTCATAAGAATCCTGTTTATCTCGTGTGCTTTCTCTAAATTTGTCATATCACTCTTTGCCCCTTTTGTGCATCACTCTTTTAGAATTTAAAAAAGCTTAAATTATTATTGTTACTTTCTAACGGTTTACTACCCGTAATAGCTTCTAATGTATTTTCAAGTTCTGTTAATTCTTCCTCTGTGTATGCCCTCCTTTCAACATATATTCCAGCAAATCCCTGTTCCTTGAGATAAGAAACCATATCTTCATATTTCATTTCAGAGACAGATTCATTCCATTCATCTTCCTCTCTGCCCTTTATTGAACCATAACTCCATTTCAGGGTATTTGAATGAAGGTATCCTATATACAAATGATAATCTGCCATATCATTTACCGGACCATCCTCCGGATACTTATGATATGGTAACTGATATATCATTGAACCAGGTGCTAATTCATCTTCTATCGCCTCGACAAATTCTTTATCGCTTGTGTACTCTGCTTCTATCGTATCATAAGCAGGTGTTACCAGTGCCGGGCATCCCTCCCATATACTAAATACGCAGATACAGCCAAATACTACAGTCATTCCATAAAGCAGAATGTTGTATTTAACTTTCTTTTCTTTTTTATTGTTAATACGTGCCTTTAATACATTTACCAGTTTATCTGCAAGAAGTGCAACTGCAAGAATACATGCATACTCAATAAATATTGAAATTCTGTTATATCCTCTAAGCATCGGACTTATAAAGAATGAGAACATTGCGCCAATACCACCTATTGTTCCCATAAGCACCATTGTAATATTAAGCTCCGACAGATATCCAAGTCTCTTATTTAACGCACTGTCCTTCTTAGTAAACAGGCATATCATAAGTATAATGAATCCTATCATTCCAATTATTCCAAGATATGCTGTTGAATTTTCATTAACAAGAAATGCGTTTTCATTATATATATCTATATATTTATCATAGATTCCATGCCCATTTACCGGCATAAAAAGCTGTGATATCTTCATACCGTAAAGCTCAGCCTGCTCAAATCCGGCTCTGTCAATTGCAGCCGCATTGGTTCCATGAGTCATTGTATATATTTTACCTGGAAGAATACTCAATACAACAAAGAAACATACCATTACTGTTGCTATAACACCGCGCAGTCCTTCTTTAATCTTTCCGGTTTTTACAAGCTTTGAAACCGCAGTTACCATAAAAATAAAGCATGTAAAGAATGGATAATATGCTATACCGTTATTTGCTATTAAAAATGTGAATAATAACGCAACATAATTTATTTTTCTTTTAAAGAAATTCTTATCCGGTACTAATACATCGTCCCTTTCATATATCCACAAACATAACAAAATTGACAGAGGAACAAAATAACACTCTGTAAGAACAATATGTCCTATATTTCTGTAAAGCATATATGGAGAAAGTGCAAAAACAGATGATGCAAGTGCATTAACCCAGCAATTAACCTTAAGGTTTCTCATAACAAAATAAGATATGATTCCCGCAATAAAGAATATAGACAGATATGAAAGATTCATTGTAGCTGCCGCGTCTCTTGTTATTAATGCAAATATTTTCATAATTACAAGTCCTGCATTATGCATCATTGAAGATGTAAAATCATAATACTGGACAGAATACGGTGCACCCAGTCTGTCAGATGTCATATTCCATCCCTGCTCTACCATCATTTTGGCATTGACTATAACACCCATATCATCACCGCCAAGATACTGCATAGGAATATTAAGCTTCATATCCCCAAGATCCATCAGGTGATACATCATTCCCAATATAATAAGTATCATGAGAAGAAAACTGGCATACTGCTGCCAGTTTTTCTTAAAGTGATTAGTTATTTTCTGCTTCATTATGCTTTCCTACCCTTTCAATAATGCCATCGAACTTCTTCATTATGTCATCCCACTGGAAGTAATCATCAACATATTTTCTTGCATTAGCACACATAAGTTCATACTCATGAGGATGGTCTAACATATAATTTACACATCCTTCAAACTCAAAGAAATTCTTATAATATAATCCACCATTGCTTTTTACACAATGTCCCTTAAGAACATCACATATACCATTTACGATTACTGGCTTAGACAGTGTCATTGCCTCAAGAACAGAGATAGAAAGACTCTCAAATTTTGATGGAAGAATAAGTGCCTTAGCGCCGCTTATTCCATCGAATTTGTCCTCATCAGAAACAAATCCCATATTAATAATATCCGGATGCTTCGGTATCTCGCATACTGCCTTACCCATAAGCACAAGCTTTAAATCGTTCTTATTTCTCTTCTTATATTCCATAAAGTACTTAAACAACCTTGGGCAGTCCTTTCCTTCATCAATTCTTCCAACATATATTATATAATTATCAAGTCCGTTCTTTTTCTTGAATCTTTCAGCGCTTACATCTGCCGGTACATCTACACCAACTCCACACACTTCGTATGGAACATTTTCATTATGGAAAATTGAGTGTACAAGATTTTTCTCTTCATCTGTAAGAAAGACAAATGCATCTGCTGCACCGAATACCTTCTTATACATATCAAAATGTATAAATGGTTCCTGATGTGCTGTAGGTATAAAGATTGCTTTATCTTTGATTCTTACAATACTCTTTACAGCTGTATAGTACAGATATGTAACTACTATAATAGCCTTATATTCATCCTGATGCTTATCTACATATTCAACAAGTTCCGGACAATATGGTCCCATATGCTCTATCCATCTGTCAGAAAGGTCAGTACCCGCATCAGGATTTGAAAGCATTTCTGAGTCTAATGCTGAGAATATCTTAGGAATTCTTTCATGCTCTGTCTTAAATCTTCTTACAGTAACACCGTTGATGTCCTCAACACCCTCTTTATAATAATTAGACCATTTTACATACTCTACAGCACATGATGTAAGAACCTCAACATCATATTTAGCTTTAAGTCTTTCGGCTATCTCTCTTGAATACAGCTCTGAACCACCGTTAACCTCAAGTCCATATCTCTGATTAATAATTGCAATCTTTTCCATAATATCTACTCCATTTATACTTCCAAAAACTCTGTAAACTTCTTAAGGACTACATCCCATTTGAAGTTATCAAGAACAAACTGTCTTCCTGTCTTACCCATTATCAACGCATTTTCAGGATTGTTAATATAATAATTAATGCAGCCCTCAAATTCAAAATAGTTATCAAAATACAATCCTGCATTAGACTCCTTAGCGAAATTGCTTGTAACATTGCACTGATTATTAACCAATACTGGTCTTTCACACAGCCAGCTTTCCATTATAACAATTGAAAAGCTCTCATTCTTAGATGGCTGGCATAAGCATAATGCTCCGGCACACGCGTCATATTTATCCTGTATATCCACAAAACCAAGGTCAATAACATCATTTTTAATGTCATCTGGCACATGTACTTCACCACCGCCTATAAGAACCAGCTTAAGCTCTGTCTGGTTGCGCTTCCTGAACTCTCCAAAATACTTTATCAGTGTGTTAATATTCTTTGCTTCATCTTTTCTTCCGGCATATATAATATATGGCGAATCAATTCCATATTTCTTTCTGAACCGGTCTGCATCATAAGTAAAATCTGTCTCTATGCCTATTCCTAATAACAGCTGGTTCACAGTTCTAAGATCAAGAATCTGGTTAGCAAGCTCCTGTTCAGGTCTTGCATTAAACACCATTCCCCTCAGATCCCTGAATGTTTCTCTGAAATGTCGGAAATAAGCATATCCCTCATCATGAAGACATGGTATAAGAATTGATTTGAACGGACATGCCTGTATTCCATAATAAGTCGTTCCAAACATATAAGGAATGAATACATATCTGTGATACTCTTCACTGTGTTCACGCAGATAATCATACATATCAGGGCTGTTTACCATTTCTTTAAGAAACATCGCCTCTTCATCATATGAAATAGTTTTTCCCTGCATTATCTTTGCATTTACCTTATGGAACTCTTTCATATCACCTTTTCTGACTTTGAATCTTCTTACAGTAACACCGTCAATTGTATCAATGCCTTCTTTAAAATAATTCTCAGTCCAGTCTGAAGCAAAATCTTTAACACATGTTGTGATTATTTCAACATCCACTCCTGCTTCATGCAAATGTTTTACTAGTCCCCTCATTTCCTGCTCTGCGCCGCCCCTGATATCCTCGTAATACCAAGGGATAACAAAACCAATCTTTTTCATATCATTCTCCATTTCCGAATGCATTTTAAGCATTCTTCTCTATGAATGCCTTTAAATATTTTTCAAACATTCCCGCTATATTATCATACTGAAAATATGCAAGTCTGTTATTCTGTTTTTCTATTACATCAGCTCTTAACGCCTTATCCCTTACCATTCTGTCAATACATGCTGCAACATATACAGGATTCTTATCATCAATCAGCATTCCGCTTCCACCCAGAGTCTCCGGAATAGCCGCATTAGCACATGCAATAACCGGAATCTGAAATTTCATTGCTTCCACAAGTGGTACGCAGAAGCCCTCATGCTCACTCATACAAAGGAATACATCTGCCGTTCTGTAATACGCAAGTATTCTGTCAAACTTTATATGTCCCGTAAACACCACTGCATCACCAAGCCCAAGTTTCTTCGTATACTCTGTAAGCCGTATATAATATGGGTCATCTTGTCTGAAGGAGCCGGCAAGAATAAGCCTTGATTTCTTATTATACAGCCTGTTGTAATAGTAAAAAGACGCTATCAAATTCTCATGTTTTTTATTTGGTGCTACTCTTCCGGTAAAAAGAATATTAGTATATCCATCTGAATACTCTTTCATTACTTCTTTATCAGGTTTCTTGTCATAATCGGACATTGGAATAATAACAGGCAGTATATCAATATTACATTTATATCCCATATTAATTAAATCCTGCTTATTAAAATCTGAAACAGCAAGACAATAATCAACCTTATCTGCCAGATATCTTGCACCCTCTAATCCATATTCACAGACTTTTGTAAATCTTGAATCATTCTTTGCAAAATACTCCGGAGGCGTAATATTATGATACACAACTATTTTCCTGCAATCATATTTAGCAACATCAAAATTCAGCCTGCTGCCTGTTGACATATGAAATATTATAATGTCATCCTTATGTACATCTTTTAACTCATCCACATTAAGTGCATTCTTTTTATCAAGTGGTGCAACGATACTCTCAGCATATATTCTTGTGCCATATCCCATGCCTTTAATTATTTTCTCCATGGCAAATGTATCATTGCTCACCGCATCACCATATGCAATTGTTGACAGCATTTGAAAAATTCGCATACTACTTTCCACCCTTTAACTCTTCAATCTGCTTTTTAAGTTCAGCTATTTCCTTGTTCTGCTCATCAATATAGCATCCCATCTGGTTCATAAGTCTTACTAAAGAAGCATTGAAGCCATCCTGTGCCATTACAATTGGCTCTACGAAGAAATAAACAAGTTTTCTAATAACTTTCTTGAAAAATACTGTTATATTATTTCCCTGTAATGGTCTGTAAGGATTAACTTCCCATTCATGATTGGCTACATAAAGGTCTTCATTAAACTTTACCTTATCAAACTTATTAACATTCATTGCTCCTACATCAACAATAACATCATCAAAGCTGAGAAGGTCGTTAGTATAACCCTTAACCTCAATCTCCTTTTTTATCTCTTTCATAATATCCTGTATATTTAATTCATTCTGTTCCATTAAATTAATTCCTTTCCTGATAAACAGTTACAACATTAACATTTCTAGAAATTAGCATACAGGAATGCCTGTACGCCTTCTGTATAACCAAAGATAATAATTAATAAAATAAATACATACCATATGCCCCATCTTATTACTATATTCTTATTTGCTATACTTTCTCTTATGGAAACACCTTTTTCCTTAAGTAAGCTGATTACAAATATAACTATGCAGCCAATAAGAATTATCCAGTAATCCCTTACACCTATTCCAAGTCTTAAAAGACTTCCATCAAACAACAGCGATGGGCTGAAGCCTACAACTGTATACTTCATCATAATAAGAGCATCTTTAAATGAACCAGCCATATCAAAGTACCAGCCTATATTAACAAGTATAAACGTTCTTATTATCTGCCATACTTTCCAGCCCCTGCTGTTAGTATTTATATGACATTTTTGTGCCATCTTCTTATATACAGGCTCCATAAGACTGCTGAATGCAAGAATAAATCCATTATAAAGTCCATATACAATATACTTCCACGATGCACCATGCCATATACCTACAATAAAGAAAATAACTATATCTACAAAACATATAGGAAGTGTTCTTCCTACAAAATTGCCAATATGCTTTCTTCCCCATTTGCTGAACTTATTCATACCCTTAGACAATGACATCGGGTAGAATATGTAATCCTTCATCCATGCACCGAGAGTTATATGCCATCTTCTCCAGAACTCGCCTATAGACTTAGAGAAATACGGCTGTCTGAAATTCTCATCCATCTTAATTCCAAACATCTGGGCTGTTCCGATAACTATATCAATTCCACCCGAAAAATCCATATAAAGCTGTACAGAATACATAAGAACTGCAACAACATTAAATAATCCACCGTAATTGTCATAATTTCCGAACACTTCATTTACAACGACTGCTGCTCTGTCCGCTAATATTAACTTCTTACCAAGACCCCAGATTATACGCTGTAAACCAAATTCAATATTTGTTAAATCAAATTTATTGCCTTCATATAACTGTCCAGAAAGTCTGTCATATCTTCCAATAGGTCCCTGAAGAAGCTGTGGGAAGAATGAAACAAAAAGTGCTAACTTAAACGGATTCTTCTGACAAACATATTTGCCCTGATAAACATCAACAATATATGACACTGACTGGAATGTAAAGAATGAAATACCCAGTGGTAAAGCAAACTGTACAACATCAAACTGCTTCTTTGATCCAAACAATGACATTATACCGTTAATATTTTCAAGTGCAAATCCTGAGTACTTAACAACCGCAAGCTGTCCAAAACACAATAGAATTATTGCTGTCAGAACAAGTCTTTTTCTTTTCTTTAGACGTTCTTTATAAGCTTTTTTCTCTTCTTTGGTAAGCTGTTCCTTATTCTCTTTTAAGTATGTATTGCCATTATCAATAACCTTATTAAGAGCAAGACCACCAAAATATATAAACAAAGTTGTAGACACCATATAAAGTGATGTCCTGATGTTAAATGTAAAATAGTATATATAGCTCAACATCAAAAGCCATATCCATGAAAACTTCCTTGGTATAAGATAATATACAACTAAACCTATAAGAAGAAAGGCAAAATATCCAACTACTGCAAAAGACATATTATAAGCCCTCCCATTTATTTCCAGTTACTTTTTCATAATCAGCTGCCATGTTGTTAAACATCTCCTCAAATGTTTTATAGAAATACTTACTTTCATCTACCCCGCCATTCTTGCGGTCTGAAAGAAGATTTCCTAATGCATCTGAATACACCTCTGCCAGTTCGCCTCCCATATGGCCTTCCTGATCGCCATAATTCCAGTCAGCTCTTGGAACACTGCTCATAAGCGCCTTATTAAAATCATAATATTCCAGTCCACATTCACCAACAAGATACTCAGACATAGTATCATGTACTGTTCCCATTCCAAGTGTCTTTGTTACACTTGGTGTTATAGGGGATGTCACACATATAAGTTCAATGTCATTATCTTTACAGAACTTTACAAGATTATTAAATGTTTTCTTAACTGCCTCATCTATGTCATCATCATATCTGTCAATCCATGTTGCAACATAATCAGCCCCAGGCGGCATCTTACCCGGCATAGTTCCCTGTCTGTTAAAGAATCCCTTACCTACATATGGGCCATCCGCCCCCTCAACAATTCCATTTTCTGAATATGCTGATTCTATCGTATAGTTCTTATATGCATCTGAAGTTTTCATCTGTATATTAGTTTTTACACCGCTAAATGAACAATCCCAGCTAAGTCTGTTCACAAGAACATTTCTCATATCAAGTACATCAAAATTTCTTGCTATATATTCTGCCTTTATAACCGGATTTGTAAACTGCTGATAAATAAACGATTTTGTAAAATGTGTTGTAGGCTGTTCATAATACCAGTACTGATAATCAATATCGAATATAACGGTCTTTAGATTATTCTTCCTGGCAGCATCCTTGACTATAAAATATGAATCCTCAACAGTTTCTCCAGGAATAGCCATGTTGAGTGTATTAGTTCCCAGCTTTTCATCAAGTCTCGCCGGATCAATTGCACCTCTGCAATGCGATGCTCCAACTACGATTGTATCGTAATCTCCACTCTTTTCCTCATGTAAAATAAATCTTACATAACCAGTCTGTGCAAATATAAAATCGCATGCTGACAATATTACCGCCAATCCGGCCAGAAATCCTACAACTCTCAGCCATGGCTTTATCTTTTTCATTGTAAACTCCTTTCGCAATCAATCCTTGTTCAATATCCACTTATGTGGCATTCTTGCAACACCAACATCTGTTATATTAGATACAACCTCAAATTTAAGTGCCTGCTTGTAATAATCAACAGGTATTCCCTCTCCATACTCAATAGTTATATCAACCCAGTAATTACCTGGTATTAGATTAATATCACTTAACTCCACCTTGTAATTTCCATCTTTTTCAAGATCAAAATTATCAATTCTGTCAATTCTTGTATTAGTTCCGTATACCCAGAGTGCATCATTCCTGAATATTCCAAATCCGAAAACAGCATCTGTAACCTTATTCTCTACATGATAATTAAGGTCAAGTACCATTTTTTCACCAGTCTTAAATATTCTGCTTTCTTCCCCTGAAGCATTTAGCATATGAATTTCTGTAAATTTAGCATCTTCATTTCCATATCTTGAATTAACCTTTGCGCGCTCTTTCTTTATTCTTTCTTCTTCCTTTTTCTTTTCCATCATCTCGCGCTCAAGCTTTGCCTGACGTATCTGTTCCTTTTCCGCCTGCTCCATTCTTTCCTGATTCATATAATCAAGATACTTAAGATGAACATCCTTAGGATTTCCCTCTGCTTCAATAACTCCATCCTTTATCCATATAGAACGGTCACATATCTGTTCAATCTGTCCAAGCGAATGTGAAACAATAACGATTGTTGTTCCATCTGCTTTGATTTCTCTTAATTTGTTGAAACATTTTGCCTGATAATTGGCATCTCCTACTGCAAGGATTTCATCAATCAGAAGAATGTCCGCATCAACATTAATTGCTACGGCAAATGCCAGTCTCATGTACATACCAGATGAATATGTTCTTACCGGATTATCAATAAAATCTTCCAGCTCTGAAAATGCAATAATATCATCAAGTCTTGCATCTATCTCTTTTTTTGTAAGACCAAATATTGAAGCATTGGTATATATATTCTCTCTTCCACTCATATCCGGATGAAATCCTGCGCCAAGTTCCAGAAGACTTGAAACTCTTCCGCACATTTCTATGCTTCCTGAATCCGGATAGATTATCTTTGTAAGCATTTTAAGGGTTGTACTCTTTCCACAACCGTTCTTTCCGACAAGACCTATCGCCTCGCCCTTCTTTACATTGAAGCTTATTCCTCTTAAAACATGTCTCTTTTCATATCTGTTACGCTTCCAGAAAAGCATTTTTTCCTTCAGCTCGCTTCCTTTATCATAATAAACCTTAAAATCCTTGGTTATATTATTAACTTCAATCGCATTATTCTTATCCATAAATTTCTCCATTTCCTAGAACTCTTCTGCGAAGCCCTTCTGTAATCTTTTAAATAAAATTTCTCCAACAACTATAAATACGACTCCGACTGCTACCGCAATAAGCAATGAGCCAAGCTCTGGAACTTCTCCATAATAAATAATCTGACGATATATTTTAATAATTGGTGTCATAGGATTAAGATTGAACATCATAACAAGCCATTTACCGGCTGATGACCTCTCTACCATATCAACACCATACATAACAGGTGTAAGGTACTGTAATGCCATTACGAAAATACCAAGTATATACTGCAGATCTCTTAAATAAACTGTAAGTGAAGATACTATAAGGGCTATTCCCAGACACAGTATATATTCTACTATCATAACAACCGGAAGACATAATAAAGCCAGAGGATTCAGTCCTCTTCCGGATATAATAACAACCACGAAAACAACAATAAATGTAAGTATCATATTTACAAATCCGCTTGTAACGGTAGATATAGGCAATACTTCTCTTGGGAAATATATCTTCTTTACCATATCTTTTTCTTTAAGAATACTTGCTGCTCCATCTGTAACACTTGATGAAAAAAACATCCATGGTACAAGTGCTACGAAAAGGAACAGATAATACTGTTCATAAGATGTATTCATAATAATTGAGAACACTATTGTATAGACTATAAGCTGAAGCAAAGGATTAATAAATGTCCATAAAAATCCTAAAACTGAACCTTTATATCTTCCTCTTAAATCCTTTCGTACAAGGCTTATTATCATCTCTCTATATTCATATAGTTCCTTAAAATGCTGCATTTTATTTCTCCTCTATAAAAAATCAGGAATATTATTAGTATTAATTCTGAACATTTTCATGTATTTTTCTTAACCTCTCGCTGACAATATCCGCAGAACGCTTATACGCCAGATGTTCCCTTGCATATTTCTGACCATTCCCAGCAATTCTTTCGTAGAAGTCCTTATCCTTATAAAGCCTTCTCATATAGTCTGCTGCCTCATCAACATGTGCATCAGCCCATACATTGCCCTTCTTGAATGGCTCATAATCCTTATCAAGCTCTATCATGTCGTAACCGACCATGCATGCTGTATCACTGTTCATAAACTCTGTATTGCCTGACCAGTCAGTCGCAATAACAGGCGTTCCAACATACATTGACTCAGCCATAACAAGTCCGAAGCCTTCCGAACGGTGAAGTGAAACATACACATCCACATCTGCAAGAAGTGTATTAACCTCACATCTTCCCATATGACCACACATATAATAAATGTTGTCGCAATCCTCTATTACTGAATTAATAATCTTCTCATCTTCTGCTGATAATTCCGCCTCGCTTATCTTAATAACAAGTCCGACATCCTTATACTTTTCTTTAGTCTGCTCATCTTTGCAGAATGCTTCTTTAAATGCCCTGATAGCAGCAAGCGGATTCTTTCTTTCCATAACACTTCCGCTGTTATACATAACAAGAAATAAGAACTTATCCTCCGGCAGTTTAAAATGCTTTCTGTCGTATTTAACAGTATCTGTCTGTGGTGAAACACAGTGAGGAACTGTTATTACAGGCTTATCTGTATATTTCTTCAAAGTATTCGTTACAAAATCAGATGGTGTCCACACTTCATCAACCAGCTTGAATGCAGGAAGCCACTCTTCTGGAAATGTCTCAAGCTCCCATGCCCAGTAACCTATATTATATCTGTAATCCCATACTTCCTTGCCAAGACTTACATACGCAACCATAAACTCACTGGCATTGACATGTATAATATTGACATCAAAGGGAAGTTCCTCTGTCAGCCTGTCATCATATGTATCATTAGTACGTGAGCCTCCAGGCGGCACAAAGAAATCTCTTATAACATGAGGTTCTTCATTCTCATCAAGCAGTCTGCACATAATTCTCGCACTCTGCCCAAGTCCGTTATCACCTTTAATATTACCTATTATATTAGCACCGCATTTGTATCGTCCCTGCTCATATTTTTCTATTGCATCATCAGAAAGCCTGTCCGCCGCATTATTGATAATTCCAGCTTTCATCTTGCTTAAAAGCTTCATTGGAATAATCTTCGTAAGAACAGGTCTCAATACTTCTCCGGTATTAAGAAAAAATTTTGATAAACTCATAAAAACCTCTATATTCTATCTGTTATACATCTGGCTGTTAATAAAATCTCTCACCATTCCACCAAGTCTTTCAGGTGTATATTTGTTCAGTGCATTTTTATATGCATTTTCATCTACAAGTCCAGAATTAATCTTTTCATCAATGTTCTTCATTCCATTTGCAAGGCTTATGACCTTATCCTCATCATCACCTGCAAGGCTGAATCTCTCTACGCAGTCACCGACAACCTCATCAAATATTCTTAAATTGCTGGCAAGTATCGGCTTATTATGCTTCATAACCTCCAATATAGGCATACCAAATCCTTCTGCCATAGATGGGAACACAAAGCAAGAACAGTTGTTATACAGGTCATATCTTGTTGTATGCGATACATACCCAAGATAGGTAAGGCCTTCAACTTCTGTGAGTGCATTCTCAAGAAGCTGCTCAATATCATCCTCCTGCATCTTTCCTGCCAGAATAAGAGGTCTTGTACCTCCATTCTCTCTGTACTTTCTGTACGCCTTTATAAGAATGTCGACTCCCTTACGCTTCTCCATATTTCCCACATAAAGGAAATAATTCTCGTCCTTAGGCGGTACATATCTTGTAAGCGGATTGGATATAATGTAAGCATTACAGCTTGGTATCTTCGCTGCCTTCGGAAAATATCTTTCTGTGTCATCCTTAGTCTGTTCTGAATTATACAGAATCATATCTGTATTCTTAAGAGTCACTCCAAGATTAAATCTGAAATAATAACTGTATATCTTTCCAAAATATCTTACATACTGAATCGGGAACATATCATGTATTGTAATAAGTGTCTTGAAATTCTTTCCAAGGTTAACCGGAATAATTGAATTAACCTCCCAGAAAATATCCGGCTTAACCTGCTTCAGTGCTTTCTTTATAAATGCAAAATATGCATATACACCGACACTTTTGTACACAGGCTTTCCCCATGCAATAACGCTGATTCCTCTCGCTTCAAATCTTTTTATATATTCACTCTCTTTAACATCCGTAAAAAGTACCCATTCAAACTCGTCATATTTTATAAGCTGTTCCAGAAAGTCATTCAGGTACATGCCTACGCCGCTTGGTCTGCTGCCAAGAGTTCTGGCATCAATCGCTATTTTTAATTTCTTCATATCTGTGCTACCTACACCAATAATCATTTATCATATCAAAAGTATTACCATAACCTGCATGTTCAAACTAAACTGTCAAAAAAACATGGCTCTTTTGATTTTACCATATTATAGATATAATTGCTATACTTTATTAATTCACTTTGTACACACGAAAACCCCGGCTTCTTTAGTTATCCTTATAGGTTTGCTCTCAAGCTTTTTTTCAACATATTTCTTAAAATCTGTATATTTGTCAACAAGATACTCTTTCTGGTTACCATGGCATGACAATATATAATCTACCAGCGGCTGCGCTTTGTCAACAACCAGCGCATCATTATAGTCTCTTCTTTCAACATGTGTAAAATATTTTTCCAGCATTCCCATGCCATTATCAAGGCCAAACTTTTCAAAAAGCTTGTCTGCTTCAAGTGCTATTCTCTTATCATATCCTGATGCCAGCCTGTTAATCTCCTGCATATGCCTGCTTCCATATGTGCTGCACACAAACATTCCGCCGGGCTTTAATACACGTACTATTTCTCCCAGTGCTTTCGATACGTCATCACAATAAAACAGTACATGATTGGCTATAACTAAATCATACTGCTCATCTTTTGCTCCTGTTTTCTCACAAGATGCAGTCCTGAACCTGAATATTACATCAATATCCCGTTCTTTCCAGCTCTCTGTTGCCAGCTTCACATTTCTTTTTGCATCACTTATCATTCCTTCTGATATGTCAGTAAGTTCAACAATTATATTATGTTTCTTTTTCCCATCAGGATCTGATCTTCTGCCCTCCATTGCCAGCCTTCCTATGTTATCAACCCACAAGGTCCCATCACCGCATCCAGTCTCAAGAATTCTCATTCCTTTATGGATATTACATTGTTCATATATCCATGGAAACCATCCCTGCTTATTGACAGAAAACTGACTATGCAGATTTATTCTTGCCGATATATTGCCGGCATTAAGATATTGGTTCTTCATACTGTCTTCCATAGTTGTCAGATGTATAATCTCTAACATGTTGCTCCAGTCAACGCCATTTCCTGCATTTATTGAATCTTCTGTCTCTTCAATAGCTTTACACACAAGCTGCATCTGTGCAATCTTATCCTCAATCATTCTTTTCTGTAATTCCAATGAATTTTTAAGAACATGATAATCTGAATCACCTATTGTCATATTTCTTATATCATCCAGAGAAAACCCAAGATATTTAAGCAATAACACCTGCTGTAATCTTGTAAAATCAGAATCGGTATAAAACCTCACACCTTCAGCTGTAAGAAGTGACGGTTTTAATATATTCTGCTGGTCGTAATACCTTATTGTTCTTACTGAAACATTTGCCTTCTTAGCAAATTCTCCCGAAGAATAATACCCATCTTTATGCATATAAATAACCTTTCCTTATAAATTATCGCAAAAGCACTTGAAGGTGACGCTGCGTCACCTTTTATTATATACATGACTTAAAAAATGTCTACTTGAAAATTAACATAACATTTTGACAAACAAGGAGGAACTTCAATTATGAAGGGTATTATTTTAGCTGGTGGTTCTGGCACACGCCTTTACCCACTCACAATGGTAACTAGTAAACAGCTTCTTCCAATCTATGATAAGCCAATGATTTATTATCCACTCTCAGTTCTTATGAGCGCCGGTATCAGAGATATTCTTATTATTTCTACACCACAGGATACTCCAAGATTCAAAGAACTTTTAAAGGATGGAAGCCAGTTTGGTGTTAACCTTACTTATGCTGTACAGCCAAGCCCGGACGGACTTGCACAGGCATTTATTATTGGCGAGGAATTCATCGGTGATGACACTGTTGCCATGGTTCTTGGTGATAATATATTTGCAGGTCACGGTCTTAAGAAGAGACTTAAGGCAGCTGTTGAGAATGCTGAATCAGGAAAGGGTGCAACAGTATTTGGTTACTATGTTGATGATCCTGAAAGATTTGGTATTGTTGAATTTAATAATGAAGGAAAGGCTGTATCTATCGAAGAAAAGCCAGCACAGCCTAAGAGTAACTACTGTGTAACAGGTCTTTACTTCTACGACAACAAGGTTGTTGAATACGCTAAGAACTTAAAGCCATCTGCAAGAGGCGAGCTTGAGATTACTGATCTTAACCGTATCTACTTAGAGAAGGGTACTTTAAATGTAGAACTTCTCGGACAGGGATTCACATGGCTTGATACAGGAACACATGAAAGTCTTGTAGAAGCAACTAACTTTGTTAAGACTGTTGAGACTCATCAGCACAGAAAGATTGCATGTCTTGAAGAAATCGCTTACTTAAACGGCTGGATTAACAAAGACGAAGTTCTCAAGGTATATGAGGTATTAAAGAAGAACCAGTATGGTCAGTACTTAAAGGATGTCTTAGACGGCAAATATGTTGACAAGCTTCATGAATAATTAAGTACATTTAGTTAAAACATTTTTCATATTAAGAACACATTTTAAATATTAAGGAGATTAATTATGACAATTATTGTTACCGGTGGAGCCGGATTTATCGGAAGTAACTTTGTATTTCACATGTTAAACAAATACCCAGACTACAGAATCATCTGTCTTGACTGCCTCACATATGCAGGTAATCTTTCAACTCTTGAACCTGTTATGTCTAACCCTAACTTCAGATTCGTTAAGGAAAGCATCACAGACCGCGAAGCTGTTTACAAGCTTTTCGAAGAAGAGCATCCAGATATGGTTGTAAACTTCGCTGCTGAGTCACACGTTGACCGTTCTATCGAGAACCCGGAAGTTTTCCTTACAACTAATATTCTTGGTACACAGGTTCTTATGGATGCCTGCAGAAAGTATGGTATTCAGAGATACCATCAGGTATCTACTGATGAAGTATACGGCGATCTTCCACTTGACAGACCTGACCTTTTCTTCACAGAAGAGACACCAATCCATACATCAAGCCCATACAGCTCATCAAAGGCTGGCGCAGACTTACTTGTTCTTGCCTACCACAGAACTTATGGACTTCCTGTTACTATTTCAAGATGCTCTAATAACTATGGACCATACCACTTCCCAGAGAAGCTTATCCCTCTTATGATTGCTAATGCTCTTAACGATAAGCCACTTCCAGTTTATGGCGAAGGTCTTAACGTTCGTGACTGGCTCTATGTTGAGGATCACTGCAAGGCTATCGACCTTATCATCCACAAGGGACGTGTTGGTGAAGTATACAACGTTGGTGGACACAACGAGAAGAGAAATATTGATATCGTTAAGCTTATCTGCAAGGAGCTTGGCAAGCCTGAATCACTTATCGTTCATGTAGGTGACAGAAAGGGACATGATATGCGTTACGCTATCGACCCAACTAAGATTCACAATGAATTAGGATGGCTTCCAGAAACTAAGTTTGAAGATGGTATCAAGAAGACAATTCAGTGGTATCTTGATAATAAGGAATGGTGGGAGACAATCATTTCTGGCGAATATCAGAACTACTATGAGAAAATGTATAGCAACCGCTAATTAACACATTTATTCTGTAAGGAGATTTGACATGAAGATATTAGTTACCGGCGTTGGCGGTCAGCTTGGCCACGATGTTATGAATGAACTGATAGGCAGAGGTCATACAGGCGTTGGCAGCGACATCGCACCTGAATACTCAGGAATTGCTGATGGAAGCGCTGTCACAACAGCCGAATATGTACCTATGGATATAACTGATGCTGCTCAGGTTTCTGAAGTTATCACTAAGGTTTCACCTGATGTTGTAATTCACTGTGCAGCATGGACAGCTGTTGATGCTGCCGAAGATGATGATAAGAAAGCCAATGTTAAGGCTATCAATGCAGATGGCACTCAGAATATTGCCAATGTCTGCAAGAAACTTGACTGCAAGATGGTATACATCAGTACTGATTATGTATTTGACGGTCAGGGCGGAACACCTTGGGAGCCAGACTGCAAGGACTATAAGCCTCTTAATGTATATGGAGAGACTAAGCTTGCCGGAGAACTTGCTGTTTCTAACACTCTTGATAAATACTTTATCGTGCGTATTGCATGGGTATTTGGTGTTAATGGAAAGAACTTTATTAAGACTATGCTTAATGTTGGAAAGACTCATGACGAGGTTCGTGTTGTCAACGACCAGATTGGTACCCCGACTTACACATTAGATCTTGCAAGACTTCTTGTTGATATGGTTGAAACTGACAAATACGGTTATTACCATGCAACTAATGAAGGTGGATACATTTCATGGTATGACTTTACTAAGGAAATCTATGCACAGGCAGGTCTTTCTACTAAGGTTACACCTGTAACTACTGCTGAATACGGCATTTCTAAAGCTGCAAGACCTTTTAACAGCCGTTTAGATAAGAGCAAGCTTACTGCTAACGGATTCACTCCGCTTCCAACATGGCAGGATGCTCTTCACAGATTCTTAAAAGAAATCGGCGAAATCTAATCCGGCACATTATTATAATGCATCACTATATAAACATTAATAAGGAGATTTTATCATGGGACAGATTACAGTTGAAAAGAATGTCGCAGGTATCGAGGGACTTTGTGTCGTCACTCCTGCTGTTCACGGTGATAACCGTGGATACTTTATGGAAACATACAGCCAGCGTGATATGGAAGAAGCTGGTATCAATATTAACTTTGTTCAGGACAACCAGTCTATGAGTACTAAGGGTGTTCTTCGTGGTCTTCATTTCCAGAAGCATTTCCCACAGACAAAGCTTGTAAGAGCTATCAAGGGTTCTGTTTTTGATGTTGCTGTTGACCTTCGTACAGACTCTGAAACTTACGGAAAGTGGTACGGAATCCTTCTCACAGAAGAGAATAAGAAGCAGTTCCTTATCCCTAAGGGATTTGCACATGGATTCCTCGTTCTTACTGATACAGCAGAATTCTGCTACAAGTGCGATGACTTCTATCATCCTAACGACGAGGGCGGTCTTGCATGGAACGATCCTGCAATCGGTATTGAATGGCCAGAGCTTACAGGCACTTACAATGGCTCAGCTTCAGGCGAAGGCTACGCTTTAAATGATGGAACAAAGCTTAACTTAAGTGATAAGGACCAGCTTTGGGATACACTTGAGAACACATTTAAGTTTGATTAATTATTATAATAAAAACTGCGGCTCTTATGAACCGCAGTTTTTATTATATGTACTCATTATTGCTGCAAAACATATAAACACCGGGAAGACCTCGAATTTAAATAGATTTCCTGTTCCCTGCAGAATATATGCTATTACCGCCATTCCTATTGCCGTTATCATATATCTGCTTCCATATCCCTGCAGCAAAGAATCATCATTGCTATTGCTAATATCTTTCTCTGGTTTAGTCCTGTCCTCTATTGATTCCAGCACATTATGCGTTGCAAATATAAATACTGCAACAGACATCAATATCTGAATAATTCCTATAAAAATCATTAGATAAAAAGTATAATTATTTCTGTAATTATTAATCATAACGATTGTAATTATCACAATTATATCCAGTCCTGTAATACACATATATATACGGTTTAACACGACTTTTCTGATATTTTTTATACATCCCTTAACTCTGTCATCAAATATTATAAGCATCATATATATTATACACCCAGCTATTATAAATGCCGTTGTCTTATATGATGTAAGAAATGCTGATGACGCAGACAATGCAATAACCTTATTAGTAAATACATTTATATATGCAAACAGCCTTCCCAGAATAAAAATCATAAGCACTATAAGTTCATATCTCGTAAAGCATTCATATTTTCTTAATGCTATTGGCTGCATAACAAGAAGCACTATCACCATGCCCGTAACAGCCATATTACCTGTTGCAGATATAAGTCCCATTTCACATAAACCAGCCGCTGTCAGATAATATATTTTTTTATTATCATCTGACAAAAGGAATGCATACACACAAACTGCAAACATCATAACAGTATACATGCAATACGCGTCCGTACAGTATTTAGCAGAAATTAAGAATCTCAATATTGTAATGATATTTATAATTACAGATGCAGCTATCATAATCATCATATCTGTTTCTTCATACGAATAACATGCAGATATAACAATATATATACACGTACATCCTATAAACAATAACATTCCCTGAATTATGCTTCCGGTTCCGCTGAATTCATAACCTGCAGCCGGTGATATAAAGCACCACACTACTGACAGTAATATCAGAATACCTGGCACAACACATCTGCTTTTAATCCCCGTAGTTATAATATCTTTAAAACCATCTTTACTGTTAATCAGCTTATTAATAACTGCACACAGCAATACCAGCAGCGCCAGTGCTATAAAAATATTGCAAAAAGCCGATGATACTTTTCTGTTCTGTGCAATAACAGCAAAAGGAAAGATAACTGCCATAATAAGCACAGTTACCTTTCCAATTAAAAACTTTAACTTCTGATATATCCCCATATACCTTCTCCCCCGTATAAATACATTTTAAAATCAGGTAAAATTAATGGCCATCCGGATGATAAGTATCAACCACCTTCTTAAGATACTCTCTTATATTACCTGTCTCTGAATAAGCTTCTTCCTTAAGTTTCTCAAGATTATCAAAGAAATTCTCCTTGTCAAACTCAATCGGTTTTCCAATATGAATAAGCTTATTATCCGTCTCCTGAAGTCCTTCCTCTTTCATAAGAAGTTCCTCATATAATTTTTCTCCCGGTCTGAGTCCCGTATATTTAATCTCCATATCAACGCCAAGTGTATAACCTGACAGTCTGATAAGATTCTTTGCAAGGTCATCAATCTTAACCGGTTCACCCATATCAAGAATAAATATTTCTCCACCTTTGGCATACGCGCCTGCCTGAAGAACAAGCGAAACAGCCTCCGGTATTGTCATGAAATATCTTATAATGTTAGGATCTGTAACTGTAACAGGTCCTCCTGCCTCAATCTGTTTCTTAAAAAGCGGTATAACAGAACCATTGCTTCCAAGTACATTACCGAATCTTACAGCAACGAAATCTGTCTTTGATATCTCATTATATGTCTGCACAATCATTTCACAGATACGCTTTGTTGCTCCCATTACATTTGTCGGATTAACCGCCTTATCTGTACTTATCATTACAAACTTTTTAACCCCGTACTTGTCTGCCATCTTAGCGACATTCCATGTACCGACAACATTATTCTTAACAGCCTCATCAGGACTGACTTCCATAAGAGGTACATGCTTATGTGCTGCGGCATGATATACAATATCAGGCTTGTACTGTGCAAATACGCTTTCAAGCCTTGACACATTTCTTATTGAACCAATAAGAGTAACAACATTGGCGTCTGGATAATTAATTTTTAATTCCTGCTGGATATCATATGCATTATTCTCATATATATCAAATATAATGAGCTGCTTAGGCTTGTGGCTTACAAGCTGACGGCAAAGCTCTGAACCAATGGAGCCACCTCCTCCTGTTACCATAATAACCTTATCCTTAACATATCCCATAATAGATTCAATATCTACTTCAATCGGATCTCTTCCAAGAAGGTCAAGCACATCAACATTACGGATAGAATTAACATTAATCTCTCCGTCTACCATCTGATATACGCCCGGCAGAATCTTAAGAGTACAGTCTGTCTCTTTACAAATGTTTAATATATCCCTTTTAACTTCATTAGATGCTGATGGAATTGCAAATATAATCTCATCAATATCATAAAGCTTTGCTGCTTCCTTAATCTTATCCCTTGTTCCTATAACCTTGACGCCTCGTATGTATTTGCCTACCTTGCGGCGGTCGTCATCAATAATACAGGCAATATTAGAATTAGCAAGATAACTTGAACTCTGTATTTCTCTCATAATGACATTGGTTGCCTCTCCTGCACCTATAATCATTACATTGTTGGAAGTCTTAATATTCCTGTATTTGTTAAGCACAGTTCTTATCATTCTGTACATAAAACGACTTGCACATATTGCAATAATAAGGTATATTGCCGCATTAAAATAGCAGCTTCTAGGAAGCATATTGCCTGCTATCCTGTTACAGACATAATGTACTATCTCTACTGTAATACACGCCTCAGCAATCCTGTATACCTCTGCAATACTCGCATACTGCCATAAACTGTGATACAGTCTAAATCCCCAGAAAATAAGCAGCGATATTATTGTATATGGCAGCATATTCTCTACATAATTACTGATATATTGAGGTTCAATGGATACAATGCCTACATCAAATCTCATTATCAACGACAGGTACACACATGCATTCAGTAAAAATGTATCTGTTAAAAACAAGAAAAACCTTCTTACTAAAAGCTGCATCCTGTCCTTTTTAGTCTCACCCATTATCTGTTCTCCGTTTCTTTTGCTGGCTTTTTACCTGCCAACCCACATACTATACCAATTCCATAAGAAATATGCAACAGGAAAAATAAAAACGGTAACGCAAAACATGTTTTATTGCGCTCCTTTTTAGCTCCTATAACTGCAACAACTGACATAATAACTGCCAGAAGCCAGTATGCTCCCCACATAAGTCCTGTAAGTCCATATACAATACGCGAAAAAAGTGATTTTACTGCAAGTAATTTACATGACACACTTGCTATTGTTGTAACAATAATCGCCATAACAAAAGCCCATGGTACAAAATGATATATTGAAAGACAGCCCGGACACACCTTACTTGTCTTTCCAATCCAGTAACCGTTAGCATATTTCTGCTTCAGCATCTTAGGAAGTGAACTCCTTGTATGCTGGTATGATATTATATCCGGGCAGAATCTCAGTCTGAATCCTGCTTTTCTCATACGGTAATGAATCTCATTATCCTCTGTTCTTGTAAGTGATTCATTATAATATCCGATTTTTTCAAACACTTCTCTTCTATACGCAGCATGAAACAGTGATTTCATATATATCTTCTCTCCTGTCCCATTACCACCATTCCTGTAAGGCGCTATGCTTGAACCAAACATAGAACTTTCGGCAAGAAGCAGCGTATCCTTCCACGGTGTCTCTTCATCCACAATGTTAGGACGCACACCGCCTACAACCATTTCGCCTTCCTCTAAAACCTTAACATTCTTACTGACAAAATCCTCTGGAATATGTGCATGTGCATCAACTCTTATCACAGCATCCCCTGTATAATTATCAAGAAGAACATTCCATCCGCATGGCAGCGTTCTCTTCGGATTATCAAGAACCTTAATCTGTCGTGCTCCCATTTTATTCTCTCTTGCAAACTCCTGCATAACCGCCTTTGTTCCATCAGTCGATGCAGAATCTACAAGCACCACTTCTATGAGACTATGGTCATAGCTTTGATTACTTATATCGTCAAGAATGTTCTTTATTGTGCTTTCCTCATTATATGCAATAACGGCTATAGTAATAAACATATTCAACCTACTTCTTAACTGTCATTCTTTCACTTCCAACTACTGATGCAAATGTGTCCCATAATACGGTTGCATCAGATTTAACTCCAAAATGCTTCATGCTTTCCAGATTATATCGCATCTTGGCAGGTAAAACCTCATTTAAATATATATTATCTGTACTCTCCTCATCAACAGCTTCTCCAAGAAGCTTATCCTCATCCTTATATGCAATGCTTGTCCTTGACGTAAGTCCAGCTGGAAGAAGAAGTGTTGCATACATTTCCTTAGTATATTTCTTAACATACTTAGGTACTTCTGGTCTTGTCCCAACAAGTGTCATATCCCCTGCAAGTATATTAAAAAGCTGTGGAAACTCGTCCATTCTGTACTTTCGAAGAAATGCACCTACTTTAGTAATTCTTACATCATTATCTACTGTCACGGCTGAACCTAACTTACTTGCATTGTCAACCATAGTTCTGAACTTATAAATGCGGAATATTCTTCCATACTGTGTCACTCTTGCCTGTCTGAAAAATACAGGTCCCGGTGAATCAAGTCTGATGGCAAGTGCTATTACTCCCATAGGAATAATAAGAACTGCAAGCATAATACCTGCAACAATCACATCCAGAAATCTTTTCATCTTAAGCCACATTCTGTGCTTCATAAGTATATTATAATATTTTCTTACTTCCTTCGTTCTCATCTCATCAGGAAGAAGCTGCCATGGTCTTAATTCCATCGTAATACTCCCCTCTTAATTATTGATGTGTCACAATTGATTAATGGCCGATTATTTCAATCTGTTAAACTGTTCTATAACATATTCTACCTGTTCATCAGTAAGACATGTATGAAGTGGCAGCGTTATCTCATTGCGATACATATTATATGAATTAGGAAAATTCTTAATATCAAATCCCATATTCTTATATGCTGTATGCATTGGAAGCGGCTTAAAATGCACATTTGTTGCAACACCTGCTTCAGCAAGTCTTATTATAAATGCATTACGCTCCTCAACATCTTTTCCTAAAAGTCTTACAAGATACAGATGACCACTTGAAGTATACTTATCTGTAAAATGTTTCATAATCTCTACATCATCGGCTGCAATACCCTCTGTGTATCTCTCTATAATATGTTTTCTTCTCTTAAGAAGTCCCGGATATCTCTTAAGCTGTACAAGTCCGATTGAAGCCATGATATCAGTCATGTTACATTTGTAATAAGTTCCCTTGATATCATATTCCCATGCTCCAAGCTTAGTCTTTGCAAGTGCATCCTTAGACTGTCCATGAAGCGAAAAAAGCATAATCTGCTTATAGATATCCTCGTCATCAACTCCAGGAATACTTCTCCATGTAAGTGCTCCACCCTCTGCTGTAGTAAGGTTCTTGACAGCATGGAATGAAAAGCTTGTAAAATCAGCCTTCATTCCACTCATAATGCCACCTTCGCTCGCACCAAAGCCATGTGCGGAATCGGCTACAATTGCTACTCTGCCAAGTGCTTCCTGAAGAGGTGATGCCGGCTTAAATATACTCTTCTTACTCTCGACAATATTTCTTATCCTGTCATAATCGACCATAACTCCGCCGATATCTACAGGTATGACAGCCTTGGTTTTTTCATTTATTGCAGACTCAAGCTCATCATAATCAAGATGATATGTGCCTTCCTCCACATCAATAAGAACCAGCTTGGCATTAACATGGGCAACAACACTTGCAGATGCTGTATAAGTGTATGCCGGTACAATAACCTCATCACCTTCTCCTATCCCTAACAGACGGAGTGCAGTCTCTAAACATGCTGTAGCTGAATTAAGACATGCTGCCTTTTTTGCACCCGTAAATTCTGCAATCTGTCTTTCAAACTCCTTGGTTCTTGGTCCTGTAGTAATCCAGCCTGACCTCAGAGCCTCGGCAACTGCCTGAATCTCCTCTTCTGTTATATCTGGTGGTGAAAATGAAATATTCATAATTCTTTATCTCCTTATTAATTCCTACTTATTGGATATCTTCGTTCCAGCCTGTGTAACCGTAGGGATCTGTGTCTGTGTAGTTGTCTCCTGCGTTCCACCGGAAACCATATCTGGAAATGCATATGTCAGATCTCCGGATGTATTAGCAATAGAAATCGTATAACTAACAGTATTATATCCATTCTGTGAAAGTGTAATCGTCTTCTTGCCTGATGACTTGTCAAATGTGCATGGCACAGTACCAATATACTCACTATTTACATAAAGTGAAGCCCCCTTAGGTGCTGTAATTGATACTTTGTATCCACTTGTATTATCTGCCGCTGTTGTTGTAGTAGTACTTGAAGCACTCATATCAATAACCTTGGTTACATACGGAGAATTAACATTTATAATTTCAGAATATTCCTGATAATGATTGGCTACCAGCTTAATTCTGTGAGTTCCATAAGTCAAAGAAACAGGGGATGAATAATCAACCTCCGTTCCATCTATACTCATTACCGCACCAGACGGAGTAACCGAGAAATTAACCGCACCTGTTTTAACAGGATCAGTCTGGACTTCTGAAAAATCAACTGTCGTAGTTGCATCCTTTGATATAGTAACAGTCTTACTTGATGACAGACTGCCATTACGGACATTAACTGTAAATGTACCAACAGGTGCAGTTACAAGCATATCCGGAGTAATACCAAGAAGCTGTCTGTTTCCAATACTTACATATCCACCGCTTAGTGCATCAACTCCTGTAAACTTAAGGTATCCGTGTCCCTCTGTCACATCAACAGAATAAACCTTTTCTCCCACGCCTCTTATAACCAGCTTATCCTGATCAACAAGCTGTGCAATGCTTATTCTCTCATCTCCAGAAAGTACAACTGTGTAGCTTTCATATACCATATTGGATGCACCAATACTTAATTTCCTTGAACTCTCATCTACAGTAATTCCTGAAACATCGTATCTCGCCCATGCATCACTGTTTCCATATATCTTAGTCGCTTTGCCCTTCTTATCGACATATACATCATATATGCCTCCCATATCCATGGTTGCCGCAGCCTTTACCTTACCGTATGCATCCTGAATATCTGTGCCACCTGAATAAGGCACTTCATATTCTGTTCCTGTGGATATATCAACAAACCTCATTTTAAGGTCACTTATATCACGCTGGGAAAGTACACCTGTAAATGTAGGATTCTCCCCATCACCTTTTATATCCTTATTAACAGTTGGTGCCGGTGTGATACTGCTTCCTGGCACCATTGCATTGCTGCTATTGTTACCGGATGCCGTACATGCAGTCGTTCCTACACAGAATATCACAACCAGACATATTGCCAATATCCTTTTAATAATATGTACATTCTTATACTTTCGTTCCATATACATTCCTCGCAAAAAACTTATCCCCTCGTATCCTCCGATTTTATCACAGACCACACATTTTATCAATTAATTCTCTTCTTTGTATATTCTGTGAAATAACAACTTTCAGCTTATCTATATTCTTTGCTGGAACCCACGCTTTTCCGGCATTATAATACTGGTTAATAATCTTCCAGAATTTTTCCGGAAAACTTAACAATGCAACCAGCATATCAAGGTCTACATCTGCAAGAGGTTTTAATTTATCATATTCATCAACAATCCTGTATGCCACATTGATATCCCAGTCATGCTTTTCCATAACCTTTCTTAAGAACTGGTATAAATCAGCGACCTGACAGTCATTATGGCATTTTTCGAAATTAGTCACGGCAGAACCTCCATTTTCCGTATCAAGAAAAACATTATGGTAATTATAACTGCCATGTACTAACTCCCGTGTCTGTTCCATCCTCTCAAAACGCTCATCGAACTGTTCTGATTTAAGCAGTTCACTTGCATTATCTGCCTCTTTGTAAAATGTATCTATCGCACCAAGCGCTATCTGTTCAAATTCATTTTTCTTCTTCTTGCCTCGCATATAATTAGCAGCTTTCTTAATCTCCTTTGTATGCCTGTCAAGATTCTGTCTCATCCCTGCGCCCTTATCAAACTGGACATAAATATTCTGTGTGCGGCTTTCACTTGCTTTCAGCTCTGCCTCCTGTCCGTAATCTTCTGACTCCGCCAGCGCCATGCACTCCCAACGCCTCATCATATTCTGATTTTCACCTTCCTGCACATATTTAACTCCAGCTGAAGAAACAACATTTAAACAAATATGCAGCTGCGCCAGTGTTCTCACTGCCCCCACAACATCATTTACAGACTTGACATCACATTCCCTGCCGCCAAACCAGTTTTTCATCACATATTTCCGCCCGTCATCTCCCACTGTAAAAAGTTCCCCATCCTGATTTCTTACATATGAATCAACATTGTTAAATCCTGCCTCTGATACTGCATTTGTCACTGCCTCATCCCGCAGATAAAACCCGTCATTTCTGCTGCATTCAAGAAAAAGTCTGCATCCCCTGTCAGTAAAAAGGATTATTCCTCCACGACCTTTTACCATTTTCTTAATCTGCATATCATAAAATTTAAGACACTCTAATGATTTATCGTTCATAAAATCCCCCGTTTCTGCACTTGATACAGACGTCTTCTGCACATACGCCTACGTCTGCCTTATCTTATGAAAATAAATGCATCTATATTCCTGTGAATCCGTATCTTGATGAAAATGTGTTTTTTTCTTATAATAAATAGAAATGGATTTAATTCGCACATTTATACTAATTAACATTGCAGGGGGATAATATGCCGAAAACTTACCATATTGACATGCCGGAAGCTGTCAGGAATATTATACATACTATAGAAGAGCATGGATTTAAAGCGTATGCAGTTGGTGGCTGTATAAGGGACAGTATCCTTGGACGCACGCCTGATGACTGGGACATAACAACTTCTGCTGTACCCGGACAGGTAAAATCCTTCTTCAGAAGAACAATAGACACAGGAATTGCCCACGGCACTGTAACTGTCATGATAGATAAGACAGGATATGAGGTAACCACCTACAGAATTGATGGAGAATATGAAGACGGCAGACATCCTAAATCTGTTGAATTTTCTGCCAGCCTTGTAGACGACCTGTGCCGCCGTGATTTTACAATAAATGCAATGGCATACAACGATACTGATGGATTTGTTGATGAATTCAACGGACTTGGCGATTTAGATGCGAAAATAATCCGTTGTGTTGGTAAACCAGAATTAAGATTTACAGAGGATGCATTAAGAATGATGCGTGCCATAAGATTTTCTGCACAGCTTGGATTTACCATTGACGGGCCAACATGGAACGCAATTAAAAAGCTTGCTCCGTCAATCAGTAAAATAAGCATGGAACGTGTGCATGTGGAGCTTGGCAAAACTCTTATGTCAGCACATCCCGATTATGTATCTGAATATTCAGAAGCGGGACTTTTCGCACCAATACTTCCGGTAATTGACAATGCATTAAAGAGCCGTTACAGCCGCAAGATACTTGCCACCTTACGACACACCCCTGATAATATATACCTGCGCTACGCTGCACTTTTCATAACTTCTGCACCTGATGAAGCAGCAAAAACACTCCGCGCATTGAAAATGGATAACAAGACAGTTGACACAGTATCTAAGCTTGTTGAATTGTCAAAAATCGATATAGATGAAACAGAACCCGCTGTACGTACTGCACTTAACAAATATGGCAGAGAATTTCTTCCTCTGTGGCATGAACTTATGATGTCAGTAATACAGGCTTCAGAAGAAATTACAGGAATCGGCAATCCAGCAAAAGTAAAGCATCTCCTTACTCTTAAACGCCTTGTAACAGATATCCTGGAGCGCGGCGACTGCTTTACAATTAAAGACCTTGATATATCAGGAAATGACCTTATTGAATACGGTCTTCAGGGACACGAAATCGGTGAAACTCTCAAATCCCTGCTTGATATAGTTATAGAGAATCCCAAGCTCAACGACAAAGCAACTCTGATTGCTATGATTGAACATATTAAATAATATAAAAAAATATCCCTCACCAGTACCTTTCCGGCAAATCTGGTGAGGGATTCTTTTAATTCCCATCTTATATTTAATTAATATGCCTTACCCCAGTAAACCATAGCCTTAGCAGGCTTACCACAGCATACGCACACATCACTTAACTTCTCCTGTGCAAATGGCATACATCTTGATGTACATGTAGTATCTTCCTTAATCTTGTCCTCACAAGCCTGGTCTCCACACCACATAGCCTTGATGAATCCAGCCTTATTAGCTGCTGTATCCTTGAATTCATCATAATTAAGAGCTGTGTATGTATGAGCATCTCTGTGAGCTCTTGCTCTCTCAAGCATATCCTTCTGGATAGTATCAAGAATCTCAGGAATCTTGTCCGCAAGCTCATTGATAGATACAGTAATCTTTTCTCTTGTATCACGACGAACGATAACAGCCTGATTAGCCTCGATATCTCTTGGTCCCATCTCAACTCTTACAGGGATACCACGCATCTCCTGCTCAGAGAACTTCCAGCCTGGATTCTTATCTGAATCATCAACCTTAACACGAAGTCCTGCTGCCTTAAGAGCCTGGCCAACTTCATAAGCCTTGTCAAGAACGCCTGCCTTCTTCTGCATAATAGGAATAACATCAACCTGAACAGGTGCTACCTTAGGTGGAAGCACAAGTCCTGAATCATCACCGTGAGTCATGATAACAGCACCGATAAGTCTTGTTGTTGTTCCCCATGAAGTCTGGTGAACATATTTTAACTTATTATCCTTGTCTGTGTACTGGATACCAAATGCTTTGGCAAATCCATCACCAAAGTTATGGCTTGTACCTGACTGAAGGGCCTTACCATCATGCATAAGCGCCTCGATAGTATAAGTAGCCTCTGCTCCTGCAAACTTCTCCTTATCAGTCTTACGTCCCTTAATTACAGGAATTGCAAGAACTTCCTCACAGAAGTCAGCGTAAAGGTTAAGCATCTGCTGTGTACGTGCCTCAGCCTCTTCTGCTGTAGCATGTGCTGTATGGCCTTCCTGCCATAAGAACTCTCTTGAACGAAGGAATGGTCTTGTCTCCTTTTCCCATCTTACAACTGAACACCACTGGTTATATACCTTTGGTAAATCTCTGTATGACTGTATCTCATCTTTATAGAAATCACAGAAAAGTGTCTCTGATGTAGGTCTTACACACATTCTTTCCTGAAGTGGATTAAGTCCGCCATAAGTTACCCATGCAACTTCTGGTGCAAATCCTTCTACATGATCCTTCTCAACCTCAAGAAGGCTCTCTGGAATGAACATTGGAAGATAAACATTCTCAACACCTGTTTCCTTGAATCTTCTGTCCATCTCATTCTTAATATTCTCCCAGATTGCATATCCAGCCGGCTTAAAAATCATGCATCCCTTGACGCTTGAGTAAGACATAAGCTCTGCCTTCTTACACACATCTGTGTACCACTGAGCGAAATCCTCTTTCATGGATGTAATCGCTTCTACTAATTTCTTATCTTCTGCCATAATAAACCTCTTTCTATGACATTACAGACCCGTTTCATACGGAGCCTGATGCGAATGCTGCTTCGCATTGTCCGCCTGCCATTGACGGCACCACTAGAGTTTATCATGTTCTAAAATGCTTTTCAAGTAAAGAACAAGTGCTTTTATTATACAATATGATATTGGGCCAAGAATAAATCCCATAACTCCATACACAAGTATCCCGATATATATAACCGCAAGCATTGTAAATGGCGCAATTCCCATTCTGTCGCCCATACATTTTGACTCCATAATCTCCCTCACAAAATATGTGACAATATACAATACCACAAGAATCACCGCATTTTTCACATGTCCGAAAAGCAGGCTTCCCACAGCCCACGGTATCAGTACCGTTCCCGTACCAAATATCGGAAGTGCGTCAATAATCCCAGTCAGCACACCAAGAAGAATCGCATATGGATTGCCTATCATTAAAAATGCTGTTGAACACACCACAATATTTATCGACATTATAATAAGCTGCACCTTGAAATATACATTTATCAAATTGCGAAGTCCAACATGCACCGCCCCGACTTCGTCCTTAAATATAGTGTTCTCCCGCCAGCTTCTGTACTTCTCAATTCCAGCCGCCGCATATATCGTTCCAATAAAGCACACCACAAGTCCGGCAACCGCCATAACGCACCATGTTATAACCGGGACAGAATGTTTTCTCATAATTGTAAAGAACATCTGCTGCCCATCACCATCTATAATTATCCCTTTACATTTTTCAAAAAATGCGTAACTGCAGCCTTCTTTTAACTTAATCCAGCCATCAATACGGCAGCATACAAACTTAAACTGCCCATCAAGGCTGTTAATATTCTCATCAAAATTGGCTATGAAATCTTTAAGTTCGCGAAACGCCATATAACCGACATACAACAGCACTGAAAGAATTATAAGCGTCACCATTGTTACAACTATACTCGCAGCAAGCGTCTTTTTCTCCCTTAAAAGTTTCGCCAGCCCCACTATCGGCTTCTGAAGCAGCACCGCAAAACAAAATGCAAGCAAAAAAGGCCACACATAATAGAAAAGTACTTTAAATATAAAGAAAACCACCGCAATAATAACGACACTGCCAACAAGCAATGTCAGCCTCTTCCTGAAATCCCACACATTTTCACCCATATGCCACCTCACACCTGCTAATACTTATCGTTTAATTAGTGTGTGCGTGGCTAGGACATTTATTCGCCGAATGTTGTTGATTAATTATTAAAACGCATGTATTCTTAATAAAAACATAAAAAGGACACAACCATGCTTAATATAATACACGAAACTAAAGACATTATTATAGTGAATAAACCAGCCGGACAGCTATCCCAGGGTGCGAAAGGATTTGATTTGGACCTTGTAAGCGAAGTTATGACTTACAACGCTTCACAGGGAAAGCCTGCATATGCAGCAATAATCAACCGCCTTGACCGGCCGGTTTCGGGACTTGTGCTTATTGCAAAGAATAAGTCTTCAGCAGCAAAGTATTCCACACTAATGCAGAAGGAGGGCGGATTTAATAAACAATATGAAGCTTTAATATGTGGAAAACTATCCGAACCAAAAGGAACTTTTGTTGATTATTTAAAGAAAGATGGAAGAACGAACACATCAGCCATAGTTCCGGCAGACGCCGCCGCTAATGATAAAGATGCAAAGCTTTCAAAGCTTGAATATGAAGTGATATCTTATGATGAAGTTAAAGACATTACACATGTAAGAATACATCTGATTACCGGCAGACATCACCAGATAAGAGTTCAGTTTGCAAGCCGCAGGAACCCGCTTGTTGGAGATTATAAATATGCCACTGCTGATTGCGGCATGGATAACGCCGTTAAAGCAGTGGCACTTAAAAGAAACCAGATTGCACTGTGCGCTGTTTCACTTACAATTGAGAATGAAACATTCAGAGTTACACCTGAGTTTTCGATTGGGTGATACCGTCTGGTATTTTGCTGGATGTGGCCAATTACCTACTGAACAAGCTTTCTATTCATAACTAGTAGGTCAATTTGTATGTTTTCAAACTCAGTTTGCATCATGGCATAGTCTATAAGTTTAGTCTTTTACATTTTAAATCTGTACCCTACTCCCCAGATTGTCTCAATATACTGAGGCTTGCTTGTATCAAGCTCAATCTTCTCTCTGATTTTCTTGATGTGGACAGTTACAGTTGCGATGTCACCGATTGAATCCATATCCCAGATTTCCTTGAAAAGTTCTTCCTTAGTGAAGACATGATTAGGATTCTCTGCAAGGAACGTAAGAAGGTCAAATTCCTTTGTTGTAAATGGCTTCTCCTCACCATTAACAAATACTCTTCTTGCTGTCTTATCAATCTTTATTCCTCTGATTTCAATAATATTGTTATTGTTCTTAGAATTACTTACAAGTCTGTCATATCTTGCAAGATGTGCCTTTACTCTTGCAACAAGCTCACTAGGGCTGAATGGCTTGGTCATGTAATCATCCGCACCAACTCCAAGCCCTCTTATCTTATCAATATCTTCCTTCTTGGCAGATACCATGATAATAGGAATATCCTTAACTTCTCTTACCTGCTTGCATATCTCGAAACCATCAGTTCCGGGAAGCATGATATCAAGGATACACATATCAATATCCTCATGCAGTGCAGCCGCAAGGCCACTTGTTCCATCATTACATACCTCAACCTCATATCCGTTAAGTTCAAGGTAATCCTTCTCAATATCTGCAATACTCTCTTCATCTTCTACAATTAATATCTTGCTCATAGCCAGTCCCCTTTCGTGTAGTTTCATTATGCATTCTCAGGATTCTCTTCATCCTTTGCTTTAAGCAGATTAAGATGCATGGTCGTGCCTTCGCCCTCTACACTCTCTGCCCATATCTTTCCTTTGTGGTCCTCAACAATCTTCTTAACAATTGCAAGGCCTATGCCACTTCCACCATGCTTGCTGTTTCTTGATTCATCAGTTCTATAGAAACGCTCAAATATTCTCTCAACATCTTTAGCTGCAATGCCAATACCGTTATCTGAGAATATTGCATGAATGTAGTCGCCTTCATCGTACAGGTCAATCTTAATCTTTCCCTGTCGTCCCTCAGCCATATACTTAACCGAGTTACTTATAATATTATTAACAACCCTCTTTAGCTGCTCCGGATCAACATTCATATATGCCGGCTCAGTAAGATGGTCATTATATTCCAGTTCAATCTGGCTTGCCTCAAGCTCTGTGCCTATCTCTTCACAGCAGTCTCCAAAGTAGTCACTTACATTACATTTTACAAATGTGTATGGAACCCTGTTGGTATCAAGCCTTGAATATATAGTAAGCTCATCAATCAGCTTGTCCATATCATTAACCTTGTTAGCAATAGTCCGGATATACTTAGCCTGCTTTTCAGGCGTGTTGGCAATTCCGTCACGCAAGCCTTCAACATATCCTTTAATAGCCGTAAGCGGTGTCTTTAAGTCATGTGAAATATTTCTAATAAGCTCCTTTTCCTCGGCATCAGACTTAATCTTATCCTCCGCACTCTGCTTAAGTACGACTCTCATCTCCTCAAAATCCCGGCATACATCCCCGATTTCGTTGTTAGATACCTTTGGCATCTCGAAATCCATATTGCCTTCTTTAATATTATCAGTTGCAAGCTTCAGCTTATTAAGTGGCTTAACAATAGAACTGTATATCCACAGAGTAAGTCCAAGACTTGTAATAACAAGTACCATAATTATAACAAATATAACCTGCATTATAAATGTCTTAACCTGTGGAAGAATCTGTTTCAATGAAGTAACAATTGACACGCTGTAAAAATTATCTTCTGAATCCTTAAAATTAAGCTGTTTTATAAGACTCTGGTACTCTCCACCCTTGTAAGTTCCAACATCAGAAACATTCTCTTCATCAGCAGAATAATCAGGAAGAATCTTTACAATTTCGCTGTCTGGTGCTTCTGTTGAATTATATATAATAATTCCATTCCTTCTTACAACAAGACAGGACATCTTAGATGACAGCTCTCCTGATAATTCATCAAGATATTCCTTATTAGTAAACTGCTCTGGTGAAGTATCAACCTCAGTCTTCATATCCTTGTATATGCTGTCAGTAATCTTTCCAAAAAGTATTATAGGTGAATATACGCCAACAAAAATTTCTCCGTCATCTACATTATATGTTCTCTCAATGCTTTCCTTCTGTACACAATACAGACCTCCAAGAGCAAGACCACTCAGCAGCACAGGAAGTATAACCATAATACAGAAAGAAATATACAACTTATTCTTTAGCTTCATAATTAACCCCTTTTCCTCTCAATACTACCATATACAGGGATATTTGCAACATTACAAATGTATTAATTTTATTAAATATAAATTAAAACAGCTGTAACGGAATATCCGCTACAGCCTGCAATTAACCTATCTTGAGCCTGAACTTCTGAAGTTCTCTTTCTGAATCAACTCTTTTAATAATTCCACCAAGGTTAGTAATCTTTCCTTCAAAATCCTCATAACCTCTCTGGATATATTCGATATCATCAATCTCTGATATACCATCTGCTGCGAGCGCAGCAATAACAAGTGCTGCTCCTGCTCTTAAATCAGGCGCATTAAGCTGCACTCCACAAAAACTTTTAACGCCTTCAATATAGGCCGTGTTACCCTCAACCTTAATCTTGGCACCCATTCTTCCAAGCTCATCAACATATTTGAATCTGTTCTCAAATATGCTCTCAGTTACCATACTTGAACCTTCTGCAAGTGCAAGTACAACTGAAATCTGTGGCTGCATATCTGTCGGGAATCCCGGATATGGAAGAGTCTTGACATTAGTACTCTTAAGCTTACAGCCTTCTGCTATAACCCTTAAGCTGTCGTCACCTTCTTCAATCTTACAGCCCATCTCAATTAACTTGGCAGATATTGATTCCATATGCTTAGGAATAATATCCTGAATAACAACATCACCATGTGTAGCTGCTGCTGCCATCATAAATGTTCCAGCCTCAATCTGATCCGGAATAATAGAATAAGTACATCCGTGAAGTCTCTTAACGCCTTTGATACGGATTACATCAGTTCCTGCACCTTTAATGTTAGCACCCATAGAATTAAGGAAATTTGCTACATCAACTATATGCGGTTCCTTAGCCGCATTTTCCAGAATAGTGTCTCCCTCTGCCATACATGAAGCCATCATAAGATTAATTGTTGCACCAACTGTTACAACATCAAAATAAACATGAGCTCCTGTAAGCTTCTCTGCCTTTGCATGTACAACTCCACAATCTATATCAACATCCGCACCAAGTGCCTTAAAGCCCTTGATATGCTGGTCAATTGGACGGCTTCCGATATTGCATCCTCCTGGGAGTGCAACATGAGCCTCATTGTACTTGCCAAGTAAAGCACCTAACAGATAGTAAGATGCTCTTATTTTTCTTATATAATCATATTCTACATTGGTATCACAGATTGAACCACCATTTATCTGAACGGAATTGTTATAAACATACTTAACCTTAGCACCAATTCCTTCTATAGCCTGAAGTAAAACTCTTGTGTCTCTAACATTAGGTACATTTTCAATTGTTACAGTATCATCTGTCATAATTGCTGCTGCAAGAATACCTAAAGCTGCATTCTTCGCACCACCAATGGAAACTTTTCCTCTGAGTGGCACTCCACCCTTGACAACATATTGTTCCATATAGCACCTCTAAACATAATAGTCACATCTTATAAAGTATATCACAGAACTTTTATTTGTAAAGATTTTCGCTGAAAATACATTTATAAAAATATGACAAATTAACCCCTGTTATAATTATATGCAGAAATTGCATTTTGTTACATAACAAAGGCTGTCCTTTATCAGGGCAGCCTTATTGTTTTATACACTACTAATTCTTATTAACATAATTAAGCGGATTAACAGGAACTCCACCAACCCATATTTCAAAATGCAGATGTGGACCTGTACTGTAACCGGTATTACCAGAAGCTGCAATAGCCTGTCCCTGTGTAACACTCTGTCCAACGCTTACCTTTATAGAACTGAGATGTCCATATCTTGTCATAGTTCCATTACTATGTGTGATATCAACACAGTATCCATAATCAGCAAACCAGCCTGCTCTTGTTACAGTTCCGGCAGCTGCAGCTGTAACTGTAGTTCCCTGCGAAACTGACCAGTCAACTCCCTTGTGGAGACTTCCCCATCTGTATCCAAAACCGGATGAGAATGAACCACCTGATATAGGTTTAAGATATGTTGGTGGTGTAAGTGTTCCAACTGCAATTGTCTTAGGTATTGATTCTTTTATAATATTCTCTTTGATATATGTTCTTCCTGTTTCGTTACCATTAGAATAAGTAACTTCTGCTGTTACCGCTCTGTGGCCTGTTGTTCCCTCTGAAATAACAGTATTAGTTCCACGATAATTAGTATCATCATCCTGATAATTAGGTTCAGCCTCATAATCCTCTTCGTAAGTCATCTGATATTTTGTAATAACAGATATCTCTGACTTTGGAACAGTTACAGTTATTGAATCTCCAGGTGCAATTACGCTGTTCTCTGAAATATTAGAATTAAGGCTTAACAATTCTGACATGCTAAGACCATTATTCTGTGCAATAACAGACAATGTATCTCCTGTCTCTACTGTGTATATTGTCTTTTCTGCATGTTCTTTAGTTATATTTTCATATGCCTCATCAACAGTTGTTGTTACCGCATTATCAGCTGGTACTTCGACTATGACAACGTCTGTATCAAATGATATTCTTCCTGAACAAAGCCACCACTGTAGTTCTTTACAGATAACATGCAGATTATATTCCTGTAAGGCCATCACCATTGGCAACTGTCTCTCCATCCTGTGAAACTGCTGTTCCACTGATAGCTGATGATACGATTTCTGCTGCTGTACTTTCTGTAGCCTTTTCATTAATGCTTATTCCATAAGTACCTGTTGCTGCATCAACAATATCAAGAGAAACTGTAAAAGCATTATTAGGATCATATTTTGCTATAAGCTTCTCAAATAATGCAATAACACTATCCTTAGAATCTAAAGTTACAACAAAATCTCCAAATCTTACTGTATAATACATATGGAAATCTACATCCATAACATTATCAAACATATAGCTGTAAATAGCACCTGAAAGTTCATCAACACTCATTCGCTGAGCTACAGTTCTGCCTTCCTTATTAATTTCAATGTCAGGATCCATATACACAACTTCATTATATTGTGCACTTAATTCCTGCCTTGCAGATGCAAGTGCAACAATAACCTCTTCTTCTGTGTTGGCAGCCCCAACCTTCATTCCGTTAATAGTTATACTATAATAATTAGCTTCCGTTTTTAATAAATTCTTTGTCAAAAATGGAATTGCTATAATACAGACCAGACTCGCAACTGTCATTGTATTAATCAGTGTGAGCTTCATTCGTCTGCCATATCTAGACAAGCGTTCCATGAGTTCCTCCAAATATTGTGTTAATATATAGTTATCTTCTTGTAATATCTTTGTAACAATTTTGTAACAATTATACTAGCACAACACATTTGGTTTGTAAACCCTATTTTTTCTTTCTGGAAGATTTTACCTTAGCCGGCTTCTGCACTGAATATCCGAACTTACCTATAAAATCTCCAAGGCCATAATATCTTCCATGCGAATATGCAATCAGGTCTGCATCTGACAAATGCAGTGTTCCCTTCTCATCTAACAGACTTTCATCCACATTTACAGCCACAACCTCTGCTATAAACATATCATGGCTTCCAAGCTCTGACACCTGCTTCACCTTACATTCTATATTAACAGGGCTTTCTGCTATTGCAGGAGCTTCAATCTTAACTGATGGTACTGCTGTAAGGTGCATGTCTGCAAATTTGTCAACATCCCTGCCAGACTTAACTCCACAGTAATCTGTGGCTCTTGCAAGCTTTCTTGTTGTAAGATTAATAACGAATTCGCCTGTTTCCTTAATAATATCATGGCTGTAGCGTTCTTTTCTTACTGATATCGAAACCATTGCCGGATCAGAGCATACAGTTCCTGCCCATGCAACGGTAATAATATTAGGCTTTTCTCCTTTTCTTGCGCAGCTTACCATAACCGCTGGCACAGGATAGAGCATGTTGCCCGCTCTCCATGTCTGCTTCTTGATGTCCGATTTATTCAATCTATCATTCTTAGGTCTGCTGCTCATCTTTACTTTGTCGCTCTTCTTCATCTTCTCACTCATGCGTTAAGTGCCTCCTTAACATGATGATATCCTTCAAGAATAATAGCTGCATGGTCTGCTGCCAGTCCGTCGCCATCAACAACCTTATAAGTACGGTTCTTAAGAATACCCTTTCTATAGGTAACTTCTACTCTTGCACATATACTGATATCCTTATCAGCATTGGACAGCCTGCACAGCCATTCTTCTTTAACCTGTGATTCATCCTCTGTTTTATTAACCAGCTCATCAGATATATCAAACCATCCCGCCTCTCTGGCGTCATCGCCAGCCTGTGCCTTCTGGCTTCCTTCGTCTATCAGTGCTACAAATGCTGTTGTAATAATTCTTGTTCTTGGATCACGGTCATAATCTCCGTAAGACTTAAACTGCTCTGCTTCAATATCATGCAGACCGGTTTCCTCCTGAAGCTCTCTTAAAGCCGCATCATAAAGATTTTCTTTAAACTCAACAAATCCTCCCGGACACGCCCACAGTCCGATAGATGGGTGATTGCCTCTTTTTATAAGAAGAACTCTCTTAACCTCTGAACCTTTCTTAGTAAATACAACTGTATCCACAGTGTTACATGGATTCTGATATTTATTCGGATCATATTTATCAAGGAAAACAGCCAGACTTTCACCAGCTTTATTAAGTTCTCCCGTTCCCACAAAACATTTATTCTGCTCTTCACTTAAATATTTCATCGTTTCTCTCCCTTACTTGCACCAAACCATTTAATTCTTGTATCCTTTGCTCCACAGAACTTCCTGTGTATGAAATCATCCAGCACCTCATTAAAACTGCAGAATTTATCTACAAGTACAATAACAAATGTTTCTTTATATTTTGGTGGTGTAACTGTCAATGGAAACATATGCTTTGCAATCATGTCTCCCTCTTTTTCTGTTATATCAAAATACTTTCCTGCATTCTTAAGTGCCTTTGTAGGATGCTCAAAACCATGAAGTCTCTCACCCTTCCCAGGCGAATACTTGTGCCAGTCGTACAGAAACAGGTCATGTAAAAGTCCTGCCTTAGCTCCTGCCTTCTCATCAAGATGTAATTTCTTGCACACAAGATAATTATAATAAGAAACATGTACACTGTGCCCGAAAAGGCTTGTACGTCCATGATGCGAATATTTCTTCATACTCTGTATCACATCATCTGAAAACATCTTATTCATCCTGTTCTTATATTCCCTGCCAGACTCATTCTGCTTAATGTGTCCTAACTTATATCTATTACATATTCTGTCAATCGCATTAGAATATTCATCCTTCTTGATTCTCTCCTTGTATACCGGTCTTATGCTTCTCCCTTTGTAAGAATTAATCTTAACTGACATATTAATCTCCATTCCTGCCCATAAACATAATCTCATAATCTTGTACATGCGGCATTAAAATCACCTTGAAAATTATATCATAAAAGCCTGTACATTTGCATAAATATAATTATTAATATATTCAACATTTAAGTTGTATGATTATAGAAATTGTGCTAAACTATGCACATAATCACTTGCATTTTTATGCAGAAATATGATTCGGAGGAGAATATAATATGGATGGTAATGTTATAGTTGGACAGTCAGGAGGACCTACTTCTGTTATCAACTCAAGTCTTGCTGGGGTATATAAGACAGCCATAGACAGAGGAGCTAAGAAAGTTTATGGTATGCTCCACGGTATTAAGGGACTTCTTGATGGTCAGTATGTTGACCTTTCAGAGAAGATTAACTCTACAATGGATATCGATTTATTAAAGAGAACACCTTCATCTTATCTTGGTTCATGCAGGTACAAGCTCCCTGAGATAAGCGAAGACAGAGAAACATTTGATAAAATTTTCAAGATTCTTGATGATCTTGATGTCAAATATTTCTTCTATATTGGTGGTAACGACTCAATGGATACTATCAAGAAGTTATCTGATTACGCAATCGTTACCGGAAGCGATATTAAATTCATGGGTGTACCTAAGACTATTGATAATGACTTAGCTGTTACAGACCACACACCAGGATTTGGTTCTGCTGCCAAGTTTATCGCAGCTACTATGAAGGAAATCATCAGAGATGGTCTTGTATATGATTATCCTACAGTTACTATTGTAGAGATTATGGGACGTAACGCCGGATGGCTTACAGCCGCTGCTGCTCTTGCAAAGAGTGATGACTGCGAAGGTGTAGACCTTATCTACCTTCCAGAGAAAGTATTTGATATCGACCATTTCATGGCAAGAGTTAAAGAAATTGCAGCTAAGGGCCGTTCAATGGTTATCGCTGTTTCAGAAGGTATTAAGGTTGCTGACGGAAGATATGTATTCGAGCTTTCAGAGCATGTAGAGTTCGTAGATGCATTTGGCCACAAGCAGCTTGCTGGCTCAGCTAAATTCCTTGCTAACAAGATTGGTGCTGAACTTGGCATCAAGACTCGTGCTATCGAACTTTCAACACTTCAGCGTTGTGCAGCTCATATGACAAGCCGTACAGATATCACAGAAGCATACAACGTTGGTGGTGCTGCTGTTAAGGCTGCATTTGAAGGCGAGACAGGTAAGGTTGTTGTTCTTAAGAGAGTTTCTGATGATCCATATATGTGCATCACAGAGACTAATGATGTTCACCAGATTGCTAACATCGAGAAGAAAGTTCCTCTTGAATGGATTACAGATGATGACTTCGTAACAGACGACCTCATCCACTACATCAGACCACTTATCCAGGCTGAGCTTTCACCAATCATGGTAGACGGTCTTCCAAGACATCTTAATATTAATGCATAATAATAATCTTATTACATAATAAAAAGCAGGTAGGGAATGATATGATACCTCTTAAGTAGACATGGTAAATAACCAAAATCTATTTAAGGGGT